>Ga0209345_10000612_pt1 | contig 45455 bp, 47 predicted proteins | sample Cruoilmetagenom7_FD_187294 | JGI IMG/M metagenome (GOLD analysis project Ga0209345, IMG submission 187294) | Oil polluted marine microbial communities from Coal Oil Point, Santa Barbara, California, USA - Sample 7 (SPAdes) (version 2) | ecosystem: Environmental > Aquatic > Marine > Oil seeps ...
GCTTGCGTGTGCGTAGAAACTCCGGAGGCCAAAGGGTTTCGCTCGTTCCTCGCTCCCATCGCCTACGGCGATTTACACTAACGAAACCTGTCAGAAACCTATCACTAAAATACACTGTATTTATTGGATTATTTGACAATTATTGTTGTATTATTTGATTTTATTATGTTATTATAATTATATGTTCAGTAGTTAATTTCACTTTACGAAATAGGGAGTTTTAAACAATGCCACGCAAACTATCAAAAGCCGCACAAACCAAAACCCAACAAGCGCGCCTTGCCCTGATTGAAAAATCGAAACAGGCGAAACAATGGAAAGAAACCGCCGCAGAAGCTGCGGAGGAAAACGGCGATTTTGAAAAAGCAGCGGCCATCGAAGAGATGAGCGTAAACGATGTTCTGCGCCTGATGATAGCCAAAGAAGCCGGACGCGATGACTTTAACACGGCGGCGGAATGGAAAAAGCAGGGCTTTCGCATCGCTAAAGGGGAAACCGCTTACCGTGTTTGGGGATCTCCGGTAAAAGCTATCAGCAAAGAAGAGCCGACAGAAGCCCCACAGGGCGAAACCGAAAGCGAAGCCCTAGAGCGTAAATATAAGTTGTGGCCAATGTGCTGCCTTTTCCACGGCGGGCAAGTTGTGCCACTGGACGAAGAGCCTAAGCCGGAAACCGCCGACCGCGAAGAAGAGCCACAAAGCGACAGCACCAAGCAGGAAGAGCCAGCACAGAGAAGCCCTCAGAGCGCCGAGAGCGCGACAACAAAGCCGGTGGATGTCACCGGCTCCCCCTTTGTTCGTGAAGACTATGCAGACGCTGTAGAGGCGAAACGCGAGCGTTTTGCGTCACTGGCGCAGAAGAACCTAGAAGTCAGCACAAACGAAACAGAGCGCGCTATCGGTATGGTTCACGGATTGCCAGCCGGTCAGCCTATTCTAGTTGGCCACCATAGCGAAAAACGTCACCGTGCCTTACTTGAGCGCTCCGACAATGCAATGAAACGCGGCATCGATGCCGACAAAAAAGCCGACTACTACCAAGAACGCGCCGCCTCGGTCGGCTCCGGTGGTATTCAATCGGATGATCCGGACGCGCTTGAAAAGCTCATGGCCGAGCGTGACAAACGAGTCACCCGCCAGAATCACATGAAAGCGGTTAACAAAGCGTTACGAAAAGGCGGTGATGAAGCATTAAAGGCGCTTGACCTGACTGACGAGCAAATCAAGGCCATTAGAACGCCAAATTGTTTTGGCGATATTGGTTACGCCAGTTTTGAGCTGACCAATAATAACGCCCAAATTCGCCGCCTGAATAAACGCATTGAAGATCTGCAAAGGCTCTACACAACGGAATTACCCGAGCTTGAAAGTGAAGCGGTTGCGGTCGAATTCGAGCAAGGGCGCGCAATGATCAACTTTAAGGACGGCAAGCCTAACGTTGAAGCCCGCGACATCGTCAAAAAAGCCGGTTTCCGGTGGAGCCGGTACAACGAACGCTGGACGCGAAAACTGAACCAGCGCGCTATCTTTGAAGCAAAGCGTGTATTTCAGCAAATCAACGAACTTGATGCCGTTTACTAATGAACTGACGGCCAGCTAACGCTGGCCGATGTTCCATTTCAACCGAATAGAAGAGTCTCACAATGTTAAATGAACGTTTAAAACCTTGTCCTTTCTGTGGCAGTAAAGTCACGCTTGAGCTGTCACGCTACGCCGCGCTATACCATTTTATTTGTTCCGGTACTGATTGCATCAGTACCGACAAAAACGGGATGCTGATGGCCGCGAGAGTTGACGAGCTGGATCGCGTTATTGCTATCTATAATCGACGAGCGGCATAAAAGGGAGTCACCGCAAGCGGTCGCTACGATATTTGGTACCGGCGCTATTGGCACCGTTCCGGTACCACTACCGCCGAACCAAACTGAACCCCTGCGGGTTTCAGCCCATTCGGGTTATCATCGCTGACTTTTAAAGCAAATAACCTGGTCGCCCAGGTTATTTATAATGCCGCACCGTTACCGGTGCTTTTTGTCTGTTCCGGACAGCTCCCACTATTAAAATTTGCGAAGCGGCAAGAGAGTTGCTTCGTTCGGCCTAGTGTGATTTTTGGCGGATAACATTGTGACCGTAAAAAGCCGCTGCGCTTCTTCTTTTGACGGTCACAATAACACCCGCCTTGTCAAAATCACGGCCTCAACGGAAGCAACTCTCACACCTTAGCGTTTCACAAAACGTTTGGCTTTTCTGTTCGCTGTCCTTAATTAAAAACCGTGGGCGCTGCCCACACCCGACGACCTAACAAAAGCAACTCGAAACTTCAAAAAATCCAACAATAAAACCTCACTGAATAGTCGATAAACCTTTGTCCTGACAGTGGTTTGTGTTATTATAATTATATGTTGAACAGTCAATTTCACTTTACGAAATAGGGGCTTTAAATGGCAAAAAAATCACACCGAAATAATAAAAAATCCTACGCTTTTTTATGGCTGTCTGATTTATTCCTGTCACTTGGAATTTCAGCCATCTCTTTTGGTTTCTCGGCATTATTTCTGGCAAACGGAGAAACCACAGTTTTAACAAACTCAGGCGTTCTGGTATTTGGCGTTTCAAGTGCTGTTATTGGGATTGTTTTATTGCCGATTAGCGCATTATTTAAAGTGCTAGGTATTAGTAATATTGAACATGGTAAGGAGTCATAATATGACTCCTTACATTATTCCAGTTCTCTTAATACTCTTTATTATATCAATTGTACTATCATTTAAAATAATTTCAGGTGGTGATAAATAATGAATTTTTCAGTTAACCCGTTTAGTCGTATTCCGAACCCAAATGAGCGCCATTTAAAAGGTTTTCTGATGCGTGATAACTGGCAACAGCAGTTTTTATCCAATGCACTTAAACTTATTGATAGTTTACCCGTAAAAGGCTCTAAAAAATACGAACAAGAAATAGCGTTAGCTGCAACTAAAATGCCAGCGCGTGATAGTGAAGTGAAACTTAGAATTCCAAGCCTTTTAGTTCATTCAGACGTGATGACTCAACCTGACGGTAATTGCTTTGTTTATTTTCATATTTGCAATGATTTTGACTGGTTTAAAACTCACTATCTAAATGAATGCAACGATATGTTTTTTCTGTCCGTTGGATTGAAAGAACAAGAGGCAGGGATTAACGATTTTTTCAAATTCTTTTCAGATTTAATGCTTAATATAAACCCTGAACTATCAATCAGGTATGCAACCGTTTATGACTTGGCATTACTGCTAGGTGCTATTAGTTACTATCAAGAAAACAGATCGACACTTGGAGCTGATGATTTTGTTAATCAAGTGATGACTGATAATGAGTTCTACGCTGTCGGAGAGGAGCTTAGAATCTCCATTAACGATTGCAAGCACAATTACTTGTCGTGGTTGTTAGCGGAAGCTCAATTTATTGTTGATACGGCCACCAAATACCCTTGAAAATTTCTCTAGTTTCAATTTTTAAAGCCGCCTTCATAGGCGGTTTTTTTGTGCTATTTCCCCATGTGTCTGTAACCGCTTCTAAGCGGTTTTCTTTCTAGCTGACCACTGGCTTTACCTTTTCCTTTTATCGCTACCATGATCCACTGCGGGTTCGTTCGGGCGTGTTTTCATGCCTATCCCTGGCTAATGACTACCCGATGAAAAATACACAAGAAATGAGTAATAAAGAAGACAGATAAGAGAAAGCAAGATAAAGGTTAACCACCTATCGGCGGTTAACGACCTGTAATAGTGGCTTAAAGTATGTTGCTAGTTGGTATTTTTGCGGTTGATTAGTTGCAATCTAGTAGCTATATAGTAGAATAACTTTACACTAAAGGCGTGTAGGGTGATGACGTGAATAAGAACAAGCAGAACCAGGGCGGGGAAGACAGAGAAGAGTTCTTTAGGCTCAGAGTGAAGCCGGAAGATAAAAGCGCCAGTCGGATTGCCTATCGGACAATCGGAATCGCAACACGAAGCCACGGTTTTAAGAACACATGGCGAAAGGCCAAAGGTCAATCAAAAGTAACAATCACAAAGTTTCATCAACGTGCCGTCGTTAAGAATCGGATAGCGACGAATAAAGGTGGTGCTTCGTCAAAAAACTTTCGTAATGCGTTATCCAAACATCTTAACTATATCGAGCGTGAAAGCGCGCAAAAGGATCAGCAAAAAGGTGAAATGTACAATCAGCACACTGATGGTGTTGATAAAAAGGAATTTTTGGAACAGGCACAGAATGACCCTCGCAATTTCCGACTTATATTAAGTCCTGATAAAGTTCACAACGGCAATAAATCACTGGATATGAAAGAATATACCCGCGAATTTATGGATCGGGTTCAACGGGATTTAGGAACAAAAGTGGATTGGGTGGCGGTTAATCACTTTAATACGGAACACCCACACTCACATATTATTATGCGCGGCCTGGATGAAGATGGGAAGGAACTCATTATTAAGCCGGAGTATCTACAACATGGAATGCGTGAACAAGCTCAATCTGTGGCAACAAGTAAATTGGGTTTAAGAAGTTATAACGAAATCGAGCAGCAATTAATGAAAGAAGTGTCGCTCGAACGTGTTACCGGTTTTGACAGATCAATAGATAAACGTTTAGACGAAAATAGAAGCATAGATTTGCAAATATCTAATGATAAGCAGTTTAGTTTTTCGCACCAATTAATGATAGGTCGCTGTCAACGGCTTGAGGAATTAGGTTTAGCGGTAAAGGATGAATCCGGTAAGCCGGTTTGGAAAGTGCATGATAACTTTTTGGATATTCTGAAAGAACGCGGCCAAAGAAATGATATTTATAAACATCTTGAAAAAACTAACTCACTTGATATTCACATTTATAATCCTGAAAAACACGGTCGACAATATGGTCATATTATTGAGACGGATATTCATAACGAATTAGATGATTCTAATTACCATGTTGTTCAAGCTCATAATGGTAATGCGTTTTATGTAAAAGGACACCGTTATGGGTTAGGTCTTCCAGAAGCAAAAACCGGCGATTATGTACGGTTAGATAGCCACTATGAATCAATGGTAAAAGAAAGGGCAGATAATAATATTTTGCGTGTCACGAATAATGGGGAATTACCTTATACCAAAGACGCGCATCGATTGGATTATCAAGATTATTATTCCTGGAAACATGAAAAGGATATTGAAGCGTTTGAACAATCTGATCATGATTCAATAGAGCGTCATGTGAACGCACACGAAAAACGATTAGAGCGTTTGGCTCGCCACGATTTAGTTGAGAAATTGCCAGATGGTAGTTTTAAAGTGCCTGGCGATTTGAGTGATCAGGTGGAGAGGTTAGATCAAAAATTAAAGAAAGACGCACAGCGTTGGCCTCACGTTTTTCATCAATCATCGCATCAACTTCACCCGACAACAAAAGAGTATCGGGTACACTGGCTTGATAAAGTCATGGTTGAACATAACGGGATACCACAGAGCAGTCGCTTTGGTTTTGGCAAAGATTTTGATAAGGCAATACACAGTCGACTGGCGTTCTTAAAAGAGTCCGGATTGTTGAGTGAGAAGAACGGTAAGTTGTCGATTGATTTTGATAAGATGAGGCAAAAAGGTGTTCAAGAATACGCATTAGCATTCAAAGAGAAAAACGGCTTTGAGCTTGAACACAATAACGATAAGAAACTGTCAGGCACGTATGAAAAAACGGTCAGGATTGGTGATGAAGACTATGCCATTATTCGAAATCGTACCCGTGCCGCTATTGTTCCGCGCTCCAAGTATATGAATAAGGGGCAGCAGATAGATATTCAGAATATCCGTTTGGCACAGCAACACGGTCATCATATTCAGGTAAAACCGAAAAGCCGCAATCTGTCGCTTGGCTACGGACTTTAACAGGACTTTATCATGGCAACAAAAATACGCTCTGGTCATCTCTATTGGAAATATCCGGTTGCTTCGGCGTTGGTTATTTTTATCGGGGCGGTGCTGACGACCCAATGGGCGGCGCATCGTGTGTACTTTGCACCTTTTCTCGGTCAACCTTTGTTCGATCTGTTCGGCTACCCTGTCTGGTCGCCGCACAGCTACGTTCTTTGGTTGGTTAAGTCAATTGGCCAGTGGGATACTTTCAATGCACTGGCCTTTGCGATAATCCCATTTTTTATCTCGTTGTTTCTATCCCGTTTCGTTGTTTTGAGAATGTCAGCTCGGGATTTGAAAGCGTTAAGCGATACGGGGAATCACGGTACGGCTCGCTGGGCGACGGCAAAGGATGTCAAACAGATGCCGTTGAACGCACCTAACGGTGTTGTACTTGGGGCGATGGAAAAAATTGGCTATCTGGTTAATGACTCTTCGGATTTGATCGGCGTTGAGGCACCGACCCGTTCAGGTAAAGGAACAACGATTGGTGTACCTACATTATTGTATTGGCCTGAATCGGTGATTGTGACAGACATTAAAAATGAAATGTGGGAGCTAACCGCAGGATGGCGTAGTCAATTTACACACTGTATGCGTCTTGATCCGAATGTGCCGGAGGAAAGTGTACACTGGAACCCGCTTTTGGAAATTCGCCAAAGGACGGAAGTTCGGGACGCACAAAACATCGCCAGTGTTCTTATTTCGGCCAACAAAGACAAGCAAAAAAACTTCGACTTTTTCAAAGAATCGGCACAATCGCTTCTGGTGGCTATGATCATTCATGTTATCTACACCAGTGAAACCAAGTCGATTCCGTACATTCTCCGGTTTATGCGAAATCCGGACGTTGAACGTGCGACGACTTTGAAAGTCATGCTCAAAACTAAGCACAAAGACGGCAAGCCGCATCCGTTAATTGAAGAAAAGGCGCGGGAGCTGATCGACATGGCAAGCTCTCCGAATCAGTTAAACGGCGTATGGTCTACGGTTCTGACCGCACTCAGCGTCTATGAAGACCCGAACCTTGCCGCCGTCGTGAGTTCTTCGGACTTTAAACTGGATCACCTTTTAAATTCTGAGCGTCCGGTATCACTTTATTTGACTACGCCCCCGAGTGACATTGAACGACTCGACGGCTTCTTTCGGTTGTTTCTCAACCTCTTTTCTCAGGTCGCCACAGAGAAAGGTACCGGCGCTCGGGTAAAAGACGGGTTTAAATACCGTGAAGTGCCAAACTGGTTAAACCGGATTGCACCAGGTATCGAGCAGCGCTTGAATAAAGATATGTATGATCTTTCCTCGCCTCATAAGTGGCGATTACTAATGCTAATGGACGAGTTTCCGGCGTTTAAGCACATGCCGTTTTTTGAAGAGGGTTTGGCATTTGTCGCCGGTTACGGGATAAAGGTCATTTTGATTTATCAATCATCGAACCAGCTTGCGTCAATTTATGGCCGCGACCACACGTTGATTGATAACTTATCTATTCGGGTACAGTTCCCACCGGATAATCCAGACATTGCTAAACGTATTTCAGAAACCCTCGGCAAAAAGACCATTTCAGTATCGAACGCAACGACCATTGGTAAGCGCGGAAGCTGGAAGCTCGATAGCATTTCAGCCAATACCTCTGAGCAGGGCAGGGAGCTTATGACGGCTGCAGAGATCCTTTCTATGGATAGTGATAACTACATTATCCTGGTAAAGAATAAGCCCCCGATTTTTGCCAAACGCATTGAGTATTACAACGAACCCGCGTTTAACCGAAAGCTGCAAACCAAAGCCCCGACAGTCCAGGAGGACGGTGTGTTAGATTTGCCGGATAAAGTAGAAGAAGAGCATTGGAATCAGTTTGTTCAAGATCCGTCGAAGCTCAAACAAATCCTGGCTGAAATTAAGGCGGAAGAGGAAATGGAAGAAAACGAACGTGCCTGGCAAGCCCAGGAGCAAGCGCAGTATATAAGAGAACGTAAGAAAGCGGAAAACACATCGGAGTCAAAAAGTTCAAAGGCCGATACTTCTAATTCAAAGCTGTCTGCCGGAGGCGGTGAAAAAGAAGAGAAGCCAAAAAAACCGAGAAAGGCCAGAGCTAAGGAAAAAGAGACTAAGCAGCAACAGGAGCAAGAGGCAAGTGTTGAAAAGGAAGAGCGCACCATTCGAGCTGCAGAGCAAACGAATGAAATTGACATAGACAGAGGCAGAGAAATTTTCTAAATGGCTGATAAAAAGAAGACATCGAGAAAAAGCAAGCAGCAAAAGCACTTGTACTTATCTAATGAAGTTGTTGCTCAACTTGAAAAAGCGTCAAGTAATCGCGGTACCACGCTATCGGATTATGTAGACCAGGTGCTGTATGAGCACTTCAATCAAGATGTGCATACACAGGAAGCGGTGTTTAACGAGTTAAGTCAAATAAAGCACGTTACCAACCGAATAAAGCAACAGGGGCAAGTGTCACTGGAGCTGTTAGCAATGCTTTTTGAATCGTATTTAATGCGCGCGCCTGAAATTCCTCAAGAACATAAGGCTGCGCTGGCCGCGAAGATCCAAAAGCAAATGCAGCGAATTATTGAAGTGGCCGCTAAACGAGCTACATCCACCAATAAAATCAATCTGCCGGATGATGGCCAGACGAACGAGGACATCGAAGAGGCAATGCAAATGTTAGAGGATGCCGAAAATAATGACAGATATTAATTCTTTTGCGATTGCACAGAAACTTGGCAAAGAAATTATGGCCTACCTGGATAGTGGTGAAGTCAGCGAAATTATGCTGAATCCAGACGGTGCTGTATGGGTGGATTCTTTCAAAGACGGCATGTTTAAAACCGATATTGAAGTAGACCAGAACGCCATCGAGAACATGGTAAAAACCATCGCCCACGATGAAAAGCGAATAGTGACCTCTCAGCGACCGCACCTACAGGCAAATTTACCCTTTAATAACGAGCGTTTTCAGGCAATGTTGCCGCCGATTGTTGAAAACGTGACGTTCTCAATCCGGACACCGGCGAGCCGAATTTTTAAACTCGACGAATACTTTACCGATAATCCGGCGGTTGCTAAAAAACGTCAGGAAAAGCAAGCTCTCAAAAAATCAATGGCCGATGATTACGAACGTATGATTGCTGACGGCCTGAGCTTTGAAAAGCTCGGTGACTTCTTCCGGTTGTTAATGCGGCTTCGCAAAAATATATTTGTTGTCGGAGCAACCGGCTCCGGTAAAACCACGTTTCTGAATGCCATTCTGGATTCTGAGTACGTGAAGAATGACCGCTGTTATGTCATGCAGGACACCCCCGAGCTGCAATTAAGCGCCCCAAACAAAGTTATGTGTCGTTGGGATGATTACACCTCGGCAGAAGACTTGTTGAAAATTGCGTTGCGTATGCGCCCTGACAGAGCGCTTATTGGTGAGGTTAGGGGAGCTGAATGTTTGGATCTACTGAGTGTATGGAATACCGGACACTCGGGCGGTGTTGCTTCTGCTCACGCGAACAGCGCTCTCGATGCACTTACCCGTATCGAAGATATGCTTCTGCAGCATCCTAATATTACGACCATCCCTTACGGAACAGTCTCTGCCGCTGTCGACATCATTGTCTACATGGAAAACCTGATGATTGTCGAAGTCATGGAGGTTAACGGCCACCACAGAGACAGTGGCTATCAGACGCGAATGTTATATAAAGGCTAGATCCGGTCGCTGCCCTATAGCTCTTGTATTAGGGGAATCCCTGTTTTTTCTACAAAAACTCAAAAATATGTTCATATTCGCGTGTTTTTTGATGTAAACTTACACCGGAATACTAACGTTAACGGAGAAAACAATGATCATGAAAACCACTTTTAAATTCTTGCTTGCCGCGATTTTGATTATGGCATCCAGCGATGCTTTAGCAACAACAGCGCCACCGCCCGCCTATGCCAGCCTTTTAGCTGACATTTGGTACTTTATTAAAACACAAGGTATGGAATGGGGCTTTGGGTTTGCCGCTATTGCGCTGGGTTTAAGTAAGGCTTTGAACTTAGATAATGATTGGGCGCGCAAAGGCGGTAACTTCGCTATCGGAACGGGCGTTGCTTTCGCTATGCCTAATTTGATAACAACGATGTTCGGCTCAAGCGGCTTTGCTTTGTCGGTTGTTGTCGGCGGCTAAGATGTCCAACTACCAAGAATATGCCATCCCTTTTCCACAAGGGATGGTAGAAAAAAAACTGCTTGGGGGAATCCCCAACTGGCTTTGGCTGCTTCTTGTATTAGGTAACACTTATCTCTTAGTGGCCAAAACAACCATCACTTTTATTCCGGTGTCCATCGTTGTCTACTTTATCGCCCGTAAGATTTATAGCATCGACATTGATTTTTACCAGGTTTACACCAGAGCCACCAAACATGAGCGGTTCTATCAACCGTAAATGGGGATTTTATGAACTTTTTTCTTCTTCTCGCTGCCGTTGGACTGATTGTCTTTATCATGCTGAAAGGTCGTATTATCACCCCTTTGGATAAATCCTTTCGCAACGCTCCGAAAAAAGAGCCGTCAAGGTTAGCTCAGGTGTTGCCCTGGTCAATTCAGGTCGCTCCTGATGTTGTTTTGAATAAGAACGGCTCCTTTATGGCCGTTATCGCTTATCGGGGAAAAGACGTCGACAGCGAAGAAGAAAACGTCGAAATCCAAATCAGACGAAAACTGAACCGCGCTATCATGCAACTGGACGGTGAATGGGGGCTGATGTTTGATGTGCATCATTTTTTGATGCCAGAGCCGGACTATGACTTTATACCCAATGCGCCGGTTTCTAACTTATTTCACAACCTGCGGGAAGAGCAGTATTCACACAAGAATCAATCATTGATGGAGCTTAAAGGCTTTCTGGTTGTTTCATTGATGCTGAAAAAAGACACGCATAAAAAGCTCCGGAAATTCACCGGTAATAGCAATATCGATATTAGCCGTACTAAAGAAATCGAACAGTTTAGACGGCAAGTCCGTGAATTTCGGGATCAAATAGAAATGCAGTTTGAGTCAATTCAGCTGCTAGAGCATGACCGACTACGAACCTATTTACATAATACCATTACGGACACGCCGAAATCGTCTGTTATTGGTAATCCGGATGGCGTGGATTTTCTAGATCAGTCGCTATCGGATTCCGGTTTGAATACGATTGATCAAAAAGTCGGGAAAAAGCACGTTCGGGTTCTTAACATCAAAGGCTTTCCGGCTGAAACAACCGTTTCCTTACTCGATACTTTATCCATGCTGGATATTCCTTATCGCTGGACAAGTCGACTGATACGTTTTTCCCGTGAGGATTCATTAGCCTTTGCGAAAAAGGTTAAAAAGGAATGGTTTAACCAGCGCGGAGATACCGCCTCTCACTTAAAAGAAATGGCGGGCATGGGGAACCGCGCAGCAGACAGTGAAAGCTTTTTAAATCGTGACGAAGAAGCTTTGGACTTTGCGAACGATGCTGACGCTGCTCAGACAATGATCCAAAAGAATCAAGGCCTGTTCGGGTATTGGGTCGGTAACATCGTTCTAATGCACGAAGATACAGCTGTGCTTGATGAGTGGGTTGAAACCATTCAGCGACAGTTTAATTACTATGAAATGCTGTTCAATGAAGAAACGTTAAACTTCACCGAAGCATGGCTTGGCACTATTCCAGGAAATTTCCATTACAACCCAAGAGCCTACCCAATTGGTACACCGTACTTTGTGGATCTCAGTTGTGTGACCGGCAAGTGGACTGGCGAAGAGGTCAACCATGTTAATGACCACGTTCTTGACTATACGTTAATGACAAACTCTGATGGTGCATTACCGTTTCGGTTTTCGCCATTTTTCGGGGATGTTGGTCATATGCTGGTAGTCGGTCCTACTGGTATGGGTAAATCCACGCTGCTGCAAACTATTAACCAGGCGTTTTTACGCTACCCCGATTCCGTTGTGATTAGCTTTGACAAGGACTACTCGGCAATACAGTCCTGTCTTGGAAACAACGGCGCGCATTATGATATTTCAATTGATGGTACCGGTCTTAGCTTTCAGCCTTTAAGAGAGCTTGAAAACGACTCTGATAGGGCATTCGGTATTAGTTGGATTGAGGGACTTATTCTCGATGCCGGAGTAAAAGTAACGCCACTTCTGACCGATGACGTGCGACAAGCCATCTATGCACTGAGCAATGAACCAAAGGAAATGCGAACGCTGTCAAATTTTGCGGCTCTTTGCCAGAATAATGACATCAAACAGATATTAAAGCCGTTCACCACTCAACATAAAGAGACCGGTCAGTTTGCCTCTGTACTGGATAGTAATAACGAACATATTGACAGCAATTGTCGCTGGATAACCTTTGAAACCTCGCACTTGATGCAACACCCAAGATTAATCGCACCGGTGTTTCGTTATCTATTCCACAAACTAAAAAGAATGTTCGATGGCCGACCCATTCATTTGCCAATTGATGAGGGTTGGAAGTTTCTAAAAGATCCTCAATTTGTTGAGCAGTTTGAAGAGTGGTTACGAGAATTACGTAAGCGAACCGTTTGTGTCACTTTAGCAACCCAAGAGCCTGATGGTATCAAAGACCACCCGCTTTTCCCTGTCATCAGTACCAGTATGAAGACAAAGATCTTTCTACCCAACGATGAAGCGGAAAACCCTGAGCCGAAGAAAACTTACAAAGAGTTCGGACTTAACGACCGGCAAATTGAGATCATAGCGAACGCTCAACCGAAACGGGAATATTACCTGGTACAACCCAATGGGTGCCGATTGTTCAACTTGGGGCTTGACGATGTTTCTCTGGCATTTGTGGGCGGAGTGAATAAGAAAAATACAGAGCTTTGCAAGCATCTACAGACGGAAGTGCCAAAAGAAGAATTTGCAGAACATTATTTAGAGCATAAAGGGTTTCCTGACTACGCGGAGCTGCTTAGAAATGTTCGTGAACAAACCTCTAACGTTGCTGCTTAAAAGGAGAATGGGAAATGACGAATAAATCACTAATAGCCGTTTCACTGACAGCGCTAATAAGTATCAGTGTTCCAAAAAACGCGATTGCACAGTGGGCGGTAATTGATCCGGCTAACCTGGTTGAAAACATTGCTACGGCAGCGCAAACAGCCAGACAGTATGAACGACAGTATCGACAGCTTTATGAGCAAATCCAGACAAACATTCGGCTTGCTCAGCAAATAGAAAACGATGTCACGAATATGAAAAAAGATCCGGTGCAGATATATAGCGATTTAAGGACGAACTACGAACGACTGCAGCGGCTAATGGAAAATGCAAAAGTTGACTACGCCAATGTCGCCCGAGTGTCACAGCAACATCAACAGATTTTCGGTGACAATGCGAACTTTTCAAGGCTTCCGGACAGAGATCATTATCAAAATTTGCGACGTGAGATTGATATGGCTTCACAGCAAAGCCAGGAAGCGATTGATTTACTCAAACAAGCGGAGTTGCAAGAGAAAAACCGAGCCATAGTAGCTGATGCACAAGAATCAGCTGACACAGCTGATGGTTACTTACAGGTGCAACAGGCGACATCAAAAATTCAAACGGCCAGCTTCAATACGCTGGATAATATCAGCAACTACATGGCAAAAGATTTAGAAATGTATGCTACAGCTAATGCGGTTGAGCAACGAGAGCGGTCTAGCGCTTACATTAAACAAAATATGTTTATGTGTGGTGAACCAACCTGTGACAGTGATAATTAAAGGCTAACATTATGTTGCAACAGCAAGGGGGCGGCGCGAACCCACAACAAGGGATGCTCGATACAATACGAGACCTAATCGTAAATACGATTACTGATATTACGATACCCGTAGCAAATGAATACGCCTATATGCTATTCAATGTGTTAGTGGCTGCTGTCTTTGCTTCGTATGGTCTTCAAATTGCAACGGGTAAACGTCAGTTCGATATTGAAAAAGACATTACTCTGGCGATAATGATTGGTGCTTTTGGTGTCGGTATTGCTCAGTCAGAAGCTATTTTAAGGAGCTTTGAACACTTCGCGGTTCAGGTCGGTATATGGGCGGCAGAGGGAAATGGTAGTCGGGTTCCTCAGCTAGTCGATGTGTTGCATTCTCCCTCCCGAATTATTGAGTTGGCGTTTGATTTTGGCGATGTCGTAATGAGATACATTGGCCAGCATAGCGGTATGGAAGTTCTCTATAACGCTTTTAGTATTCTGTTGCTACTCATTGCTTTCATAGTGGTGCTGCTGGTTTTCACTTTTATGGCGTGGGTAGTGCTGGCCGCACAAATTAATTTCTGGATCGCCGGTGCGTTTTCCATCATGTTTGTGCCCCTGATGCTGTACAAGCCCACTGAACAGTTGGGTAAAACCGCATTTATGGGGGTTATTACGCATGGCACTAAGTTTATGCTTATCGCATTTATGGTAACGCTAACGTATTCCTTGATGGTCAGCCTCGTAAACGTTAGTTCAATCACGTTCAATACTGCCTTTCAAATAGTGGTTATCTCTCTGGTGCTTGGAGCGCTTACATTCAGTGCGGGTAAATTGGCCGACTCAATTCTACAAGGCGCACCGACACTCGGCGGTGGTGATATTTTAGGTGGTATTGTTAAAACCGGTTTAGCGGGTGTCGGTTTGGCTGCGGGTGCTGCTGGCGGTGCTGCGCTACTTGGTAAAGGAGCGTCTTCATCGGCAAAAGGAGGCTCTTATTTAGCCGGTGGTGCCAATGCTGCGGCCAAAGAAGCAAAAGCCTCGGGTGGTGGACGTATGCAACAAATCGCGGCGGGTGTAAAAGGAGCGGCCACGAATGCCAGGTCGAATGATTCAATGCTGGCCAATATTAAAGAACGCTACAGTGCGGGAAAACAAAACTACCAAAACCAACAGCCTAAAAAACCTGATACTGATGGTGGCGAAGCCAACAAGAAAGCTGACAACACGAAATCCGATGTCAAAGACAGCCCTAAAAAAGAGGCTCCAACGACAGGCGGAGCTTCTGGTTCAGGAAAGGCAAACGCACAGCCAGGCAATGAAAATACAAAAGCCTCAACCAACGAGTCTACGAAAACTCAACCTGAAAACTCAACCGGAGGCGATAATACGAGTGCAGGAAGCGGCCAAACACCAGACAGCGCGCCAAAAACTGAAAATTCCAGTGGTCAAGCCGATAACAAGCAGACTTCAAAACAACCTGGAACAACAAGCAGCGGGACTGGCTCAAGTCAAGGCAATACCAGCCAACCGAGTGACTCAGGAAGCGCTCAAGGCGACACGAAGTCTCAGCAAAGCGAACCGGAAAAACCAAAGCCTAATGTTGCAAGCCGGATGATGGATAAAGCATCATCTGCCGCATACAAGCAGCAAATGGTCGACCAGGTTAATCCTAGAGACGATAACCCCAAACCCGTTCAGCCTCCCAAAGATTCTGACCGTTAATCACTTGTAATTGAATGTGCTTTTGGTGTAAAATTGCACCAAAAGAAGGGATTTTTATGTTTAATGATTTGAAAAAACGAATTACGGCGGTTTTGCCTCGATTTCGGTCTTCTTATGAAAAAGCCGTGCAAGAAGAAGACGAAAGACAAGGGTATTACCGTGATCAAGCAAACCGCTGGTTTTCCATTTCAGTTGGCTTGGCAGTGTTACTGGCTATCAATCAGTTTTACGCTTTTCAGCTGGGTAAGCAGCCTAAGTTAGCCCCTTTCTATGTCACGGTGAACGAGCAGGGCGAAGCGACCAACATTATTAACGCCGAAGAGGTGACATGGTCAGTGGATGAAGCCGCGCGTAAGCGGGAAATAACACGATTTATAACGAATTCCCGTACCGTATCATTAGACAATGTCGTAAATAACACACGAACCAGCGAAGCCTACCGGCAGTCTACAGCCGCCGCACAACGCAAACTGGCACTTTATTTTGAGTCCGGCGGGGAAGATGGCGACCCAATGGCTGCCTCTTCAAGAAGTGGTGATGTGACGGTTCAGTTGACGGACTTTACGTTGTCGAAACGTGCCGGAACGGATAGTTCCTATGTGGTTCGGTGGAAAGAAAAAATTTACAGCAGAACAACTGGCAAGTTAATTGAAAACTCCCCTCAACCGTGGATAGCGGATATTACTATCGCCATTGTGCCGCCTGAAAACGAACAACAACTACGTGAATTCCCACTCGGCGTTTATATTGCCGACTACGCTTGGAGCCAGAACTAATGAGACAATCTGTTGGCCTTATGGTTGTGTCGTGTGCATTGTTCTCACTGAATGCTTACGGCCAGGATGACAACCCACCAAGAGTTTTTAAAGCCAATAAAGCACCGGCTAAAGTTGTCACTGAATATATTGAGAAGCCCGTCCCTGTACCGGTACCTTCCGGTAATCAGTCAATTAACTGGGGGCTGGTAAATGATATTAAGAAAGGGAATGTCGATGTATCAGCTGCAGAGTGTGACATCGATACAAAGTCACTCAGTGAAAACGAAGCAGCTGCAAAAAAAATCGCCTGTAACAATAAGAAAGTGACTCAAAGGGTAAACCCTCATAATTTTAATAATGCAATACAAACCTATCCTTACCAAAGAGGGATGGTTTACCAGATTATTACAGCGGTCGGTGGTACAACGGACATTGAGTTTTTACCTGGCGAAGTGCCGCAGGACGCACAAATTGGTAATCCAAACTTGTATAACGTTTCGACAGCAAAATCAGGCTCTGAGGATAACCCTGTTTATCACATCATTCTAAAGCCCACGTATGAAAATACTGTAACGGATCTAAAAATTTATACGAATTACCGCACGTATTTCTTAGAGCTAATTTCGATGCCCTACGGCGAAGGCTACTTATCGGGTGTTAACTGGTCAGGTGGAAGAGGATTAGATAACTCCATACCGCTTAATTTCGCCGGTAGTCGATCAGGCCAGACACGAAAGGTTGTTAAAACTGACGAGAAACCGGTTGGCTTCTCATTTGATCCTGGTAGTGCAAATTTCGGTTATCAGGTCAAACTCGAAGAGGGGCGTAAGCCTGAATGGATGCCGACTCGGGTTATTGATAATGGCCGAGAGACTTACATTGAATTTCCGTCCGGTATTACAAATATTCCGGCAATTTATGTAGAAACGGCAGAGGGTAAAGGCATAACGCCTCAGTTTAGACCTCATGCAAACGGGGTTGTAGTCAGTCAGTTAGCAGAAGTTATCGTGCTTCGCTCCGGAGCCGAAGAAGACGACAATCTAAAAATCATCAAAATCATTAACCGGAATTATCATGGCTAATAAAGTTGCTGTCGATGATCTGAACCTAGACCTTAGAAAAGAGGCGCCCAAAGGCAGCGTTATTAATTTTGGGGCGCTTAAATGGCTCGGAGTTCTATTGCTTGTACTTTTGTTTGTGGGCGTAAAGTTCAATGAGTGGGTTAATTCCGAGGATGAATCAAAAACTCAAGAAGTGAACAACGGCGTTGTCTCAGAGCAGGATACGGAGGGTGTTGGTCAGTCAATTTCAGAAGTGAGCTATAAAACACAAACCATTGGCTATGATCAGGAAATTGCCCGTGTAAACAGTGAAGACAACAAAAAGATTGAACAGGCAAAAGCCGAAGCTGTTGAAAATACGGTGCGCTCTGCACCTCCGACAAACGCGCCACAACAAAAGTCTGAACAAAATTCCGACTGGTGGTCAAGTAGCGCCCCCGATCCTCAAACTTCTCAAGCGCCTAAGAAAACAGCGCGAGAAAAAGCGATTGAAGAGGGACAGTTGTTAGCCAGCAAAGTGGATATTTCTTTTGATAGTGATTTCGGACAAAAGGATATGTCTGGTGGCTCTATGACAACTGCCGGAATGAATTTGTTAAACGGTGGTGGCTTACCCTCGCCGCCAACATCACCGCAAGGGAATGAATCAACTAATAGCCGTGTCGATGAGATTGTGAGAGGTATGCAGCAAAAAGATCCGGTTGTTTCCCAAAACCAGCAAAAAGAGAAGCAAAGCTATATTGACCAGAACAACAACGACTTTATCAACTCCGGTCAATTACGCTCTGCGCCATCACCTTACATGGTTAGAGCGGGTGACAGCATTCCGGTTGTTTTGCTTCGCGGTGTGAATACGGACTTACCTGGTGAAATTGTAGCTATCGTCGAAAGGGATGTGTACGACTCGGTCACTGGCCAACATTTATTGATCCCGAAAATGTCACGATTTATTGGCTCTTATCAAAGTGTTCTTTCTTACGGCCAGGAGCGTATTCTATCAACGTGGAATAGACTCGATTTGCCTAACGGTGATCGGATTGCCTTAGATAAGTTTACCGCTGCCGATTTAAAAGGGTTCGCGGGATTTAAAGGCGAAGTTGATAGCCACACCTGGGCGACGATAAGCGGTGCGTTCCTATCTGCAGTTCTCTCTGTTGGCTCTGCTGCGGGACAAAACCCTTATGGGGGCGACGAAATAAGTGCTGGTGATATTGCTAAAAGAGGTGTTGCAGAAAGTGCCTCAACAGTTGGCGAAGAGCATGTAAGTCGCTCAATGAATCGGCAAAATACATTAACGGCTCTTATTGGTAAACGTTTCGTTATTAACGTTAACAAAGATTTACTATTACGCCCCTATACGTCAGCCCGTTAAAACCGTCTACAATGTAAAGGTGAGCGTAAGTTCACTAATTATAACGATTTTAGCGGGGTACCGGCCTTATAGCTGGCTACTTTGCAATAACAACGATAACTAAGGCCATGAGACACAAATTCAATATTAAACTTCATATTCACCCGAAATATCACCGAGATATTCGACTATTTATGATAGCGCATGATTTAACCTTAGAGGGAGGGTTGGAAAAAGCAATAAGAGTCAGCTTAAAAAAGTGTGAAAGTAGGGAGTTTCGGGAGCAGTTTATTAAGTTTCCCGACCCGCCCACAGGAGCTGACGAAGGCACAAAAGACCATATTTATTGGTTAGACCATAGCTTGAAAGAGCCGGTTGCTGAAATGTGTGAAATCTTTCGCCAGGAGTTTGGGCGAACGACGATCACTTTTGGTAGAAATGCCTTTCTTTACCGTGCCATTAATTACTTTATGAAAACCGAAAAGGTGGCGGAATAAGCTTAAACAGCTACTAACATTTGCGTAAAAAGTGTTTTACTCACTGCTTGTTTGGTGTACAATTACACTAAAATAATTCAGGGAAATAGACAATTGATTATGCGAACGTTAGTAGCTTTACTGTTATTCGTGTTGGTCGGCTGCTCCACTCAACAGCAGCCTCAACCTTTCAAGAAAAACCTCATTAGACCCGACATCATTGTCGAGTTCGACGGAAACGAAACGAAAGTTTCCAATATAGACCCAATTTCTGAGGCCATATTCGATTTGCTTGAGGCGGATTCAAGTCAGGTCTTACTAGCAACCTCAACCGGTCTTGACCCTAACCAGAATCATAACATCCCCAACCAACGCATTACGTTTTTGTACGATGCCTTACTTAAAAGCGGTGTTCCCGATTATAAAATCAAGCGTTTGGTTCGGTACCAGGGCATGACTGATAAAGTCGAAGTCTATGCTTTGCCGCAAGGCTGGCAGGGTGTCCCTTATGACATGCTCCACTATGGCTTTGTACCGAAAAAGGAAAAGGCACCGGTGATTATTTCGACCGCCCCGAGCGATTATGTTGATCCGGAGCCTACGCATTATATCGAAGAGTTTCTTGTGAAAGAGGGTGAGTTACAGCGCGTAATGAACGAGCTGGTAAAAGCCGTAGGGTGGTCTAAAGCGGTTATTCATACCAATTCTGATAAATATACTCCTAAAGCGAATTCCTCTTACGATATTCAGCTACAGAAAATGGAACTGCCTCTACAACCAGAGCAAGTTAAGTCCATAGTTGATTTCATCTTAGAGCGTGAACAGCTCTCTCAATTTCAGTTACGCCTCCATGTTGAGGATCAAATTGTCGTTCTGACGGAAAAGGTTAACCAATGAAAAAACTAATCATACTCGGGGTTTGTTCTCTGGCCGGTTGTGTGTCAACTGAGCCACCAAAGGATGCTTATGTCGTTGAACGTATCAGCGAAAAGCACGGTGTTATCAGTTACGACAAATATTCTGATGATATTTATAGCGCAGATAACCAGGTTGTTACCGCTGTTGAATCAAAAGCAGATGAAAACGGTGAGAAAGAAACCTTTAAGTGGATAGCTAACGGTAACTACGAAAAGCAGGAGAATACCGGAAAAGTCCGTTTCCACATGAAAAAAGGCCGCCTGATGCCGCAGCTAAAAGAACTGGCCAAACATTTACCAAAGGTTAGTGACGGTCAAGGGTGGTGGCAGTGGCATGCGTCCCCAAACTATGAGTGGCCGAATGATGTCACGTTAGAAGCTAAGTCCGTTAACCAACTGGTACTGAGCATGTTGAATTCTTACAAACTCACGATGCAAGTTGAGGGAAATGGAGTGGTTTATGTTTACGATTAATAAAAACATTTTGTTCGGTCTGGTTGGATTAACGGTTTTATCAGGGTGTGCATCTTTACTTACTGACGGTGAAGAAATCCGAAGTGAGGGGCAGCAACAAGTAAAAGAAGCTAACGCCGAGAAAAGCGATACTCATGTTAGCCGCCTCATCTACACCGATGATTTTTACGTTCCTGAACTTAAACCAGAAGTTGAGGACAAGCCACAATGGTGGTTTAAAGACGTTGGAACAGTGGGGATTGTTGAGTTGCCAATCCGCGCCATAATGAAAATGTATGTTTCCCCGTTAGGCGTCAATGTGCGCTATCTGCATGAAATCCCCGCCGGTGAATCTGTATCTGACATTGTGCATCGAGGAACGGTCGGAGAATTGATTGAAAAAATCTCATTCAATAGCCGGTTAACTTATGACGTGGACGGCGAACTATTAACCTGGAAACGCTTTGAAAGCGATCTGGTAACAGTTAACGCCAAACCTTACAGCAGTAGTTTTAAATACGGTAATGACGCTTCTGAAAACGGTGGTGGCCGCAATAACAACGGCGGTGGCGGTGTTACATCGAGTATCCAGCAATACGACAGCGGCTTTTCTTCCGGCAGTCGTGAAGTCAGTTACGAAAGTAACGATAGTAATATCTGGAATGAGATTGAAACCACTCTGCAGTCAATGGCAAGTGGTGAGGGTAAAGTTGTTCCGAATGAATCAAATGCGTCTGTCTTTCTGCGCGATTACCCTGAAAACTTAGAGCAAATGAAAGAATATCTGACACTTATTAATGACCGTCAAACGGCGCAAGTGGCTATTGATATTCAGATTGTGACTTATAACCGAAACCGGAGCCGTCAGCGGGGCGTAAGTTGGGAAGTTCTAAAGCAAGACTTAGCAACCGGAGGTGTCTTTAGCTTTGCCGCCGGTGGTGGTCTAAATACTGAAAACGTACCGGCCATGCTTGGATTTACGCAAGAGTCCGGAAAATATGCGGGCAGCTCTGTTTTTCTTAATGTACTAGACAAGAATGGCGTTGATTATGAGGTAAACAGCAAAACACTTTTACTGGCCAATAACTTCCCTGGCTCAGCTGTTGTTGGTGGTGATGTTGCTTTTGCTATTGGTAGCGGCTCAACAGCAACGGCCAACGTAGGTACTTCGTCGAGCTTGCAAGCGGGTAGCGTTCGCTCTGGTAACAGCCTTTATATGGTGCCGACCATTGTTGATGACAACATTTCGTTATTGATGTCTGGAAGTATGACCGACCTCAAGCGTCTAAGAGAAGTTACGGCAGGAGATGCCAAAATCGAAGCGCCGGAAATTGGCGTGGATGAATTAGGCACCATGTTCAATGTGAAAGATGGAAACACTGCGGTTTTCTCAGAAAAAACCACCACCAAAAACAGCGATGAAAACAGCACCGCTGGTACCTGTATTCTATTTTGTGACACTCAGCAAAATGAAAGTGTGACAGAGCGAGTGTTGCTGATTACGCCAAGAATCGTGCGGGGTGGCTAAATGAAATGGACGTTTGAGGCGATACGTCTGGTTATTAACCGAAAAGAGCTAAAGCGCGTTATTAGTCAACGGCGCGCTGCGGGTTATGAGCTGGCTGTTGTTAGAAAAAGCGGTAATAAAATCGGAATTGCATTTGCGACTGATTCAGGCCAAGACCAGTTTGATTTCGCAACTGAACTTGCCCTGAGCAAAAGCATTGACTCAAAACATAGCGCCTATATCGAAGTAATGAATAACGGGAACGGCCTGTTTGTTGAGTTTGACGAGGGCTTACCTCAGCGTGTTCGCATAATGACTAAAGAGGAAGTTGAACAAGAAATAAGTTGGCTTCATCAAGAGGGGATACTTCCCAAAAAGTTACTGGCTTTTGGTCAATTCAAACTACCGGACGTGGACGTTAACTGGCAAGAGCGGCCTTTGACGGAAACATTAACGCCTTCTTCTCAATCCTTTTTTGCAACATCGATTCAGGCATTAAAACCGCAGGAATCTAAGAAACGCAAGTTAGGCGGTAGCTTAGCAGCGATAGTCTTAGTGGCTACTGCGGTTTATTTAGCCTGGCCAAATAAAGAGCCGGTTCATATTGAGGATATTACAGACGTCAACGCACCTTATGTTCGAGCGGTCGCAAATGAAAGTTTCGATTTTCATACCCGAATGCTGCAATTGTACGCTTTTCACCGTCTGTTTGATAAAGCCGAAAACGGAGCTTTGGCCGGATGGAGTATTGAACGAGTTATGGTTGGTCGCCGCGCAACATCCTTTAGCTTAAAACCGAAAGAAGACATCAAAGCTGCAATAAAAAAACAATTGGGCGCAAATGTCAGTCCGACTGCGGGCGGTGTTCAACGTTTTATTGATTCACGGGATTTTAAAGCGCTAGTTGGCACTGCAAATTTTAACCTCTCTACGATGAGTATTGAGCTGGACGCTATAAACAAGCCCATCGAGTTTGATCCGTACTCTGGAAAGTTTGATGTTCGTGATATTTATCACAAATTTTCAGACCTGGTAAACAGATGGATTCCCAGGGGCAGTTTGAAATTTGTTTCGGATTCACCCGCGAACTTGTTTATCAGAAGCGAATTAAGCCTCGAAATTACCGGTGCATACATTGAGGATTTAATTGGCATGGGGGGAATGATGAAAGACTTCCCTATTACATTTAATTCTACGAACTTAAATGATCCTGTTATTGGCCAGTATCGAATTGACGATACCGGAAAAATGACCGGTGAGTTTTCATTAACGACGATAGGTACCAAGCATGCAACTCACTAAATTAATCATTATCGCTGCATCCGTGTGCGGTGTGAGTCTCAGTAGTAGCGCTCAAGAGCAGCAAAAAATACCAACAAATAAAACCTCAGAGCCTATTCAAAAGCAACTTGAGATAGAAAAGACAATAGAACAGTTTAAACGGCAATACATCGAGCATTCTGTTGATCCGGAGGAAAGCCGCCGCTATTTGAAATTAATTCGCTCTAACCGTGAGCTTTCGCAAAAGGTTCAGGAAAGAGAGTTGGTTCTAAAGATGAACGAACAGCAAATAGAATTGATAAAGCAAGCGCAAGCGCTCAGCAATATCAGTAATGGTGGAAAAGAGCAAAGTGGCCGTTCACAGTCAAATTTGGATCTTACCGGCTTTATTCCGGAGAAAGAGAAAGCGAATAAAAAGCCGAAACTGCAATCAATCAGTCGTGGACAAGTGGCGACGTTCTCTATCGACGGGGAGCTAACCCATGTAAGACAAGGCGAGCGTCTACCAACAGGTGAGATGGTTGAATTAATCAATGAAGACATTGTGAAGCTCAAGACCCGAACAGGCACTGTAACGCTTCGGGGAATGCAGTTAGGTGCATTAGGAGACTAAAGATGTCAAATAACGTCATATCATTACAAAATGCTAAGGACATGGGGCTGGAAATCCCCCGTACTTATAAACTGCGGTCACTGTCGACACAAACATTGAATACCGTGAGCGATATTGGCTGGTACGTCTGTGCAAAAGGCTCCAATAACGAATTCTATTTTTGTTATACAGCACAAGCACGGCATAAAGACCGTATTGCTATTGATAACGAAATCCTGGAAGTGAAAAACCAGTCTGGTCAGCCAGTGAAAGAGTTGCTGGTTGACGGTTCGGTTATCCAGTGGCTTGTCGAAAAGTATGAGAATACAGAAGAAAGTGACTCCGAGTTATCACCGACAAAAGCACAAGAGCGTTTTATTGATTGGGCTTGGACGGCACACGATATGGGCGCAAGTGATGTTCATTTAATGGAAAGTTCAGACATATCAACGGTCGTTTTCAGAATTCACGGATTGCCCTATGACTACCTCCCGATTGCACGTAAAACGGCAAGCCGAATTGTCGAAGCAGGAATGCAGCTTAGCCCTAATAGGCAGGGAACGCCCGACCGACACAAAATTGAAGATCTACGGATTGAATTGAGTCGAGGCGGAGAGAAAATCACTTTACGCTTAAATAAAACAGGTTCGGAGCCAGGCACTTATACGGTGTATAGGATCACTCAACTTAGTGAGGCTAAGACGTTCAAACAGTTGCGATTACCGGCTCATACATACAATGCGCTTGATTCGATGTCGAAAAAACCCGAGGGCGTCATTATTATCACTGCTCCAACGAACCACGGGAAATCTGAAACTTTATCGGCCATATACAATTCACTTGATAGTGAGCGTATTGTTCAGCTCGTTTCAGATCCTATAGAACGTACTTTTCCGGACAAAGGAAATAGGCTCGTACAAAAAGAGGTGAATGAATCGGATGAAAACCGAACGTATGAAGCTTTATTTTTAGCCGCATTAAGACAAGACCCTAATGTTGTGGGAATAGCTGAAATGCGCGACAAGAAAGCCGCAAATGCTGTGTACCAAGCCTCTTTAGGTGGACGTTTAATGATAACAACTTATCACGCAACTGATCCCTTTTCCGCTTTAACACGCTTAATTAATGATGGCCTTTCTCCACTCGTACTAGCCGACCAGTCCCGCTGCTTTGCATCACAGAGACTGCTGCCAGAATTATGCCCTCATTGTCGGATAGAAACGAATAAAAAAGGCGTTTACATCCGCAATAAAAACGGATGTGAACATTGTGTACTCGGAGCAATTGGCCGCCGTGTAACAGCCGAAGCATTAACCATTGGAAAAGAGCATCGAGACTTTATTATGAGTTCCGACATCAAAGGCTTGGAAGCTTTTGCTAAGGAAAATGGCTATATCACAATGCAGAACGATGTAAGGGGACTGGTTGAGAACGGTGAAGTATGTCCAGTTGATGCGGAAGTTATTGTGGGTAACGTTTTTTCTAACGCTGAACAAGAAGAGCTTACCACAGAGGTATCAGCTGCATGAGTGTTTCAATTTTTACAGATTCAAGCCTGAGAACGCTGTGGCAGGACGTCAAAAGCTGGAATGAAAAAAAATCATTTAAACGAAAGCATCAACTCAGTTTTTTAAACAACATGGTCATGTTGACAAAAAGCGGCATGGCGTTGGATGTAGCTTTACGAGCGCTTTCTAAACTTGGAGCAGCGAGAAAAATTGAGCGCAAAGTTGCTGACGATATAGCTGGCCGTGTTCGAAATGGTGATGAGCTTCACCTTGCGATGGTTGATTGGTTCGATCCAGATATAGCCGCAGCATTTTCTGTCAGTCAGCATCACTCCGGCGCTCAGGAAAACATTACCAGTAGCTTAATCGAGCGAAACAATTGGTTAGGCTCTCTAATTGAAAGCACACTGAAATCTAACGCTTACCTGGCTTTTATTTCGGTATTAGCTTTTGCAGCCATGTTGTTCTTCGGGTTGAGTGTACTGCCAGACTTGTCTCAACGCTTAGGCAGCGGTGAAGTTCCTTTTATCGCAAGCCTAGTAATGACATTGTCCGGTTTTTTGGCTAATTACGGCTTAGTTTTATTGATTGCTGGGGTAGCTGGCTCAGTCCTTTTAGCAAACAGACTGAGTCAATCTGACAGTGCCTTTCGGCTAAATGTTTTAGACTTCGTTTGGCCGTTTTCAATTTACAAGCAAGTTGCAGCGTTTAAGCACTTTTCCCAACTGCTAAAAATGGTCGAATGGGGAGATACGCCACTGCAAGCTGCTGAAAAAATCAATGCTTACAGCTCACCTTATATTAAGCATTATATGGGCTTAATTTCAGAGCGGGCATCAGATGGTATCAGAGATATAAGCCAGCTTTTTGACGTTGGCTTTTTGAGTCCGGCAACTCAAATGCAAATTGAATTGGCCTCAAAAGCTGAAACAAATACCGTTATCCGCGAAGTATTAAACCAGGTTCCTGTTTTAATGCGCGTTGAAACTCAATCCATGATGAATAAATTGAAACACAGTTTAACTGTGGGCTTTTTGGTTTTCATTGTTGGAGTATTTTTAACGCTGTTCTTTGCATTCCTTTCTGTTTATTCACAAATCATTTCAACAACAAACATAGGGTACTAAACAATGACTAACTTCAAAAAATCTAAAGGTTTTACTTTACCTGAACTGTTAACTGTACTTGTTTTGCTCGGACTATTAAGTGCCGCAATGTGGCAGTTCTTGGGCGGTAGTGAAGATAAAGCAAACGTTACAGTGCTGGATTCACAGTTTAAATCCTGGCGTTCGGCGGCTGACACGTACTACAGCTATAACAATATGAGCTATGCGGGCATGGATAATACAACGCTTGTTAATGACTTAGGGCTTGTTGAGAGCGCTGCTGAAACAAACTACGCCGGTGGCAGTAATACGATTGAAGCCAGTGCTGGTAATATCAAGCAATACACGTGGACGGCAGCGGGGCTTGACTCGGCTACTGGTAATCAAGCGGCGTTGCGATACAACGGTGAAAACAATTTATCGGCTACGTACTCCGGTGGTGATCTTGCCATTACCGTGACTAAGTAACATGAAAGCGCGTGGTTTTAGCTTGATTGAGTTGATGATCACCATAGCGATTGCTGGTATTGCTGCAGTCGCTGTGTACTCAATGCTTGGTAGTGGTGAAGAGCAAAAGCAAGAAGCATATCAGCTGTTAAAAAAAACTGACCGTTTGCTGTCAGTCTCGACAGAATATTACCGGTCATCATGTCGAGTGCCCGACTTTCAGTTAACGCTCAACAAACTCAAACAAAAGCAGCTCATAAGTAACAGCTTCACTTATCCAGATCATGAAATGAGACTGACCGCTGCGCAAACTGCAGCGGCTTATCTTCATCTGGAAATTACGCTCAATAATAACCTGGCCACACACTTTGTAGCAATAAACCCAAAAGCACAGGCTGTTGATGCAAATACGGTTGTTATAAGCGTACCGGTTTCAGCCCAATTGCTACCGGAAAGAGAACGCCTGATAGCAATGAAAACCCTGTGGGGAGAGAATTTATGTTAAGAGCAAAACAGCAAGGTTTTTCCTTGCTTGAAGTCATGATCGTGATGGCTATTGTCGGGATAGCGTCACTCGCCTGGTTTACCTATCAAAACGATGTCCAGGCACCTCAGTCAGAAGCAGCGGCCGGAGCGAGCTTTGTTGATTCCGTGAGCAAATCATCGATGGCCTTTTATTTGGATAACCGGCGCTGGCCAAACAACATAACCGAGTTGAAAAATTCTCAACAATACTTTGGGAATACTGTCAGTAGCTACGGAACAACCCCTGCTTTTTCCGTCAATAACGGACTTCTAGCTATCTCACTTAATGCAGCTGATAAAGCCGGAGCTGTGAGATTAAAACAGCATCTGACAAATAAAGGAGTTTCGACGACGGATGTAAGTAATGAAACTCTTACGCTTTATCTCGATGAGCCTACCGAAAACTCCATCCAGTCGTATTTTTTGGCGAGGCGTGAAGTACCAGGTTGCCCTAACTGTAATACCCTTGAAACGGATATTGATGCCAATGGCTATGACATTAAGCAAGTAAAAAGGCTAAGCGGTGATAATGCAGCGTTTGATAGAGGCGATTTTAACTCTGCGACTATCGATAACTTAACCTCAGAAGCTATCCGTATGGCCGGTGTCGTGTTAAGCGGTAATGGGAACCGGCTAAACGTCAATGCTGACGAGGTAAACATCACCGGCGATATAAATGGTCAAGGTGGTCAGTTTGATCGGGTTCAAGCCGACACTGTGCGCGGGAATGACTTTTTTGGTGATGACTTTGTGACTGACGTAACGTCGACTAACCAAAACAAGCAGGAGTTGGATCAGTTGAAGAGCCAATGGGATTTGTGTGTACGTGAGGGGAACTGCAAATGACGTTTAGCAAACAGCAAGGGTATGGAACTTTACTTCTTATCGGTATTATTGCGCTTGTCAGCGTTGGTTTGGCAATGACTGTAGGCATGGAGCGGCACACACTGAAAGCGGCTGATGCAGAAGTTACAGTTTACGCCAGGCAGTTCGACACGATACAAAATAGAGCGCTTAGCTTTTACAAAGATAAAGGGAGTTGGCCAACATCACTAGAACAGCTAAATACGGTTGATAATGAGCAGTATAACACTGGCATAAATGCTTCACCGGCGGGTACCGGTTTTCTTTTTGATACGAGTTCTGGTTGGCTGCAGATACAAAGTAATGCAAATGACCGACTTTTAGCCGAAAAGGTGGCGGCACTGGTTGTTGGCGGTGTTGCGAATACCGGCGTAGTGACTTCAACACTTAAAAACCCTTATGAAGTTGACGCTTACGACGATTACTTGCAGCGCATGGAAAATCCGGACGACCCTAGCCGGACACGTCTTGAGACAGATTTAGACTGGAATCACAATGAGCTATACAAGACAGGCAACGTTGATGGCGAATCCCTTGAATTTCAGGATTATAAAGGCGAACAAAGTGATATCAGGGACACAACGGTTGATGACAAAGCAGTTGTAGGGCAAAACACTCTAACAGCGTCCGGACGTTCACTAAATGTTGATACAGGACAGTTCAACACAAAAAATGTCGGTGCTACTGTTATGCGTCTAGCGGAGTTAGAAACGGGTACCGCAGAAGCAAGGCAGTATAGAGGCGATGACTTTTCTACTGGCGACACATCCGTTAATGCCATCTATTACGAAATCCAGGCACTAAAGAATGAACTCGATGAGTGCATGTATGTAACTGAGTGGTGCTTCCCCAAAGCGCCTAAAATTACACAGACAGCTTGTGAGCCTGCTTGTTCACTCCGGAAAGAAAGCGAGGCATTTTCAAGTAAAATTAGGGCGCTTGTCAGTCAATGTCAGCATGGCTGTGACTATAGATGGAGTTTAGGGAGTGCAAATGGTTCTTGCCAAAGTGGCAGTATTTCAGAAGGCGGATATAGAAGATTATCGTGCGACATTTCGGGGTCTGTGCCTCCATCATCAACAAGAAGTCATGCCATTAAATTAACGGCCTTAAACTCGGTTGACACCGATAAGAATGTTACAAAAACAGTTCCGGTTCGATGGGAAAATACGAAATCTGATAATCCTTTTGAGGCTATGGAGAGTGGCTGTTACATCGATACTGAGAGAGCTGATTCAGTATCGAATGGTGGTTGTAGTGCGGGGGGATATACTGATTCAGCTCGGCCTTCAATGACGTTCAATGTAGGTGAGATTTGGACGGATGAGGGCGCTGGAGGTGCGTATGTTTTTAGTGAGTCAACTAACCCAACACTCAGTTGGTCAGGCTGTTCTCCTGCCGGACAAAAGCACTTATGTATATACAATGGGTACACTCCCCCACACACGCAAACCGTCACCGTAACGGTTACTATTGGGGGGGCAAGTAAAACATATACGATAACCGCAAATGACCAGAGGGAAGATGTTCCTGGCGGTGGAGTAATAAACTAAAAGATGTATAGATAGTGAAGAAAACAAGATAAAGGGAAATAATTTGCACTCACCAATAGTTGTGTTATAATGCAACTATTGGTGGTTATTAATGAGGGAAAAACAATGATAAATAAACTTTCTTTTACGAGCGCTGTTTCATTTGCGGTAGCAGTATCAGTCAATGCACAAGAACATACTTACGAACCAAAAGACTACGAAAAGCAGGCGGTATATAAATCTGCAGCATCGAATGATAATCAAGTTGTTGATTTAGTGCTGTTCTATCAGCCTGTATATGCTCGTAAATTGGGTGGTTTTGAGGCAGTCCAAAGTCGCATCAATACCATGATTGAAAAAGCAAACACTATCTATGAAGATTCAGGCATTAATGTAAGTTTGAATTTAGCTGAACTACGAGAAATGAGTGGTGTTGATGATAGTGCGCCGTTTATTGGTACTACTGATAAGTTTGGACGAGAATACGAGCTAAGTGCAACAAGCCTTGCTGGAGCGAGAGCTACCGATCCAAATGGTTATTATGATGATAGTGACGTGTACCATGATAATTACCCAGAGTACCTTGTTTATAACAGTTTTGGCGGTGATATAGCTGGCTACATTACAGATAACAGGATGATCGAGTCAGGGCTTTCAATTGGTACAGCTGGTGTGGGGGGCGAGTATTTTTCAGTTAGTGATATTCGCTCTCTTTCTCCAGATGATGCAATGAGCGACCATACGTTAGCGCATGAAACCGGTCATAACTTCGGAGCGCGACATGAAGTTGAAGACTCACCTAATAACGGGGAGCATCCAGTAGAAGCTCATGCTTGGAAATGTGGTGGTGATGAACGAACAGTAATGTGGTCGTCTGGCAGTTCTTTAGCTTCTGTTTTTTCTTCACCTTTGATTGAGCGTAATGGCGCACCGTGTGGTGTTGCGGGGGAAGCGGATAACGCATCCGTTATCCAGGGAACCAAACAAAGTGTTGCTGACCGCCGTTCACCGGAAAGTGTTTTAGGTAACGTGTCTTTTTCTGCTAGTTCGTTTAATGGTTCAGAAGAAAGTGGCGAAGCGGTAGTTAGCATAGAGCGTGATGGTGATTTATCAGAAACAGCATCGGTACTGGTGCAATTAACCAGTAATACAGCGGCCAGTAACGGTGATGTTCATTTGTCACACAAACGGGTTGAATTTGCAGCTGGTGAATCAACCGCACAGTTTGCTTTTCCGGTTGTTCAGGATGCAATTTCTGAGGGCGACGAAACGTTGAATGTTGAAATGCACTACCCGCATCGTCTGACGATTGATGCTACTACGGCAACATTAACTATTGAAGATGATTACGCCGGTCAGCCAGGACGCATCGAAATCGTTTCAGAACCAAGTGAGAATGGGTTACTGGTGACGCTGAACCGTGTTAGTGGCTCAGATGGTGAGTTAGTCGTTAATGCACAAAGCAAGCTCGCGGCGGATTCGGATATTCCGTTGCCGGCTAAAAACTTTGAGCTGGCCGCTTACGATTTTGTGTTTGCTGATGGTGAAACACAAAAGACGTTTGAAATAAAAACGCAAGCGGGCGATGAGCCTTTAGGCGACCGTGAAATTCTATTATCAGCAGTTGTGGCCGGTGATCATGCAACGACTGAAAAAACGGCTGTTGTCAGCGATTCACAAGATAGTGACATCAAGTACAGTTTAAGTGCCGGTGATGCGACAACGGATGACAACAGTGTTCGTGTAACGGTCAGTCGCAGCGGCTCAACCGACTTGAGCAGTGTTATCAATATCACGTCATCGGACGGAACTCTGACAGCCGGTGAAGACTATGAAGCGGTTGACGAGCAATTAACCTTTGGTGTGAATGATACGAGTGTGTCATTCGATGTAACCTTATTAAGCGATAGCACCGGTGATTTTGAACTGCAGACGTCGAGCGGTGAATCATTAACAATAACGGTTAGTGCAGCAAGCACAGGCGGTGGCTCCGGAGGCGGTTCAGATGGCGGAGGCGATAGTGGTACGTCTGGTGGCAGCACAGGGCTATTTAGTGTGCTTGCACTGTTAGCGCTGGGGTTAACGCGCCGGTTTAACGTTGGTCGTCGTGCATGAGTAAATTTTATGCCCGAATGCTTGCACTGCTGGCTCTGATTGATAAAGAGCCAGCAATGCACACAAGAAAAGATTTAGCAGATCGATATGGTGTGAGTATTTCACGAATATCGGGAACTCTAAAAGCTGCTAGCACTGAGTTTGATGTAGAAGTTGTTACGGTTGGTTTTGGAAAAGATAAGCGGTACAAATTGGTAGATTGGGGCGGTTTTAAAGGCTCTTGGGTACAAGAAACTTACGAACGTCATCAATCGTTAGCTGAAAAGTAAGCGGAGGCTTTCATGCGACTACTTAACAGAACACTAACCTGGACATTTTACTTTTTCGCAGCCCTGTTCATTATCGGCCTGATTGCCTGAGTTGGTTACGTTAAATGACAAAACGCAAACGGTATTGGCTCATTACATTAGCGGTAATTATAGTTGCGGGGAGTTGCGGCAGTTACTTTCTGAAATACAACTATACAGAGTCAATGAAATTGGGCTGGTATGTTCTCAGCCGTTGGGAAGAGCCAAAAAAGAACGATTTAGTTTTTTTCCCGGCTCCGGAGAAAGCATATAAAGTGTTTCCGGACTTGCAAAAGTTTTTGCCCCGTGGAACATTATTACTGAAACAAATTATTGCGGTCGATGGCGACCAGGTATGCACTGATAAGAATTTCGTCAGTGTGAATGGCCATAGGATTGAACACCGTTTACTCCCGCAATGGCAATCGTTTGCCAGTATGGAGTGCATCATTGTTCCGGATAACAACGTTTTTGTTATTGGCCAATCCCCTGACAGTCTCGACTCGCGTTTTTATGGTGCCATTAGTGCATCCGACATAGTGAGTAAAGGAGACTATCTTGGCTCTATCTTCTGAATATTTTAATCAATACCGTGGCCAAAACCACGACCCGATTTTTATTGCTTACCTGGTTAGCTTTGATAAATGGAAAGAGCCACAAGGCGGCGTAAGTCAGGCGCTGGCCGATGAGCTACTAACCATTGCTCAGGCCAAAGGTCTGACCGAAAAAAGTGAGCTGAAAGCCGGTATTCTGCGACACATTGCTGAATCTATTAACGCCACACAAGGCCAACGCTATGCTGTCTGGTTACAACATGCCGCGTTGCTTTTGGCGCACGAAAGTCAGATCCCATTAAGTGAACGAGTGGCTGCAGCGACCGCGAAAGTTCTTGTCAGAGATTATCAGCCGGATAAAGGGGCAGCTGTCTCTATTAGTGGTCTTATCATTCACATGGAAATCACGTTAGGTCGGTCGTTCGATAGCAGTTTGCACGAAGCTATTAAGCAAGCGGTCGAACACCAGCGGTACCAGAACATCGTGTCATAACCAGAAAAGGAACACCGGATGCCTTACCATTACAGACTGGTCAAAAGCGGAGCCAATAAAGGACAAACTGTTACGGTTAAACCGTTAACAAGACAAGAGGCCTGGATTGTCGGGAACGTTGAACACAATAGCTGGCAGGATGCGACTTTCAAGCGGTATCAGGAGTTGCTGAAAGAGTGGAAAGATATGGAATACTGGTTAAGTTGTGATTGCCATCCGGAAGCGGTTTTGTATTTGCGGCAGAGTCATAATCGCATATCCTTGCTTGCCCGTTCAGACTCACAATATCATTCGCATGAACCGGAATGTGACTTTGTGCAGCAGTCGACAAACGGTAAAGGCGACAAAAAAGGACGTTTGCCAAAAAACAAGAAAGATCATGTTTTTATCCGGAATCTGGCTGAAAACGATGGCACCGCTCCACACGGAGATAGGAACAGAGTTGCCGGAAACCGAGAAAACAGTATTTTCAAGCTGATGAAGAAATTGCTTATAGCGGCAGAGCTGGACTTTATCAGAGCCGGAGCAAGACCGCAGGAATCCGAAGCCCGACAGGCAATAAGCAAAGCCAGTGAACATTTTACCGTCGGCGGGGTTCCGATGAATAAAGCGCTCTTTTTCTTTCCTCAATGGAACGACATGGCCAAAGCATTAAGAACGTTGTCTTATAATGATAATGCTGCCCCCCATGTACTTACCTGGTGGTTAGTAGCCGATTACCGAAAAAACGACAATGACGATTGGGAGGTGTTAGTGAAAACCGCACCACGACCCAATGCTGAGCGTTGGATACCCTTAACCGGAACTAATCTTACTTTTCACCATACCCGAGGCAACAGCAATCAATGGGCTGTTTTAATGCTGATATATACCCGTAAGCCGGATGATACCGGTAACTACTTTCCTCGGGGCTACCTTGCGCCGGTCGTAAGTTCAAATCACTGGATGGTCATAGATTCTGAGTACGAAAGACGGGTTGCTATTAACGGTCGACAAGCTATGAATAAAAGCGGGATAAATAACCTGGTGATGCAAAAGCCATTGGCCGAACGTCTTGAAACCGTAGAAGAAGAAATGGAGCTGGTAATACCGGACTTTATTTTCAAACGATACGACAAAGAAAGTGTGGTTGAAGTTATGGGGACAGAAGAGCCTGAATATATCGAGCGCAAAGAGCGTTTAAAGCCCTTTATGCAAGCGATTGGCAGTTACTTTGAGATTGATGCAACAACCACATTTGAGGATGGCCGGAAAAAAGAGCAGTATTACTACTCGGTCTGTAAGTCGGCTATTGAACAACTAAGGTCATAACCATGCAACACGATAAGAGCTTATCGGATATTTCAATCGGGAATGGGTTATTAAACCCATTGGCCAATATCGAAGAGCTACCCAATGTCCGAGAGCTGACACGGATCAACGTCTACGGTATTTTGCCCCGCTTTCTGAACGCAGAGCGTCGGGAAATACGGGAAATGCAAAAAGGGATGGTCGAAAGAACGTTTACCGTCCACGACGAAACCTACCATTTAGAGCTGACTGCAGCGATGATTAAAAAACGCAGTGGTGAGCGCGTTATGATCATTCCGACTGAACGCGAAGAAGTGATTGAAAGCGTGTTAATGCGTATGGCCATGAACAAAGGTCGCGACCTTGAGGGATTGGTTGGTGTCGTATTCTCACTGAGAGAGCTACAGAGAGAGCTTGAGGATATAGGTCATACATTTAGCCTGGAAGAAATAAAAGAGGCTCTAATGGTCTTACGCGGAGCCATGCAGTATATCTACAATGCTGATGGTACGGCGATGATTTCTGAAAATTATCTCGGAGGCCTCGGGCTGAATGAAAGTTTTGACGGCTTCCGGAACGGCACGGCCTGTTACATTCAAATGAACCGGTACGTGTCACACCAGATAAGACAAGGCGACTTAACCATCATTAACTATCGACTAATTAATTCTATCAAGCGCAACCCAATGGCCAAGTACATGCTGAAACGCCTAGTGTACGATATTCAGTTTGACGATTCAGGAAAGATGCAGCAAAGCATGATTGAAATGATAAAAGGTGCCGGTTGTGACGTACACGATGTCATGTCAAATAATATCCGGCGTTTCAAAAGAGCCGTTGAAACACTCGGTGGACTTGGATTGATTGAAAAGCCTAAGTTTCGCTCCGTAAAAAATGGCCGGAGCAAGGTCGACGTCGAGCTGAACTTTAAAGTTAGCGACCGTGTGCTTAATGAACAGCGCAACAACATTCGCGCTTCTAAGCAACTGGTACTTGAGGGAATGGGCGCAGAGCAGTTAAGCGACGAGTAAAACAAAAACGCCTGGTGATTCTTATCAATACCAGGCGTTCTATTGACGGCTTATACAGCGAGTACAAATTCCAATAACCCACCCGCTATTTTGCAAGCCTATCCCTCAGTGAAAAAATGACCCCACCGATTAAAAGTATTCCTGCTATAACCCAAGAAGCTAAGATGAACTCGCCTGGCATGCCGGAAAAAACGTGTGTCATATTGTGCATAATTAACCTACTGTTCACTTTTCTGCTTTGAATAAGTTTACACCAAAATTGTATGCCCCACCCACTGACTGTGCAAGCCCTTTTTGTTGTCGTGGGATAGCGTTTTTATCGTCGACAAAACGTGACTAATTTTACTGTTTTGCAAGAAAAGTAGTCAGAAGAATGGCAAGGGGCTTATTTTTAAAGGTGTATAGAGGTTTCATTGAGTGACTAAAAATGTGGTAGCGGTTCTAAAGTCTTCATTGCTATGACTTTGGTGTGTCAATTAATTAGAGTGTGTTCACTAATGAACTGTATTCGTTACTGAACACACTCAGGCCTTGTTACTCGTTATCGGTACGGTACTTTTCAATATCGTCGCCGTTTTCCTTGAGCGCTTTTAACGGCGCGGGCATCGGACCTCGACCGCCCCACTGGATGATTTCATCGTTAACGCGGTACTGGCGTTTCTTTCCGGCAGCTTGGCTTTTATGGCCACCACCAATGCCATTCAAAATGTCGGACTTTGATATGCCTAATTCTTTCGCCCTGGATAACAGATCGTCAAGCGCCCGTTCTTTTTCCTGACGCTCACGCTCTGCTGCGGCCTCTTCTTCCTCTTTTTCAGTGATCAACTTAGCAAGGTTGGTTTGGATCTGCTGCAGTTCGGCAACGGTGGCCTCTTTTAAGAACGCACGGGCGTTTCGGATTTTAAGCAGTTTGGTTGTGTTTTTCATTAGTAATGTCCTGGTTTCAGTCTTCAAAGTGAACGAACGGGCTGTGTGGTCAATATCCTGGTACCGAGAGTATAAAACTTACCAGTGCCGTTCAACAATAACGCAACTATTGAGCAATCATACCGTTTTTCGGCATACCTCCGGCACCGGCTATTTCACCCTACCTGGTAAGGTCGATAACAGCATATAGTTATATCTTCACTAGGTTAGTGACATTTTTCAACTTTTTTTAACGGAATTTCTGACGAAAGAATGCCGCCTGTAGAGCCGTGAAAACAGCAATAATAGAGGTGATAGGTTATTGACAGGTTACGTTTAATTTATTGTTTTGTAGTGTTTTTTTGTGGGAGGTTATTGACACATTTGCAGAAATTGACGTGTTTCATGTGTCGCGATCAAAATGATCCTTGATCACCCTTTGTGCTTCTGCAATAGTCAGCTTGTCTTTGATTCGATCTGGTATAAATACAAAATAAAAAGGTCGGATGGAAAAGATAAGGAAGTAGAAAGAAAAAAGGCCAGCTTTAGCGGAGCTGGCCTAAGTAGTGTGTGATTTGACCAACACACCAAGACAAGGCAGATAGTAGAGCGTTTCTATCGGTTGGTCAAGTCGCATTGGATTCAACAAAAAAAATAATATGAGCCAATGCCAATAAGCCAGATAAAATCTGTCAGTGACAGGCTGTCTGAACGATTAGAATTGCTCGATAGCATCGAGGATTTTGAGGACAGTTACACGCCCCGTATTCGCAGTGTCCATCGACATTGTGCGCCGCGCTTTGATCGCAAACAAAAGCACCCGTTAGCAAAAGTGCTTGATGCCAGGCTGCAGCAGCATAATTGGGACAGAAACCCGTTTTACGTCCACGCCAGAAAACACGGCGGTACCATTCGCGCCGGTAAAGATTGCAAAAACAATAACGGCGAACGTTATATAGCGCCTCGATCACGCAAAACCCGCAGAGAGCGAGCCGAAACCCTAACCAGTGTTCTACGAGCGGCACTTTATCACTTGGAAATATCCGGTGCCGGCGAATATTTATTTGAGGTGACTTGCTCCATTGAAAAACTGGCCTCGATGATAGGTCAGCTCCATGTGTATCCGGCGCGAAAGGACGAGAACGGACAATGGCAGCATGAGCGCAAGCTGTATGATTGCGTTTTAAATGCGATAAAAGATCTTGAGCTGGCGAACCTTATCATTATCAATCGTGAGTTCGACCATAGCGTTAAGCGTTACAAGGCCATGCGGATGTTCTTACGTCCGGAGTTTTTTCAGTCGATGAATGTCAGTCGTCAGGAAGTCGCCCGATTCATAAGGCAGCATGACGGCTTCTTAAAACACCAGCGCAAATATAAGCAAAAAGCAGCAGAGCTTAGAAAGCGACAGCTGGATCAGGAGTTAGAGGCTGACTTTGCAAGGATCAGCAATCATGGCCTTAAAACGCTGTTGAAACGCTTTAAACGGTATTACGTAGAGCTGAATGACGACCAAGAAGCCCAGGACAAGATCCGTGAAGCCAAAGACCAAACCAAAAAGCAGCTGGAAAAACGACGCTCTGACTTTGAGCAGCACGAACAGAACACCCCGAAACAAACCCCTGTCGGTGTCACTACCTTTAACAACTACCGCAAACAATACGGCATACTGGCCGCAAATAAAGCATTGGCCGCGGTTAAAACCGAGCTGACCGAAACTTACGGCCAGTCAGTCGATGACAGCGCTCTGTTTGAACGCTTCCACCAGTTGTACGGCTCCCCTACCTGACGATAAAAAAGGCTGAATCACGGGCGTTCACTCGCTTAGTTAGCCCCTGCGCGGTCGTAAATATCTGACTAAAAAGTAAGCAAAACCAACGTTATTTTCCGGCTTTTTCTGTGGCCAACGTGACGTTTTATGGTATGGCCATGTTATCCACAGACATAGTTTCGTTTTAAGTTACGAAACATACCGACTTCTAAAGAAGTATTAAAAAACCCTTTGCCAAGCTATGACCTCATGACTACGTCATCGGCCATAGGAGTTAATGCCTTCGCTCCGCTCAGAAAACTTTTTTTCGGGAAACATCACGGACATAACACCTCAGTGCCAACAGTAAATTATTCTGTGCAATACAACCAAAAACCTGTCTGGCAGGGAAAAGGGGGGCAAAGATTTCTCGGATGGGTGTTTTCTTTTCCGTTACAACGGCTCAGCATGAAAGTGTGGCTATTAGTCTGGCATCAATGAGCGTGACCGCTCATTGATAAAAAAACGCTTTAAAATGGCTCTCAGGACGTTTCCGGTCAATGCCGTTTTTAGAATGTCGGTTTAGAATTCTCTGCACCAGTGCGGGCATTCGGTGCCTGGCTCCCGTAAGCTCTCCAAAAAGTACGATAGAAACTGGTGCGCGGCATCAGAAGCGCTTAACTCTGCAGGGATATTGTCAGCTGCAGCATTTGCCTGATATATCAAGGTAATGGTGCCGGAAGCGCTGAAAATATGACGGCGCTCGATGGCCTTGTCTCTATCCAGTGAGAGGTTAATGGCATTATTGGTCACGACCGTTTGAACCATCGTCAGAAACTGAAACTGCTTTGCGGTTAGTTGGGTATCGCTCATGTCTTTATCCTGGTTAATGGGTGAGTTGATTTAGATTCTCACGCAGAGCTTGGCCAGGCAAATAATGTACAATTTTTATTGTCTTGGTATAAATTTACACCATTGGTGTATAGTGTTCTTATATGATCACGATCACTTATATTCTGTGATCACTTAGTCCTCTATCGCTTATACTGCTGTATATTCGACTATTTCTGCTAAATAGTCGGTTATTTTTGCGTGTTGAAGCCGGATTTTAAGCGACTCAACAGTTCGTGTTTATCTGTATTTGGTAACTTTCGGAATTTATAGTCTAATAAAGTCCTAATATAGAGCGGTTGTTGCGTATTATAAAATATGCGTTACTGATGAAAAATGGCAGGAGAAAATTAGTAATGAGTTCAAGATCAGGAAAAACGTTTAAGTCCAACTTATCTGATGGTGTGATGTTCGCACTGGCCAGTGGCTTGTTTTGGTTTATTGCTGTTTGGTGGCCGTTAGCTTATGACGTACCAATTATTAGCAGTAATTTTGTGGCTTTGATAGAAAATTTCAGTCTAGGAGAAATGACCGTGTTCGTCGGCTCTTTGGCTGCACAGGCAATTTCAGCAGTATTTGCGGTGTTTGCAGGGATACAGGCTTTAACGTTTCATTTGCAATACAACGATGAGCTTGTGAAAAGTCGTGGTTGGTTGATTGGTTTTTTTGTGGCGACTCCGCCGCTGATTGGTTTTATGGTGGCTCTTAGTTTATTGACTGGTGTTGCAAGAGTATTTTTTACGTTGTATGGATTTGGAAAACTTTAAATGTCGCTTCGTTTGACTCCCTCTACACCGCTTTTAAAAGTCAATTGGGACAAAGCTAGGATGTTACGTGACATTCGGGCTGGTGAGCTAAATGACCGGCATGAGCCTTTCCCCAGGTATTTGCTGCTTAATGAAGTTCACGATCTGCTGTACACGGTCGAAGACCAAAAGCGGTACCTGGCGATGTTGCTGATGTTCGTTACCGGTGCGCGAGTACAGGAATTAGTTCAGCTCAAACCGTCCGATTTTCGTTTGGGCGAATCAATTTCATGTGTCCGGTTAAGAACGGCCAAAAAAAGGGATCATCGCAAGACGAGGAACAAACGCCATGCTGAAAAGCTGAAAGCGGCGGGCTATGACTCCGCCGATGTTAGCCCGAGTCGTTGGGTACCTCTTCCGGATGAAGCCATACATAAAGAAATTCGCTCCTACATCGTGACCCATAAAATTAAACCTCAGCACCGGCTTTTTCCGGTTGTCACAAGAACCGTTCAAATGTGGGTTTCCAAAGCGGTTGAATCTTACAATGAAAGTGCTGGTCATCGACGTTTTGATTTTCCGGTGAGCTGTCACACGTTTCGGCATAGTTTCGCTATGAACGCTTGTTTACACGGAGTTCCGCAGCGTGTGCTAAAAGAGTGGCTTGGTCATCAATCAATGGCCAGTACCGAAATTTATCTGCGCCTAATGCAAGTCGACAGTTACCTGGTGGCCGAACAGGTCAGCTGGCGACCACCTGTTGAGGATGTGACGGCCACACCAAATGAAACCTATTTGTTAGGTGATGATGACTGATGCCCTGCATTCGTCGACGGTACCATGCTGCAGCAATATACATTGATGATGAAGTTCCGGAGCTGATTGGTAAGTTTCTGGTCGGTAGTCAGCTCGATGTACTGCTGAAAAACGGCGACTTTGAACGAATGCCGTTTGGTGGTTTTTTGCGTGATCCAAAAAATCTACTGCAGCCGATTAAAATTGTGAACGTTGAAGCCTACGCCGATAGTGGCTACTTTACCGGTGACTGGATTGAATTATCCCCTAATGCGATGCTACTTGGTGAGCTTATCGGCGGTCGTGTATTTATTGTTATCTACGATAAGCTACCAAAAGCCTGGTGTGACATTCCTGTTTCCTCTAATCAATGAAACCGAGTCGGTCAGCTACATTAAAATTTAACGTACCGTCATTATCAAAATAGACATATCCCGTATCGATAGGCTCGTTATTCATTATTTTTAAATAGACATCTAAGCGATCCCGATGGTGGCCGGAAGTCATACCGGCGATTAGTTCGTTGTTATTCTCTTGCTCTTCGACAGCAGCATATTCAAAGTGATATAACGACAGAATGAGCGACTTATCTAACTGCTGCAGTTCTTTGTAATTGCGGATAGCCGATAGTTTTTCTCTAAAAGGCTGCAATTTTTCAACGGCCTCAGCCTTTAGTTTTGATAGCTTTTGTTGGTATTCGTGTTTGTCTACTTCTAACATTGATGTGATGTTGTTCTGTGCAAAGTACAGCGCGTTTTTAACGGCTTGATTATGGCTCGTCCCATCATTCTGGTAGCCATCGACCCAGGCCATAAAGTAATGCTCGAAATGGGGATCTCCCTCAGACTGGTCATCAACTTCTAAAGTGCGGCCTTTGATACCAATAATGTTCCCCTGGTTATCAAGCTCATAGTCTTCCGGTACCGGCTCGATGCGCGGCTTTATGTTTTTATCATTCATGTGGAGTTCCTTGTAGTAGCTTTTCTTCAAGATCTGCCTTTTTTTTATTCTCCACTATTTTTTCAATAGCGTTGAAATCATATTGAGTTAATGAACCACCAAACCTTGAGAGCTTGGTAAGGTATTTTTCAACGGCTTCTGCTTCTTGTTTTAGTTTATCTAGGTGCCTTAACTGCTCAAGTTCTAGTGGCGAAAAATCGTAATCCGTTAGATAACTGCTATCTACATATAAACTGATTGCTGAACCTCCTGCGGCACTTATTATTAAAAGTGTCAGTGTATATTGCAGATATTGAGTTTGATTTGTTAGAAAGAAGAATATGGTCGCCAAGATAGAAGCAATCGCTAATCCACTAAAAATACTTGGACCGCGACTTTTGATTTTCTTCATTTTCTCAATATGCACACGTTCTGCGCTATTAAGTGGTTGTAGATTACTCATAGTGACTTCCTTACGATTCAGAACGGCGTTTGTAGTAACCACGGGCTATCATGGACTTTTCAATGATGGTGGCCGCTAATTCATTTTTAGACGTGCGCTTGCGTTTAGCTCGGGCGGTGCGTTTTTCGTCTGTTACCCACTCTTCAAAAGCCATTAACAAACTCTCTGGAATGTCTACCTGTAAGCGAGCATTAGGCTCGCCGTCAACTGGTGAGAACGTTTGTTTTTCTGCAGGCGTTTTCTGAGCCGGTTGCTGTTTCGTTTCAGCCTGTTCTTTTTTCGGAGCCTCTAACGGTTGGTCTTTCTCTGAAATACCAGACCGTTTAGGCGTGATTTGCTGGGCTTTCTTTTTTGCTGCATCGCTAAGAGAAGGCATTATTTACGCTCCAATAGGTTCAGTTCAATTGCTGCATTCAAAAATTCGTTACCGAAGTTACGCAGTTGGATGGCCGGTATGGCGTACTCTTCACGTTTGCTTTTCGTGTTCAGCAGCTCGTAGCATTCCTGAACGGTCAATGAAATTTGGTTTGCGTCCTGATACTTCGCTTTGTGGTCATTTAAGTGCTGTTCAAATTCGACCAGGTCGCGTTTCGCCATTTCTTTCATGCTGCTTTTGGCCACTCTGCTGTTCTTCCTAAAGGCGACGTAAAGCAGTGCCAGAACGGGTAAATTATCGCCCCGTTTTTCGATTTCTTTTTCAAGATAGTTAACCAACTTAACGGTTGCCTTAATGGCGCTGGTTTCAGGCTCAACGGGCAGAATAATCATATCAACGAGTTCAACAACGCTTTGCTCGATTTGAGTAAAACCACCGTGAGTATCGATTAAACAAACGTCAAAACCTTTGTTTTCGAGCTGCTGCAGCTTCGCATCAAGCGCACCACCGGTGTAATGCTCAACGTCAATGTTTTCCACACTGTCACCATATTTGCTGTAGCGCTCATTAACAAAGTCCAGCAATGAGGCGTTTTCATCGCTATCGAGTACCGCGACCTTGTAGCCCTGCTGGATTAAGAAATACCATAGTTCTTTTGCTGTGGTGGTTTTACCTACACCACCTTTCGAGTTTTGAAGTGCAACTGTAAGCATAAGCTGAATCCTTTATTTTTATATGGATTGATAGTTTCATGTAATTATAAGTATATGTTTATATCTTTTCAAGTATAAATACAGATATTTATTAAACGATAGATAGTTGTTTTTATTTATGTATTTATACAAGTATAAAACTATAGATAGATACATATTTATATGTATAAATAAACCATTTGAATCAATGGGTTAGAAAAAGGTTGCTGTACAAATTTCTTATAGCAGAACCTACTTTATAGCGTGACTTGAAACGAGTTCACCGCCGTTGCTGGCTAAGAACTCCTTGATTTCAGGCAGCTTAGAGGGAGAAACAAGAACGCGACAATCGACGACCTTGTCTGATTCTGGTCGAGGCACCCAGGTATTCGGGGGAGCGACCAAAGAGCAAAAGAACGGATCGGAATTGAGCGATGTCACCCAAAACTTAGGTTTCGGTTTTTGCACCGGACAAAAGCGCTCCTGGACAGATACAAGCAACTGCCGGTAAGACCGCAAACGCGGAAATGTAGAGTGTCTGAACTCTGATGTAAATGGTTTAACGCTGCTCATGGGTAAACGGAAAGTAACCAGAAGCCGAGCGCGCTTACAGCGCTCATACGACTCAAAAATCTTGGCGTGATATGACATCGCAGAAATTCTGTCCATGCCCTCAGCTCTTAACGCTTTAATGGTGGACTTCTCCTGAACGCCTTTAAGGTCGGCCACACGCATCTGGATAAAATTGAACAGTATTTCAGCGTAGCTCTCTTTACGGCAGAAGCTGGCCAATTCAACGGCTACTGCATCCAGGATAGGCGGGCTTTGGTAAACGTCAGACATAATCGCTTCCGGTTGTTAATATAGATATATGTTACAGGGCAGCAGCCCTTGCATCAACCGACATTGCATAAACTTATACAAGAAAGGCCGATAATTATATTCAGGTTTCGGTATATTCAGATTGACAAAGTGGCTGATTTATGGGACATTATCGAGGTTCGGCAACTGCCGGATGAGAACGTATTGCCTGATGCAGTACGAGTTATTTAACAATTTGAACTTATGAGGTGACTTTATGTTACATCGAAAACACTTACGCGAGGTTTATTACCATGTCAGACATCGACAATGAAAACAACGATAGTACCGCACAAAAATACTTGAAACTGTTGCTACAACAACAGTCCGGATTTCCAACTTCTTTCGGAGTGCGGCGAATATTAGTGATAGATGATCCCCATGTCAAGCATGAATGGGAAATTAATTTATCATTAAAGCAGCAAGTCGATGTCATCGGCAAATTGCTAGCCATAAAGCATGATCCAGAGTTATTGAACTGTTTTGATATTGATGTACTTGACGGTATCACTAATTATGGGGCGGCTTATGATAGTGAGCAGGAAAGGGCGGCACGGTCGCACGACTTGTTCATTGTGCATTGTGAATCCAGTCAGGTTCACGTTGCTGTAATGGTAAAGCAAAACGGGGATATGGTAATAGTTTATGCCTGGCCATTTGATGAAAATGACAATGCAGGCAAGGCTGATAACCGAAAGCCTGAACCTGCATTATGTATCATTGAAAGTCGATATTTAGCGTTAAAAGGATAAGTCCGATTATCCTGTTTAAGCCGTTGTGTTTGCAGCACAACGGCTTTTTTCGTTACTGCTGCGCTTCAATCTGCGGTAACGCGATTGGCGTTACATCCAGTACGTATCCAATTTTATACGTAAACTCGATGAGGCGGTCAACACTAAATTCGCTTAGACGTTGGTTTTTAATAAGACTGATGCGCGCTTGGTTCGTACCAAGAAGCTTGGCTGCGTCTTCTTGTTTTAAATGTTTCGTCTTATCGTATATGAAAATCATTAAGCGGCTTTTTAAATCCGCTTTGTAGTATTCAAGATGGTCAACGTCCAGTTCCGTCATACGTGTAGCTGTCCCGATGTGTTTTGCTCGCGCAACATCAAGACTGGCCACGTTATTGGCACCTTTCATTATTTTCTCTCCATAGTAGAGCCTGAGTAGTTAATTGGCTCTATCACCGCTGTTGTTGTCTCCTGTATACGGAGACACAAAAACCAGCCCAAAAAGTAGGGGCTGGCGACTCGACAAGCCCGAATATACCACTACCGGAATAATAATTACAACACTTTTGTTTAATTTTTACACATAAACATGCTCAAAAAGCATCATATACCTGTCAATAAATGATTATAAACATCATTTTCGGCACTCACCGCAAGCGGTCGCTACGATATTTGGTACCGCCGCTACCGGCACCGTTCCGGTACCGCTACCGACGAACCAAACTGAACCCCTGCGGGTTTCAGCCCCTGCGGGTAATCATCGCTGATT
>Ga0209345_10000613_pt1 | contig 45455 bp, 47 predicted proteins | sample Cruoilmetagenom7_FD_187294 | JGI IMG/M metagenome (GOLD analysis project Ga0209345, IMG submission 187294) | Oil polluted marine microbial communities from Coal Oil Point, Santa Barbara, California, USA - Sample 7 (SPAdes) (version 2) | ecosystem: Environmental > Aquatic > Marine > Oil seeps ...
TCAGCTAAAGTGTAAGCAAGTTCAATTTCACATGTAGCACCTGCTTCTTGCATATGATATCCTGAAATTGAAATTGAATTAAATTTTGGCATCTTGTTAGAAGCGAATTCAAAAATATCGCTGATAATTTTCATAGAAGGAGTAGGAGGATAGATGTAAGTATTTCTAACCATGAATTCCTTTAATATATCATTCTGAATGGTACCAGAAAGTAATTCAGTTGCAACACCTTGTTCTTGTGCAGCAACTATATAAAATGCCATGATAGGTAATACGGCTCCATTCATAGTCATGGAAACACTCATTTTATCTAGAGGAATTTGATCGAAGAGTATTTTCATGTCTTCAACACTATCTATAGCAACTCCAGCTTTACCCACATCTCCAACCACACGCTCGTGATCACTGTCATATCCTCTATGTGTTGCTAAATCGAATGCAACAGATAGCCCTTTTTGTCCAGCTGCTAAATTACGTCTGTAAAAAGCATTACTTTCTTCTGCAGTTGAAAAACCCGCATATTGTCTAATGGTCCAAGGCCTCCTCACATACATTGTAGAATAAGGCCCTCTTAAATAAGGTGGAATTCCTGCTACAAAATCTTGGTGTTCAAATTTAGAGTTTGAAGTATTTTTTTCAAGATTTTTGATATCGATATGTTGTAAATTTTTTCTACTCATTTTTTTTAAAATTAGAAAAATCTATGTTGGCTAAATATTGATAATAGGTTTCAAAGGCTATAAATAGTGCAAAATTTCGATCAGTATGAACATCCTTTACATTAACACGATAATTTTCAGCCATTATTTTAGAATCTAGAAAATCTATAGAAATTTGAGATTTTATAGAAGTTTTTATATCTTCATTTTCAAACTGATCAATTAAACAAGTTGCCAAATTACTATGGTAATCTAAATTTGATACTTTAGATTTTGAGTTGTTTAAATACCCTTTTTCTTTTAATAAGATTAAAATATTAATACTATGATCGGACACTATTTTTTTTAAATCTATTTCACCTTTTGCACCTAAAAAGATGAAATGAGCATAAGATAATTCTAGATCTAATGTTTTAATATCTGGGATAGTAGCTTGATAATAAGTAGCAATATCGTTCTCAAAACTATATAAAGCTTCATTTAATAAAGCATTATCTTCATTTGTACAGAAAATAACTTGTTCTTTTTCTTGATATTTATATTGGATGTTATTTTGACAACTAACAACAAAAACAATTAGTATTAGAAATAAAAATTTAATTTTCATCTTATTCTTCATTTTGTAAACGTTCTTTTTCAATTTCCTCAGAAAGACGATTTTCTAAAATAGGTTCTATTAATGTTTTTCTTGGGTTGATTTTCATGAATGGAAAAAGTTCAAGGTCATTTTTCATTTCATCTTTTTCATTAGGATGTTTGTTTGTGCCTAATAAAACTATTTTTCCTTCATTAAATAATTGTTGTTCTTTTTTGGCAGTTTCCTTAATTTTTCTTTGAATATTACCTTCTTTTAAATGTTTTAGAAAACCTCCACTCGATTCTATTTCTTTAAAAAGACTAAGTGCTTTTTCAGATAATTGTTGCGTTAAGTATTCTATATAATAACTACCTTCAGTTGGGTTGTTTTCAGAATTAAAATAGCTTTCAGATTTTAAAATTAGAAGCTGATTTCTACCAATTCGTTCTCCAAATTCATTGCTTTTATGATAAATAGCATCGTATGAAAGACTACAAATAGAATTTGCTCCACCTAAAATAGCGCTCATGTATTCAGTAGTAGTTCTAAGTAAATTTACATTGTAATCGTAAATCGTTTTGTTTCTTTTAGAAGGGAAAGCGATGATATGGCACTCTTCATTGATTCCATATTCCTTTGCTAATAATGTAAACAGATTACGTAATGCTCTAATTTTTGCTATTTCAAAGAAATAATTTGTTCCGACAGCAACTTTAAAAGTTAGTGTAGGTTGAAGGTTTTTATTGCTGAAATGATTTAAATATTCATTTGCATGTGCTAATGAATAGGCCAGTTGCTGCACCATATTAGCGCCAGCATTTTGATATAAAGTAGCATCAATACTTACTATGTTTTTTTCAGTATTATCTTTTAGAATGTTTTCTAAAACGGAATGATCATCATTTAAATTTTTATACCAGTTTCCATCTTTTGCAAGATTACCTATGATATCTATATTATAAAATACAGTTGCATTTTTTTCTGAAAGAAATGAAATTAATTGATTGTAAAATTCTTCAGAAAGGAAATTTAAATTGATATAAATCTTAATATCAGAAAACGGAACCTCATTAAATACTGAAGCAATATTGAATTCTTTTTCAGAAGTGAAATAGATAGCTTCCGCACCTCTCTGAATTGCATCTAGCGTTAATCTATTAGCAATCGTTTCATCATCAATAAATATATTTTGACAAGCTTTCCAGTTTTCTTTTGGATAGGAGTTTTTATAAAAACCAGCATCATAATCTTCTTCATTATAAAAAGGTTTTACATCAATTCCTTCTATATTTTTCCAAATTAATGTTTCGTTATAATCAGCTCCTTTTAGATCTACTTGTATTTGTTGTTTCCATTCTTTAGCAGAAACACCTTTAAAATCTTTAAATAAAAAATCATTCATTTTTTCCTTTGTTTTTTAAACTGTCTTGGTGTTCAATTAAAAATATATCTTCATTTTCTTTCTTCATATAGTACTTTTCGCGTGCAAACTTTTCTTGTTCATTGCTATCTTTCATTTTTTCAATGAATGATTTGTCATGATCTATTTCGTCTTTATAAAATTCTTTATTTTCTTTTAAATTATCAATTTCATTATTTAATTCATTATGAATAAAAAACGAATTAGTATCAAAAAAGAACATCCAAACTAAAAATAGAATGATTATGAGTAAGTATTTACTACTTACCATTTTAACCCATTTTTTATTTTTAAATTCAGAAAATTTCACAAGTTTTAAATTAATTTTTGATGAATAATAGTCCTCATTAATTCGATTGCAACTGTATTGTATTTATTATTTGGAATGATAAGATCAGCATATTCTTTTGTAGGTTCTATAAACTGAAGATGCATCGGTTTTAGTGTGTTCTGATAACGATTTAAAACTTCTTCTAAATCTCGACCACGTTCAGCCATATCACGTTTAAGTCTTCTAATTAATCGTTCATCACTATCTGCATGCACATAAATTTTTATGTCGAATAATTTTCTAATATCTGGATTTGTAAGTATCAAAATTCCTTCAACAATGACCACTTTAGTAGGGACAGTAGTTTCAGTTTCTTTTATTCGATTATGTTCTACAAACGAATATATAGGTTGTTCAATAGTGTTTCCTTTTCTTAACTCTTCTAAATGTGATACCAATAAATCAAAATCGATTGCTTGAGGATGATCAAAATTTATTTTTGTGCGTTCTTCGAAAGAAAGGTGAGACGTATCTTTATAATAAGAATCTTGAGAAATGATGCAAACTTCATTTTTTGGAAGTTCATCTATTATCTGTTGAACAACTGTTGTTTTTCCACATCCAGTTCCTCCGGCAATTCCAATGATAAGCATATAAAAAAAGGTTTTTACAAAGGTAATGAGATTTAGAGTTTTATGCCATTTTTATATGGGAATAAAAATCTGAATTTGTTTGAAACGCTTTATAATATATTTATTTTTGTTGAATCATTTTCAGGTTGCAGCTTAGTCCAGTTAAAGTGCTGGTCTGGGGGACCAGAGATCGGAGGTTCGAATCCTCTCATCCCGACAAATTAGCATTTTTTAAATGATCCATGCTTCTTTAATCTGAATGTTTTATATATAAATGATTCATACAATTTCATTGATTTTATTTAGAATTTATGAATATATAATTTTCTGAAACTTTTGATTGAATAGTTTAAAATATAATTTAAATGCTTTTTAACGTTGTAATATGCATTTTGGCATAATTATTTCGTTTGTTATAAATATATAGTGGAATTAATAATAGATTTCATTGATTTATATAACCAAATCATTTAACCTATTTTATATTGAAAAAGGCTCTCTATTTCTTTATCATTCAATTTTTATTGCTCTCTATTTTCTTTTTGAATATAGAGGTAGAAGGTTTTGTTTTTTCTATTTCAGAAACGTTTAGATACAGTATGATTGCTATAATATTAATTGGAGTTATTATTATAACTTTTGGTATAATTGGTTTAGCTGAACCAAGTTCATCATTTCCTTCAAATACTTCAAAAAAGCGTAAAACTATGTTTGGATTAGGAATCTATAAGTATATCCGAAACCCCATATATTCAGGTATTTTTATAGTTTTTCTTGCAAGCTCAGCAATAATGGGATCTGGATTGAATTTAGTTGTAACTTTAATTTTAGGGCTAAGTTTTTATTTAAAATCTAGAATTGAAGAAGAGAGGTTAGTTAAAGAATATTCAAATTATAAAACTTATAAGAACAGTGTTGGACGGTTTTTTCCGAAGATTAAAAAGAAGTAAATTAAATCTTCTGAAAAAAACTGTAAGGTTTTAACTAAACTTGCTACTTTTACAATCTGAAAAAAAAAGAAGTTAAAACTATGTCAGATACTATTGAAAAAGTAAAATGCCTTATTATAGGTTCAGGGCCTGCTGGTTATACAGCTGCAATTTATGCTGCAAGAGCAAATATGAGCCCAGTATTATATCAAGGAACTCAACCTGGAGGTCAATTAACAACCACCAATGAAGTTGAAAATTTCCCAGGTTATCCAGACGGAATTACAGGACCTGAAATGATGATTGAGCTTCAAAAACAAGCTGAACGATTTGAAACCGATGTTAGAAACGGATGGGTAACCAAAGTTGATTTTTCTGGTGATGTTCATAAAGTTTGGGTGAATGATACAAAAGAAATTCACTGTGAAACTGTTATTATATCTACAGGTGCTTCAGCAAAATATTTAGGCTTAGATTCTGAACAAAAATATTTAAAATTAGGTGGAGGAGTTTCTGCTTGTGCCGTATGTGATGGTTTCTTTTATAGAGGACATGAAGTGGTGATTGTTGGTGCAGGAGATTCTGCATGTGAAGAAGCGCACTATCTTTCAAAATTATGTAAAAAAGTTACTATGCTTGTGCGTCGTGACGAATTTAGAGCTTCTAAAATAATGGCTGCAAGAGTTAAAAACACCGAAAATATTGAAATTCTTTTTAATACTGAAACTGAGGAAGTTTTAGGAGACGGTCAAGTAGTAACTGGTGTAAAAGTTAAAAATAATATTTCTGGTGATATGACAGAAATTCCTGCTACAGGATTTTTTGTTGCAATAGGACATCAACCAAATACAGGAATCTTTAAAGACTATCTGACTTTAGATGAAACAGGATATATAGTTAATGTACCTGGTTCTTCTAAAACAAATGTTGAAGGAGTATTTGTTTCTGGTGATGCTGCAGATCATGTATATCGTCAAGCAGTTACTGCTGCAGGAACAGGATGTATGGCAGCTCTAGACGCAGAACGATATTTAGCTGCTAAAGAATAGTTGAAAACATATATTTTTAAAAAAAAGCTCCCAGAATGGGAGCTTTTTTTAGTTAAACTCAGACATAAACGCTGAAATGTTTTCTTCTAAATGTTTTTCTTTTTTTAGTGCATTAATAAAAGCACTACCTATAACTACACCGTCTGTAAATCGAGTAGCAAAGTCAACATCTTTTTTAGTTTTAATATTGAATCCTGTTACTATTGGGCTTTTTAATTGATATGATTGTATTCGCTTTAAGTAAGGTTCAGCACTTTCAATACCATTTTTATTTCCTGTAGTACTTGAAGAGGAAACCGCATAAATAAATCCATTACTTAGTTGATCAATTTTTTTAATTCTTTCTTCTGAAGTTTGAGGGCTGATTAAAAATATAAATGGAATTTCATATTTTTCAAATAGATCTTTATATTTTCTTTCATACACTTCCAATGGTAAATCAGGTAAGATAGCTCCAGCGATTCCAACATTTTTACATGAGATAAGAAATTTTTCAACTCCAAATTGTAATATAGAATTCCAATAGCCCATCATTATTAATGGAACTGAATTTGATTCCTTTATTTCACTTAATTGATCAAATAAAAGGGATAGGTTCATTCCGTTTTTTAATGCAATAGAACCACTTTCTTGAATGGTTGGACCATCAGCTAAAGGATCACTAAAAGGAATACCAACTTCAATAAAATCGGCCCCATTTTCAGCTAAGCTTTTAATAATTTTTGTGGTACTATTTAAATTTGGATAACCTGCTGAAAAATATATAGAGACCACACCATTCTGTTTATTTTTAAATACTTCTCTTAGATTATTCATGATTCTTATTTTTTGTAAATTGTATGTAAGTATTTAAATCTTTATCACCTCTACCACTTAAATTAATAATTACTCTGTCTTGAGGATTTGCTTTCATTTTTTTCAGATAGGCAAGGGCATGAGCACTTTCCAAAGCAGGTATTATTCCTTCTAACTTACTTAATTCCAACCCAGCTTCTATGGCTTCAGTATCTGTAACACTATCGTATTTAACTCGTTTAATGTCGTTGTAATGTGAATGTGCTGGACCAATACCAGGATAATCTAATCCAGCCGAAATACTATGTGGTTCTATAATTTGCCCATACTCATCCTGTATTAAATACGAATAACTTGCGTGTAAAACACCTGGCTGTCCAAGTGCTATTGTAGCAGCAGTTTTATTGGTTTCAACTCCTTCACCTGCAGCTTCAACACCAACTAATTTTACATTTTTGTTTTCTAGATAATGATAAAAAGCACCCATGGCATTACTGCCTCCACCTACACAAGCAATAATATAATCTGGATCTCCATCAATTTGCTTTTTAATTTCCTCGCTAATTACAGACTGAAATATCGCCACCATGTCTGGATATGGATGAGGACCTACTACAGATCCAATAATATAATGTGTATCTTCTGGATGATTTATCCAATCTCTTATTGCTTCGTTGGTGGCATCTTTAAGAGTTTTACTTCCACTATGAACAGGAACCACTTTAGCACCAAGCATTTTCATTCGTTCTACATTTGGAGCTTGACGTTCGATATCTTTTGCTCCCATATACACAATGCATTCTAATCCTTTTAATGCGCAAACTGTTGCAGTAGCAACACCATGTTGACCTGCTCCAGTCTCAGCGATGATACGTTTTTTACCTAGCTTTTCAGCTAATAAAATTTGCCCGAGTGTATTGTTTACTTTATGAGCTCCAGTATGATTTAAATCTTCTCTTTTTAAATACACTTGGAAACCATATTTTTCACTTAATCTTTTTGCATGAAATAGTGGAGTAGGCCTTCCTACATAATCTCTTAATAAACTTTTAAATTCATCTTGAAATGAAACTGAATTAATGATTTTCAAATAATTCTGTTTAAGTTCTTCTACGTTTGGATGTAATAATTCAGGAATATAGGCGCCACCATATTCTCCATAATATCCTTCTGAGTTTGCATTATAATTCATTTTTTACTTTTTTTATAAATGTTGAAACTTTTGATGTGTTTTTTAATGCTGGGCTTATTTCAAAACAGCTATTGATATCTATTGCTTCAATATTTAATTCTTTTATTTTTTTCATTTCTGAAATATCTGTTTCATTTATTCCTCCACTTAAAAAGAAAGGAATTTTGTTATTATAATTTGATAGGATTTTCCAATTGAATTTCATTCCAGAACCTCCGTACCCTTTGCTTTTTGTGTCAAATAGGAAAAAATCAACATGCTCTTCATATTCGTTTAAATCTGAAAAATTAAAGGCATCCTCTATTTGAAAAGCTTTTATAACTTTGATGTTCTTTTCTTTTAATTTTTTACAATAATCAGGGCTTTCATCTCCGTGAAGTTGAACTATGTCAAGAGAATATTTCTTTACTATTGTTTCTATTTCTGAAACAGTTTCTTTTACAAATACACCAACTTTCTTAATTGATTTTGGAAGTTTTTTTATCTGACTAGTATTTAATACTTTATTGACAAAGCGTGAAGATTTTTTGTAAAATATAAAACCCATGTACTCAGGTTTCATTTTAGAAATCTGATCAATATTATCATTGTATTTCATTCCGCAAACTTTGACCTTCATAATATTTTCTTTTTATTTATTTTTTGAATAAATTCTTGACAAGCTGTTTGTGGTTCTGGATGTTTCATAAAGGCTTCCCCCAATAAGAATCCTTGAAAACCATATTTTTTAAGCTCTATTATTGTTTCAGGATTACTAATTCCACTTTCACTTATTTTAATGATTTCTTTAGGTAAAATTTTTGAAACTTTTTTTGAAATTTCAGTAGAAACCTTAAAGGTTTCTAGATTTCGATTATTAACACCAACCATTGAAATATGCTTGTTGAAATGTGTGAAATATTCTTGCTCATTATGGATTTCTAAAAGAGTTTCAAGTCCGAATGATTGAGCAAATTCAGCTAGAGCAAAACATTTTTCTTTACTAAGTCCGGCAGCAATTAATAAAACAGTGTCAGCACCCATTGATTTTGCTTCAATGACTTGATATTCATCAATCATAAAATCTTTTCTAAGTAAAGGAATATTCACTCTACTTCGTACTGCAATTAAATCTTCAGTAGTTCCTCCAAAAAAGTTGGTATCTGTCAAAACAGAAATTCCACTTACGCCTGTATTTTCATAACCTTGACTTATCTTTTCTACAGATATTTCAGCATTTATGATATTTTTACTTGGAGATTTTCGTTTTATTTCAGCTATGATTCCAGATTTATTTGGATTGATAATATGCTTTGACATAGAAATTATTGGCTTTTCCATGAAGGTCGACTTCTCCAGAATAGCAATAGGTTTTGTTTCCTTTGAGAGCGCAACTTCTTTATGTTTATAAGCTATTATTTTTTCTAAAATATTCATATAACAAATAGGTTTTTTAAAGATTGATAAGCTTGTTTTGATTCTAAAGATTCCTTTGCCATTTCATAGGATTCATCAAAAGACTTTTGTGTTGAAGTTTGTATTGCTATAGCAGCATTAGCTAACACAACATTATTTTGTGCTGCTGTTCCATTATTTTTTAGAATATTAATAAATATTTTAGCTGAATCTTTAACTGAATCTCCACCATATAACTGTTCTTGTTTCAATTCAATACTTTTAAAGTTGGTCGGAGTTTTTAATGAATCTTCTATATTTGAAACTACACGAGTATTATTGGTTAGTGAAATTTCATCATAACCATCTAATGAATAAAGTATAGAATAATTAATATCTGATTGCTGATATAAATATTTGTACAATCTTAATAATTCCAACGAAAAAACTCCAACCACCTGATTTTTTGGTTGTGAAGGATTTACCATTGGACCAAGCATATTGAAAAACGTTTTTACGCCTAATTCTCTTCTAATTGGAGCGACAATTTTCATAGCAGGGTGGAAGAGTGGCGCATGAAGAAAGCAGATATTTGCTTTATCAATTTGTTGCTTAATTTTAACTATATCGTTAGTGAATTTAAATCCAAGTTGCTCCATTACATTAGACGATCCACTTGTAGAACTTACGCCATAATTACCATGTTTGGCAACTTTAACTCCGGCACCTGCGGTAATAAATGAAGCCAATGTTGATATGTTAAATGTGTTTTTTCCATCGCCACCAGTTCCACATAAATCAATCGGATTAAACTCTTTTAAATCTATTTTGATGCATAGATCAAGTAATGAATCTCTAAAGCCAGATAGTTCATCTATGGTTATTTTTCGCATTAAAAAGACAGTTAAAAAACTAGCAATTTCACTTGCGTTTAAATCACCCTGACTAATATTTGTTAAAATATCTTTGGCTTCTCCTTTTTCCAAGATTCTATGATTGTGTAAATCTTTAAGTATATTTTTCATAGTCATTTTAGTTTTTTACCCAGTTTTTTATCATTTGAAACCCTTCAGGAGTTAATACACTTTCTGGATGAAATTGAATTCCTCTTATATCAAACTCTTTGTGTTTTAAAGCCATCACCATATTATTTTCATCGGTTGCCAAAAGTTCTAATACCGAGGGTAGATTTGGATCGACAACCCAACTATGATATCTTCCTACTTTAGTTTCAGATGAACAATCATTAAATAAATAATCTCCTTGTAATTTTATATTGGTTCCGAAGCCATGATATACTTCAGTTAAATTAATTAAATCGCCTCCAAAACATTCAGCGATTGCTTGATGGCCTAAGCAAATTCCTAAGATGGGTTTTTTGCCAGCATAGGTGTTAATCACTTCTTTCGTGAGTCCTGCTTCAGAAGGAACTCCAGGACCTGGAGAAATTAATATTTTATCAAATTCAGAAATGTCATTAATTTCAAATTGATTGTTTCTTAACACAGTTACATCAACATTTAGTTCTTTCAATATATGAACCAAGTTATACGTAAATGAATCGTAATTATCTATGACTACAATTTTTATAGTTTTCATAATTCTTCAGCAATTTTTATGGCTTTTCTTAAAGCACCTATTTTATTATTTATTTCTTTTCGTTCATTTTCAGGGCTACTATTCACTACAATTCCAGCGCCTGCTTGATACGTAAGAAGATTATTTTTACTTAAAAAAGAACGAATCATTATCGCCATGTTTACATCGCCATTAAAGCCTATATAACCAATGGCTCCACCATAAAAACTACGTTTACCGTTCTCATATTTATCAATCAATGTCATTGCCTTATGCTTTGGAGCTCCAGCTAGTGTTCCCGCAGGAAAACTATCGTAAATTACTTGAACAGGATTCGACTCTTTGTCTAATTTCCCAGTCACTTTACTAACCATATGGATTACATGAGAAAAAAACTGAATTTCACAAAGTTTTTCAACCACCACATTTGTAGAATTTCTACTCAAATCATTTCTTGCTAAATCGACCAGCATCATATGCTCGGCATTTTCCTTGGGATCGATTAAAAGTTGATCTGCTAGTTTTTTATCTTCTTCTAAAAAACCTGTTCGTTTATAAGTTCCTGCAATAGGATGAATCTCTGAAATTCTATCTGTAATTCGGATTTGAGCTTCAGGGGAAGAACCAAATAATTTGAAGTTAGTATAATCAAAATAGAAAAGGTATGGGGATGGGTTTACCATACGTAAAGCTCTATATACATTGAAATCGTCACCCGTAAATTCTTGATTAAATTCTCTTGAAAGTACCAGCTGAAAAACATCTCCTCTCTGACAATGTTCCACTCCTTTTTCAACTAATTTTTCATATGCTGAATCTGTAAAGTTTGAACGCTCATTTTCTTTTTTTGAAAAGGGAAAATTAGATGAAGCCGCATTTTTTAATAAGTCTAATATGGAAGAATCGAAATTTTCTTCTGAAGTATTATTTTCAATTAAATGTAATTCATTTGAATATTGATCGAACACCAAAACATAACGATAGACACTAAAAATTGTAAGCGGAATTGATTTATGTTTTTTTACTTCCTGATGCAATTGTAAATCTTCTGCAAACTCTATGGTGTCGTAAGATGAATAACCGAATACACCATTGTAGCAAAAAGGGAGTTCAATTTCATCTGTATTAAAACTTGAAATAAAATTTGAAAGTTCTTTAACAAACGATTCTTTAGAAATTGGGATTTGCCTTTTTTCACTATTAGGGTTTGCAACTTCAATGGATTTATTAGTAGCTTGAAATGTTGCAATAGGTTCACAACAGATGTAGCTATAACTGTTTTCTTTGCTTTGATATTCTGAACTTTCTAGTAAAATAGTTTCAGAATAATGGTCCCTTAATTTTAGATAGATACTCACGGGAGTATGCATATCTGCTATGATTTTGGAATGTTTTGTTATAAGTTTTGTCTTCATTTAATTTTCAGTTTTGAGCAAAAAAAAAGCCTTCCGTTAAGGAAGGCTCTAATGTTTTATTATATAGAATAGCTTATCCGTTCACGTGTTTACGACGTAAAGGAATCCACCAACTTGTATTTAAATTTATTGTTATCATGTTAAAGCAAATATAGAAATTAGTTTCAGTAAACCAAATCTAAAAAAATAAATTTTAAGCTTTTTATATTTTTTTTGAAAACACGCAATTAATAATCAGTGTTTTTTTTATCTTGAAGTTCTGTTTAGTATATGCTTAATGAAAACGAATAAAGAATTAGAACTAGCCTGGAATTTTGTAAATAACACAAACAGAAATGTGTTTTTAACTGGAAAAGCTGGAACAGGTAAAACTACCTTTTTACATAAATTAAAAATTGATTCCTTAAAGAGAATGGTTGTAGTTGCACCCACAGGAGTTGCAGCTATTAATGCAAAAGGAGTTACTATACATTCGTTTTTTCAGATGCCTTTTGGACCTATTCTACCTAATGAAGAGTTGGGTAATTCTTCAGGTTTTAATAGAAAATTTAGTAAGACAAAAATCAATATTATAAAATCATTGGATTTGTTAGTCATTGATGAAATTAGTATGGTTCGTGCAGATTTATTAGATGGTATTGATAAAACTTTGAGGAGATATAGAAATAGAAACCTTGTATTTGGAGGCGTTCAGTTATTAATGATTGGTGATTTACAACAATTATCACCTGTTATAAAAGAAAATGAATGGCAATTACTCAAACCTTTTTATAATAATGCTTTCTTTTTTAGCAGTTTAGCATATCAAAAATGTGATGCAATTAGTATAGAATTAAAGCACATATATAGGCAAGATAATCCGAAATTTATAGAAATTCTTAATGAAATTAGAACAAACACCTTATCACAATCTTCAGCAGATGAATTAAATAAAAGATACCTTCCTAATTTCACACCTACAGAAGGCGATGGCTATATTTCATTAGCAACACATAACAATAAAGCAGGGGCGACGAATAAAGCAGAACTTAATAAGCTGCAAGGAAATGCACATACCTATAAAGCAATTGTGGATGGTAAATTTCCAGAACATTCTTTTCCTAATAAAGAGATACTAACTTTAAAAGTTGGTGCTCAGGTTATGTTTATTAAAAATGATAGCTCAACAGAAAAACGTTATTTTAATGGTAAGATTGGTAAAGTTATTTCATTAGATAAAGATGAGGTAGTTGTAAAATGTCCAGAAGATGATTTTAATATCATTACAACTTCAGAAGTTTGGGAAAATATAAACTATACTGTCAATGCTGAAACAAAGGCAATAACCGAAAATAAAATAGGTGATTACACACAAATACCATTGCGATTAGCATGGTCTATTACTATTCATAAAAGTCAAGGCTTAACTTTTGAAAAAGCAATAATTGACGCACAAGGTGCTTTTGCTCACGGCCAAACTTATGTTGCATTAAGTAGATGTAAAAGTTTGGAAGGTTTAGTGTTGAAAAATAGGATTGATTCTAGTCAAATTATTAGCGATACAAATGTGCTTTCATTTACAAAAAACGCTGAAGAAAATCAGCCAGATGAATCTGTTTTGCAACAATCTAAAGAAACATTTCAGCTGCAATTAATTTCGGAGATATTCGATTATTTTAAACTTCTCTTTCCTATAAATCGTGTTTTAGATATTTATTATAAAAACAAAGGAAGCCTTGAGGGTAATCTAGAAGCACCATTGAGCGCTATAAAATTATCGATTACAAATTTACTAAAGGTTGCAAATACTTTTAAATTTCAACTCGCTGAATTATCACAAGCCAATGAGGTTCCAGAAAACAACAATACCATTCAAGAACGTTTTGTAAAGGCAATTCATTATTTTAATACGAATTCAAAATCTGAAATCAGCGAACCTTATAAGACGTTTAGCTTTACAACAGATAATAATGCTATAGAGAAAGATATTATAAAACAGTTAGATACTTTTGAAGAACTTTTAGCATCTAAATACCTTTATTTTAAAGGTCTAACAAATAGATTTAGTGCAAGCACTTTTTTAGAGTTACGTGGTAAATCAGTTTTTTTAGGAAAAGAAAAACCTAAAAAGCTAAGAAGTAAAGTTATTGATGGAACAACAAATGTGGAGTTATTTGAATTGCTTCGTGTATTAAGAAACGATATTGCAGCCGAAAATGACTTGATTCATTATCAGGTTTTTACCCAAAAATCCTTATATGAAATATGTGAAACGTTACCATTAAATAAACAAGAATTAGAAAGAGTTAATGGAATGGGTAAAGTGCGTATCGAAAAATACGGAAACGAGATATTAAAAGTGATTAGGGATTATTGTGATGAAAATAATATAGTTGTATCGAATGATATTGAAATATTTGATGTGCCAAAATTAAAAAAAGGAGAAACAAAAATAATTTCACTAGACTTGTTTAAAACAGGAAAGTCGATAGATGAAATCGCTTTAGAAAGAGAACTAAATGTGAATACCGTCTTTGGTCATTTAGCGAGTTTTGTTTCAACTGGAGAAATAAAAGTAACCGATCTAATTTCAAAAGAACATCATAAAGAATTGAAAGCTATTATTCCAAAACATACATTCGAGAATCTTTCAGATTTAAAACATCAAATAGATGATAAATATTCTTATGGTGAATTGCGATTGGTATTAAATGAATTGATAAAGTAAATTTTTAAGGATCTTGATGATCATAACTTAAGATCACTTTAAGTTTCCATTGTTTGTTCTCTAAAACCCAAGTGTGATTAAATCTCGCAATGTTGGTTTTATACATTTCTTTGTTAGGTTCTTTAATGAAAAACTCATGAATTCCTTCCTGGATTGCTCCATATAAAACACCATTGTTATATAATGGAAATACTTTAAAACCTTGGTCTGTTAATTTGCGGATAGGTTTTCTATTAGGTGAAGAACATATATTTTCTTCCATTGTTCGCATAAAATCTTCTTCATAAGAAATTCCTCCTTTGTCATGATAAAAAACCATGTCTTTATGCATAATTCCTTCAAGTGAATCGAATTTGCAATTATTAAATCCGTCTTCAAAGATAAGTTGATCCATTTTTAATATCTCTTGATATAAATCTGTTTCTTCAGAAACCTGTGCATTAGAAATTGTTGAAACTAAAATGCTGAGTAGAAAAAATATTTTGTATTTCATTTTTATAGCTTTTAAATGAAAACGCCATTTTTAAACTAAAAATGGCGTTAAGGTTGGTTGGTATTGAGACTACATTTTTCTTACGCTTCCTGTAGAACTTTCTTTTTCATTAATTACTGCAGTATCTCCATAGTAGTCAATGTTACCGCCACTAGAAGCTTTTGCGTTTAATTTGTCTTTTACATTTAAAGTAATATCTGCTCCGCTAGAAGCTTTTGCATTGCATGTTTTTACTATAAGGTTTTTAGCATTAATATCACTTCCACTAGAAGCATTTGCATACATGTTTATAGCTTTTCCTGAAACTTCTATGTCTGCTCCACTGCTTGTTTCTGTATATAATTCGCTTGCAAAAACTTCAACTTCTAAATCGGCTCCACTGCTACAATCTAATGTAAGTTTTTCACTTTTAACAACAGAATTAGCAATTACATCTGCACCACTACTAGCTTCAATACTAGTTAAGCTTTTATAGGTTACGTGTACCTTTTTAGATTTTGATCTACCAATGTTTTTACCATTTTCAGTTCTTATAGTAAGTTTTCCATTGCTAATATCTGTTTCAATGATATCTAAAAGATTTTCATCTGCTTCAACAACAATTTTATTTTCATTGCCTTCAGTTAAATAAACATCGATACCACTACTTCCTTTTACTTTATTAAAGTCTTCATTTACGGTTCTTTCTTCAGATACAACATCTCCATTTCCATGTTCTTGACCTATGTTAATATCGAAATTACATGAAGCTGTTACAGCAACTAATAATAGTATTGCGATTAATTTAATTGGTTTCATAATTAATAGTTTTAGTTTCCTAATTTAATTTTAATAGTGTCTTCTCTGTCACTGATATTAATATCTAAACCATCCTCATTTAATTTTATATGGTTTCCATCATTTTTACTTTTGTATTCAAAAGATTCATTTACACTCGATTCCCAATCTTCAGATTCTATTTTTGCTTCAAAAGAAGGGCAGTCAAGACATTTTGTGTCTTCATCCTGAATTAAAAGATATTGTTCTTCATCTCCATTATTTAAAATGTCATCCCAATGTGAGCTATTTCTATGAAAAGAATAAGTGTTATTATCTGCAAAAAGTATAGATCCAATAGGTAAATACAATACAGTTTCAACTTCTTGTTCACGGTATTTATTATCCATGCTTGTTGTGAAATAACCGTCTAATTCTAATCTATTATTATCGAATCTATAAGAATAATCGATTGCTTCAGCATTGTTTTTTGCATCGATAAAAGAGTTTCCTTCAGCCTTTTTTTCAATAAATAGTTTTGCAACTGAATCATTGGTAGATCTTACGATTAAGCGAACATCATTCGAGTAAATAATTTTCTCGTCGTTTTCATTTAATTTAAGTTCGAAGCCATTGTTACGTCTTACTTTATAGTCGTAATTTTTATTCGCAAACATTGCAATATTTAGCGTGTCTCCGGCCTTTATTGGAATAGTAGTTTCCTGGATACTTTCACCATCATAAGCTACTTCTGTTGCTTGTCTTAAACCTAATATCCCTAATCCAATGATTGCTAAAATCCATGTAATAAAGATGGCAATTTTTGCTACAGTACCTATTGATTTAAGGTTGTTGATTAACATTTTTAATCCAAGGATGAACAATACAAAGAATGGAATCCCTACAGCAAAGAACGTTAATAATGAAACTAACCATAATGGTGTACTCGTTGTGTTTACAAGGTTTACATAGTCCATTAATTCATGATTACCCCAAACAATTCCCATAGTTCCTGTGGTAAATAACCCTACGATAAGACCTATTAAGGTAGAAAGGGAAATGATAATTAAAAGGATACCAATAAATTTTCCGAAGATTTTAAATAGTGTTGAAAAAACACTGCCCATAGCTCCAAAAAATCCAGTTGCACCATTTTTTGCTTTGTCTTTTACAGCATCATAGTCTGCATCTTTAATTTTATCGGAAGCATTGTCTAATTCTTCTTTTAATTTTCTTTCAATATTGCTAATATTAATGGGCTGTTTACTCATCTTCAATTTATCTGAAGTTGTAATAGCCGCTGGAACTAAAATCCAGAATATAATATATACGATAATAAAGAAACCACTAGAAAAAACGGTTAATAATATCCATAATAATCGAACCCAAATAGAGTCAATTCCCATGTAATGGCTTAATCCTGAAGAAACTCCGGAAATAAATTTATTGTCTTCATCTCTAAACAATTGTTTGTGGTATGAACGTTCTCTTGTTTCTGCTCTTTGAGAAGGTGGAGTATCTTCGAATATTTCTTCGTCGATAACATAATCTTCGGGTTGTCCCATTACTGAAATAACCTCGTCTAATTCTTTAAGGCTAATTACTTGCGATTTGCTTTCAACTTTTTCAGAAAAGAGTTCAGCAATACGAGATTCAATATCACGTATAATTTCATCCTGACCTTGAGGATCTGAGAAAGATCGTTTAATAGCATCTAGGTATCGGGTAAGCTTTCCATATGCATCTTCATCGATGTGGAAAAATGTGCCTGCTAAATTTATATTTACTGTCTTCTTCATTGTTTAGTTTTTTTCGCTTGTTACTCTGTTTACAGCTTGTTGTAATTCACTCCAAGTTGTATTCAATTCTTTCAAAAATAATTTCCCTGTTTCGGTAAGTGCGTAGTACTTACGTGGCGGTCCGCTTAGTGATTCTTCCCAACGATAGGAAAGTAAACCGGCATTTTTTAGCCGCGTTAAGAGAGGATAAATTGTTCCCTCAACGACTAGCATTTTTGCGCCCTTTAAGGTATCTAATATGTCTGAGGTATAAGCTTCACCATCTTTTAAAATAGAAAGAATACAGTACTCCAGAACTCCCTTACGCATTTGTGCTTTTGTGTTTTCAATTTTCATAAGTCTGTTTTTACTTTAATTCAAATACTAGTTCGTCCTTACTGATTAGGTAACTTGAACGAAGATTTTTAATGTTTTCTGAACATTGAAAATTTTCATTTTGGGAAACGTCCTTCGCTGTATGCTGAAGGGTTTCTGCTGGTAGTATACTTAATACTAATCCTAACAAAATACTAACTAACGTGCTCATCTTCTGATTGATTTATGCCTTCTTCTGAATTTTCCTCTGAAGTTTCGGCGGTTGTTTTTATAAATGATATACTAATAGGGTAGTTGTATGATTTGCCTTTAGCGGCAGCCATTGTTGCTGTAATTACTGCATATAATTCGATCACAAAAAGACCAAATAATAATAAAGCTGCAATCATGAAAATAACAACAAACCCTGAAAAGTTTTTAATGTCTTGGATAGATACATAATCTACGGTGTGATCAATTGCTTCCACTAAGCTTACAAAATCTGTAGCATAGATTAATACAAATGGAAGACAGATTAATCCAATAACTATAGAATAAAGTATAATACTTAATTGAAAGTTAATCGCTTCTCTTCCGTGCTCATCTGTAAATGGTTTCTCTTTATTAAAAGACCATAATAATAAAGGAGCGATAAAATTACCGAAAGGAATAAAGTATTTCGAAAATGTCGATAAGTGCATTAATGATGCAACATTTTTTTGATTTTCTGATATAGTAGTATCCATTGTTTATTATTTTCTTATACAAATATATGTTTTTAAGATGGTATTATGTTACGCATAGTACCATAATTAACATTTTTTTAACATAATTAAATATGTAAATTGTTGATTATAAGTATTTTGAATTTTTTAATGTTTTGAAGAAAATAAGCTGTAAATATTGAATTCTTTAATTCGTAACTTTGTGATTCTAATTAAAAGTAAGAAAATGAAAAACTTTTTATTGCCAATATTCTTATTATTAGGGGTATTTGCACATTCTCAAATTGTAAATATCCCTGATGCAAATTTTAAAGATGCTTTGTTAAATCATTCACCATCAATAGATACTAATAATGATGGAGAGATTCAAGTAAGTGAAGCTGAAGCAACATTATTTGTTACAGTTTTTGCAAAAGGTATTTTTTCTTTAGAAGGGATTCAAAGTTTTGTAAATATTGATAGATTAGATTGTAGTATTAATGCTATCTCAAATTTAGATTTATCACAAAACATTTTACTAACTGAATTGTATTGTGAATTTAATCAATTAGAAAGCCTTATTATTTCAAACAGTAATGGTTTAACAAATATTAATTGTTCAGACAATGATTTAACAGAGTTGGATGTATCCAGTAATATTAATTTAGTGCAATTCTATTGCGATAGAAATCAATTATTAAATTTAGATGTATCTCAAAATGAAAACCTAGAATTATTATCTTGTAGAGATAATCAAATTTCAAACTTGAATATATTACAAAATTCAAGCATGTATTTTTTACAATGTTCAGATAATTTATTGACTAATCTTGATGTTACGGGTATTAATAATTTGCAATCCTTACAATGTGGATTAAATCAATTGACTAGTATAGATGTATCTAATAATGAAGAGTTACGTTTTTTCACTGTCGTTGAAAATAATATTCAACAGATAAATGTTTCTAATAATATTAACCTAGAAACGTTACAAGTACAACGTAATCAATTAAGTACTCTTGATGTTTCAATAAATGAAAATCTTATAGATTTCAGTTGTACATCTAATGATTTAACATATTTAAATATAAAAAATGGGAATAATGAGGTATTAGGAAGAATGCAAGTTTATGATAATCCAAATCTTCTTTGTATACAAGTTGATGATGAGAATTATGCAAACAATCAAGATTGCGATTTACCAAATTTCCAGGGGTGGTGTAAAGATGATTGGGCTAGTTATAATGAAAATTGTTCATTTGGAATAGAAGACTTTAATGTCAATGATTTCAAATTATATCCAAACCCTGTAACAAATATTTTAAATATCTCTTCTGAAAAACAAGTTGATTACCTTAAAATTTATTCTTTACAAGGGATTCTTATAAAAGAAGCTTATTCAAATAGCGTAGATGTTTCAGAATTAGCTGAAGGAATATATTTTACTGAAATTACTATTGAAGGAATAAGTTTCGTTAAGAAGTTTGTCAAAACTAAAATCCATATATTTGATTTTTAAATTCAAAGCATGCCCATTACACCCAAAAAAATTACAACGTTTACATTCTTTAAACTTCCTTCAGTATATTGGTTAGGGATACGCGTTAAATCTATTTCAGAAACAGATTGTACCGTAAAAGTGAAACATCGTTGGATTTCTCAAAATCCATTTAAATCATTGTTTTGGGCAGTTCAAGGAATGGCAGCAGAGCTTTCAACAGGAGCTATGGTAATGAGTTGTATACATGATAGTAAATTACCCATCGCTATGTTGGTGGCTAATAATAAAGCAAATTTTTCAAAAAAAGCAACTGGTATAATTTCATTTACTTGTCATGATGGATTAAAAATTAAGGAAGCAATAAACAAAGCTATTGAAACAAAAGAAGGTCAAACTTGTTGGATGTCTTCAATAGGTACAAATGAAAATGGTGATGTTGTTTCAACTTTTGAATTTGAATGGACCGTTAAATTGAGATCTAAGAAATAATTTTTTATTAATTGAATGTAACAAAGCTTATAATTCTTCAACTCATAAGCGTAAAATAAAAACAATTATAATGACTGCACACGAAATAGATTACACCATTTATGGTGAAGAAATGCAATATGTTGAAATAGAATTAGACCCACAAGAAGGTGTTGTAGCTGAAGCGGGAAGTTTTATGATGATGGACAACGGAATTAAAATGGAAACCATTTTTGGAGATGGCTCAAAAAAGGATGAAGGTTTGATGGGGAAAATATTTGGAGCTGGTAAAAGATTATTGACAGGGGAGAGTTTATTTATGACTGCTTTTTATAATACCATAGGAGGTAAAAAGAAAGTTTCGTTTGCTTCACCGTATCCAGGAAAAATAATTGCTGTTGATTTAACAAAATTTGGAAATAAATTTATTTGTCAGAAAGATGCATTTTTATGTGCCGCTAAAGGAGTTTCTATAGGAATTGAGTTTTCAAAGAAGCTTGGAAGAGGTTTATTTGGAGGCGAAGGTTTTATCATGCAAAAACTAGAAGGAGATGGAATGGCCTTTGTTCATGCAGGAGGAACTACTTCAGTTAAAGAGTTAGCTGTGGGAGAAAAATTAAAAGTGGATACAGGCTGTATAATAGGTTTCGACAATTCTGTTAATTATGATATTGAATTTGTAGGAGGAATAAAAAACACCTTATTTGGCGGTGAAGGAATGTTTTTTGCGACTTTAACAGGTCCAGGAACAGTTTATATACAATCATTACCTTTTAGTAGACTAGCAAAAAGAGTTTGGGCATCTGCTCCAAGAGGAGGAGGAAAAGATAAAGGTGAGGGTAGTATTTTAGGAAGTTTAGGCGATTTAATAGATGGAGATAATAGATAAAATGATGTTAAATTTTTAAGTTTGAAGAATATTGTATCCTTTTTTTTGTTATCTTTAAAAAGTAATACTAAAAAACTGAGCTTATAAAAAAACACTACTTAATTTTTACTTACTAAAAATGGCTAGAGCAATGTTTGATTACACTAAAGCTGTACTTTCAAAAGTCAGTTTCGATGTAAACTTGTTCTGTAAAGAATTAAAAAAAGCGTTAACCCGCTTATTACCTCATGAAATCGAGGAATTAAGAATTTGGGTTAATAATTTAATTTCGCAGAACCCCCAATTAGATCAATGTTTAATTTATTTAAAAGCATAAAAAAATCCCTTAATTTCGGTTAAGGGATTTTTTAATTTTAAGATTTAAACTATTTTAAAGGACTAATCACTTTTATATCCTGAAAAGATATAGCTCCCCTAATTACACCTGTAATTACATCATACATTGCATTTACAATTTGCATTTTTAATTCACTTTTTCTATAAATAATACTTACTTCTCTAGCAGGAGACGGTTCATTAAAATAGCGCAAGTATTTTTTTTGCTCTTTCGAAACATCTAATGTATGCAAATAGGGTAGAAGCGTCATTCCTAAACCTTCGTTTGAAAGTTTAATCAATGTCTCAAAACTTCCACTCTCTAATTGAAAAGATTCATCTGTATTATCTTTAAATGCCTTACAGATATTTATAATACCATCTCTAAAACAATGGCCATCTTCTAATAATAAGATATCATCTATGTCAAGATCTTTGCCATCTATTTTTTTATTTGAGAATAGACGATGATTTTCAGGTACATATCCAACAAAAGGTTCAAAATATAATACGCGTTCTTTAATCCTATCTTGATTTAATGGAGTTGCAGCAATAGCAGCATCTAAATGCCCATCATTTATTTTTGAAATAATTTCCTGAGTAGTAAGCTCCTCTATTTTTAAATGAACCTTTGGATATTTATTGGTAAAATTCTTTAAAAACATAGGGAGTAACGTTGGCATAATCGTAGGAATGATTCCTAGTTTAAATTCACCACCAATAAACCCTTTTTCTTGATCGACTACATCTTTCATTCTTGAAGCTTCATTCACTATATTTCTAGCCTGAGTAACAATCTTTTTTCCTATCTCAGTTAATTCTATTGGTTTTTTTCCTCTATTAAAAATTAATATATCCAACTCTTCTTCTAACTTCTGAATTTGCATACTTAAGGTAGGTTGAGTTACAAAGGTTTTTTGAGCAGCCCTTGTAAAGTTTTGATACTCAGCTACGGCTAAAACATATTTTAATTGTGTGATTGTCATATTAATTGTCTTTAAAACAAAAATACAAATTGTATTGATAATATCTATGTTAAATTATTTTTAATTAGAATTTATCTATACAAAAATATTATCTAAAATTAAAGAAAGTCAGCTTGTCTGGTTGAGCGCAGTCGAAACCTATATTGAATATTAATAAGTTGAAGTTCTCGACTGCGCTCGAACAGACATTGTAGTAATCTTTTTAGACACCTTCTTTTTATTATGTTCAAAGTAAGATTATAATCTAATCTCCATTTCAATAGGTGTAGCTTCCACTGTAAATTTTGCATCACTCCATTGTGGTGGGCCAAAACTCATTACATTGTTTGATACTCCATATGCTTCTTTTGGCATTCCTGTGTCTTCAAAATCCATTCTTTTATTATCGTTTTTATCATGTAATATGATAATACCATAGGTTCCAGGTTCTACATTTTCGAAGGTCACTATTGATTTTCCATCAGTAATACTATTTCCTTTAGCTACTAAAGGATTTTTCATAAAAGTAGATTCATTATGTAATGAAAATAAAACAGTTCCTTCTGTTCCTTGTAGGCTCACTGTTACAGTAATTGTAGTTCCTTCAGTAGTAATTTCAGTTTCATTTTTTTCAGATTGAGCCGAGATGAATAAAGATGATAAGGTTAATGCGATTGTAAAAAGTAGCGTTTTCATAATGTTGAGTTTTTTGGTTTCTTATTTATTTCTGAAACAAAGATGCAATCAAACCTCTTCCTTTTATAAATTAAAGAACTCAACTGTAATATCTTGAAGATGAATTGTAATTAAATTAGAATAAAGCTATTATAAAAGCCCTTTAGCCTTAATTTCTAAGTACTTATTGATGGTGTTCACGGTTAGATCTTGAGGTGAAGTCAATACCGTTTGTATCCCTCGTTGTTGAAGTTCTCTTACCATTACTTTTTTATCGAACTCAAATTGTTGCGCAATCGTTTGATCATAAATTTCAGGAATGCTTTCAGCTTTTGTCTGACTTAAACTATGCAGTTCGGTATTTTCAAAAAAGATAACTACTAGAACATGTTTTTTAGCCAGCGCTTTTAAATAAGGCATTTGCCTATGTAGCGAAGAAATATGTTCAAAGTTAGTATATAATAATAGTAAACTTCGATGGTTAATTTTTCTTTTAACTAAGCTTTGTAACACGCCAAAATCTGAATCTAAAAACTTAGTTTCTATATTGTATAAAGTATCTAAAATACTATTGAGATAGGTTCTCTTAGCTTGAGCTGGTAAATAACTTCCAACCTTATTAGAAAAATCTACAACACCAACTTTATCTCCTTTTTTTAAAGCAATATTTGAAAAAGCCAAGGAACTATTGATCGCATAATCTACCAACTTCAACCCTTCAAAAGGCATTTTCATAACTCTACTCGTATCAATAATAGAATAGATGGGCTGCATTTTTTCATCCTGATATTGATTGACCATTAATTGCCCACGTTTTGCAGTGGCTTTCCAATTAACCGTTCTAACATCATCTCCTCGTGTGTATTCTTTTATTTGTTCAAACTCAAGTGTATGTCCGATCTTCCGAATCTTTTTTAAACCATATTGAGACAAACGATTGTCAATAGCAAGAAAATCGTATTTCTTCATTTGGATAAATGAAGGATACACTTTTACCATTTGTTCTTTGTTGAAAGTAAATCGCCTTTTGATTAATCCAATACTAGAAGTAACATAACAATTTAAATTTCCAAATACATATTCTCCTCGATCCACAGGACGCACATTATATTGAAATGAACTTCTATGTTTCCCTGCAATTTTAATAATTTTTAAAAAATCTCTTTTTTGAAACTGAACAGGAAGTTCATCAATGATTGACACTTCAATTTTAAAAGAATAATTATTACTAAATTGAAAAATAACTTCATTTTCATCACTGTTAGAAAATTTCTCAGGAAGAATACGTTCTCCTTTAATCCCTTTATTACTGAAAAGCATGCTTATTTCAAGAAGAATAACTAGAATTAAACCATAGACTAAAAGCCAAATAATTCCGTATATATTGGGTAACCAATACGAGATTAGAAAAAGTATAGCAATTATTGAAAGTACAATAAAAAACCGTTGACTTAAGTAAAATGATTTTATAAACTTGATCACTTATCGAGGGATTTCAATAGATTGAGCTATTATGTCTATTACAGTTTCTGGAGTCATTCCCTCCATTTCACGTTCTGGTGATAATATAATTCGATGACCTAATACAGGGTTTAACGATTTTTTTACATCATCTGGAGTTACAAAATCCCTACCATTAATGGCAGCAAAAGCTTTTGAAGCATTCATAATTGCTATGGATGCTCTAGGCGATCCTCCTAAATATAAATGAGGATGATTTCTAGTTTTATCTACTATTTGAGCGATGTAAGTAAATATTTTATCTTCTAAAAGTATGTTTTGAATATGAGAACGCAACACCTTTAAATCTTCTGGAGATAACACTCCTTCGATTGAGTCTTGAGGTATTTTCATTTTACGTTCATGATGGGTTTTTAAGATGGTTACTTCATCTGAAAGCGTTGGATAACCTACTTTTATTTTAAAAAGAAATCGATCCAATTGAGCTTCCGGAAGTGCATAGGTTCCTTCTTGTTCAATAGGGTTTTGAGTTGCTAGAATCATAAATGGATATTCCATTTTGTATTTATGCCCATCGATAGTTATTTGTCTTTCTTCCATAACTTCAAACAAAGCAGCTTGCGTTTTAGCTGGCGCTCTATTTATTTCATCAATTAACACCACATTTGAAAAAACAGGCCCTTTTTTATATTCAAATTCTGAACTTTTCATATTCAGAATAGAAGTCCCTAAAATATCACTTGGCATTAAATCGGGCGTAAATTGTATCCGATTAAAATCTGTTTTTAATGTTTTTGAAAATAGTTTCGCCGTAATAGTTTTTGCTATTCCAGGAACTCCTTCGATTAACACATGACCATTTGCTAAAAGGCTTACAATTAATAACTCTATAAAGTCTTCTTGGCCTATGATGATCTTATTTAATTGTGCTTTTATGGCTTCAACTTTTTCTTTTAGTTGTTCTAAAGGAATTCGGTTGTTAAAGTGTAATTCTTCGTTTTGTAATTCAGATTCTTCCATCGGTGTTCTTTTTATATGCGGTAATTTCTTTGTATAACTTTATAAGCTCTTCTTGAGAAGTCTGTTGTTGGTGTTGTACTTTTTCAATAAAAGTAAACAGATTTTTTGTGGTTTCCATATCATTGCCTGTTCTCGATGCAACGGCATTAAAAAATCGGCTATTAATATGTTCTGTGGGAACTCGTAAACGGGTTCGGATAAATTCAAAAAATAGCGCGATTTGTTTTTGCGCGATGAGGTGATTTTCTTTCTTATCGAGATACATTCCAGAAATGGTTCTAGTGTATTCGTAGGTTTTATTAGTTAATGGATTTACAATTGGAATGCTTCTTTGTTTACGTTTTCCTTCAAATAAAACAAACAGAAAAGTACCAATAAGCACAAAATAATAGGCCCATTTTAAATATTTATTACTGAATAAAATATGCAATGGTGATAGATTTACCATTTTTCCAGATTTATAATGTCGATCCCATAATAAGTCTTTTCCATTATTTATATAGGAAAGAGCGTGTTGAGCATAGTCTGCATTTTCATCAATTAATAAAAAGTAATTGGTAAAAACTTCAGGTTGTGTATGAATATAAAATGCTCCTTCGCCTACTGGAGCTTTTATAAAATTAACTAATGGTTTTGTAATCTTTAGCGTGTCATTATACACCTGAGTTACTCCTAAAACAGTTTGATTTAAAGTATCTATCTCTTCAAAATAGCTGACTCTTAAATCTCTTTTAATATGAAATGGAATTGTAGATTTTAAATTAGTATTCACTAAGTTTAGTAGAGGTTCCGTTCCAATTTTATTAATTAAAACAGCCGTATTCTTTTTTAGTTTTAAGGTATCGAGTAAATTTTCACCAATATAGTTTGAAGCAATGAATACTGAATTTCCTTTAGAAACCCAATCCAACATTTTGTCTTGTTCCGCTTCATCAAAAATAATTTGATCATTGATGAAAATATAATTTCCATCTTGAAGTGAATCTTGTAATTTTTCAAAAGGAGGTTGAGCGATATCTTTTAATTCATCTTGAAAAACATCTTCTAGTAAATTATATAAAACTAAAGTTCCATAGGGTATTTTATCTTCTTTGTTATAGCTAGGATACCAATTTATTGGCATCGGTTTCGTTGCTTCCAAGTAGATGAATCCTGCAATGACGATTAAAAATCCGAAGAGTAATATTTTTTGAAGTCTACCCATTGCTATTTTTAATTTGATGATCTAAATTTTTAAAAACTTGCTGGGCTTTATAGAAATCATTTTCAGAAACTGAAAAATTCCCATACCAGATATAATCATATATGAGCGTTGCTTTTTCAAAGTTTTGATTGATAGATTTTGCGGTAATTTCTTTTAAATAATCGCTATTCGTTTTATCAAATTCATACTCTATAAGGTGAACATCTGTTAAGTTTTTCAGTAACAAAAGATAATAATATCGAACTGCTAATCTAAAGTCTTTTCTCTCTAATGCTTTGTTGATTAATTCCTGAATATCTTTCGATTTAATAATTTCTTCCTCTTCAGTGAAAAACATTTCGGGGGTTTCTTTCGATTTTAAAAGTCTCGCCCCAGGGTTTAATTTATAAAATAACCAACCTATAAAAATGATGATTCCAAGAATAATAATATAAGGGAGAATGTTTACAAAAAATGCAATGATTCCATTGTCTTCATAATCACCAAATACCCAATGCCAAAATCGCAGCCAAACATCTTTCAACCATTTTGTAAAACTAGTCCACCAATTTTCTTCTTCCTCAATTTCAGTATAATCGAAATCTGAATCTTTTTTATACGATTCTATTTCATCTTTATTAAATTCTATCGGACTTACATCACCATCTCTATCATAAATTACCTCTTTATTTTGCATCGAAATACTATCCTGAGGTATTACTTCAGAATGTAATTCAGAAAAAATAAAAAATAAAATTATAAATAAAAAGAGGTGTTTCATAGGTTATTCACGCTTGTCTCCTAATGAATCAATAGTTTCCATAGTACCAGTAAAGTGTTTCTTTTCATTCAGGTCGAAATAAACAAAAACAGTGCATATAACCATGATAGTTAGTAAAAGATATTGTGCAATAATCCCTATCGAACTTAATGCAACATACACCCAGTCGAACATATCTGCAGGATCTACCGAACTCATTTGAGAAGATGTAAATGCATTGATGAAAAAGTATATGTATTGTGGAATTTGAAAAACAATAAGCACTAAATAATAAAGAATTCCCATCACAAGAAGTATTGCGAAGGTCATCCACCAATTATCTTTAACAAGCTTAAAACTATAATTAATACTGTCGGTAACATCTTTTCCTTCAAATATATAAATGCAATACACAGTTGATAAAGCTACGCCAAGATAAATTCCAGGAATCACACAAAGTACTAGTCCGAAACCAACCATCAATCCAACTAAAATGCTCATTCCTAATAATCCAGAGAAATTCTTTTTGACTTCTGAAGAAATTTCTTCTTTATTGATTTCACCATCATTTTTTATATAGGATTTAATATACCCGATGACAGTTCCGTATAGTAAAGAATTATATACAACACCAGCAATAAATAATACCAATAATGCAACTACAAAACTAAAAGTAAATCCGCTAGAGCCTAAAAATCCAGCAGTTCCCATACTTCCTAGTGTAGTTTGCATGTAATAAATATATGCGATCAAAACAATGACTAAGGCAGGTCCTGCTAATTTAAAGATCATTCCAAAAAGGGTTTTCCATTCACTTCTGATAAAAGCAAATGTGTCGGTTAAAATGTCTCCTAACTCTCTTTGTTTTTTAAAGTTGATGATATTTTTCATGTGTTTATATTATTTTTTTTAACGGTCACATGCTGTTCGCTATTACCCATTTCGTTAGGTGATAAGCTTTTTACCATGCTCGTTTCATGTTTTCGTTTAAGTTTTATAGGGTAAATCACATAATAAAATAGGATAAGGCTTAATGAACCTCCTATAATAAATATGGCAAGCCAATCTGGCATTTCGGTATGTCTTGTTACAAATCCTTCTAAAAATCCTGCAATGATAAAAAATGGAATGGTACTTAACAATATTTTAAGTCCGTCTTTAGCGCCTCGAACAAATGATTGTAATCTTGTATAAGTTCCGGGGAATAAAATACTATTTCCTAAGACCAAACCAGCACAACCTGCGATAATGATCACAGATATTTCAATGGTTCCATGAATCCAAATAGTTCGAGCTGATTCCCAAAGTAATCCATGATCGTAAAAGAAATACTGAAAAGAACCAAGCATAATAGCGTTTCTCATTATAATAAATAAGGTGCCTAAACTGAGAAGCATTCCGAAGGAAAAAGCCATTAAAGCGACTCTTATATTATTTATAGTAATTCCAAGAAACATATTCATTTCTCCCATTTCTTTATACACAGCCATTGGATCGCCATTTTCAATGTTAGTAAGTGTCATATTTACATATCCATCACCTAAAATAAGTCGCACAAAGTTCTGATCTGTTGCAGCAGAATAGGCTCCAATAATTGAAAAAAGGAGGAAAGTAATAAATGTAATAGCTAATTGTTTGTGGTATTTTGAGAAAAATAGAGGGAATTCTTTCGTATAAAATGTAATAAAACGAGAACGAGACTCTCTTTTTGTTTTATATATTTTTTGATGCGCTAATGTTGAAAGACTGTTTAAGTACCTTAAAGTGTTGCTTTTAGGGTAAAAAGTCTGTGCGTAGCTTAAATGATCTGTCACTTCAATGTACAATGCACTAAGCTCATCTGGGTTCATTGAAACATTATTCTTAAGAACGCTTTCAAATTTTAACCATTTGTCTTTATTTTGCTTTGCAAAAGCTGCTTCTCGCATTGATTGATGTAGTTTTGCCTCAAAGTAACAGATTTAATGAATAATTTTCAAATAGAAACGGCTCAAAATGTTAACATTGTTCAAAATGTTGCAGGAATAGGAGAACGTATATTAGCATACCTAATCGATTCATTGATTATTGTTGCTTATGTATTTATAATTATTATCATTATGTCTATTGGAGATATTGGTGATGATTTATCTTTTATAATCGCAATGACTGTTGGTTTGCCAATATTTTTGTATCATTTACTTTGGGAAATGTTCTGGAATGGTAGAAGTCCAGGAAAAGCAGTAATGAAATTAAGAGTAGTAAAACTAGATGGCTCACGTCCAGCATTCTCAGGTTATTTATTACGTTGGTTGCTTCGTATTATTGATATTAGTTTAACAAGTGGAGCGCTAGCATTGGTCACAGTTTTATTAAATGGAAAAGGTCAACGAATCGGTGATTTAGCAGCGAAGACAACTGTTATTTCTGAAAAAATTAAGATCAGTTTTAACCAGACAATCTTAGTAGATATTCCATTAGATTACAAACCCAAATACCCACAAGTAACCGTTTTTACAGATCTTGAAATTCAAACTATAAAAAATTTATTTATTCAAGCAAAGGTCAATGGAAATCATAATGTGGTTTTAAAGCTCTCTGAAAAAGTAGCGAAAGTCATGGAAATCACATTTGAAGAAACTCCAATCTTATTTATAGATAAAGTCATTAAAGATTATAACTTTTATACCCAGAACATTTGAGTTTACTATTATTAATAGACATATTAGGAACCATTTCTTTTTCCATTTCGGGAGTACTTACCGCAATTAAAAAAAGAATGGATCCTTTCGGAATTTTTATCATTGCGTTTGTAACTGCAGTTGGTGGAGGAACGGTACGTGATTTATTAATCGATGTTCCTGTTTTTTGGATGAAAGACTTAACCTTTATCTATGTAATCGCAGCAGCTGCGATTATTGCAATCATTTTCAGAAATAAACTAGGATATATAAGAAGATCTTTGTTTTTGTTTGATACTATAGGAATCGCATTATATACTGTGTTGGAGTTGAAAAAGGAATAGCTGCAGGTTTTCCACCCATTATTTGTGTTTCATTAGGAACCTTATCAGCGTGTTTTGGCGGTGTAATTCGTGATATATTATGTAATGAAATTCCCATCATTTTCAGAAAAGAAATTTATGCGACAGCTTGTATAATTGGAGCTGTTTCGTATTTTTTACTTCAATATTTACCTCTTACAAATACCATGACTGTTTTTATTTCGGGAGGAGTTGTAATATTAATTAGGTTGTTAGCAGTGTATTTTAAACTTTCTCTGCCTACTATTTATTCGAAAGATGAACTTAATCAGTAACCGTAGCAGAAAGTATATACACATTTGCTAAAGGCCATTCGCCTTTATCTGCAGGAAGTTTAGATATTTTAACAGCCACATCCATCCCTTTTGTCACCTTTCCAAATACCGTATAATCTCCATTTAAATGAGTTGTTTTTTGAATAGGTCCCACAAAGATGAAAAACTCAAACGGATAGGATAATTTATTCGGATTCTTACGATATTGTTTCGCTCCAGATACGGTTCCGTACTGATGAATTTTCCCTTTTTTCACTTCGGAAGGAAGTAAATAATCCCAGCCAATCTCAGACCTTTTTTTCTGAGTATCCACATTGTCACTATTCCCAGCCTGAATAATAAAGTCTTGTACCACACGATAAAAGAAGGTGTTGTCAAAATATTTTTGCTTTACTAAGTAGATGAAATTTGAGCGATGCAACGGAGTGTCTTTGTATAGTTGAATCTCAATATCACCTTCAGTGGTACTAATTAACACCTTAGTTTCAGGATTATTTTCACCGTATTCAGTTAAAAATGCTTCAACATTATCTTGTGTGATTTTCGGATAGGTAGGAGCTGTATTCTTTTTAATAGAATCTAAGGTTCGCAATGCTGAAAGTGAATCTAATTCAGCTTGTATTTTTACTTTTTCAGAAGTAACTTTGGTATTCACTTCGGAAGACTTTTTCTTATCTTCACAACTTGTAAGAAGTGATAAAAGCAAACTAAAAAAAACGATATATTTCATTAATGACATTTCAGGAATTTGAAAATAGGATTGTAAAAATAACAAAAATGGAACTTCCAGGAGAAGCGCTACATTTAAAAATGGCACCTATTGAACGTTTGCTTGAATTAAAAAAGCAAGCACATAAAGCGAAGACCGCTAAAAAAGCGGGAGTAATGGCATTATTTTACCCATCAATTTCAGGAGAAACTCATTTAGCTTTAATATTAAGAAAGACCTATAAAGGAGTGCACTCAGCGCAAATAGGTTTTCCGGGAGGTAAATACGAACTTGAAGACGATTCATTATTAGAAACTGCCTTGCGAGAAACTGAAGAAGAGGTAGGTGTGGTTCGTGAGTCGATTTCAGTATTAAAACAACTTACAGAAATTTATATTCCACCAAGCAATTATTTTGTGCATCCTTATTTAGGAATTTCAAAAAGAACTCCACAATTTATACTGCAAGAAGAAGAAGTAGAAGCTTTGGTTGAAGTTCCTTTGGTTCATTTTATGGACGAGAACGTAGAAATAACAAAAACAATTAGTACATCGTATGCCACTAATATTGAGGTGCCTGCCTTTTTACTAAACGGTCATGTGGTTTGGGGAGCAACTGCCATGATGTTAAATGAAGTACGAGAAATGCTAAAAGAACTCCTGTAAACAGGTTTATTTTGTATCTTTGCACCCGCATTGTTGAGACTTCAATCTTACAATTCAAATAATAAATCAGATGCATGGGGCTTTTTAAAAAAAATCCATTTGGACATATTTTATTTTTAAAACTTTGGTTAATTCGAATCTTAGGTTCCTTAACACATAGACGTTTTAAAGGTTTTAATCAACTTCATATCGAAGGTTCCGAAATAATAAAAGAGTTACCTGAAAACAATGTACTATTTGTTTCAAATCATCAAACCTATTTTGCAGATGTAGTGTCCATGTTTCATGTTTTTAATGCAAGTTTAAGTGGACGTACTGATAGCATTAAAAATATTGGTTATTTATGGCGCCCTAAACTGAACGTATATTTTGTTGCAGCCAAAGAAACTATGCAAGCAGGATTATTACCTAAAATTATGGCTTACGCAGGTTCTGTAAGTATTGAACGAACTTGGCGAGCGGAAGGACAAGATGTGAATCGTCAAGTAAAGATGAGTGACGTTAGTAATATCTCAAAAGCCTTAAAAGATGGTTGGTTGATTACGTTTCCGCAGGGAACTACAAAGCCATGGAAACCAATTCGAAGAGGAACAGCACACATTATTAAAAGAAATAAACCCATTGTAGTGCCGATTGTTATTGACGGATTTAGACGTTCATTTGATAAAAAAGGGATTCGTATTCGCAAAAAAGGAATCTTACAATCCATGGTAATTAAAGAACCTTTAGATATTGATTACGAAAATGATAGTGTTGATACTATTGTTGAAAAACTACAATTTGCCATTGAGCAACATCCTTCTTTATTGAAGGTAATTCCTAAAGAAGAACTTCAAACCGAAGAAGAACTCAACAAAGAAAGACGCTGGAAAGTAAAATCATAAGTTTTTTTAACTTCTTGTCATCCTGAACTTGTTTCAGGATTTCATCAATGCAAAAATGGAGGTTAATGCCCTTAAAAGGTAACAATTAACTACCTTTCACAATAATTTTACACTTTTTTGACAATTATTTGAATGATTGAAACTTCATTCCCTTTTACATTTGGTATTCATTAATCAATAAAAGAATAATTATGAAAAAGAACTTTTTAATTTTTGGAGTAGTCCTTATCGTACTAAGTTTTACGGCTTATGGTTTTATGAATTCAAATGAAGTTATTGAAGAATCTTTAGATGCTTCAGTAGTTGAAGAAAAAATGTATCCTGAAACCAAAAAAGAGTTTAATGTTTTTGAAGATTTCATCTATGAAATTGGTCCACGTTTTGGTGGAATAACAAAAGAAGAATTGCTAAAAGCGACATCCATCAAAGATTTTATTACTGAAGAACAAATCAATTGGATTAATAGACTAAAATTGGTAAGCGTCATCATTTTTAAAGATGAAAAGCGTTCAGATATTAGAGCCAATGGAAGTACGTTTGAATTCAACAAAGAACAATTAGAACTCATACAATCATTTGACGTATCGACCAGTTTCGTAATCAATGCAGAATACCAGCAAATGAATTATGAGACAGGTCAATTAGAAGGTTCTCAATCTACACCACATTTAACGGTTGTGCCCAAAAAACAAGCAGAATATGTTATGGGAATGGATGCTCTTAAATATTTCTTGAAGGAAAGTACAGAAGAAGTGAGAGTAGGAGTTGATCCTGAAAAGTTAAAACCTGCGAAGTTAATGTTTACCGTTTCTAAGGAAGGAACTATCATAGATGCTAAACTAGATCGCTCTTCTAACTATCCAAAAGTAGATGAAAAGATGATTGAACTCATATTTAATACTCCAGGGCAATGGTTACCTGCTGAAAATATTCAAGGCGAAAAAGTAGATCAGGAGTTAGTGGTTTCTTTTGGTTTAAGAGGTTGCTAATTATTTTATTCCGTCCTACAATTTGACTTCATTTACTAATGATAATTAAACGCAAATCGCAACCTTCTCATTCAAATATTGAATCATTTTAGATAGGTTAGTCCTCGATTTTTTTGATTTTTGCAAACTATAAATGATACTCAACAAAATTCGCAGATGCACTTTAGGGTTAAATTATAAAACGAATTTAACCGTATCTTTGCGCTCGTATGCAAATTAACAAACTTTCAGATTGGTTACCAACAACGAACAAAGAAGTGAAAATTCGAGGTTGGGAGAAATTAGATGTTATTCTATTTAGTGGAGACGCTTATGTAGATCATCCTTCATTTGGACCCGCTGTTATTGGTCGTATTTTGGAAAGCTATGGATTAAAAGTTGCTATTGTGCCACAACCAAGTGTAAACGATGATTTGCAGGATTTTACAAAATTAGGAACACCAAAATTATTTTTTGGAGTTACTGGTGGTTGTATGGATCCTATGGTGAGTAATTATACGGCGAGTAAAAAACGTAGAGATAAAGATGCTTATACACCAAATGGTGATAAAGGATTTCGACCAGATTACGCCACATCTGTTTATTCAAGTATTTTAAAAGATAAATTCCCGGATGTTCCTGTTTTAATAGGAGGAATTGAAGCTTCTCTACGTCGCGTAACGCACTACGATTATTGGAGTGATAAACTAATGCCAAGTATTTTAGAAACTTCAAAGGCAGATATGTTGGTGTATGGTATGGGTGAACAACCTTTGCGAGAAGTTGTTGAGCTATTGCAAAAAGGAGTACCTTTTTCAAGTTTAAGAACCATAAATCAAACCGCTTTTTTAGTACATAAAGATGAAACCATTCCAAAAAATAAAAATTGGGAGGATGTTGAAATTCATTCGCATGGTGTTTGTTTAAAGAATAAGAAAAAGTTCGCATCTAATTTTAAAGTCATAGAGCAAGAATCTAATAAATTTAAAGCAAGGCGAATTTTTCAAGGAGTAAAAGAAAGAACACTGGTGATCAACCCACCATTTCCGACGATGTTAGAAGAGGAAATTGATGCCTCTTTCGATTTGCCTTACACACGTTTACCACATCCAAAATATAATAAGCGTGGACCAATTCCTGCGTTTGAAATGATTAAGTTTTCTATTAATATTCATCGTGGTTGTTTTGGAGGTTGTAGTTTTTGTACGATTTCGGCACATCAAGGAAAATTTATCGCAAGTCGTAGTGAAGAATCTATTTTAAAGGAAGTTGATAAAGTTGCCAACATGCCCGATTTTAAAGGCTATCTGTCTGATATTGGAGGACCTTCAGCTAATATGTATAAAATGAAAGGGAAGGTACAATCCATTTGTGATAGATGTGTGGCACCTTCATGTATTTCGCCTGTAATTTGCAGTAATTTGGATACGTCTCATAAACCCTTAACCAAATTATATCAAGCAGTAGATAAACATCCTAAAGTAAAAAAATCATTTATTGGAAGTGGCATTCGTCACGATATGTTGGTGCCAGAATTCAATAAGAATGCTGACCCAAAAGAATTAGATGATTATACGGAAGAAGTGATGACAAAGCATATTTCTGGACGTTTAAAGGTAGCTCCAGAACACACGTCTGATCCCGTATTAAAATTGATGCGTAAACCGTCGTTTCAATATTTTCATAAGTTTAAAGAGCGTTTTGATAAAATTAATATAAAGAAGAACTTGAAGCTTCAGTTGATTCCTTATTTTATTTCAAATCACCCAGCTTGCGAAGTAGAAGATATGGCAAATCTTGCTGCTGAAACTAAGGATATGGGTTTTCAATTAGAACAAGTACAAGGCTTTACGCCAACACCAATGACAGTTGCAACGGTTATTTATTATAGTGGATATCACCCTTACACATTGCAACCAACCAAAACTCCAAAATCTAAAAAAGAAAAGGATGAACAGCATCGTTTCTTCTTTTGGTATAGAAAAGAAAATAGAGATTGGATAAGAAAAACGTTAAACAGGGTAGGTAGAAAAGATTTGGTAGAAGCGTTAGTGCCAGAAGAAGAAAATAATTCTTGGAAAAGCATTAAGCCTAAGAAGGTTAAAAACACGTTTGATGATGCGGTTCCTAAAACTCATTCACGTCGAAAATCCAAACATAAATCTAGAAAAAAACGACGTTAAAAGATTGCTTCACATTTAAAAATAGAAATTCCTAATGCCAAAACTTGATGTCATATATGAAAATAACGACTATATTGTTGTAAACAAATCGGCTGGACTTATAAGCGAAAAAAGCCCTTATGAAGCTGTCACTGTTGAGACTCAAGTTTTTAATCACCTTTTAAAAAATAAGCGGAAGCCTTATCTTGGAATCATACATCGATTAGATCGCGTTACAAGTGGAGTCTTAATTCTTGCAAAGAAAAAAAGCATTCTTGTAGAATTTAATACGTTATTTAGTAGTCGTAAAGTTCAGAAAACGTATTTGGCAATTGTTAAAAATAAGCCAGAAAAGAACAAAGGAAACTTAGTGAATTTTCTAGTAAAAAATAACTTAGAGAAAAGATCAGAGATCGTTTCGTCAAAATCAAAAAACTCTCTGAACTGTTCGCTTTCCTATGAAGTGATAGGTAAAAACGATTTCGGTTATCTTTTAGAAGTTAAGCCAAAAACGGGTCGCTTTCATCAAATAAGAGCGCAATTAGCAAATGTAGGGCTTCCAATTATTGGAGATGAAAAGTATGGTTCTAATCAAAAATACCAACCGCTATCTATTTGCCTTCATGCCTGGAGAATAACCTATGAAAACCCAAGTTCTAAAGAATCCCAGACTTTTGAAGCACCTTTGCCTAATAACGATTTTTGGAATTTCAAATCTATCTAGACCTATCAAAATTTTTAATACCTAGTAATCCCCACAACTCTTTGCTTTTAGTGAAGGGTGTGGGGATTTGTTTTATAATAAAGCAATTAAGGAAGGTATATTTGGTAATACAAAAAATTTAGGATGCAAATTCGTTTCTGTTCACCCTCTAAATGTTCATCTTGAACTAAAGTTACAAAAACCTCTCATTGACTTTTGAGATTTTTATGTTACAAAAACAGTAAACTAATCAAAATAAGAATTGGAATAATTACAAGTAATTATTCCTTTTAAATTATAAATGACTAAGTGTTTAAATAATTCGCCTTCTCTGTAAGATTCAAATAAATTATTCTTTTTAAACATTAGATTGTCAATTCTAAAAAAATAGATTTTTACTAATAGTTCTACATTAATATCTTCTTTTATATCTCCAGATTCTTGTGCTTGCTTAAGTAATTTATAAACAATACTATTTGATAATTCTTCTACAAAATTATTAAAGAACAAATTTGCTTTTGGATAATATTTTTCTAAACCAAAAAGAAAAGAGGGCTTAAAGTATTTTAAATACTCAAACCCACTCTGGTAAATTAATATGACACATAATATAGGGTCTTTACCATTGCTATTAATCAACCTATTTATATCTTCTTTATATTCATTTAATAAACTTTCAAGACTAGAGGTTACCAAGTCTTCTTTATTATCAAAAAACGTATAAATTGTTTTTTTTGATATACCAAGCTCATTTGCTATCTCATCTAACGTAACGTGTTTACTTCCAGATTGAATAAACTTAGTAATAGAATACGCTAACAAATCTGCTTTAGTAGTCATCTTTTAATTATTTATAATTTTTTGTATTATTCTACTGGAATTGACAATAATGGTATGTTTATACCAGAAGCCATAATTCTTGTTTTACTTCTATGGACGATAGATTCCCAAAAACCATACTTTTTCGGAATCATTACTAACATATCAAAACCTGATTTGTCAATTTCATTCTCTATTGCTTTTATTACCGCATCTGAGTTCACTTTTTTATAAAAATGAGTAACATTTTCTAGACTTTTTTCAATATTCTCATAGGCATTGCTTTCTGATTTTAGTTCGTTTATTTTATTTTCTACATAAAATACAGTGACTTCAGACTTAAGTTGAATAGCAATTCTCTTTAATTTTGCTAATGTTCTTAAAGGTACATCATGCATTACATCACAGGCAAAAAGAATTTTGTGTATTCCAGAAAATTTAGCATTTATAGGGATAGCCAATACTGGAAAATTTTTCATGCTGATTAAGGTTGTCGTTGGGTTTCCAAGTAAATTTTGTTCCATCGATTTAGCTGACATTCCCATAACTAGAAATTTTGAGTTATGTAATTTCATTAAAGAATCTATTTCATGTTCAAAATCCAAATAACTACATTGATACTCAACTTTAATTTTAAATTCATTGGATAATTTTAAAGCTTGGTTTTTTAATTTCCCTTTATTTTTTTCAATTAAGCTATCCATTGAAGTTGCTGATATTCGCGCATTTGAAGCATGAATAGGCAATTTAAAAGCATTAAAAAGCACCAATTTTAAATTTAATAGTTGAGCTATTGATGCTGAATATAGTACAGCATTATCTGATGTTTTAGAAAAATTTGTTGCAACTAAAATTGAATACATAGTCTTAGTAAATAATGTTTATTATAAAATTAATATTATCTCCAACCACCACCAAGGGCTTCATATAAATCTACAATAGATATTAATTGTTGTAATTTACTATCTATAATATTAAGCTCTGCACTTAAGGCACGTTCTCTAGCTGTTAATAAGTCTAGGTAATTGGCATATCCATTTGTAAGTAATTCTTCTGAGTTTGTTTCTGCTGTGCGTAAGGCTTCAACTTCATTTTTTCTAAACTCGAACTTTTTTGTTTCAGATTCATAAGAAAATAAAGCATTAGACACTTCACCTCCTGCAACCAACAAGGTCTTTTTAAACTGAAGTAAAGACTGCTCTTGCTGTGCAAAAGCAACTTCTTTTTGTGTTTTTAACTTTCGTTTATTAAATAATGGCTGTGTTAAACCTCCAATAATATTAGCAAATAATGAGTTGGCATTAAACAACTCATCTAATTCTAAACTTTGAAATCCTCCCGAAGCTGTTAATTTTAACGATGGATACAGGTTACTTTTAGCAACATTTGTTAACTCAAAAGATTGAATTAAATTATACTCAGCAGCCATAACATCTGGTCTATTATTAAGCAATGTAGCAGGTACTCCAAGGACGATATCTTGTTCTATATTTTGAAAATCTAAACTGCTTCTTTCAAAATATTGTGGTGCTTTTCCTAATAAAATACTTAACGTATTTTCAGTTTTAAAAATAGCAGTTTCAATATCTACCTGTAAGGCTCTTGCACTATTGTATTGTGCTATATTTTGGTCTACTGCAACTTGTGTGACTTGACCAGCTTCTTTTAACGCTTTAATTGTAGTTACGCTACTATCTCTAGTAGCAATAGTTTCTTTAGTAATTTTTAACTGCTCATCTAAAGCTAATAAGTTATAATACGTATTGGCAATACTAGAAATTAACTGCGTTTTTACGGCTTGATGTCCTGCAACACTTTGCAAATATGCTGCTTGTGTTGCTCTTTTATTGCTTCGTATTTTTCCCCAAATATCTGCTTCCCAAGAAAGGTTTGCTGTAAAATCAAACTGATCTGTAGATGTATCACTTAAAAATGCACCAAACTGAGTGTTCTTGGATAATTCTTGATGAGTCCAGTTTGCGCCAACATTAACCGATGGTAAATAACCTGCTTTACTTTGTTTAGCATAAGCCTGAGCTGCTATAATTTGCTGTAGCGCAATACGAACATCCATATTATTTTGCAGACCTTCTACTATATATTGTTGAAGATATTGGTCTGTAAATAAAGTTTTCCAAGATACATCTGCAATAGAGACACTATCTATTGGTAAATTTTCTGTTCGGTAAAGAGCTTCGGTTTCTGTTTCAATATCTGGTCTCACGTAATCTTTTGCTACAAAACAGCTTTGTAGTGTTAATGCAACGATTAGTAATAGTGCTCCTTTACTAAAATTTCTATGCTTTATAATTGATTTCATCATTTTATTCTTCAATTGTTTGTACTACTGGTTTACTTGAAACTTTTTCTTGTAACCACTGGAAAAAGATAAATAGGATTGGAATTATAAAAACTCCTAAAATGGTTCCAATGAGCATTCCTCCTGCAGCACCAGTACCAATAGACTTATTTCCTTTTGCACCTACTCCAGATGCCAACACTAATGGCATTAACCCTAAAATAAAGGCAAAAGAAGTCATTAAAATAGGTCGTAAACGTGCTTTAGCTCCGTGTATGGCAGCATCAACTATACTTTCGCCATTTCGTCGTCTTTGTACAGCAAACTCCACAATTAATATGGCATTTTTGGCGAGCAGACCAATAAGCATAATCAAAGCAATTTGAAAATAGATGTTGTTCTCCAATCCTAACATTTTGGTTGAGAAAAACGCTCCAAATACACCTAAAGGTAAAGAGAAAATAACAGCCAATGGCAACAAATAACTTTCATACTGTGCAGCCAATAAGAAATACACAAACACAATACACAACATAAATATAATAGTGGTTTGATTCCCTGCACTTACTTCTTCACGAGACAACCCAGAATAAGCCACTTCATATTTACTTGGTAATTTAGCTGCCTCAGCTTCAACAACTGCTAAAGCGTCACCAGTACTAAATCCAGGATTTGCTGCACCAGAAACCTTTGTTGAATTGTACAAGTTAAATCGGGTTACAGATTGTGGACCATACACACGTTTTAAATTAACAAACTGGGTAATTGGTGTCATCTCACCATTTCCTGCTTTTATAAATAATTCATTTAAATCGCTTTTATCTGCTCTATCTTCTGGTAATGCCTGCATATATACACGATATTGTTTGCCGAAACGTGCAAAATCTGCTGCATAAACACCTCCAATATAACCTTGCATTGTAGAGAAAATACTACTAATAGGAACACCAGACTTTTTAGCTAATGGAACATTTATTTCCATTTCGTACTGTGGATACTTTGTGTTAAATGACGATTGTCCGTATTTAACTTCAGGATATTGCATTAAACTACCAATAAACTGTTGCGTTGCTTGATCTAACTCACTAAAATCACCACCTGTACGATCTAATAAATTTACTTCGAAACCAGCAGATATTCCAAAACCAGGGATACTTGGTGGTCCGAAGAAAATTATCCTAGCTTCAGGAATACCTGCGGCTATACCAAATAACTTTCCAGTAATGGCCTCAGTACTTTCACTTTCATCACGTTCAGACCAATCTTTCAATTTTAGAAACCCTAAAGCATAATTACTACCTACGCCACTAATTAAACTTACACCGTTAATTAATGAAATGCCTTGTACTCCTTCTAATTTTTTTGCCTTGGCATATATTTCTTCGGTTACTTCGTGAGTTCTATCAATAGATGCTCCTGCTGGTAATTCTACATTTACAAAAATCACACCTCTGTCTTCACTTGGAACAAATCCAGTAGGCGTTGTACTAGCAGACCACCAAATACCAACGAATGCTAGTATTAAAATTACTATTGTAACAAGTTTGTTCTTGTATAAAAAGGATAATGATCTTCCGTAGCGTTGGGTAGTTGCATGAAATGCTTTGTTGAAAGCGTTGTAAAAACGTTGTAAAAAGTTTTTCTTTTCATGTTCATCTTCATCGTGAGGTTTTAAAAACAATGCACATAACGCTGGGCTCAAGGTTAAGGCATTTACCGCTGAAATTAAAATGGCTACTATTAATGTTACACCAAACTGCTCATAAAAAACTCCCGTAGGTCCTTGTACAAAGGTTACAGGTACAAAAACCGCTGCCATAACCAAGGTAATGGAAATAATGGCTCCCGATATCTCGTGCATAGCATCCAATGTTGCCTTTTTGGCACTTTTTGCTCCATCGTCAATCTTTGCATGGACTGCTTCCACAACCACAATCGCATCATCTACAACAATACCAATGGCCAGCACCAAAGCAAATAAGGTGAGCAAATTAATGGAATAGCCAAATAAATTAAGAAAGAAAAATGTACCAATAATAGAAACTGGCACTGAAATAGCTGGAATTAATGTCGAACGAAAATCTTGTAAAAAGATAAATACAACAATAAAAACCAGAATAAAAGCCTCTATAAGAGTATCTCTAACCTTATTCATTGAAGCCGTTAAAAAATCATTAGTGTCGTAATTGATATAGGCTTTAACACCTTCAGGGAAATCTTTTTCTAAACGCGCTAATTCAGATTTAATTTCTGTAATAATTTGTTGTGCATTGGAACCAGCAGTTTGATAAATTGCCATGTTAATACTTGGAAATCCATTGGTTTTTGAAGAGGCATCATAACTTTGCGCATCTAATTCTACGCTTGCAACATCTTTTAAACGTAAATATTCACCATTATCTAAAGCTTTAACAATAATGTCTTCGTATTGTTTTTCAGTTTTAAAACGTCCGCTATACTTTATATTGTATGAAAATGCTTCTCCATTGTTTTGTCCTAAAGAACCTGCTGAAGCCTCTAAACTTTGCTCTCTTAATGCTGTTTGAATATCTGAAGGGATTAAACTATAAGCTGCTAATTTTTCAGGTTTTAACCATACACGCATGGCGTAATCTTGTCTGGAAAATACGTTTACATCTCCTACACCATTAACACGTTGTAATGATGGAATGACGTTAATTTTTAAATAATTTTGAACGTAGGTATCATTGTAATCAGGATTTTCTGAATACACTGACATAAACATTAAAGCAGATGTTTGTTGTTTTTGTGTAATGACTCCTGTTTGAACGACCTCTTGTGGTAATAACGGATTTGCTCTAGATACGCGATTTTGAACGTTTACTGCAGCAATATCAGGATCAGTCTCTTGGTCAAAAAATACCGTAATCGCTGCAGTACCATTATTGGTTGCTGAAGACGTGATATACGTCATACCTTCCACACCATTAATCTGTTCTTCAATAGGTATGATAACACTTTCTAAGATGGTTTCTGCACTAGCTCCTGGGTAGGTTGCTGTTACTTTAATAGTTGGTGGTGCAATATCTGGATATTGTTCTACTGGTAAGGTAGTATAACCTAAAACCCCTAGAATGACTATGATAATAGAAATAACCGTAGATAATACAGGTCTTTCAATAAATGTTTTTAACATGAATTAAGGATTATAAGGTTATTATTGGAACAAAGGTTTTATTGGCTTGGTAATACTATCGAATGCAACTTCATTTGGTGTTATGGTCATATCATCTCTTAACTTACCAACACCGGAAACTATTATTTTATCCTTGGGCTCTAAACCAGATTCTACAACATATAGATTATCTATGTTTGCTTTAATTTTTAATAATGTGGAAGCAACCTTATTGTTTTCCCCTAATTTAAAAATCATAATATTTCCTTGTTGCTCAAACGTTGCACCTTGAGGAACTACCGTAGCATTTTCATAAACCGTTGGAATTTGAATTTTACCACTATTGCCATTAGTTAACAACTGATTTGGATTATTAAAAACAGCTCTTAAACTTACCGTTCCTGTACTTTGGTTAACTTGCCCAGAACTAGTCTGAATGCTCCCTTTTTCAGAATGCATACTTCCGTTTGCCAGAATTAAGTTTACATCTGGATAATTGGCTAATTTCTCCTTTAAGTTTTTACCTTCTGCATTTTGTAAAAAATCTAAATACTGGGTTTCATTTAAACTAAAAAACGCATACACTTTACTTATATTACTGACCGTTGTTAATGGCGTTGCAGTATTTGGGCTAATTAATGCGCCCTCTCTAAAATTAATAGTACCTACATACCCATCTACTGGACTTTTAATTGTGGCATATCCTATATTTGCAAAAACACTACTGTAGTTTGCTTTTGCTTGTGCCAAATTAGCTTCAGCTGTTTCTAATTGTACGGCACTAATAATGTTTTTTTCTACAAGAGGAATGAGTTTATCTACCTCAACTTGAGCCAAATTAATGCGTGCTTTTGCGGCTCCAGCTTCTTGATTTAAAGACAGTGTTTCTAACTTAAATAATACTTGTCCTTTGCGTACTTTTTGACCTTCGTCCACAAATACTTTTTGAATGTAACCAGATGTTTTAGCTCTAACATCACTATTTACTACACCTTCAATGCTAGCAGGATATTCAGTAAATCCTGTAACTGTTTTAGGTTGTATTTGTGTTACTGGAAAAGGTGCAGGTGGCCTTTGAGAAACTTGTTGGTTTTCTTGTTTATCACCACAACTGGCAAAGGCTAAGAATATACTTAGTGACAAGATGGTATATAATTTATTGTATTTCATTTTTAATTTGACTTTAAATATTGAATTGGTTATCTGTTAATTTTACTTTTAATTGTTCTATTGATGTGCTTGCTTCATCCAAAAATTGGATGTAATCATTATGAAAATTCAAATCGAATTTTTCTTCATCTTCTACTTTCTGGGTGTTAAAGGTTTCTTTATAATTCTTTATCTCTAAATGCAAAGCTTTAATTTCTTGCCATTCATTTATCATCGTATCGATGTGCTGAACAATCATATCCTTATTTATGATGAAATATTTTTTGCGATCTCCTGTTTTTGTGAAATACACTATTTTTTTTAAATCTTGTAAATGATTAAGATGTGTAGAAATAGTACTCTTACTTGCGCAAAGAATAGTAACCAAATCTTCAAAAGTGGTTCCTTTTTTACCTGTAAGAATGGTGTAAGCTAAAATACGTGCCGCAACAGGTGCTAATTGTTCTCTATGTTCTATATGTACACCTAGTTTTTCAACTAGGTCCATTTTTTCTTTGCAAATATTATTCACCATTTTCAACTATTATATTAGTATTATCTCGACTCAAAAAAAGCGGCTCACATTAAAATTTTACACAAAAATACATATTGGTTCGGAACCAGCCGAACAAAACGAAGTTAATTTATTGTTAAATGCAAAAAAACTTTTATATAGTATTAACCCGTTGTGCATTATGATTTAAAAGAAAAAAGTTGTCCATATTACTAATAATTAGTAAATTGTTTTAGCTATAAAACATTAACCATGAACAACTTAAGTGC
>Ga0209345_10000614_pt1 | contig 45444 bp, 34 predicted proteins | sample Cruoilmetagenom7_FD_187294 | JGI IMG/M metagenome (GOLD analysis project Ga0209345, IMG submission 187294) | Oil polluted marine microbial communities from Coal Oil Point, Santa Barbara, California, USA - Sample 7 (SPAdes) (version 2) | ecosystem: Environmental > Aquatic > Marine > Oil seeps ...
TTTGAAGGTGTTGGTGCTTTAGGATTACCATGGTTACAAAAAGTGAAGGAAGAAACAGGAATGTTAGTGACTACTGAAGTTGGAAACGCAAACCACGTAGAATTAGCTTTAAAGCATGACATTGATATTTTATGGATTGGAGCAAGAACTACTGTAAATCCGTTTGTTGTACAAGAAATTGCTGATGCTTTAAAAGGTGTTGATATACCAGTATTGGTAAAAAACCCTGTAAATCCAGATTTGCCATTGTGGTTAGGTGCTGTAGAGCGTTTTCAAACTGCAGGAATTTCACAATTAGGTGTAATTCATAGAGGGTTTTCAACGTATAACTCATTACATTACCGTAACAAACCAAAATGGCATTTAGCTATTGAATTAAAAAAAGAATTTCCAGATTTACCTTTAATTTTAGATCCTTCACATATTTGTGGTCGTAGAGATACCATTTTAGATGTATCTCAAACTGCATTAGATTTAAATTATGATGGGTTTATGATTGAAACTCATATTAATCCAGATAAGGCTTGGAGTGATGCTGCACAACAAATTACACCAGCACGATTAGAACAAATTACGGCAGATTTAAGAATTCGTAAGGAAAGTAGTACAGAGGCTGAATTTCAGCGTAAATTAAATATGCACAGAAAAGAGTTAGATTTAATTGATACTAATATTATTGATGTACTAGCTGATAGAATGGGTATTGCTGCTGAAATTGGAAAATTAAAGCATAGTGAAAATGTAGCCATTTTACAAAGCGGAAGATGGTCTGATATTATTTCAAAAATGGTTGAATTAGGCGTTGCAAAAGGTTTAAGTAAAGAATTTGTAGAAGAAATATTTAGAGCAATTCACGTAGAGTCAATTAACATACAACATAACGTAAAGTAATTAAAAAAGAGGTTGTTTATTTTAAACAACCTCTTTTATTTTTTTACTGTTTTAAACGCTTAAAAATATAGCGAGTGATATAAATTCCTTTTCCATCACCTTTTCCAGAATCACTTTCAACACCACTAGTAACAAAGGCTAAATCCCAACCTTCAGTAACCATAGTATTAATTTTAGAACTCATAAGTGCATCATTTGAAGCAATATTTTTAAAATTAATACCAGCAATACTGTAGAAATTTACCAATTTTGTTTCTTCAAATTGATCAATTTTAGCATCAGCTCTTTTTGATTTATTTTGTTTCTTATTTTCAGCAGTTCTTAATGATGTAAATTCTTTATAATCTTTATCCTCATCAGAAGAAATAATTCTAGATCTACCCAAGCCCATTGGCACAATAGATTCTACACTGGTAATTACTTTGTATTCATAACTTTGAGCAGTTGTTTCAACAATGGTTGTTAGCATAATAATTGCTGCTAATACTAATTTTTTCATAATAGGTTTTAATTTTAAATTGTTAGTAATATTTACTCAAATGTAGTCTATTTATTTAAACTATATTTGTTGAAGTTTTAGCAAAAAACATGCCAAATAAATTAAATTTAATAATTTGAAAGGAGTTGTCACAAAATCTACAGGAAGTTGGTATACCGTTTTTATGCAAAACGGAGGTAGAGTAGATTGTAGGTTGAAGGGAAAATTTAGAATAAAGGGAATAAAAAGTACCAATCCAGTTGCTGTAGGTGATTATGTGAATTTTGAATTTGAAGAAGGAAAAGAAACGGGTGTAATTAATGAAATACTTGACAGAAAAAATTACATTATTAGAAAATCTGTAAACCTATCGAAGCAAACACATATTATAGCAGCTAATATTGATATTGCATTTTTATTGGTAACTATAGATAATCCACCAACATTTCCAGGTTTTATAGATCGGTTTTTAGCAACAGCTGAAGCATATCATATTACTTCGGTTGTGTTATTTAATAAGTTAGATTCTTACAATGATGAGCAATTAGAGAAATTAGCTTCACTAGAAGCTATTTATACAGATATAGGTTATAAATGTATGGCAATTTCAGCAACAAAAAATATTGATATTGATAAAGTAAAAGCCTTAATGAAAGGAAAAACCACCATGTTTTCTGGACATTCAGGCGTTGGTAAATCTACCTTAATAAACGCAATAGAACCTTCATTAAATTTAAAAACAGCCGAAATATCTAAACAACACAAACAAGGTTTACACACAACTACTTTTGCAGAAATGTTTGAATTAAGTTTTGGCGGATTTATTATTGATACACCAGGAATTAAGGGTTTTGGTGTGGTTGATTTTGAGCCTACTGCAATTACAGATTATTTCCCTGAATTTTTTAAATTAAAATCTCAATGTAAATTTAATAACTGTATGCATATTAACGAACCTAAATGTGCCATTAAAGAAGCCATTGAAAACGAAGAAATAGCGTATTCAAGATACAATAGTTATTTGCAAATGGTTGAAGGAGATGAAGAACATTATAGAACCGATATTTATAGTTAAAGTATGAAAGCTGTTATTCAACGTGTTTCTGAAGCATCTGTAACAATTGACGAGGTTGTAGTAAGTGAAATTAGTAACGGACTCTTAATTTTACTAGGTATTGAAACTGAAGATACTACTGATGATATTGAATGGCTTTCAAAAAAAATTATAAACCTTCGTATTTTTAATGATGAAAATGAAGTGATGAATAATTCATTGTTAGATGAAGATGGAGAAGCTATTGTTGTTAGTCAGTTTACACTGCACGCAAGCACAAAAAAAGGAAATAGACCTTCATATATAAAAGCTGCAAAGCCTGAAATATCAATTCCTTTATACCAACAATTTATTACTATCTTTGAGAGTAAACTACATAAAAAAATTGGTACAGGTAAGTTTGGTGAAACTATGAAAGTAGCACTAATTAATGACGGCCCTGTTACTATTGTAATTGATTCAAAAAAAAGAGAGTAAGTAGTCGTTTTTAATTAGTTTTTTTTAATTTTATAGAAAATTAAATTTCTATGATAAAAAACAACCTCCTTGTACTTTTTGTACTTTTTTTTAGTTCCCCATTTTTTGCGCAAGAAGATGATTTTAATGTATTATTAATTCCTGAAAACCTTAAAGAAGACGCTAATTCAATAGTTAGATTAGAAAATATTTCAATTGACATGAAATCTCAAAATGAGATGATTGTTGTTACTGAAAGAGCGGTCACAATTTACAATAAATTAGCTGATGATATAGCGAATATAAGGCTTGATTATGATAAGAGAAGATCTATTAAAAGTGTCACAGCTATTGTTTATGATGCCTTTGGTAATGAAGTGAAAAAAATAAAAAAGAGAGATTTTAAAGATTATAGCGCCTATGATGGAATATCACTATATAATGATGGTAGGCTTTTATATTATGACCACACCCCAACGTCTTATCCCTATACAATTTATTATAAATATGAGGTAAAAACATCAAACACAGCATTTATTAATAGATGGATACCTGTTAGAGGTTATTATCAAAGTGTAGAAAAAGCTAGTTTTAGTTTAAAATACCCATTAGATGTAATTGTAAAAAAATCAGAAAGAAACTTCACAGATTTTGCAATAACTGTAAATGAAAACCCTGGAAGAATTAGTTATAAAATTGACAAAGTTCCTGCTATAAAATATGAATCATATGCTCCATTATTTTACGATGTTTTCCCAAATGTAAAATTAGGAGTTAATAAATTTAATTTAGAAGGTGTTGATGGTGAAGCTAATAATTGGAGTGATTTTGGAAAATGGTATTATGATAATTTAATTAAATATAATTTAAATTTAAAGGAAGAAACAAGAGAGAAGATAAAAGCATTAACTGCTAATGTTGACGATCCTATTGAAAAAGCCAAAATAGTTTATGAATATGTGCAAAATAAAGTACGCTATATAAGCGTACAAGTTGGTATTGGAGGTTTTAAACCAATGCCTGCAACATATGTAGATGATTTAGGTTACGGAGATTGTAAAGCGTTAACAAATTATACAGCCTCGCTTTTAAAAGAAGTAGGTATTGAATCGTATCATACACTTGTTTATGCTAATGATAAAATTGACATGGATGCAAAAGTAGCATCACCAGAAGGAAATCATATGATTTTATATGTGCCAATTTCAGGTCAAGATATTTGGTTAGAATGTACAAGTCAAAAAAGCCCTTTTGCCGAAATAGGAGATTTTACAGATGATAGGGATGCGTTAGTAATTACACCTGAAGGAGGCATATTAAAACACACCAAAGTATATAAAGTTGAAGAAAATTTTCAATTCACAAAAGGAGCCTATGAAATTGATGGTAATGGGACTATTAAAGCAACGGTTTTTATTGAATCTTCAGGAACACAGTACGGAGATAATTTGCAAAAATATGATGGTAAAAGTCAGAAAGATTTAGATATATTATTTAAAAAGTATTTATCGAATATAAATAATATCAAATTTTCTAAAATTGAAGTATTAAATAATAAAGATAAATCTAGGTTTGAAGAACATTTAGAATTTAACGCTACAGATTATGTCTCATTTAGCGGTGCGCAACTACTAATGCCTATCAACGCTTTTAATAAAATGACATCTGTTCCAAAACGTGTAAGAAACAGAAAATTACCTTTTGAAATTTCAAGTGGTTTTCTTGATATTGATGAGGTAGAAATAAAACTACCAACAGCCTATCATATTTTTTACATTCCAGAAAATGTTGAAATAAAATCAAAGTTTGGAACCTATTCAATGGAATTAATAAAAATTGATGAACAAACATATAATTATAAGCGAAAATTTAAACTTGAAGAAGGTAAATTCTCTAAAGAAGAGTATGACGCATATAGAAATTTTATAAAAAAAATTAGAAAATATGACAATTTAAAAATTGTTTTAAATAAATAATCTGCTATGAAAAAGATATTAATTACAATGGCTTTATTTTTTATAGCCAATCAATTAATTGCTCAAAATTATAAATTTGGTAAAGTCTCAAAAGAAGAACTACAAGAAGAATTTTATCCACAGGATTCATCTGCAAATGCAGCCTATTTGTATAAAAAAAGAAGAAGTTATACAGTAGTATTAGCAGGGCAAATTAAATTGATTACTGAAGTTCATGTAAGATTGAAAATATACAACCAAGAAGGGTTTGATTGGGCAACAGAAAATATAAGTTTATACGGGACTTTAAATAGCAATAGAGAAAGATTTTCTAATTTAAAAGCAGTGACCTATAACCTTGTTGATGGGGCTATTGTAACAACAAAATTAGATAAAAACAATATTTTCACCCAAGAAAAAAGTAAAAGTTGGGCAGAGAAAACATTCACAATGCCCAATGTGAAAAAAGGGTCTGTGTTAGAGTGGACATATAAAGTTTATTCTCCATATTTTTATAATATAGATGATATTATAGTTCAATATAAAATTCCTGTTAAAAGATATGAGACTAAATTAGAGTTATTAGAGTGGTTTCAATTTAGTAAGCGTCATAAAGGGTATTATCCATTTAGAATAGAAGAATCAACTAAAATTAATCATGATTTTGATACGAATGATAAAATAATTAAAATAGTTGAAAATGATGTTCCTGCATTGAAAAATGAACCTTATGTAAATAATATATACAATTATGCAGCTGGTTTACAGCTAGAAGTAGCTTCATTAAGCGCTCCTACACTTGGGTTGTATGAAAATTATACAACAAGTTGGGAGGAAGTAGCAAAAGATATTATGATGAATTCTTCATTTGGAGGTGAGTTGAAGAAAACAAGTCATTTAAAAGATGATATAAGCATATTAAAGAGTAAATTAACAAATTTTTCGACAAAAGTAGTTGGGGCTTTAGAATATGTTAAGAGAAAAATTAAATGGAATGGAAATTATGATAAATACACTGAAAATGGTTTGCGGAAAGCATACAGTGAAGGAGTAGGTAATTGTGCTGATATTAATTTAACATTAGTGGCCATTTTAAGAGAATTAGGGCTTGATGCAAATCCAGTTTTAGTTAGTACTAGAAGTAACGGAATTCCTATTTTTCCTACAAATAGAGGCTTTAATTATGTAATAGCTGTTGTTGAAACAGATGAAGGAAAAATAGTATTAGATGCTTCAGAGAAATATAGTTTGCCTAATATATTACCGTTAAGAGCTATGAATTGGAATGGGACAATTGTAAGAGATGATAAAACTATAGGGTTTGTAAAATTAAGTTCATCTAAGATTTCCCGTAAAATAGCAAGTTTAAATTATAAAATTACTGAAGACGGAACAATTGAAGGTGTAAACCGTATTACGTATGAGAATTATTCTTCTTTAGATTATAGAAACGAAAATGGCAGCCTAAAGGAAGAAAGTATTATTAGTAAAATTGAACAATTAAATAATGACCTAGAAGTGTTAAATTTTCGTATTACAAATTTAAATTCTATTTCTAAGCCAGTTGTAGAAATGTATAAATTTGAAATAGAAGATGGTATTGAGGTAATTGGCAATCATATATACATAAAACCTTTGTTATTTCTGTCTAATAATGAAACTCCATTCAAATTAGATGCTAGAAAATACCCTATAGATTTTGGATTTCCATGGGAAGAAAAAGTTACGGTTAGTATTCAAATTCCAGAAGGTTATGTTATTGAGTCCATTCCAGAAATTTTGGCGATTGGCCTTAGGGATAATCTAGGGGTTTACAAATTTTCAATTGTTGATAAGGGAAATTCGGTTCAGTTAATTTCAATTTTAAAAATAAATAAAGGAATTGTTCCAGCTTATTACTATTCAGAAATAAAAGAATTTTATAAAATGATTGTAACTAAAAATTTAGAGCAAATAGTGTTAAAAAAAATATAGCTAATGAAAAAGATACTAATTACAATGGCTTTAATTTTTATAGCCAATCAATTAATTGCTCAAAATTACAAATTTGGTAAAGTTTCAAAAGAAGAACTACAAGAAAAATTCTATGAGCAAGATTCATCGGCAAATGCGGTTGTTTTATATAAAAATAGGAGAACTTATTTTAAGTATATTCAAGGTGAAGGTTTTATGGTTGAAACTATTATTCACGAGCGTATTAAAATTTATAATAGTGAGGGTTATAATTGGGCTGCAAAATATATTTCGTATTATAATCCAAGAGGAGAGGACTCTGAGAAAGTAAGTATATTAGGTGCTAAAACGTATAGTTTAACAGGTGGGAAAGTTCAATCAAATAAATTAGCTAAAAGTGAAATTTTTGATGAAGAATTAAATCAATATTGGTCACAAAAAAAATATACAATGCCAAATATCACTGATGGTTGTGTTGTAGAATGGAAATACAGATTGACTTCACCATACAGAAGTATTGATAAAGTAGAACTTCAATATAAGATACCAATTAAAAAAATAGAATGTAGTATTGAAATTCCGGAATATTATCATTTTAATGTGAAGCATACGGGGTACATACAAATTAATTCTACTTCAACAGAAAAGTATAGTACTTTATCATTAACTAATAAAAATATTGTGTATGAAACTAATGGTTCTATAGATCGTCAGGCATCAAGTACTTCTTATCAAAAAGTTGACTTTACAACAAATATTACTAGCATTGATAATGAACATGTTCCTGCATTATTAGAAGAATCTTATATAAACAATATTAATAATTACAGAGCAGAAATTTATTATGAGCTATCCTCAATAAAATGGCCAGAAGAACCTATTAAACATTATGTACAATCATGGGAAGATGTAACTAGAACTATTCGAAAAAAATATGTATTTGGAGATGAATTAACGAAAACCTCTTATTTTAAAGAAGATTTAGAAGCTATTATTGTGAATAGTGGTGGAAATAAAAACCAAATACTAGTAAATATTTTTGAATTTGTAAAGCAAAAGGTGAAATGGAATGGAGTTTATCAAAAATACAGTTACAATGGTGTTAGAAAAGCATATAAAGAAGGTTCAGGAAGTACAGCAGATATAAATTTTATTTTAATATCAATGCTTAGGGAAGCTAGTATTAATGCAAACCCTGTACTTATAAGTACACGTAATCATGGGGTGCCAGTTTTTCCAACCATTAAAGGTTTTAATTATGTAATTGCAGCTGTTGAAATAGAAAACAACATGTTTTTATTAGATGCTACAGAAGAATATAGTATTCCTAATGTAATGCCTTTAAGAAATTTAAACGGGCAAGGAAGAATTATTAGGGGGGACAAAACTTCAAGTTGGATTAATTTAATGCCAACTAAATTATCAGAAACAAATTCAACTATGAATATTATAATTGATAGTGATGGATTTGTTAAAGGAATGAAAAGAACCCAATATACTAGACTGAATGCGTTAAATTATAGAAATAAGTATTTAAAAATTAAAGACGAAGAAATACTTGTTAAGACTGAGGAAAAGATTGGGAATATTGAGATTTCAGACTATAAAGTAACGAATAAGGATAATTTTTATAAACCAGTTGTTGAAACTTATAAATTTACTTCAGAAGATTTGTTGAGTATTATAGATAATAAAATATATTTTAAACCTTTATTATTTACAGCCACAACTCAAAACCCATTTAAACTTGAAAATAGACAGTATCCAATTGATTTTGGAACGCCAATAGCAACTAAAAATATTGTTAGTATTACAATTCCAGAAGGTTATGTAATTGAATCAATTCCTGAAAGTTTTTCAATGGCTTTGCCTAATAATTATGGTGTTTATAAATTTAGGATAACAGCTTCAGGGAATAAAATAAGTGTGTATTCAGTTTTTAAAATGAATACAGCAATTTATCCGATAGATTATTACCCAGAAATAAAAGAGTTTTATAAAATGATTGTAACTAAAAATTTAGAGCAAATAGTATTAAAAAAAGGAGAATAGCATAAGTTAAAAAATAATTAAAAAACACCTTAATATTAAATGTTAAGGTGTTTTTTAGTATCATTGTATTTTAAACTAATATATAAATCAGAATGAAAAAAGTAATAATTTTAGTTGTGGCTGTTGCATTAAGTACGATGTCATTTATAAGTATTTCTACAAAAAATGAGGAAACTTTAAAAGTTTCAGTTGAAGATTCAATCATTCATTGGAAAGGTTATAAACCAACAGGTTCACATGAGGGAACAATTAATTTAATTTCGGGTGAGTTAAACCTTGAAGAAGGTGTTATTAAAGGAGGTTCTTTTACTGTAGATATGCCATCAATAAAAGATGTTGATGAAAGTGCTAGGTTAGAAAAACATTTAAAATCTGCAGATTTTTTTGATGTTGAAACGTTCAACACTTCAACTTTTACAATAACAAGTACTGAAGACAAAGATGGGAAAATTGTTGTTACTGGAGATATTACTATTAAAGGTATTACAAAGCAACTTTCATTTTTAGCAACTGTAACTCAAACTGATGAAATGTTAACATTAACAAGTGAAACTATTCAAATAAATAGAGCTGAATTTAATATAAAGTACAAATCAAAAACGTTTTTTAATAATTTAAAAGAAAAGTTTATTAATAATGACTTTGATTTACAAGTTACAATTGTAGCTTCTAAATAAGTATAGTAAGTACGTTATAAAAATTAAAAAGGCGAACAATATGTTCGCCTTTTTAATTTTAATTTATCGAGTAATGAGTTTTTTTAGTGATTCATTTAATTTCCGCTAAACGGTGATCCGAAAATACCTACTGCAAGTTCTGCCCAAATTAGAAAAAGAGTTACAAGGGTAACTATAATCATTGCAATTCGATACTTTTTTCGCTTTATTTTTCTCATTATAAATTCGAAGATTATGCCAGTTCCAACAAGTAAAATTCCAGCAATAATAAAATCGAAAAGAGTCCAATTTACTTCTTCTGTTAACTGCATAGTTATTAATGGTAGAAGTAATATGATTAATGAAATCAATACGATAATAATAAGCCTTTTGTTCTGTATAATCATAAATGTTACTTACTCATTTCAGTAAAATACTTATAAAATAACGGAATGGTTTCAATACCTTTTAAATAATTAAATACGCCAAAATGTTCGTTTGGAGAGTGAATTGCGTCACTATCTAAACCAAAGCCCATTAAAATAGTTTTACTTTTTAATTCCTTTTCAAATAACGCCACAATTGGAATACTACCTCCTGAACGTTGTGGAATTGCCGGAACTCCAAATGTTTCAGTATATGCTTTATTTGCAGCTTTATAACCAATATTATCTGTTGGTGTAACATAACCTTGCCCACCATGATGTGGTGTCACTTTTATTTTTACAGATTTTGGAGCAATGCTTTCAAAGTGTTTTGTGAATAATTCAGTGATATTTTTCCATTCTTGGTTTGGAACTAAACGCATAGATATTTTAGCATATGCTTTACTAGCAATTACTGTTTTTGCGCCTTCACCAATATAACCTCCCCAAATTCCATTCACATCTAATGTTGGTCTAATTGAATTACGTTCGTTTGTTGTATAACCAGTTTCACCATAAACATCATCAATATCTAATGCATTTTTGTAGTTATCTAAAGAAAATGGGGCTTTTGCCATTTCAGCTCTTTCATCTAATGATAATTCTTCTACACCATCATAAAAACCAGGAATTGTAATATGGTTATTAGAATCGTGTAATGAAGCAATCATTTTAGTTAGTACATTAATTGGGTTTGCAACAGCACCACCATATAAACCTGAGTGTAAATCTCTGTTTGGGCCAGTAACTTCAACTTCAACATAACTTAAACCACGTAAACCTGTGGTGATAGATGGTTGCGAGTTAGAAATCATACCTGTATCAGAAATTAAAATAACGTCATTAGATAATTTATCTTGATTGCGCTCTACAAACCAAGCTAAACTAGATGAGCCAATTTCTTCTTCTCCTTCAACCATAAACTTCACATTACAAGGAAGGTTCTCATTTTTAGTCATATATTCTAATGCCTTAACGTGCATATACATTTGGCCTTTATCATCACAAGCACCACGAGCAAAAATTGCTCCGTCAGGATGTAATTCTGTAGTTTTTATAACGGGTTCAAAAGGAGGTGAATCCCATAATTCAATTGGGTCTGCAGGTTGCACATCATAATGTCCATAAACAAGCACTGTAGGTAAGTTTTCATCAATTATTTTTTCTCCATACACAATTGGGTAGCCTGGAGTTTCACATATCTCTACGGTTGTGCAACCAGCATTTTTAAGTGCATTTTTTACAGTCTCAGCAGTGTTTAAAACATCTTGACTGTAAGCTGAATCTGCACTAATTGAGGGTATTTTTAAAAGCTCAATTAGTTCATTAATAAATCTATCTTTATGTTGATTAACGTATGATTTAATATTTTCCATGAATGTATAATTTGTTTATTCAAAAATACACAATTTTATTCGGATTAAAATTGATAAAAAATATTCGTTTACCGCTTTGCAATTTTAAAGTATTGTGTATATTTGCACCCACAATTAAGCGGGCGTGGTGGAATTGGTAGACACGCTAGACTTAGGATCTAGTGCCGCAAGGTGTGAGAGTTCGAGTCTCTCCGCCCGCACAAAGCTCTTCAGAAATGAAGAGCTTTTTTTTTGGAATATTTTGGACAGTTACTGGATGTAGATTTAAGAGAAGACACTCTTTCTTCTCATAAAGTTTTTAAATTCAGCGTGTTTTTAATTTTAAACTTCATTACACAATTAATTAAAATATCATAAAATGATATTTATCATTAAATAATTGACATTTGAGAGTTAAATTTATAATCATATTTTTCTTTAAGCAAAGTATAAGAAAATAGATTATATATAATTCCTCATACATAAATTGCTGTACATCCCAAACAGTAAATAAACCTCATTAATTTTTAAATTAAGTATAAATACTTTTATCTATACTACTAAGAACACACCCTATTTTAAAATGGATGTAACTAATAATAAGCGGTAGCCGAAAAGCTAAGAGAGTAGGCAAACTTTAAATATATGTACTATGAAAACAATACATTTAAAATTACTGACAGCAATTTTAATAATTGGAATTGCATTTACTAGCTGTAATAATGATGACGATGATGATGGATTGATAGTAGGGCCAGAAGATATCACAATTGCTATTGATGCAAACCAAGCATTTAACATGAAAAATTTTTCAGCTTCATTTGAGCAATTATTCGGTTCTGACAGGAGACCAGCTTGGGATTTTGACCATAATTATGTTAATGGAAAAGCTTTAGAAACCTATCAAAATTATAAAATACATGGAATATTTGGAGATAAGATATTTACAGTGGTTCATAATTTTAATATTGAAGGTGTAATTGTTTCTTCTGAGAGATTAGAAGCTCTTGGTTATTGGGGTTCAGATGCAATTACTTTTACATATGTTTATGATTTAGAAGGTTATATTATAAAGTTAACTAAAACAATGGAGGGGGAAATTAGAGATATTGTAAATATGGAATATGACGCGAATAAACAATTAATAAAAAAAACACATGAAGCTTTAAGTAGAAAAAGCATTAAAAATAAAAATGAAGGAGGAGGTGACGAATGGGAAGAATTATTTACCTATGACAATGAAGGGAATGTTTTAAGTTATACAAATTTGAATTGGAATTCAGTTTATGAGTATACGTATTTGAATGGGAATATGGTTGAAGAAAATGATTATTATGATGGGACTTTAGAGTATACATATATATTAGAATATGATAGTAGCGGACGTTTAGTTTTAAGATACCGATTGAATGATTCTTTTAATAGAGACGTTTATGAATATACGAATGATCTCATGAGAGAAATAGATTATGATGGTGATTTAATTGACGATATAACTGATTATACTGTAGGTTTAATAAGAGTAAAAAGATGGTATTTTGAGTATGATAATGATACTTTTGAATATTGTAGAACAAAGGAATATGGTATAGATGAATATATAACTAAAAAAGAATATTATGAAGGAACTCCTGATAATTTAGTGCTAGTTGGATATTCAATAATTGATAGTAGAGATTCTGCAACTAATAAAAAAACTAAAGAAAGTATTTATAGTGCTGAAGGAACTAAGATATTTTATGCTGAGTTTACTTTAGATGGAGGTTCAATAATTGAAACAAATTGGTTTGATGTTGAAGGTAATTCTTGGCAAACTAATGATTTTAGTGCTGAACAAGGTTGGATTTTTATTTTAGTTAGATAGTTTTTAGTTACGTGTAATACTAAGATTTAGGATATAAAAAGCTTCTCAATATTGAGAAGCTTTTTTTGTAGGTTATTTATTTTTACTCAAAAGTTTAATAGCCGCCTCTGCCCATACCCATTCCTTTTTGGCCGCTACCTTTTGATCGTTGTCCGCTTTGCATTTGAGGTTTTTCAGTAGCTTTAGGTTTTAGCTTTTTTAATTCGCTTTGCTGATATTTAAGCCAAGCTTTATATTGTTTTTCAGAAAGCTCTTTTTCAAGGGTAGTATTTAACTTGTTCTTTTGAAATTTTACTTTTGAACGAATTGGAGCTAGCATTTCATTTGCTTGCATTTGAGATTCTTTCATAGTACTAAAATCACGATTTAGTTTAGCTTCATTTCTTTTTTTAGTTAAAAAAGAAGTTACATCATCAAACGTTTCATAATTAAATGTTTTTAACTCATTTATTTTGTTGTTATGTTGCGAAATTGCTTTGGATACAATGGCCTTTTTAGGTGCCTTTTTAACTTTTGTTTTTTTTAGAACTTCATCAATGTCATACATTATAATTCCAACCATATTTTCAGGTTGAATTTTTTGTTGAGTTTGATTGTAACGTTGTCCTTGTTGTTGTGAGTTTCCTCTTTGTTGAGAAAATACAACAGTATTTAAAGTGAAGAAAAAGACAGTTAAAATAAGGTGTTTTGGTAAATTCATTTTTAAGTTTAATTTAAAGTTGTTTAAAAAAGTTAGACTATAAAAAGCGCTAAAAGTTTAGTGTGTTAACAATACTTTAACGCTTTATTTTTAATTAGTTTTACTTTGGTATGGTAAGATGTTTTTTTAAGATGTTGCTTAATGTTTTTTTGCTAATAGGTTTTGAAATAAAATCATCACAACCAACAGCAATAGATTTATTAATGTCTTCAGATGTTGAGTACGCTGTTTGTGCAATTATTGGGAGATTTGGGTTAAATTCTCTTATTAATTTTGTAGCTTCATAACCATTCATTAAAGGCATTTTAATATCCATTAATACTAGATCAATTTCAGGGTTTTCTTTACTAATTGTTACAGCATCTTTACCGTTTTTGGCATGTAAAACAGTACAATCAATTTTTAATGAATCATGAAGTAATGTTTCTAGAAATAGATAATTAACTTCTTCATCTTCAGCAATTAAAATTATAGGTGAATTTTTTTTAGTTTCAGAATTTATTTTTGTTGTTGAATTTTCAGCTATAGATTTAGTAGTTGGTTTGTAAGGTATTACAACTGTAAATGTAGATCCAATTCCTTTTTCAGATTTTAAGGTAATAGTACCGCCTAATAATTCAGCGTTTTCTTTGGCAATTGATAAGCCTAAACCTAAGCCTCCAAATTTCTTTGAAAGTTCTTTTTCTTCTTGAGAAAATCGATCAAAAATTGTTTTTTGATTTGCTTCATTTATTCCAACTCCAGTATCTTTTACATAAATTTCTAATTTTGGTTTTTTTGTATTGTTTAGCACATAACCAAATTCAATATCTCCTTCGTTAGTAAATTTAAATGCATTTTCTAATAAATTACTTAAAATTTTATTTAGTTTTAATTTATCAGTAAATATGGTGCTTTCAATATCTGAAAGTCCTTTTTTTAAGTACAATGGTATTTTATTTTCTTTGGCTTTAATATCAAATATTGAAAATAAGTGTAACAATTCATTGTTTAAGTTTACTTCCTTTTCAATTGCTGTAACTTGTTTAGTTCCTAATCTTGATATTTCTAAAATATCATCTATCACTTGCATTAATTGGTTACCACTACTTTTAATAATACTACCAAAATATTTTCTTTTATCTAAAGTTGTGTCAGGCGTACATAAAAGTTCAGTAAACCCAAGAATACCATTCATAGGGGTTCTAATTTCATGAGACATGTTGTTTAAAAATTCCGTTTTTAAACGGTCGCTTTCCTCGGCCTTTTCCTTTGCCTTTTTAAGTGTTTTGTTTTGCGTTTTTAATTTTTGCTCCGCATTTTTAATGTCTGTAATATTAACCATAGAGATAATTGCGGTTTTAGTATCATCTAAAAGTACCGATTTTATAATTACAGAAACAATGCTTCCATCTCCTTTTACAAACTGAGTTTCTCTCACAAATTCTTTATTGTTTGAGGCTAACGATAAGAGTTCTTCTTTAAAAGTTTCTATTGATTTTAAGTTGAAGTTTTTACTTAAATGGTTTATTAATTCTTCTTTAGATTCAGAACCTAATAATTCTAATGTAATATTATTTACATTTAATACTTTAACTTTTGAAATACATTCAGAAACAAAATCAGGATGTTCATCTAAATAAACTTTTAGCTCTTTTGGGTTTATTTTTTTTTCATTTAAGAATGGAATTAATGTTGAAAAATCTTCTTCCCAAAGAGATACCGGGCTTTTTTCAAACAAATTACCAAACCTATTTTTACTTTCTAAGAGTAGTCTGTTTTTTTTAGATAATTCTAAACTAACAGTATTTAATTCTTCGTTTTGTCTTAGTAGTAATTTTTGATTTTCTTTAAGCGCAGTAATATTTTCTTTAATGGCTAAATAATTAATTATGTCTCCTTTTTCATTTTTTATAGGAGTTATGGTTGTTTGCTCCCAAAATAGTTTTCCGCTTTTATCTTTATTTTGGAACTCGCCTTTCCAAGTATTACCAGCTAAAATGGTTGACCATAAATAGGTGTAGTAGTCTTTTGGGTGATTTCCAGACTTTAAAAACCTTGGGTTTTTTCCGATAGCTTCCTCAGCTGTGTAACCCGTTACTTCTGTAAATTTTGGATTTGTGTATTCTATATTTCCTTCAATATCAGTAATATATATTGAATTTGCACTTTGTTCAACTGCAGTTAATAATTTTGTGTTTTCTTTTTCGGTATTTATGCGCTGTGTAATATCTCTATCTACACCTCTATAACCTTGTAATTTTCCTTTTGAATCTAAAATAGGTACGGCATTACTTTCAAGGTAACGGTATGTGCCATTTTTGTGAAGCCATTTAATTTGCCAGTTTTCCCAACCCTTATTTGTTGCAATTAAACCAGGTAATTTTTCCTTAATTCCTTCAGAGTCAATTGGGTGAACAAAATCAAAACTGCTATTTCCAACTATTTCATTAGGAGAATAGCCAATAATATTTTCAACAACAGGGTTGCTGTATGTGTGAATACCATTTATATCCATTTCCCAAATCCATTCTGAAGTGTTTTCTACAATATCTTTAAATTTCTCTTTGGTATTAATAAGTTCCTGTTCAGCTAATTTAGTCTCAGTAATGTCTTGTAGTGTACCGTAAGATTTTACAAAGTTTTCATTGTCGTCATCTTCATAAATGTATTGTCCTTTAGAGTGTAGCCATTTTACAGTGCCATTTTCTAGTACAATACGGTAATTAAGTGAATGTCCATTTTTCTCTTTTTTAGATTTTTCAAACTCAATACTTTGCCTTTCTTTGTCTTCAGGATGTATGCGTTCTAATATGTATTCTAAAGAAGGTGATATGTTATTTTTTGAAACCTCAAAAATATTATAAACCTCATCAGACCAAAAAATATTTTTATGTTTTAAATCTATTTCCCAATTCCCAACTTTTGCAATTTGTTGCGCTTCATTTAAACTTTTAATATTTTTCTTTAATTTTTTTGAATTTTGATCTTGCTCTATTTGATGTGCAATTCTTGGCGCAACTAAATTTAATATAATTTCAACGAGTTCAGTATTTTTAATTGGTTTTAAGCCAATAACCCCAAGAATACCTATAGCTTCTCCATTAGAATTTAATAGAGGTGTGGCGGCATAACTTTCCGCATTCATATCAATTAAAATTTGATCTTTAGGGAATTTTTTCTGAATGTTAGAAGTATGCACACAATAATCTCCTTTAATTACATGTTCACAAGGAGTGTATTTTAAATCGTATTCTATGTTTGGTAAGTTGCTGTTTTTAAGTGTTAAACCTACTGTCTTTACTTTATTATTAGGTAATAGTTCATCAATAAAAGCACACTCTATATTTAATATTTCAGTTAAAAAAGGAAGAATTGAATTGTAAATATCAGCTCCTTTATCTCTCCATCCACCTGAAATATAACGCAACGTTTTGTCAATTAACGTGTTTTGTGTAATATCATGTGTAGTAGTAATTACAAACTTTTCTTTATTTAATTTAAACGATCTAAGTGATAATAAAACGGTTTTTATTGCGCCAGTTTTTACTTGTACTTTAGTTTCAAAATTTGTAACTAGTCCGTTTTTTAAAAATGTAGTATTTAAAGTTTCAGTATCTTTTGGATTCACAAAAAGATTTACTTTATTGGCGTTTTTACCAATTAATTCTTTTTCAGAAAAACTAGATAATTTAATAAAAGCTTTATTTACGTAGGTAAATGTACTATCCGAAACTTTGGTAACACTAATTGCATCAATTTGTGTATCAAAAATAGTTCTAAAGTAAACTTCATTTTCTTCAGCAGTTTCTTTTAATTTAATAAGTTGTTGTTCAGTGTTTTTTTGTTCAGTAATATCTTGGAATGTTCCGTATATTCGTATTGGGTCTCCTTTCCTATCATATTCACTTTTTCCTCTTTCAATAACCCATTTTATAGTACCATTTTTTAATAATGCTCTATGTTCTAATTTATAGTCAGTTTTTTCAGCTACTGACTTATTAAAAGTGGTGTCTAATAATTCTCTATCATCTGGATGAATGTATTGGAGCATTGTATCATAGGATGGTTCAAAAACTGTCGGATCAATTTCTAATAGTTTATAAATTTCATCAGACCAAGTAAGTGTATCATTCACTAAATCAAAATCCCAATTTCCAATTTTTGCAACTAACTGTGCTTCTTTTAATTTAAACTCACTTTCTTCAACTATTTTTTTTGCAGCTGTAAGTTTTTTGTTTTGTTTTTTTAAATTGGCTTCAATTTCTTTTAACCTAGTAACATCAGTATAAACAGTAATTTTTGATTCGTTTTCTAATAAAACGGAAGAAACTATATAATCTTTATTATTAGCATTTAATTCAACTGTAGTTCTACCATTCTTTTTTAATTCATCATAATAACAAAAAGAGCAAGGTTCATTTAAATTATGAATGGCTTTAAAACATTTTTCTCCAATAGCATTATGCCCAATTCGGTCAATCATTGCGCCATTTAAATATTCAATATTTTTATCAGCATCACATAAGTAAACACCATCTTGAAATGCGTTTAAAATATCATTTAGTTTCGTGTGTTGTTGGTTTAATTCAGTTTCAACAGCAATACGCTCAGTAATATCTTGTCCTTGCGCAATGGTAGAAAGCAATGTGTTTTTATCATCGTAAATATTTGCTGAGTTCCATAGCGCGATTTTAGTATCACCATTTTTACACAAAATAGGAATTTCAATAGTTTCCCAAAAATCACCAGTAAGTGTTTTGTCAATTGCTTCTTTGGTTTGTTTGATACTTTCTTTAGTAAATAAAAATTCTAGTTTTTGTCCAACAGCTTCATCAGCAGTATAACCAGTTAGATGTTCAAAAGCCTGATTGAAACGTTGAATTTCAAACTTTGCGTTCCACACAATAATAGGCGCGTTTGCATAACCAATTAAGTTTTCTAGATAATCTTTGGTGCTTTTAAGTTCAGTTTCAGTAGTTTTTCTTTCGGTAATATCTTGTCCTTGAGCAATGGTAGAAAGCAATGTATTTTCATCAGCGTAAATATTTGCTGAGTTCCACAGTGCAATTTTAGTATCACCATTTTTACATAAAATAGGAATTTCAATAGTTTCCCAAAAATCACCAGTTAAAGTTCTGTCAATTTCTTCTTTGGTTTGTTTGATACTTTCTTCAGGAAATAAAAATTCTAGTTTTTGTCCAACAGCTTCATCAGAAGAATAGCCAGATAAGCGTTCAAAAGCCTGATTGAAACGTTGAATTTCAAAGGTTGCATTCCACACAATAATAGGCGCGTTTGCATAGCCAATTAAGTTTTCTAGATAGTTTTTAGTGCTTTTTAGTTCAGTTTCAGTAGTTTTTCTTTCAGTAATATCTTGTCCTTGTGCAATGGTAGAAAGCAATGTATTTTCATCATCGTAAATATTTGCTGAGTTCCACAGTGCAATTTTAGTATCACCATTTTTACATAAAATAGGAATTTCAATAGTTTCCCAAAAATCACCAGTTAAAGTTCTGTCAATTTCTTCTTTGGTTTGTTTGATACTTTTTTCAGGAAATAAAAATTCTAGTTTTTGTCCAACAGCTTCATCAGCAGTATAGCCAGATAAACGTTCAAAAGCCTGATTGAAACGTTGAATTTCAAACTTTGCATTCCATACAATAATAGGCGCATTTGCATAACCAATTAAGTTTTCTAGATATTTTTTGGTCGTGTCATTATCGTCACTTACAGCTTTAACAGCTGTTGTGTTATTTTTAGTTGTTTTTAATTCTTTTTCATAATATTTAACCTTTTTTAATAACTCTTCATAGGTTGGATTAGATTTCATACTATGTTTTATTAAGTTTGGGTTAATTGTAATTTACTTTAAACCTAAATTTAAGGTTCAAAAAGCATGGCTAAAGTGCTAAAAATATAAAACTTCTATTGAATAATCTATGATAATTATCAAGCATAAAGTAAGTTTTAGACTTTAAAATACGATTACAATGTTAACTGAAAGTTAATTAAAAAAAATAGTATGTAAAAAAAAATAGCACAAAAACACTATAACATTTTGTTTTACAGGCGTGTAGGTTTGAGGCTTGGGGAGGTTTACTGTTGAGTTTCTTTTAGAAAAGTTTAAAAGAATAAGAGTTTATTTAAGAGGTATTTCAAAAAAATTAGTTGATTTTGGGAGTGTTTCAAAAATTGTTTCAAACTTTTTAGGTGGTGCTGTTAATTTTCTTTTTATCAAATCTATCCAAGCACCGTACACTTTTATTTCAGCAGAAAGTTTGCCTTTTTCATTAAAAATTTGATGTTTAAAACGCCAGCGTTCAATACCTTTTGAAACACCTTCTAATTCCATTTTTACGGTAATATTTTCACCAATATGAATTTCTTTTAAAAAAGAAGTTTCTTCTTTAAATAGTACTGGACCAATATTTAGTTTAGCAAATTCATTAATTGATAAGCCATGTTCTTGAAAAAAACGTACCCTTACCTCTGCAGCATAATCATTATAAGCTGTGTGGCGCATATGACGGTTTGGATCAAAATCTGACCATTTTGTATTGAAGGTTATTTCAAAATTCATGTCTTTATTTTTAAGTGAGCTAATTTACATGAATTTGTGTAATATTTTTGAAGCTATTTTATAGTGACAATAAGATTATTTTTAGGGGGTTTAAAAAAGGTTAACGTGCGTTATACAAAGAATAATTTCTTGTAAATTGCGACAAAAATAGATAGTTAGTATAATGAGTAAAACATTTCAATTTAAGCAATTTACAATTCAACAAGATAAAACAGCTATGAAAGTTGGTACCGATGGTGTTTTATTGGGTGCTTGGGCGCAATTAGAATCTAATTTGTTTAGTGTGTTAGATATTGGAGCAGGAACGGGTTTAATAGCTTTAATGTTAGCTCAAAAAAGCAATGCTGAACTTATTGATGCTATTGAATTAAATGATGAAGCCTACGAACAAGCTGTTGAAAATTTTGAAAGTAGTGATTGGGGAGATCGCTTGTTTTGTTACCATGCATCACTACAAGAATTTTCTGAAGAAATTGATGATACGTATGATTTAATTATTTCTAATCCGCCTTTTTATACCTCAACCTATAAAGAGCTTCCAGAAGGTCGTGCAATGGCTCGCCATACTGAAACGTTAACATATACTGAGTTGTTAAGTAATGTGGTTAAATTGTTATCTGAAAACGGAAGTTGTGCTTTTATAATTCCTTTTGAAGAAGCAACTAATTTTATTTCCGTGGCAAAGGAAAATAATTTATTTCTTAATAGAATAACAAATGTTAAAGGAACTGAAAACTCTAAATTTAAACGAAGTTTAGTCCAATTTTCATTTTTTGAAAAACCAATTGTAAAAACTGAATTAACTATTGAAATTGAACGTCATAAATATACTGATGATTATATTGCGTTAACAAAAGATTTTTATTTAAAGATGTAATTTTATTCGTTACGCACTTTTTTCTTTTTCATTTTAGTGTCCATTTCTTTTTTTAAATCAATAGCTTCAATATAAATTTCAATTTTAGTTTTAATAAAATATAAGGTTGCTAAAACAGGTATTAGGATAGGAGTGGTATAAATAAACTCTAGTTCATCAAAAACTTCAGCATTATCATTAACTACAGAAATTAATTGAAATAAATATACAGTGATTGGGACTAAAATTGCAGGAGCCCACCAACTTTTGTTAGTTACATATAATATTGTCAATAAGAAAAAAGGAACAAACTTTGCTGAAATCCAATAAACATAAACTTGTATTGAAGGAAAATACCCAGATTTTATAGTTCCAAAAATTGTTTCTATTTGTTTAATGTCAGGAGAAATACTTTCACTTATGTAAAGTAAATATGGACTTATAACAATTAATGTAATAATAATTGTTCCTATTAATAAAGAATTTTTTTTAAAATGCTTCATGCAAAACGGGGTTTTTTTGATGCTTGATTAAGCTAAGATACTTAAAATTCATTAATTCTTTTTAGAGAATTTCGCAGTTTATTAAATTATTACATCAGGATTATATCCAAAATAGGGAACGTTTTTTTCTTTAAAAATAATACCATTTTCTTCTAATTCTTTTAAAATAGGCTTGTAAACTTCTTTAGTAATTGGAATTTGTACACCTGGAGTGGTAATTTCACCATTTAAAATTTTTAAAGTTGCAATAGCTACGGGTAAACCAACTGTTTTTGCCATTGCTGTATATGTTTGGTTGTCTCCAATACAAACCATACTGCTTTCAATTTGATGTTTTTCACCATTTAGTTCATACCCAAAAAGATGCTGCATTACAATCATGTCTTTATCATCTTCTTTCAATGTCCAGCTATCTTTTAATATTTTTTCAAGTATTTGAGCTGGTGTAGCATTCACTAACTTCACTTTTTTTGTTGGATTAAAAATATCTAGTTCCAATAATTTTTCCCAAATAATATCATCTTGATCAATTTTTAGATAATGACGTAATTTTAATTCAACCGAATCGTTAGGATTGTAAGCTAAAAATGAATTTGTAAAATCACGATAACTCATTTGTTCAGAATCTTCAATGGTATAACTATCATCAGTCATTCCTAATTGAACAAAAATATTCCAGGCTCTTGAGTAACCTACACGCCTTATTGTTCCTCTATACAATGTTAAAATATCGTCTAAGCCATAAATACTTTTATATTTTAAAGAATCTCTATTCGCATATCCTTCAAACTTGCCATAACCGTCAATAGTTAAAATTTCAGTTCGTCTAAATAATTTATGATATGGTATATATTTATATTTACCTTCTTGTAAAAATTTGGCAGCACCACCTTGTCCGGCAAGAACTACATTTCTTGGATTCCAAGTAAATTTATAATTCCACAAATTATCATCACATTCTGGTGCAACCAAACCACCTGTAAAAGATTCAAAAAGCAGCATTTTACCACCTTTATCTCTTATGCTATCTAATACTTTCATGGCGCTCATATGATCTATTCCTGGGTCTAAACCAATCTCATTCATAAAAATGAGATTCTTTTTAATGGCTTCTTCATTTAGCGCTTTCATTTCATTAGAGATGTATGAAGCTGTAACCATGCTTTTACCAAATGCCAAACAGTCTTTAGCAACATTTAAATGTAAATGTGCAGGAAGCATTGAAATAACAATGTCTGAATTTTTAATAGCTTGTTGTCTTTCTTCATCATTAAAAATATCTAAAGCTATTGCAGTTCCATTTTTATGATTTTGTAAGATGCTTTTTGCAAGTTCTAAAGAAACATCACCAATAGTTATATATAAGTTTTCTGAAAAAGATTTTTGTAGTAAATATGTTATTAAAGATGATGAAGATCTACCTGCACCAATTAACAAAATTTTTCTCATATTCGTATTTTTATAGAATTAATAAGGTGTACGAAAATACGAATTAAAAGGATTATTTATAGTATAAACTAATTAATTATCTTCTGAATTTATGGTATCTAATATTTCTTTGGCCTTTTCAAAATTTAAAGCACTTACTTTTAATTTATATCCTGTAGAAGAAGGAAGCCCTGTGTAGGTGACATTACCATCAAAAATAAAGCTTTCAATACCTTTATTGGCTAATAATGTTTTTGCTATTTCTACTTGATGAACATAATTAGTTATTGTTAATGTTACTAAAGTATCTGAGTTATTTTCCATAATCGTTAATTTTTACTTAAATATATGAAATATTGAACGATTAAATTTAAGTTTGTAACTAAAATCTTACTCAATATGAATAGAAATTTAGTAATCACTTCATTTTTAGGAGCATTAACAATTATATTAGGAGCGTTTGGAGCACACGTTCTTCAAGAAACGTTAACAATTAATGAATTAAAGAGCTTTGAAACAGCTGTTCGTTATCAAATGTATCATGTTATTGTATTGTTATTTGTAAATATGTATTCTAAATTTAATATTAAAACAAAAAATACGATTAGTTATTTCTTTTTTGCGGGCATATTTCTCTTTTCAGGGTCTATTTATGCAATAACATTTGGAGTTAACGCAAAAAGTATTTGGTTTGTAACTCCACTAGGTGGATTGTTATTTATTTTAGGTTGGTTAAGAATGGCATTATCTTATTTTAATAAGGAATAATTATTAATTTGATAATTAATTAAAAAACAAATGAAAAATGTTTGTTGAGTTAATCAAATAAATATACATTTGGCAAAAATTAATAAAAAGGAAACTTGTAAAAAGTTTTTTTTTAGCAGAAAGCGAAAACGTTTTCGTTAAATTTTGATTTTTTGATTTTTTTAGTAAAACATTGAAATTTAGCTAGTTAATGATTGGAAAACGTTTTAGTAGATTGTTGAATTTTAATGATAAATGTCATAATTGTTACATTCAATTTATACGTAAATTTGTAGTAGAAATAAAAGAAAATAACTAATAAATATAAAATTACAACGAATGGAAGTTCTTAAAAAATCAGTAATTACGTCATTAATTGACTTAGGAATTAAAAATGTAAAAGAAGTAGTTTATAACCCATCTTATGATGAATTATACAAAGCTGAATTAGACGAAAATTTAGTAGGTTATGAAAAAGGGTTTATAACTGAACTTGGAGCAGTTAATGTAATGACGGGTAAATTTACAGGTCGTTCACCTAAAGATAAATTTATTGTAAAAGATGCTATTACAAAAGATACTTTATGGTGGAATTCAGAAAAAGCACCAAATGATAATAAACCAACAACTCAAGAAGTTTGGAGCGATTTAAAAGGTTTGGTAATTGAAGAATTATCAGCAAAAAAACTATATGTTGTTGATGCTTTTTGTGGAGCAAATGAAGACACTCGTTTAAAAGTTCGTTTTATTGTTGAAGTACCTTGGCAAGCACATTTTGTAACAAACATGTTTATTCGCCCAACTGCTGCAGAACTTGAAAACTTTGGAGAGCCAGATTTCGTAGTATTAAACGGTTCTGAAACTTCAAACCCAAATTGGGAAGCGCAAGGTTTAAATTCTGAAAATTTTGTACTTTTTAATTTAACTGAAAAAATGCAAATTATTGGAGGTACTTGGTACGGTGGTGAAATGAAAAAAGGAATGTTTGCAATGATGAACTATTACTTACCATTAAGAGGAATAGCAGCAATGCATTGTTCAGCTAACGTAGGTAAAGAAGGTGATACTGCAATTTTCTTTGGCCTTTCAGGAACTGGAAAAACAACCTTATCTACAGATGCTAGCCGTCAGTTAATTGGTGATGATGAGCACGGATGGGATGATGAAGGTATCTTTAACTTTGAAGGTGGATGTTATGCAAAAACTATTGATTTAGATAAAGAATCAGAGCCAGAAATTTACGCAGCAATCAAGAAAAACGCTTTATTAGAAAACGTAACTGTTGATGCTGATGGTAAAATTGATTTTAGTGATGGTTCAGTTACACAAAACACACGTGTATCTTATCCAATTAACCATATTGAAAATATTGTAGCGCCAGTTTCAAAAGCAGGTCACGCACAAAAAGTAATTTTCCTTTCTGCTGATGCATTTGGAACTTTACCTCCAGTATCAAAATTAACACCTGAACAAACACAATACCACTTCTTATCAGGATTTACAGCTAAATTAGCAGGTACTGAACGTGGTATTACTGAGCCTACACCAACATTCTCAGCTTGTTTTGGAGCAGCGTTTTTAACATTACACCCAGTAAAATATGGTGAAGAGTTAGTGAAAAAAATGAAAGCTAATGGTGCTGAAGCATATTTAGTAAATACAGGATGGAATGGAACAGGAAAACGTATTTCAATTAAAGATACAAGAGGAATTATAAATGCAATTCTTGATGGATCAATTGAAAAAGCAGCAACTAAAAACATTCCTATTTTTAACTTAGAAGTACCAACTTCATTACCTGGAGTTCATACTGAAATTTTAGATCCTAGAGATACGTATGAAAATGCTGAAGAATGGAATACTAAAGCAACTAAATTAGCAGGTTTATTTATCGAAAATTTCGAAAAATATACAGATAATGAAGATGGAAAAGCATTAGTAGCAGCAGGACCTCAATTATAAGGTTAAGTACATCTTAAATAAAAAGTTAAAACCTCCCAATTGGGAGGTTTTTTATGGTTAAAAATTTAAAATATTGTATATTTCGGCATTCAATAATACACGAGCAAATGAAACGAATAAGTAATTCTTTAAAAACCTTTATAAAATTAGAAACATCATCAAGTATTTTACTTTTTGCAGTTTCAATTTTAGCAGTAATTTGGGCAAACTCATCATATGGATATGTATATGAAGAATTATGGTATCACGAATTTACTATTGGGTTTGCAGATACCAATTTTCATTTGTCAAAACCATTGATTCTTTGGATTAATGATGGTTTAATGGCTATCTTCTTTTTTGTGATTGGTTTAGAAGTGAAACGAGAAGTATTGGTTGGTGAATTAACAACTTTAAGAAAAGCATCATTACCAATTTTTGCAGCCATAGGAGGAATGCTATTTCCAGTACTTATTTTCTTTGTACTAAATAATGGAAAATTAGGTGGAGATGGATGGGGAATTCCAATGGCTACTGATATTGCATTTACTTTAGGAATATTAACATTGCTTGGAAAAAGAGTGCCTTTAGGTTTAAAAATATTTTTAACAGCATTTGCTATTGTTGATGATATTGGTGCGGTGTTAGTAATTGCAATATTTTATAGCTCTAATATTCAATGGGATTTAATTATGTATGCTATGTTAATTTTTGGTGTACTTGCTTTTTTAAGTTATAAAGAAGTTTATTCAAAATATTTTTATTTTGTAATGGGATTTGTTGTTTGGTTATTATTTTTAAAGTCAGGAATTCACCCTACTATTGCAGGAATATTAATGGCATTTACAATACCAATTCAGCGTAAAGTAGATGTAAAAGAATACTTACATAAAGTAACTGTTCAGTTTACTATTTTTAAATCTAGTAAGTCAACTTCTGATGAGTTATTAAGCACTGAACAAATTCAAGCAATAGATTCTGTAGAAAGCTTAACAAACAAAGTGCATTCGCCACTTCAAAATTTAGAACACACATTGCATGGTTGGGTTTCGTATATTATTATGCCAATTTTTGCTTTAGCAAATGCAGGTGTAATTTTAAGTTTTAGCGGTTTAGGAGAATTTATTCATATTAGTTATAATATTGCGTTGGCATTAGTTTTAGGAAATACTATTGGTATTATGCTTATGGTTGGTATTGCTGTTAAATTAAAGCTGGCTGATTTACCTGAAAATGTAAATTTTAAACAATTGTTTGGAGTGAGTTTATTAGGTGGACTTGGGTTTACAATGTCGCTTTTTATTGCCAATTTAGCATATGTTGATGAAAGTTTAATTGCAGCAGCAAAAATGGGTGTAATTATAGGTTCTTTAGTGGCAGGTCTTTTAGGATATTTAGTGTTAAGATTTACGTTAAACAAAGATATTATTGAAGAATAACTAAAAAACCTCTTTATATTTATATTCAACAAATTTAAAATAGTTGTATAATTTATAGTTTACATCTAAACCGTAATTTGTAGTAAAATTGTAATCAATTACATTTTCATAAATATTGTTATTGTATCTTAAAGGATTTTGAGCTCTACTATTCCATGTTGTAACGTAAAATTTATTTTTACTTTCATAGTAAGATTGCGAATAAAAATTTGCAGGTTTAGCAATTGAATTTAGATAAAATTCAAAGCCTATATCAATAATAATTATTTCATATTCCAAGCTATCATTAGCAATTCTTACAGCTTTATTTTGAAGTGTCTCTTTAGTTGTTGTACTTCTTTTTAAAGTTGAAGAACAACTAAAAACAAGCGCTAAAATTATTGTAAATAAAATTAAATTCCTCATAATCAATGCTTTCAAGTAATTATTAAATGTACAAAAATCATTCCAGTTTTAAGTTGTGATATTTTTATTTTAACTTGTCAAAAAATTAAATAAAATGGATAAAGTGCGTTGTTCTTGGTGTGGTAAAGACCCATTATATATTGAATATCATGATACAGAGTGGGGAGTTCCTGTTTATGATGATGCTAAGCTTTTTGAATTTTTAATTTTAGAAACTTTTCAAGCAGGTTTAAGCTGGATTACAGTTTTAAAAAAGCGTGAAAACTTCAGAAAAGCATTTGATAATTTTAATTATAAAATAATAGCAAATTATAGTGAAGCTAAATTTAATGAACTTATTCAAGATGCAGGTATTATTAGAAACAAGCTAAAAGTTAAAGCAACCATATCTAACGCAATTGCATTTATGAATGTGCAACAAGAATTTGGTTCTTTCTCTAACTATATTTGGAAATTTACAAACGGAAAACCTATAAAAAATAGTTGGAAAGATTTATCAACTGTGCCAGCTACAACAAAACTTTCTGATGAAATTTCAAAAGATTTAAAAAAACGCGGATTTAAATTTGTTGGCTCAACTGTATTATATGCACATATGCAAGCTACAGGAATGATTAACGATCACGTTACAGAGTGCTTTCGGTACAATGAGGTTTAGTAGTGTTGAATTCACTAAATTTTATGAAAACTTTAGGAGTTATTCTATTTTATTATTAAAATGAATCACTTTGAAAGTGTTAAATTTGAAACTTAAATCAAACAAAATATAAAATGAAACTTAAATATTTTTTACCAATGCTGTTTACAGCAGTAGTATTGTTTTCATGTGGAAATGATAAAAATGAAACTGTAAAAAAAGAAGCAGTAACTGAATTTGAATATCAAGTAGAACAATTTGCTGATATAAAAGTACTACGCTACCAAATTCCTGGTTTTAATGACTTGTCATTACAACAAAAACAATTAGTGTATTATTTATCTGAAGCAGGTATGGCTGGTCGTGATATGATGTACGATCAAAATTATCGTCATAACTTAACAATTAGAAGAGCATTAGAAAAGGTGTATCAAAATTATGCAGGAGATAAAACTTCAGAAGATTGGAATAATTTTGAAACGTATTTAAAAAGAATTTGGTTTTCAAACGGAATTCACCATCACTATGCTAACGACAAATTTATTCCAAAGTTTTCAAAAGAATATTTTGATACCTTATTAAAAGAAACAAATACAGCACTTACAGGTGAAGCATATGAAGTTATTTTTAATGATGCTGATGCTAAAAAAATAAATTTAGACGCAAGTAAAGGTTTAATTAAAGGTTCAGCTATTAATTTTTATTCACCAAATGTAACTGCTGAAGATATTGATGCATTTTATGCTTCAAAAATTGATAGAACTGATGAAACACCAATTGAGTACGGATTAAACTCTAAATTGATTAAAAATGATGATGGTACTTTAGAAGAAAAAGTATGGAAAGTTGGAGGAATGTATAGTAAATCAATTGAGAAAATTGTGTATTGGTTGGAAAAAGCTATTACAGTTGCCGAAAACGAAAAACAAGCTGAAGCCTTTAAATTATTAATTGATTATTACAAAACAGGAAATTTAGAAACTTGGGATGCATACAATATTGCTTGGGCTACAAATACTGAAGGGGATATAGATTACATAAATGGGTTTATTGAAGTTTATAATGACCCAAAAGCTTTTAGAGGTTCTTATGAAACTATTATTCAAATCAAAGATTTTGATATGTCTAAAAAAATGGCTGTGGTGTCTGAAAATGCACAGTGGTTTGAAGACAATTCAACATTAATAGAGGAGCATAAAAAGAAAAATGTAGTTGGGGTTTCTTATAAGACAGTAAATGTGGCTTCTGAAGCTGGAGATGCATCACCATCAACTCCAATTGGGGTTAATTTGCCTAATAACAATTGGATCCGTCAACAACACGGTTCAAAATCAGTTTCATTAAGCAATATTATAAATTCATACAACAATGTAGGGGGAACAGGTAAATTAAAAGAATTTGCTTTTGATGAAGCTGAAGTAGAAGCAGAATTAGAATATGGTGAGTTAGCTGATAAATTACACACATCATTACACGAAGTAATTGGTCATGCAAGTGGACAAATAAATGAAGGAGTTGGACAACCAAAAGAAACGCTGAAAAACTATGCGTCAACATTAGAAGAAGCACGTGCAGATTTAGTAGGGTTGTATTATTTACCTTCAGAAAAATTAGTTGAAATGAAAATTTCACCGAATGCTAAGGGAATTGGAAAAGCAGCTTATGATGGTTATATTAGAAATGGTTTGTTAACGCAATTAAATCGTTTGAATTTAGGTGATGATATTGAGCAAGCTCATATGAGAAACAGGCAATTAGTATCAGCTTGGGCTTTTGAAAAAGGAGCAAAAGATAACGTAATTGAGAAAGTAGTAAAAGAAAATAAAACCTATTTTGTAGTTAGAGATTACGATAAATTAAGAGTGTTATTTGGTGAATTGTTACGTGAAATACAACGTATAAAATCTGAAGGTGATTTTGAAGCTGGTAAAGCATTGGTTGAAACATATGGTGTAAAAGTTGACCAAGAAATTCATAAAGAAGTTTTAGCACGTAATAGTAAATTTAAATCGGCTCCTTATAGTGGTTTTGTAAATCCTGTTTTGGTTGCAGAAAAAGATGCTGAAGGTAATATTATTGATGTAAAAGTTACTCAGCCAGTTGATTTTAGTGAGCAAATGCTAGATTATGCCAAAAGATATACTACATTGCCAAATGTAAATTAAGCTGATAAAACAGAAAGTATTTAAATCCGTTTCAAGAAATTGAAGCGGATTTTTTTTAATGTAAAGAGAAGGTAATTAAAGTGAAAATTGTAATGATTAAAAAGATTGCAATTACTATAATAAACGTATTTTTATAGTGCTTTCTGTGAATTTTAATATCTTTTCTGTAACTCCAAATCATTGAAATTGTAAATGCAATTACAAATAAAGCGGCAAAAATTAGTTGTCCCTTACTAAACATATATATTGTGTATATTTAACATCAAAAATACATAAATTTTAGATATGAAAAACGCATTAATTTTTGGAGCAACTTCAGGTATTGGAAAAGAACTAGCAAAATTATTAGTGGAAGATGGTTATAAGGTTGTAATTACAGGAAGAAGAGAACAATTATTGAATGAAATTAAACAAACTAACCCAACAAATTATATAGTTAAAGTTCATGATGTAACCAATTTAGATTCTTGCGAAACATTATTTGAAACGTTAAAAACAGCATTAAAAACTATTGATCTAGTTATATATAGTTCTGGCGTTGGTGATCCAAATTATAAATTAGAATGGGAAAAAGAATTGCCAACATTACAAACAAATATTATTGCAGCAACAAAAATTTATGGCTTGGCATATAATTTATTTAGAGAGCAAGGTTTTGGTCATTTGGTAGGGATTTCCTCAATTGCATCAATTAGAGGTAATCGTCATGTACCCGCATATTTTGCTTCAAAAGCTTTTCAGGTAAATTATTTAGAATCGCTTTGGATGAAAGGAAAAAGAAGTAAAGCCAAAATTCATGTAACTGATATTAGACCGGGGTTTGTAGATACTTCAATGGCAATTGGTAATACATTCTGGATGTCTACTACTGAAAAAGCAACCAAGCAAATTTATACTGCTATAAAAAAGAAAAAGAAAAAAGCATACATAACAAAACGTTGGAATTTAGTTGCAATTCTTTTAAGAATTGTTCCATCATCATTACTTTATAAATTTCTCTAACTAATATTCAGAACTTAAAATATGAAAAACAAATTAAAAGCTGTTCAAGAATTTCATGAAGCATTTGGACTTGGAATTCAGCATAAACCGATAGCCAACTTACCTGAAAATAAATTGAAATTGCGATTCGATTTAATGGCCGAAGAAAATGAAGAATACTTAGATGCAGCAAAAGATAATGACCTTATTGAAGTTGCAGATGCATTGGGTGATATGCTATATATTTTATGTGGAACAATTTTAGAACATGGTATGCAGTACAAAATTGAAGAAGTTTTTAATGAAATACAGCGTAGTAATATGAGTAAATTAGGTGCTGATGGAAAGCCTATTTATAGAGAAGATGGTAAAGTAATGAAAGGTCCTAACTATTTTAAACCCAATATATCAGAAATAATAATTGATAAATCTTAACATTATTTTAAGGGAGATTAATAATAAATGATGTTATTTTATAAAATTAAAAAATTAACTCAATCAAACAATCAAATTTATAGTATGGAAAACATAGTAAAAAAAGGATTGCTCTATTTTTCAATAGCTGCAATTACGATGCTTATTTCGTGTAAAAGTGAGAAGCAAGTAGAAGAAAAAATACCAGGAATTATTGTCGAAAATATGGATAACGAAGTACGTCCAAATGATGATTTCTTTAGACATGTAAATGGTACTTGGATTGATAAAACTGAAATACCAGCTGATAGAACTTCTTGGGGAGCGTTTAATGAGCTTAGAAAAAAAACAGATTCAGATGTGCTTACAATTTTAAGTGAAGCAATTGAGGAAGATAAGTTCCCAAAACTAAAAGATACTGAAGGGAATTTAACTTTAGAATCTGACCAGAAAAAAGCAGTAAACTACTATGAAACTATTATGGATACGGTTGCTAGAGAGGAGCAAGGAATAGCACCAATTAAACCAATTTTAGATAGAATTGAAGGGATTAATAATATTGCCGATTTACAAACTTTTTTAACTGAAATGGCACCATATGGTGGAGCAGGATTTTTCAATTTTGCGGTATTTAATGATTTGAAAGATAGTAAAATAAATGCAGGTTATGTAACTACTGCGGGTCTTGGATTGTCTCGTGATTATTACGTTGACCAAGATGAAGACACAATAGAAAAACGTAAAAAATACATTGCTCATATTGCTAGAATGTTACAGTTTTTTGGAGATTCAGAAGAAGTAGCACTTGCTAATGCAGATAAAGTATTTCAGTATGAATATAATTTAGCAGAACCAAGATTCACGAAAGAAGAATCTAGAGATACTAGAAAATTATACAATCCAAAATCAATTGCTGAACTTTCAGAAATTACACCTTCAATTAATTGGGAAGCGTATTTTAAAGGTATAGGAATAAATGAAATTGATAGAGTAATTGTGATGCAGCCAAAATATATGGTAGAACTTGAGAAAATTTTAGCTTCAAGTTCAATGGAAGATGTGAAATTATATTTACGCTGGACAGCTATTGATAGAGCAGCAGGAAAGTTAAATAAAGAGATTGATGTTGCCAATTGGGAGTTTTATAGTAAAGTGTTACGAGGCGCAAAAAAACAGAGACCAAGAGATGAAAGAGCTTTAGCTTCTCTTAATGGAGCTATTGGTGAAGCATTAGGTAAGTTATATGTAGATAAAAAATTCCCGCCAGAAGCGAAAGCAAAAGCTGAAGAAATGATAGTAAATGTGATGCTAGGTATGGAAAAAAGAATAAATGCTTTAGAGTGGATGAGCGATGATACAAAAACAAAAGCACTAGAGAAGCTAACCAAAATGACTGTTAAAATTGCATATCCAGATAAATGGAAAGATTATGCTGCTTTAGATGTTAAAGGATTAAAAGACGGAGGATCTTATTTTCAAAATTCAGCAAATATTTCAAAATGGAATTTTGAAGAGGACATAGCAAAACTAGGAAAAGAAGTAGATAGAACTGAATGGGGAATGGCTCCACAAATTGTGAATGCTTATTTTAACCCTGTAAATAATGAGATTGTTTTTCCTGCAGCAATTTTACAGCCACCATTTTACAATTACCAAGCTGATGAGGCTGTTAATTATGGAGGAATTGGAGCTGTAATTGGTCATGAAATTTCACATTGTTTTGATGATTCTGGTGCAAGGTTTGATGCAGATGGGAATTTAAAAAATTGGTGGACTGATGAAGATTCTGAACAGTTTGCAGCTTTAGGTAAAAAATTAATAGATCAATACAGTGCTGTTGAAGCATTAGAAGGTGTTAATTTAAATGGAGAATTTACATTAGGTGAAAACATTGGAGATTTAGGAGGAATAAATGCAGCGTATGATGGTTTACAAATTTATTACGAAAAGAATGGTAGACCAGATGATATTGATGGTTTTACTGCTGAGCAACGTTTTTATATGTCTTGGGGAACTATTTGGAGAACGAAGATGAGAGATGAGGCAATGAAAAACTTAATTAAAACTGATCCACATTCTCCAGGAATGTACAGAGCTTATATGCCTTTACAAAATGTTGATGCTTTTTATACAGCATTTAATATTGTTGAAGGAGATGAAATGTATTTAAAACCAGAAGAAAGAGTTAAAATCTGGTAGAATAAGATGATATAATATTTAATAAAAAAGGAGCTTTTAAAGCTCCTTTTTTAGTTTCTTAAATTGGGGATTATTTTATTTTGTGAATTTCCTATACGAGTATTTTTATTTACATACTTTATGATATAAGAAGGGTTTACTTCAATTTTTACTGTATCAAATTTCCACAAATTTTAACTTTTAATTTAACTGCTCCGGGTAAGTATGCTAATGGGGTAGATTCTTTTGTAAGTATATGAATACTATTAATAGCAGCGCCATTTTTTATTAATGTAGTTCTTGCACTTGATAAAAGTTTTTCCATTTCATCTTTTTCATCTTTTTGTAAAGTATTAATAACAATTTCCAATTCACTACTAATTTGTGCAATACTAGCTCCATAAGCATTGGCAACTTCCATATGTTCAGTAAATACAACTTCAGAAGCTCCAGCAATTACTTTGGGTAGAAGAAAAGCACCACCACCACAAGCTATTACTGGAATTTCTTGAGCGTTTGTTTTAAGTTTTTCAACCAACCGTTCAATTGTAAACTGTAATTGTTCTTCAACTTTTAGCAAAGCTTCTTTAAAAGGGATACTACTTTTTTCTTGAATTTTTTCTTGTAACTCAATATTAGTAATAGCACCATCAATTTGTAATTTATTAATTGCTAGAGAAAAATCAGTGAGTGTTAATATTTCACCTCTAAAAGCAATTGCTTTTTCTTTAAGAAGATATCCTACGGAATCAGGACCAAGTGTACAATTCCCATTTTCAAACCTAACAATTGTTCCACCACCAATTCCTACAGCAACAACATCGGGCATTCTAAAATTAGTTAAAACACCTCCTATTTGAGCAGCTTGGGTACTTTCTCGTGGGAAATGGTTTACTAAAACGCCTCCGTCTGAAGTAGTTCCTCCAACATCAATTACAATTCCATTTTTTATTTTAGATAAAGCACCTGCTCCACGAATACTATTTGTAGGGCCTGATGAAATTGTTAAAACAGGAAAGTCTTGAGCTTGTTTTAATGACATTAAAGTCCCATCATTTTGTCCAATAAATAATTGTGCTGATAAATTTAAACGCTTTGTGGTTTCTTCTAAAGCATTCACCATTTTTAATGCAACCTCTTGCAAGCTAGCATTTAAAATACAAGCATTTTCTCTTTCTAATAACCCTAACCCACCTATTTGATGTGAACAACTTATTTTTATATCATTACCTAAAATTTCTTTAGCCCAATCTGCAACTTGTAGTTCTTGATCTGGAATTATTTTAGAGAATATGCCTGTAATAGCTAGAGATTCAATTTCTCCTTTCATTTTATGTAAAACATCTTTAATCTCTCTTTCATTCAAGGGGCTTATCAGCCTACCATCATATTCAACACCTCCATGTACCATATAACAATGTTTACTTAAAAGTAGCTTAAGGTCTTTTGGGAAATCTTCCATAATAGGAATAGCGCTACTTGCGGGTAGGCCAATTCTAATTGCACCAATTTTATTCAGTTCTTTTCTTTCAACTAGGGCATTGGTACAATGTGTAGTACCTAGCATAATGTATTTAATTTTCTCTTTTGATATGTCGCTTTGTTGAAGTATTTTTTTTATAGCTTTCTCAATACCTTCGCTTACATTTAAAGTTGTAGTTTCTTTTGTTTTCGCTAAGATATGGTTGTTGTGATTTACTAATACTGCATCAGTATTTGTGCCTCCAACATCAACGCCAATTTTATAAAACATAATTTATGAATTTAATTTTTCTAGAGGAACAAATTCTTCTGAGTAACCAAATTTTTTGGGTCCTCCTAAAGCAATTCCAGCGGGTGTTCTCCATTGTTTGTCGGCTTTCATTCCTAAAACTACTACTCGTGTACCGTATTGTATAGACTCAGCTGTAATTGGATGAGCATTTTCAGCATCTATTAAGACTATTAAGTCTGGTGTAATTGCAACAGGTTTTCCATTTTTTATTGCAATTAAAAATTCATTTTGAAAATTAAGTTGCAAAGTAGAACCGTTATCCTCTTCTAATCCAGCTATTTCGCAAACACCTTTATTCCATCTTCCTTCAGTTTTGATAGTGATATTACTTATTTTTCCAGAAAATAATTTAATAGCATTTGCTTTTTCAATTAAAGAATTTATAGGGTTTTTTTTATTTTCTTTTGCATTTATAATAGCTTCTCCCAATAATTGAGCATAAGAAATTATACCATGTACTGCAGCTTTTTTAACTTGAGCACCACTCATTGGATAGCAACCAATTGCACAACTTCCACCCATTTGTATAGTTGTGGCACCAACTAAGGTTTCTCCCCAAACATTATCTATGGTATGATACACATTTTTATTTCCTTTTTCATCAGCTTGTGTAATTGGTGATACAGGAATTTCATGTAGTGTGAAAGTTACCATTTCTAGACGGGGAAAAGCTCTTCCCATTCCATCGGCATCAACTATAGGAATTCTTTTTTTTGCAGCAACAGTGAAAGGAATCACACCATTAAGCCCACCTGCTTCGGCAGGCATTATGGCATCAATTTTTCTTCCAAGATAACTTTCCATCATATCAAAAGCACTAAAGAATTCATTTCCTGAGAATAATTTTTCCACCAGTATCATTGGAGCTCCAAAAGCTGCAATGGGTACAACTAAAGCATCATCAGCTAATTCTTCGGCTTTTATTAGAGTTACTTCACCATAGTTTTTAATAGCATTTTTAGCTAATAATTTTCCAACATAAGGATCGCCTCCACCACCTGTTCCTAATATGGTAGAACCTAGGGAAATATATTCAAGATCTTCTATGTTTATTTTTCTCATATTTTTTTCTCGAAGTTAATTTATCATTTAAATAATTTTTGTAATAAATAATAGGCCAATGCGGCTCCAACTATTCCAAGAATAAACTTAATTTCAGAAGTCATTAATAGCATAATAGCAACACCGATACCCCAAGAAGTAATCCCAAGAAAATTAAATTTTTTATTGTTTTCAGAATAGGTTTTTGAAATAAAATAATCTGAAATAATAACACCTGCAACAGGAGTAATGGTTATTGTGAGAATACTTATAAAAGCCATAAAATGATCAATAATTCCAAATGCGGCAAGCATAATGCCTGCTACTCCGGCTATTAAAGTTATTTTTGAACGATACGATTCATTAAGATTAAATAAATTGGTAACTGCTAATCCTGAAGAATAAATATTCATAACATTTGATGTCCATGTGGCTAAAATAAGAATGGACATAGCTAAAAATGGAAATCCTAATGATGAAAATATTTCTACAATATCATAGGTTCCTTGAGTGATTGCTAAAATAGCACCTATAGCTAATAATAATATTGCGGAAGGAATTATTCCAAAAATAGAACCTAGAATTGCATCTTTTTTAGAAGCTGCAAACCGATTATAATCAGGAGAAATTACGCCACCAACTGAAATAAAACCAATGGTAAAGCCAATAGCTCTCCATAAAGACATTCTTTCTAATGGTTTGTAGTCACTAACCTCCACAAAGCTGTGAGTTTGAAATGTAATTACAAGTCCATAAATAAGTAATAGAACAATGGCTGGAACAGCTACATAATTAAGCAATTTGAGATATTTAAAGCCAAATACAGCTGTAAGAACCATTATAATACCCCAAAACACAGATGAAATCCATGAAGGAATATTTACACCAATCATTTCAAATATAATTTTTGAAAATGAAGCACCTGCAATATTACTTTGAATACCAAACCAGGCCAATGTTGATAATCCAATAACAAGTCCAACAATAATATTGGCTCCAGTTTTACCAAAACTACTTGAGGCTAGCGATACTGTGGCTTTCCTTTTTTCAACAGCAGCTATGCTTAATAAAGACATAAATAACACAACAAAGCTAAATCCTATTATACCAGCAACAATAGAAACATTAAAACTTAGAGCGGCTATTAGTGTGCTCCCAACTAACAAAGCAGGAACACTTACGATACCTCCAAACCAAATTCCAGCAAGGCTAAACCATTTAGTATTTTGTTGATTTTTATTCATTTTTTAATTTTTTAGGTTGTTTTATGTTCCAATAAGTGTGTATATAATTTTGGTGTCAACTAAAACTTTTCCAGCCTGTGCTTCAAAAGCTTTTACATATATTACATCCCCCGTATTTAAATATCCTATTACATTTTCATCTTCTCCAAGCATTTCAATTTTACCTTCCTGAATAATAGAGAATTCATATTCCGGATGTTTTGAAAAACCTTTTTCAGGAATGCGAGTTCCCTTTTTTAAAAATACTGTTCCAAATTGAATGGATAGCCCTTCATTTTTAATATGAAAAAGCTGTTTATTATAATATTCGTTTGGTAGTGGATACGTAATTTTTTTAATCTCCATTAACTTTAAAATTATTTTAGATAGATGAATAAGCTATTTCAGCCTGTTCTTTAGTGATATATCCATTTTTCACATCTAATAAAACCTGTTCTTCTGAACGATTTTTAGGATTCCCATAGCCGCCTCCAGTTGCAGTTGTGCATCGAACAATATCTCCTTTTTCTAAGTAAATATTAGTACCTAAACTATGACGTTCTTCCTTGCCATTTTTACGAATAATTTTGAAGTAATTATAAGACCCATCCTTACCACCATTCATTCCCCACGTTTTTGTTTCTGCTCCCAAAAATGCAGCGGTTAAATATGCTCCATCTGATAAAATTTTGTAATCTACATATTGACCGTTTCCACCTTGATATTCTCCATAACCACCACCTTCATTGTGAAAGGCATATTGTTCAACTTGAATACCATATCGCATTTCTCTTATTTCAACAGGAATGTTATATGATTCTCCACTTCCACAGGAAAGCTGTCCTCTATTTCCATCGTGACTGTTGGATGCTCCCCAGCCACCAGCCAAAGGTTCCGCTTGAATATAAAATTGATTGGTATCTGGATGAATTCCTGAAATAAATGTAGCACAGACTGAGCGTAAATGTCCAGCAGGTAATTTGTCAGGTACCAATGGCGCTAATATTTTCCATATTAAATCCATTGAAGTAATCATAGTTTCATAATAAATAGATACAGCTGCTGGAGATTCAGCACTTACAATAGTGCCTGGATTGCAAAGAACTGTTATAGGTCTAAATGCACCACCATTGGCATCAGTTTGTGGTGTAGTAATAGCTTTAAAAATACTTCGGCATCCTGTAACTAATCCATTGAATGATAAATTTACGGCACCCTTAACTTGTGGATGGGAGCCATTAAAGTCCACTATGAATTCTAAGTCTGAGATTGTTATTTTTGCTTTAATAGGAAATGGACCTTCTCCAAAACCATTATCTTCAATAGCAGAAACTCCTTCATACACTCCATTTGGAATTGTTTTAAGTGCTTCTAAACTCATACGCTCCCCATAATCTAAAAACGAAATACTCGCTTTTTTATAAGTTACCAAACCATATTTTTCAATAATAGTTATGACTCTTTTGGCTCCAACTTCAGCTGCAGCAATTCCTGCGTATAAATCTCCAAGCGTACTGTCAGGTAGCCGAACATTCACTTTAATCATATCAATAATAGCTTGATTGAGTTCTCCTTTACTTCTTATTTTTATAAATGGAAAATGCATTCCTTCTTGATAAATTTCAGTTGCTACGGTTGAAACTGATCCAGGAAAAGTACCTCCCAATTCAGTCCAATGTGCTTTATTTACTGTAAAAGCAATTAATTCCTTTTTATAAAAGACAGGATATATTATGGAAACATCGGAAAGATGTGTTCCTCCACCAGCATAAGGAGTATTTGCAATAACAATATCACCTTCTTGTAGTGAGTTTTCACCATTAAATTTTTCTAAAGTACTTCTTACTACGGAATCTAATGCAGCTAAAAATGCAGTTATTCCATTTCCTTGAGCTAAAAGTTCTCCTTCGTTGGTTGTAATTCCTACTGCATAATCTAGTGATTCATAAATAATTGGACTCATACTGGTACGTTCTAATGTTTTAAACATTTCGTCACCTGCGGCAATTAGAGAGTCTTGTATAATTTCTAGTGTAAATTGTTCCATTTTTTACAGCATTGTTATGATTAAATTTCCATAAATATCTACAGTTAATTGTTGAATAGGTGTTACCAAAGTGGTTGTTGCATTTTCTGCAATAACTGCAGGACCTTTTATAAGCATATTTGGTTCGAGTAATTCTCTATTATAAAATGCAGTATTGTGCTTTCCTAAATCATCAAAATCCACATCTTGGAAATCAAAAATAGCTGCTTCAACAAATTTACCGCTAACTTTTAATTTAGGAAAGTCGGGTTTGTCTACTTCAATTTCAGCTACTAAATGAAAATTAACTAGTTCTACTTGGGTGTCGTCTAGGCTGAATGAATATTGTTTTTTATGTGCCTTGTGAAAATTGTTTATAATTTCGTTTAATAACGTATTTTTTGAAAAATTAGGTAATTCAACTTTTACATAATGTTCTTGCCCTGCATATCGTAAATCTGTATAGAACGTGAATTTTATTAAACTTTCTTTGAAGCCATCTATTTTATATTTGTCTATAGCATCTTTTTGCATGTCTGCAAATATTTTTTGAATACTAGATTTATTTTCATCAATTAGATTAATTACATTCGTTCTTATAAGATCTCTTCTTAAATCTGACATTAACATCCCAAAGGCTGAAAACACTCCTGCATGAGGTGGAATTATTAGTTCTGAAATTTGAAGTTCTCTAGCTAAATCGGCACCGTGCATACCACCTCCACCACCAATAACAACCATTGAGAAGTCTCTAGGGTCATATCCTTTATTAACTGAAATAAGTTTTAAAGCATTTGTCATATTAGCATTTGCTATTCTAATAATACCTTTTGCTACGTCTTCTTTTGTTGCATTCAATAATTTGCATAGCGGCTCAGAGGCTATTTCAATACTAGCTTCATCAGGTTTTAATTCTCCACCTAAAAAATAATGGGGATGGATACGTCCAAGAATTATATTAGCATCTGTAGTAGTAAGGTTTTTACCTCCTCTTCCATAAGCTGCAGGACCAGGCATGGCTCCGGCACTTTTTGGCCCAACATGCATTTTTCCGCCTGCATCAACCCATGCAATACTTCCACCTCCATTACCAATTTCAACAATATCTATTACAGGAGTTTGGATAGGGTAGCCAGCTTTGGTTCTAGAATGATCTATTTTATAATTGGTTGTGATTTTAACTTGTCCGTTTTCTACCAAAGCACATTTTGCAGTAGTTCCGCCAATATCCAAAACAATTAAGTTTTTTTTATTAATTACTTTCCCTAAAGCAATAGCTCCAAAAACCCCACTTGCTGGTCCAGATTCAACCATAGAAATAGGATTTGCCTTTACATCATTGATGGTAGTTATCCCCCCATTTGATTGCATTATATAAGGCATGTTTTTTAAACCATTACGGTTTAGTTTTTCTTCTAATTTGTTTAAATAATTTTTAGCAATAGGTAATACGTAACTTGAAAGTACAGTAGTACTTGTACGTTCATATTCTCGCCATTCTCTTGTTACTTCGTGTGATGCAATGACTTCAATTTCAGGTAGTAATAACTTTATTTTCTGAAGAAGTGCTAATTCATGCTCTGGATTTTTATAGGCGTGTAATAAACAAATAGCAAGAGATTCTACTTTTTCTTCTTTACATATCTTAGCAATGGTTTCTAAGTTATCTGTATTTAAATCTGTCACAATTTCGCCTTTGTAGTTCATTCTTTCCTCAATTTCAAAACGAAGAAATCTTGGAACAAAAGGGGGCTGTTTGACAAAGTTGAAATTAAATAAATCTGGACGATTGCATCGTGCAATTTCCAAAACATCTCTAAATCCTTTTGTTGTAATAAGTGCTGTTTTAGCACCCTTATGCTCAGTAAGAGCATTAATAACTACGGTGGTTCCGTGTGCAAAAAAATCTACTTCACTTAAATTAAGTTTACTTTTTTTAATAGCATTTAATATTCCTTCTTCAAAATTACCAGGTGTGGTATCAGTTTTAGCAATTTTTACACCTATCGGTTTTCCTGATTTTTTGTCAAATTCCAGACAAACTAGGTCTGTGAAAGTTCCACCAATATCAGTTGTGACTCTCATATTTTTTTATTTTATTGTTTAAAGCCGCTAATTGGATAATTAGCGGCTTAATAGTTAGTATTAATTCACTTAAAAAAGAATTCAAATAATTAGTTATGAAAACACGAACTTAAATATTCTTTTAGAATTTATAGCTTAAGTCTAATCCATACATTGCTGGGTTTCCTCTCCAAGATAAATCTGAACCTCCATTTGAAAAAGGCTGATCAAAAAATTCAGTAATATATTGTTGATCTAAGATATTACTTCCCCAAACATTGATAGATATATTGTTAAAATTTAAACCAAATCTAGCATTTAGTAAATTATATGAAGCAGAAGCAGCGTCATTATCTTCATGCCAATAAATTTTACCAGTTCCTTTTAAAGATATGTTACCATTAAATGTTACTTTTTCTGAAATGTTGAAGTTTGATTCTAATCCTAAAGTAAAACTATTTTGAGGAATAAGAGGTGTGTTTTTACCAGCTACATCTACTACATCATTAGCTCCAATACTATAGGTTGAAGTTCCTTCAAGAATTTTAGATTTACTTAACCCATAACTTGCTAAAATGTCTAAATAATTTGAAGCCCTTAATTTAAAATCTAATTCAAAACCATAAGATTCACTTTTAGGTAAATTAAAATTACCAATTAATATATTTCCAGCTCCACCATCAATTAATAATGCATACAATTGTTGGTTTTTGAAATTAATATAATAGGTAGCCATATTTATAATTAAGCGATCATTCCATAAACTATTTTTCATTCCTAATTCATAGTTGTCAGTAATTTCCGCTTCATAGCCTTCTCCAAAACGAACCGTAGTTGCTTGATTAAACCCGCCACTTCTATATCCTCTACCGTAGTTTGTATATAATAATGTATTGTCAGTTGCTTTAAATGACAATGATAGTTTTGGCTGCAATTGAGAGTCAGTTTTACTTGGATTTGTATTCAATGTTCTATTATCTTGTTCAATTTTATCATTGTCATAACGAAGACCTGCAGAAATTGTAAATTTATCAGATACTTTATAATCTAAAAATCCAAATCCAGCAAATGTCTTGTACGTATTTGTAAAATCAGATTCCGCAAAATCGGATTGGATACCAGATGGCGCAAATGGAGGTGCAAAAAACCCAAAATCGGCTGTGGCAATTAGATATATTAATTTATCTGCTTTTTGATAGAAAGCACCTAAGTCCCAGGTAACTTTACTATTGCTATCATTTGCAGAACTTAACTTAATTTCTTGGTTGAAGGTTTTGGAATTACTGTCCTGATATTGTCTTAAAACATCTGCAGGGCTAAAATCCAAATCTCCTTGATGAAATCTATCTCCCTTATTATAAGTAGTAGATGATGTTAAATTGGTCTTATCAAATGCAACATCTAATTTTAAATTACCATAAGTTCCTTTAATACCAGATTTTCCATATTGATCTGCTAAAATAACAAGATTGTCAAAATCATCTGGAGAATAATCTATAGCAGTTGAATTACTAGCGTAATAAGTTGCTCCTCCTTTAGTATCAATACTTTGTCCGGTAAGCGTAGCTGTTACTTTGTCAGAGAGTTTTGCTTTTAATTGCCCTCTTAGAGTTAAATCTTCAATAAAATCTACTGTTTTATTTAAAGTAGTGTTTTTAATAACTCCATCTCCTTTTTTATAAGATCCAGATATTCTATAAAATAACTTATCTTTTACAAGAGGTCCCGTTGAAGAAAGTTGTGTTTTAAATAAATTACCACTGCTAAAACCTACTGCAACTTTATTGCTAAAATTATTAGTGGGCTGATTAGTAACAATATTAATTGCTCCAGCAATTGCATTTTTTCCATATAGAGCTCCTTGAGGTCCTTTTACAATTTCTATCATTGCAACATCAAATAATTCCTGGTTAAGAAGGTTTGCATCAGGTAAAGTAACACCATCTATTACAAAAGCAATAGGAGACTCTCCATTTCTAATATGAGATATTCCTCTTACAGTTATAAAATTATTTCCAACATTTTGAGAAGTTGTAAAGTTTACATTTGGAATTTGATCGGAAAAAGTTTGGATATTAACAATCCCTTTGTTTTCAATCTCTTTTGAAGTTAATGTAACTACAGATTCAGGAATTGACTGAACAGATTCCGCTCTTCTACGAGCCTGTCCAATAACTCCAGAGAACCCTTGTACAAGAACTTCATTAAGTTCTTGTGCATTTAATTCAAGAATAATTTGATAATTATTTTTTTGAGTTAAAAGAACTTCCTTGGTAGTATATCCCATAAAAGAAATAACTAAAGTGGTTGCTTCTTTAGATACAGCTAATTCAAAGTCTCCGTTAAAATCAGTGGTAGTTCCCTGATTAGATCCATTTACATTAACAGTTGCCCCTGGTAATGGGCCGTCAGTTGCTTTTACGTTCCCATGAATAGTTCTTTGCGCTAGCAAAACCGATGGGAAAAATACTAATAAAAATACGAGTTTTTTGATCATTTTAAGAAGTTGTTAGTTTTAATATGTTGGAATATAGAAAGAAGCCTAATTAATATTTTTATTTACAGTTACTTTAATGTAAATTTATATTTCCAAATATATAAATGAGAAAATAATGGAAAATAGTAATATCTTGATTTCTGAGCAATTAGTCCTAACTAAATATTGTTTTGATAAGTTAGTAACAGCAATAATTAATAAATTCAAAAAGAAATATGAAATAGATATAATTAATGATTCTCAATTATTTGGATTTGGAAATTATGATATTACAAAACCAACTTTAAAAAATGAATTTGAGACGATAACTAAAAACTATATTAATGGGAAGTATTTATATAATAAGAACCGTGAATTAAAACAGGGGAGACCATTAATTAAATTAAATAGAGAGTATAAATATGCTTTTTTCTACTATTTGGAATATGATAGTGTAGAGTTATTTTTAGAACATGAAATATTTGATGAAATAGAATTAGAAAAGCAATTTGCTTTAATTCATACTACGCACACTAATGAAGAATTTTATTATTGTGCTTATTACTTTGGTGAAGATCAAAAGATGACAAAAGGTAAAATAATTATTTACAATAATTGGAGTAACATAGAATTACGGTTTGTTTATTTTAATGAAAAAAATGTGAAATCTGAAAATTCCTTTTATGGAGTTATTAAAATGAGTGAAGATTTTATGTTTATTCACACTAAATATATAGTAAATAAT
>Ga0209345_10000615_pt1 | contig 45429 bp, 56 predicted proteins | sample Cruoilmetagenom7_FD_187294 | JGI IMG/M metagenome (GOLD analysis project Ga0209345, IMG submission 187294) | Oil polluted marine microbial communities from Coal Oil Point, Santa Barbara, California, USA - Sample 7 (SPAdes) (version 2) | ecosystem: Environmental > Aquatic > Marine > Oil seeps ...
AAGAAATTTACCTTTGAAGGTTAGGTACTTAGCTAAAGGTGGCACTAGTTGGAAAGGTAATCTGTAACCTGGATACCATTTACCACCTCTTTCTGCTACTAACTTTCCAACAATAGTTCTCCAAGTAGGAATTGAGACCATGTTACATCGAGCAATAACAACCCTTTTTCCCTCATAGGCTTCAAACAAGTTCTGCTGTTTGTTTGTCCATAAAGCCTCAAAAGTTGCGCCACTACTGTTCAAGATAAGTCCTGCATGAGAGTAGGTAGACTTACCATCGCGAGAGACGACTGTCTGAACAGTATTAATGGCTCGACCAAGGGCCATAGGATTTCGAGTAGCAAATTGATCTCCTACTTGAAGTCTATAGGGCTCAGGCTGTAATTCTGACACACTTGGCATTCCTATTGAGTTAATTGTCATTTTAAGTCTCCTTTGTAAACCATAGGCTGAACACAAATTGCTGTATTATAAATATCCTGCTCTTTTTTGATAGCTATATCTAGAGTTTTTAATTTTTGCTCTTTCCATTTTTCTACTTCTTCTGGATCAAAAATAAGACTCAGGCGTTCGCAGGCTACTAAAACTTCAGCTAGTTTTTCCTCAGCAAAAGTCCTAGTATCCTGTAATTTGTTAAGCTCCAAAGCGAGTTTAAGGCAACTATTTAAGGTCTCCTTTATTACGTGTTCTCCCCAAAATTTATTTGCTTGATAATAAATCTGCTCTTCTTTTAAGTCCATTTTAAGTCTCCTTTATAGTTGTTTTCTTTTGATTCTATCGATAATTGAGTCTAAAAAAACCTCACCGTCAATATGGGCCTCAGTTTGGTTAGCGCATATAGTATTAATTTCCTCTTTGACAAAACCTAAAATACTATCTTTTATGTTTCCTTTGACTGTTCTTATTTCTTGATACCTTCCATAACCTAAGTGAACTCGATCTGAAAATGGCATATCTGTAAATAATTCGAAAACAAGCTCTTTACATAATTTCTCGACAATAGGATAAATATCAACTTTAAGCTCGGCTTTAAGTTCAGATTTAAGCTTCGATTTAAATTGCTGTTCTATCCTTACTCTTTCTGCTTGTTCTTCTTCTTTCCGTCTTTTTCTTAAGCCCATTTTAAACCTCCTTTTTACTTACCAGTCCAGGTAAAAATCCTTTGACCCTTCTCAGTCACCCTCTCTTTTATTGTTCCCATCTTGCTAAGTGTCTCAAGAATCTCATCCATCACAGACAACTCAATGTTTCTAAAGTTAAGTTTTAGTAGTTGTTCTAAACTCAGTTTCCCACTAGTCTTAAGTTGTGTTAGTACCCTTTCTATCTTCACGGCATTCACGGCTTCTCCATGACCACCAAAAGCGTCTGAGGTTGTCTCTAAGGCGTCTTCAACTAAAGTGATAGCTCTCGCTAAATCGTCTATTGTCAAGATCAACTCATTTGAGTAAGCCACCCTTAAAGCCATAGCAGTTTTAAGTGAGTTTATGTGTAACCTTTCAAGTGAGCCATGTAGTCTTTCATCTTTTGTCTTCTTTATTTTATCCTTAATTGTAGCGTACCAGTCACCAAAATAAGCTTCTGTTCCTTTACCCCAACTGAAAGGACCTTTCAACATAGCTATAGCGTTAAGATCGTGAAGTAATAATTTTCTTAATTCCTCATCAGGTTCTGGAGGAATAGCTATCCATTTATACTTCTCATAACCATAAAGAATTACAAATCTCGTCGTAAAACCTCCTCCTATAGCTTCAGGTGGAAGGTTCATTGAGAACCAAGTAGGTGTCGTGGCTATAAAGCAAGTAACACAGACGCCTCGAACAAAATCTTGACCCTCGCCTGATGTTTTATAATCCCATTGATCTGCTGAATCATAAAGATCTGTAAGAACTTCAATCATAGCTTTAGGATCAATGGCTAAAAGTGAGCTCATTTCTTTTGATACAATAGCTAAAGGGGCTTGTACCATGTTTTTTCCCTCAAGTTCAAAGCTCTGTGTCTTAGAAACAGCGACAAGTTCTTTTGTCAACGCCCTTTTGGAACTCGAATCTACTGCTGTTGGTATTTCTATCTCCTGCAAGAGCTTTTTAGCTAAAGAAGCAGGAGAACCTTTTCTGCATTTACCTGGTGGAGCTACGATTAACACATAGAGATTAGGGTATAAATTATCTAAACCATAAGGCAACCAAACTCGCCTTTGCAACGTTGAGCTTAGGGTGAATAGGCCACTCCACATCCAAAAGTGCCTTGGTGACTCTGTCTCTTCCACAAATTCGGCCAGACTCTCTAACCAATTTTCCAGCTTTCTCGAATTTTGCATTATTCATTTATCTCCTCCAAGTCGCCCCAGGAAGGACCAGTTTTAAAATCGCAAGGAATAATAAGTTCTCTTCCGTGTATCTGCAGAGGAATAGAAAGCCTCTTTCTTATGTCTTTTATAGCCCTTGGGATATCTTCCTTCTTCAGTTGAACTATAACCTCATCGTGAACATTAAGAAGAGGGTTAACGTAATCCATCTTGGCGTGAATCTTTTGGATACCTTCTTCAAGAATCTCTCCTACTGTGCTTTGAGGTACAAAGGCTACACCACTAGCAAAGAGACTTTGATCTAGTCGGCCTCTAAAGACTCTTTTTCTTTTAAAAGGCTCGGGTGTTATAAGCGTCCTTGTCCTTTTCAAAGTTCCTATTGTTTTCTGCTGCCAATTATGTATCATAGGACTCTTCATTTTGCGTGCTGTAAGCATTTGTTTACAAACCTTCTCTTCGAGATAAACTTCTTGGCGAACCAAAATAGTCTGTAACATTCTGTGCCCCATGAGATAATTAGAGGCATGAACAATAGTTTTAGCCAGATCTCTAAAAAACTTTAGTGGATGTTTTTGGCTGGTGAAAGGATCTCTATAAAGCTCTGTCTTTACATATTCCCGTTCTCCTGGAATACCAAATATACTTTTAGCGTTTTCCCAGTGACAATCTTTGCCAACTAAAAAATCGTTTATTTGCTTTATATCCTCAGCTAGCCAAGCTACGACCATAGCTTCTGCTTGAGCCAAGTCGCAGGCTAAAAGAACTAAACCAGGATCAGGAACAAAAAGCTTCCTCACCATCCTTCCTTCTTCGGTTCTTACAGGAATAGCCTGGAGATTACCCCCACCTCCAAAGTGACTTTTAGAGGAGTTCAAGCGAAAAGTTGAGACAAGAGAATAAGAAGTCCTAGCCCTATTGTCTTCTCCGAGTTCCATAGAAGCATAGGTCTGAGATAGCTTACTAAACTTTCTATAATCTAGCAAAGCTTTAAGAATCTTATTATCAGGGAAGGCTCTTTTAAGTTTATTCAAAGCGTCTCTATCTGTTGAAGGTTTTTTTGTCTTATGATGATACTGAATAGGCATACCTAAATAGCCATAGATTAAACGGTTTACTTGTTGAGAAGAGTTAAGGTTTATATCCATTAAGCCTGGTCCAGATTCGTCATTAAAACTTTCTTTGATAGTCCTTTCTGCCTCAGCCGCTCTTGAATCAAATTCAGCTTGTAATTTAGCTTTATTCTCCTTGTCTATTTTAACCCCTCTAATTTCCATACCGAGTCTACTACCTAACTGATCCATTGTCCTTCTATAGCCCAACCATGTCGACTCTTCTTTGGCTATATTCTTAACGATAGACCAAAGCTCGGCTGTTACACAACAGTCTTTGCCGTTATAGAGAAACTCAGCCTCATCACTAACCCCAGTAGTCATGCTTATTTTTCGTTCGTCTTTATAATAAGGCTCCCATGTATATAGAGAAGTAAGCATATTTAAAGACTTGTACATAAAAGGATAAGAGGCATGATGACAAAGCATTGTATCTTCGACACTGCCAGGAGCACAAACTAGATTATAATATCTTCCAAGTACGCCAAGGTCATAAGCGGCGTTGTGAAATACTTTCTGGACTGAAGGATTTCGAAAGAGCAAACTTATCTCGTACAGAATCTTTGCCTCTTCTTTAGAAGACCAACAGAACTTTCTATCCTTCAAGAACGGAATCACAAAACCTTCTAAAGGATTTGAAGCAAAACCTATACACCATAGGATGGGTCCAGCGTGAGTTACTACAGTCTCAATATCACAAGCGACCATAGGGGCATGGCCATAAGTTCGGAGTTGACTTACCACCTCTTCGCAGGTTGGATTAATAACATGCGATCTTTCTAAACTAGGAACCTTTCCTACCTTACTTAAATAGTCAATTCTCTGTAGGTCTAAAAGAAAGACAGGCATGATATTGTCTTGCTGCTTTTTCTTTTCTCCCATCAAAGCTTGTCGAGGCTCTTGTTGTAACCTCATGACATGGCTAGGGTGGTATGTGGGATAAACAAGAAAACCTTCAGCCAGAGTACAGGGAAGAACAGTGCCTCGCCATTTGTTTATCCTTTTTCTTCCCGTCAAAACTTTCATAGCTGTAGCACCTAAAGCGCATATAACTTTTGGGCCATCTTCAAGACGGATCTGCTCTAACCATTCTCGCAGAGCTTCTATATGCTCCTGACCTTCTGCCGTTGGTTGGGTCCCCTGATAGTAATACTTAACACTATTCTTTGGGGGCCGTTGAGAAAAAACATTTGTTATCAAACAATCACTTCTATTTATTCCAACATTCTTAAGACAGCTATTTAAAAGTCTGCCTGCACCCCCCTTAAAAGGCTCAAGTGCCTCGTCTTCTTCTGCTCCTGGGGCTTCGCCAATAAAAAGAAGCCTAGCATCAAGAGGCCCCATAGGAGGAACAATACTACTTGTTAGTCTTTGCATAAGAATCTCCTAATTAATATCAGCTATAATAGCTAGACACACGTAATCTTTACTCAAACCATCAGAACCAGATAAGATGTATGTAATCAAATAATCTGGGATTGGAAATGAATCGATATAAGTATTATAATTTTCGTCATCTAAAGATAGGAACCTGATTTTATCTCCTACCTGAAAATCCCTATCATTTTTTCTGACCTCAAAAGTTTTTTTACCTTCAAGGATATGACCTAAATAATATGGCCTTATTCTAAGTTGGTGTAACATTTCGACCTCCTAAATGGTTACAATGTGTGTATTTGGCTCTTAAAGTTTTTAAACGAGCTTATTAGTTTTCTTGTCTTCTTCCAAAAAGTTACCTCCTCTAATTCTCGAATCCTTTTTCTCAGTTTTGCGTTTTCTTTATAGTCACTTTCCCGCCGTTTTTCTTGGCGTCTAAAAACTTCGAATGGTAATCCTAAAGCTTGTTGTGTTTGTCTGTCCCATCCAATTCTAACTTCTATTCCGTTATAATTAACAAAACGTCTCCCTTGAACAGCCTCAGTAGTAACTTCTAAAATCTCCTTTCCAGTGTTATATTTCCCTATTACTGGGGCGATGTCTCGATAATATATAGGTTGTTGCAATACTCTATATTTTTGGTTATCGTGAGTTTCTATTACTTTTATGCTATGGACAATTAACATATATTCACCTCCTAAAAGGTCATTTGGCTCTTTATCTTTTTCCAGATCTCATAAGTGACTTCTACATCAGCAAGAGCATCATGCCAATTGATCGTTGAGGTATCTATACCAAATCGCTCTGCCATAGCCTTAAGCTTTAGCCATTTACCTGACTTTAGGTAAAGGCCACCTAAGTGCATAACATCTACAAGCTGACAAAAAACAGGTAACTTATATTTTCCTGGAACGTATTTGCACATCCAGTGAGTGAATATAGGGTAGTCAAAATTAATACTATTGTAACCAATAAGTCTTGCTGGTTGATACTGCTTAAGCATATATTTAAAGTGTTCTGCTATACTTTTAGGGTCTTTACCTTGAGTTCTTTTCACCTCATCTGTAATCCCATGAACTCGCTCAGCTATTGGGTGTGTAGGTGTACTAAACTCTTTTAAGTAATCAGATCCTTTTGCAAGAACCATTCCTTTATCATTAGCTATCAAGAATGCTATTTGCACAGGTAAATCTACAAGAAGGTCTACTCCAGTTGTTTCAAGGTCGAATACTATATCGTACATTTTGAGTGTCCTCCGTCTCCTCTAGAATAGTAACATAAATAACACTAAGGTTGAGTAATTGAGCTCTTTTAAGTTCTTGCCTTATTCCGTCGCTTTGTTTCCAGCCAGGCAATAAAAGAACTTCCATATTCTCCATGCGACCAAGAAAAGCGAAGTTTGCTTGGGCAAAAACAGAAAAATCAACTTCCATCTTATATTCTCTAGCCATAGGATGATAGTAGATAATAGGAGAAAAGTAAACAACATCTCTTTTAAGTGCTAAGTAGACAAATTTCCTTACTCGCTCATATCTTTCCTGCATAACAACCTCAGAAACGTGCGTATAAGGTGAGGCTAAATAGGTTATCTCTCTCATTTCTCATTCTCCTCGTAATAGGTTTTAGCAAACTCCAACATATCTTCTTGGTCCTCTGGAAAGCTTCTCCAATGTTTTGACCATTCAGGGGTGCTCGGAATAAGCTCTTTAAAATCTCCTTTTTCCTTCTTTGGAAAAGTAAAAGCTGTTTTATCATTAAGTAAATTATGATAACCCATAACAAGATTGGCTAGAGCCAGATTACAATGATCTTCACTCATTTCTATTCCTGTCCATTCGAGAGCTAACTCTCTTTGAAGAACCTCTATAGCCACACCAAGCATCCCACTACCTATCATAGGGTCAAGGACTTTATCTCCAGGCATAGCAGATCTTTGTAGTAGCTTTAAATATAGATCAGGATGTTTAGCTGTCGGATGGCTTTGCTTAAGTTTAGCTGTCATCATAGGAGTGATAATCATATCTGCCACACCTTTCTCAGCTAATACCTTTTTACCTTTCCTGGCATAGGCTATAGGTTCATAGGATCTTCCTGGTTCCAAGTCCGTCTGTCTTTGCGTATGAGCTCCTTTCTTGTGCCAGATTGTAGGTATTCGAGAAACCTGAAATCCTGTTGCCTCTAAGGCGTCATAGACTACCTGGATTCTTGTAATAGGGAAAAAGACATACAAATGAGAATGTGTGGCCATTTTACTGTATATAAGTTTAAATTGATTCAACAAGAAAATCTCAAATTCCTGTGCCGTCATAGCTTCGTCATTTATAGCGTTCTTATTTGCCCTATCTCTAGCCATCCTATCATAGTCCACTCCCCAAGGAGGGTCGAAAAAGACTATATCAAAAGATTCATCAGGAAATGTTGGAAGAATATCTTCCATTGTCCCATTTATTAAATGTTTTTTATATTCTTCAAGTTGTGTATCTAACATACTTTCGGCTGTTACCTCAACCTTTTCTGTCTTTTCTTTCTCTTGAATTCTTTCTGTTGCTTCGTCTAATCTTTGCTTTCTGATAAAATTTTCATTTAATCTCTTAACAATTTTCTTTGCCTCAGCCTCGGTGCTGGCTTCCTTTACTTCGTCATAACTCTCAGCAAATACCGAGAGTTCTATGGCCTGCGAAACCTTACTCGGGCTAAAATTAACCAGTTCTGCCGTATCTTTTATGCCATGACCACCAGTTCTACCTTTCCCTGCCACTCCCTTCTGTTCTTGTTTTAAAGCATGCAATTTACGTATAGCGTTGTTTTGCTCTAACCAAGAAAGATCGACCCTATGAGTATTCTCTTCAAGTTGAATCTCCTCTAAAATTATCGGATCTGTTTCATGCTCTAGCATAAAGAGAAACTCTTGACCTAATAAGCTACAGGCTCGAAGTCGCCTTTCTCCAAAAACAAGAATCAGCTTATCCCCATCTTTACAGCAGACACCAGGAGACTTTTGACCTTTGTCTTTTATAGAATCAGCCAGTCTTCTAATCTCCTTTGAACTAAATTCTCGCCTTTGTCTGCCTTCTAGAACAGTTATATTTTCTGGGCTACTGGAATATACCTTATTAGTCTCCTTCAAAAGTTCTTGGTTCTCTACTTCTGTCATTTCTTTTCTCCTGATGTGATAGACTTTAGTTTGTCTACACTCACGCCTAATTCTTGGGCTAGTTCAGTTAGAGCTAACTGCTTAATTTTAGTTAACTTTTTCTGAGTTAATTTAGCTTCCCCTCTTTTCTTTAAAGGTTTCCTCGACCTTGAGGCTCTCCAATCAATTAAAAGTTTTGTCACTCTTTCTCGTTCAGGCATCACAATTTGCTCAACTATCTCCTCCAAAGTTAAGTCACTTGGATTTGGTTTAAGCATTCTTTTTAAGCTGTCCATTAGTTACCCGCCTTTTCCGTAAAGTTCAAGAGCTGTCTCTCTTATAAGGTCAATAAAACAAGCTTTTTGATCAGATAATTCAATAGCCAACTCAACTAAACGAAGTAAAACCAGTTTTTGTTCTCCTTTTTGTGAGAATCTTCGATAGAATTCCTCGTATAAACCCAAAGGAACTCTAATTTGTATTATTTTTTCTTTAGACATTTGACTTTCCTTGAAAGAAGACAAGAAAGGATCTCCCCCTCTTGTCTTCTTTCTTTTAAAAATTATGTTATTCGATTGCTTTGAAGATCCCAAAGGGAGATATATTATTTACTAGAGCATTCGACCTAGAATCTATCTCCTGAAGAACATAGCCTTGACCCCGAAGATTCTCACTTAAGATTATATCCGTGCCTTCTACGGAACCTCCAAAGGCTGTAACAAACTTTGCGATGGCTTCTATTTTTTTATCTGAGATCTTGTTACCTCTCATATCTCTTTTATTCTCGTCAGCCAAAGTAGGCCAGCCAAAATATAGTGTGAACCACCTGCCGGCAAATTCAGGATCATCACTTTCAGTTTTAACAGACACCAACAAATTATAACCTGCACCTTCTTCTTCAGTTAGACCCGCCTCCATCTTTTTATTGGGCTTAAGCACAGGTTCCTTGATGATAACACAATTATAAAAGTCCTCCGGCAATAGTACTGCTTCCTCAATGCTGTCCGCATCCTTGGGTAAAGTAAATACAGTCATTTTAAACTCCTCTGTTTAAAGGTTAATAAACTCGCAAATGGTTACAATGTGTTGATTTAAAAGTTTACATGATATCACCTCCTATTCTTTTTTAATTCTCGCCAAAGCATCAGTCCACGCCACATCACCTATGCTGTAGCTTACATTACCTTTATTTTAAGATACATTGCCTTTACATTGCTTTGCATGACCTTAACTGGGCTTTACTTCAGTATGCTTCACCATGCCTTTACAGGACGTTACTGTACTTTAAGCTACCTTTACAACGCATCACAGAGCCTTTGCAACACCCTTCTTAACTTTGGCTACGCACAGCTTAACTTTACTCTTGCTCATCATCTAATACTTCAAACCTACCGTAGCCACCACTACCTCGCCATTGACCAAGTCCTACAAAAGTGCCGTAATATAAGATTTCTTTTAATACCTTCCAAGTAAGACCTTTGCTATTTTTAATAAGCTCTATATCAAAAATAATAACTCTTCCAGCTTTTACATGATCACTTTTAAGCAAGGCAACTCTTGGGCCTTTTGGTGTTATAGTACGAATAGGCCTAGTAAGCTCACCATCTGGTTTTTGAAGATAAGTATTAGTATCTTCATCACTAAAACGTAACTTTCGTGGCTTAACAAAAACCAAAAGATCTATCCATTTTTTATATGCGACAATTTTGTTTATAGCTCCTGATGCCATAGCAACTTCACAACCACATTTCAGAAATCCTCGGAGCATATAGTCATAAATAAAAATACCTTGCTCATCCGAATGAAATCCTGTAGCTCCCTTCTCTCCCGTATCTTCTACAGTTTCCATCTCTTCTTTTAGCTTCTCTACATCCAAGTTATCCTCTTCTTTTAGATGCTTAGACAGAACGAACTTCCTATAAACTTCAGCATCTTTGGTTACAGTCCCTAAAAGATCCTCAGTTAATTTTATTGCAAACTTCTTACGCTCTGTTTTTATCATTTTTAGTCCCTTTCGTCTTAAATCGTTTTTCCCAAAGAAGCCTGAATCCTGCTGGCTCTTTATTTAAATCTACTCTAATAGGATCATTCCAATTTTTTCCTTGACTATTCAAAGTACTTTTTAAAAAATCCCATTTGCCTGTGCCAGAAGTATTCCAAAAATACTCTGTCTTTTTATCCTCACTGTCTTTTCTCCAACAAAAATAGCTCTCATTGAACCAATTAGGTATATCCGTCCTCATTTTTCCTGTAGCCTTCGGCAGATATTTAAGTCCGCCCATCTCTTCATCCTCTATGATCTCTAAGTGCATAGCAAGACCATAGTGAATAGGGAGACTTATATAAGACTTAATATGATCGGCTACTTTTACCATTTGAGGTAGATAATGTTGCATTGCTGGAACACCACCGAGACCTCTTTTAGGGTCCAGCAACAAACACCAACGCATACAGATAGATAAGAGACTCGACAAGCCATCTTCAATAACAGAGTCATAATCGAAAGTCTTGTCTTTTACCTTCTTAACTATCTCTTTCCTTATTTCTTCAGCCATTGTCCAGGCTTTAGGTGACAAAGGGTCTGGATGCTCGCAAGGAAGGACATCTACATTAGGATAGCCTTCATACGTCTCTTTTCGTCCATCATAATCTATGACAAGTATATTTCCAGGCATAGTTGTAAAACCTGTTGACTTACCTGATCCTGAAGGACCTGTTAAGGCTACTTTGATTTTGTAATTCTCAGATAGTTTTAAATCTTTTGCTGGTATAGCATTTGCTAGATGGTCCATGTTTTTATTTCTCCTTTTTAGAAGCTATGTCTTGCCTCAATTTCAAAGCTAAAATAGGGTGACAGAAAATTAAGTCTTGTCCATTTTAGGTCTTAATAAAGAAGTTGAGTTTAAAGTTTCTCGCATCATCTTCGTTGTATCTAATATCGTTTGGTAATTAAGATTAGACATCTGCTATTCACCTCCTTTTAACCTTTCTTGAGAAGGCGACAATATTAGTCCGCTACCCCCACAGACTCTACAAGTATAAGGCCCTGTGTTACTGCTTATCCATGTCTCCTGGTCCCCTGCCACTCCTGGAGGCTTTGACACAAGTCCTGTACCGTCACAAACTGGGCATTTTTGATACATTTTTAATTTCCTTTCTCTTCTAATATTTCTCTTAGTGCATTTGCCAAAGCTTCTATTGCCGCCGCCTGATAACCAAAAAGTTCGGCTACATTTCTACCGTTAAATTGTTTACCGTATCGTCCATTTTCCTCTCCTAAATGGTTACATTGTGGCGATTTAACAGTTTTATGTTATGCCGCTCCTCGCCTACCGAGCCTTTTTACCCCCGTTTCTCGTTTAGCCTCAACCGAGCTTCTCCCTTGAAGGCGGAGAGGAGGCCTCGGGCGTGGTTACGTCTCCGGCCTTGCGTCCGCAGCAAGCTGCGTCCGCTCGCCCTTTTTATACACTATTTCCTCTTCGGGTATTATATATCTCGTCTCCGCATACAGGGCATATTGCCTTAAAAAGGTATGAGCCGTCTCTTAGATCGAGTGTTACTTGTACATCCTCCGAGGGCAACAAACGAAATCCAGAGTCTTCACATTTGTCACAATACAGGTTATAAAACTGAACCTCCATAATCACACCTCCTAAATCGTTACATTGTGGGTATTTAACTCGTTTTGCCTGTCGAGCGGCGGAAGGTGCTTCAGCGCCGACCGACGCCAGACGCAACCACCCTCGGAACCCTCCTCCCTTAAAGGGAAAAGCTCGGTCTGCGGTTACAGGCAAGCCGAGGGTTAAACAGCTCGGTTGTTGGATCAGGACAGGTCAAGAAGGCTAGCGTTACTAATAGCTATATCTAAAGTCTTTAATGTCTTTACAAGTTCATTAACTTTTAAGCAAAGTTGTGTATAGGTATAACTTTCTCCTAAGGTTGTTACCTTTGTAATGGTTGCTGCATAGTCGATTGCTGGGATCTTCTGGCCTATCTCTAGTTTATCTGGAGCTTTACCATTGACAGATCTTAGTATCTCGTTGGCCTCGTCTTTAGTTGCAGAAATCAGGCAACCTTTGTTCGTTTTTGCTATAATTTCCATTCTATTTCTCCTTTTTTGTGTGTATTAACTCTTAAATGGTTACATTGTGTGTATTTAAGAGTTTTCATAGATTAATCTTAGCTTGTTAAAATAGCGTAAAGGATTATAGAAAAGGCTATAATAACGGCCCCTAGAATAATTGCCTCTACTACCGTAGGTGTGGTTACAATCTTGAGGATATTAGCCATTTTAGTGTCTCCTTTAGTCTCTTTTTTCTCCACAAGAGCTTCAAATTTATTTTGGACTTCTTCTATATCTTCACCAGTTAAATAAGCTATGTGATCTCTTAAAGCAATTAGTTCTGATTGAACATAAATACGTTTAGATATGGGTAATTTTAATAATGTTATATAACTTATTTCTAACTTTTCTAAAGATTCAGGCATTTTAAATCTCCTCTCTAAACTACCTTATCTGAGTCTCTTTCCCAGGGAGTCCATTTATCTCTCCAGGTATAGAATTGTGAAAAGTCATATTCAGAATCATCTGAATTTTCAGGATCTATTCCTGATAGACAAAGTGTCAGGTAAGGACAAGGTGACTTACCTATACCACCTGAGCATTGCATATAGACACGTTCACCTATCTTAGGCCACGTCCAGTGACTCCATTGATTTCTTAATGAATCAGCTATAAGAATAGTATCTTTTATAAAAGATTCTACATAATGATCTTCACGCTCTTCAAGCTGTCTATGATACATGGCTGAAGGCTCTTTGCGTTTACGCTTCGAGCATATGTTCATAAGAATTCCGAAAGGTTTTTCGTTTAAGAGCTGCCATAAACCCCAATAATAGCCTGTTACTTGTGAGGCTGTCTTCCATTGCTCCAGGTAAGAGGTTGTTATATAGTTTCCTGTTGTTTTGTCTTCTCGGCTTAGGATGCCATAACCAGGCCATTCTATATAGGCATCTAAAGCCCCACCATAGTTAATAGATGTTCCTGGAATAGGGAAAAGAAAACCAAGTTCGTAACCCACCTGGTTCCAAGGATCGAGACCCTCATATTCTTTGACATAGCCTTTAAAGAGTGTTTCCAGGTTATCCCAATTATTTACCTTGTCCTCATCCATAAAAGGACTTTGTTCCCATTCTTTTAAGCCCGCTTGAAGGGACTCTTCAGGTGACTTGCCCTCATGCCAGTTCGATATGACTATCCCCCAGGCTCTGCCCCAAGAAAAGTAAGCTGGTTCAGTGGCGGGTGTTAGGCCTCTTAAAAACCAGTAAGCTGAACGCTGACAAGAACAATACTGACTTATGATAGTGTTATCAAAGTTTTCTGGAGGTCCATTTTTATAAAAATCTTGGTTGTTCATTTTATTCTCCTTTCTAAGAACATTGCCAGATCATTTCTGGTTCTTCTACAGTAATTACCTTCTGTCCCTTTATGATTCTTCCTGTATTAACCCTTTTACAAAAGTTTAAGTCGGGTAGTAATTCTATTACGAGATAGAAAGTCTCTTCAAACAGATATTTCTTTACTAAGACGTTAGAACTATCTGCGGCTTCAAAAAAACAATTAAGTTTAGGGAAAGCTTCTTCTAGTTCTTCTAAGAAGAGTAAAAATTTAGTTAATGTAAGCTCTTTAGATTGTTTTAGATCCAAGCATATAAAATTGGTGCTGTATATATTGGGAAGAATCTGAAGGTGTTCGTCTCCCCAAAACGCTTTGGCGAACTTTGCCATAGGTATGAAGTACTCTAAACAGGTTATGAACTGTTCTCGGTCTTGTTCATATCTATCTAAGAAACGCTCATAATCCTCTAGATAAGGTGCCCAATCTTCTCGATTCTCTTCAAGATGTTCCATGAACTCCATGTTATTTCTCCTCTCTTGTCGAAGGGTTTTGTTGACAGAAATGACAAGAAAAGCTAGTCCAATCTTCTCTTGCAGCGAGCATAAGGCATGATTCATACATAGGACAATCCATGTTTCTGTGGTGATCGTCCCAGAAAAAGATTGATAAGGGTAGCCAAGGTACAGGGTTGAAAGGCTTGTTAAGGTGGGCTTGTTTTGACATGGTTAAGCTCCTTTCTTAGGTTAGAGTTGGCAGGTTAATGTTCCTAATTCCAGAAGGTTGATCTTTTTTGCTGTATAGACATTGTAAAGAAAGTCTTGAGGAAAACGTTCTGACTTGGCTTGTTTGAGCCAGTCAGTTTTTGGTATCCTGCCTCGACTTGGTTTAGGACTTTTGTGTAATGGCCCCTCAAGGTTGAAAGGCTTGTGAGATATTGTTAGACAATTTCCTCGCCGTTTTAAGGAGAAATAATGGCGCAAGCCTGTTTGCCATAGAAATGTGTGTATATAAGCTCGTGTATCTATAGCCTCTTGAAGCGTTCCGGTTAATTTGATTGACTTTTCTTTAGGTAGGTTTTCTAGATTCTGGTAAAGCTTTGCATAGGTAGGTTTCATTTGATCTCCTTTCGTTAGTTTATCTCGGTGAGTAGAAAATAGACCCCAATGGTTAGTCCTATTAATAATAGATTAGATAAAAGTTCCTCTAACATACTTATGCCTCGGATGGAAAAAGTGGATTCGTGTCATTTTCTGTATCAATACCTAATACCCTGGCAACCTCTTTTTGGGCTTTTATAGCTTGCTCGAACGTTAAGTTCCCTAATCTAGCTTGATTTCGTATGAACGTCAGTGGATGCTTTTCGTCGATGCAGGCTTTAATGAAACGGTCTACTATCCCGTCCTCCGCCTGGGTAGGACTTATTCTTGATGCTACGATGTCTTGGAAAGTTTCTTTGCGCTGAACTTCTAAGTCGTTGTGTTTGAGTCTTAAAACATAAAGATGCTTTATGCCTACGCCATTCAGGTAGGAATAAAACAAGCGTCTTAGTTTGGTCATTTTCTCTGTTGAGCCTTGGTAAAATAAGGATTCACCAGGCTGCATTTCTTTGATTTCCTCAAAAAGTTCTTCGTGCTCTTCGAGCAATTCATCTGTCAAACGCTGATAGGTCATGACTTGACTCCCTTCGGATTTTTAAAAGTGACTATAGATTAAATATTTAATCTTAGGCAAGTTAGGTAGCTTTTTCAATTTTGCGCTGCCCTCACACGAAAGATGAATACAATTAGGTAGATCTGGTATATGTATTAGATTACGACAATTCTTAATGTAAATATTCTCTCCTTTAGGGAGTTCTGGTAAATGTGTTAAATTTGGCCAATAACTACAATCTAATGTCACACAATCTGGCAATACTTTGGGCAACCATTGCTCTAATATACCTCGTGAGACACACCAACTAAAATTAGCTAATAAAACATTATCGAAACTTTTCCTGGATCTTGCTCTGGTTAATTTTCTATACTCTGTTTCACAGGCATCTTTGTCTCGGCATGCTTCAATAATTTGTCTTCGATTCTTCCAGGCTTCTGTAATTCGGATAGGTTTGGTCATGATAGGTTCCTTTTAAGTGTGTATTTCGTAGCCATTTTCCCAAACTAATTGGGGATTAGCAAATATTAACGAATCCCCCTCATTTTCTGCGATTAACCTGTCCTGACTTTTGTTCCAATACCAGCCTTCTTCAGTTTTGATATATCGAGTCAAGAGTGGCTCGGCTGTTTTTAAAAGCATACTGATCAATAGCCCATCTTTGGTAATTGAACCTTCTAAAATGATGTCATCTTTTGTGAAAAGGGCATCTATCCAGTATTTATCCATATTGACTCCTCTCTTTCTGATTTCTGGTGGGTCAATTAAATAATGTTACGCATGTTAACACGTCCATGTGGTGATGTCAACCTTTTGAGGCTGTTTTGGTTCATTAGTTTGGGCTTGCCCAAGATGGTTTTGGGATCACGATCCGCTCCCGCATATGGGTAACATGGGACACGAAAGGATGAAATATTTCACGAAACCCCAGAGTATAGGTGGCCTTCTTTTTTATTTTGATTTGTTCTTCAGTTTGTTTGTTCTTTTCTGATTGTTTCATGTTTTGAGTTTGTTTGTTGTTTGTAGTTTGTTTGTTGTTCTTTTCTTATAAAAAAAATATTTTTAAAATAAGAAATAAGAAATAAGAGAAAAAGAAACTAAAACTCAAAAACAATTTAAAACTAAAACCAAAACACAAAAACAAAAAGAAGCCCCCTTATACGGAGGGGTTTCGTTAAATATTTCGTGCTTTCGTGTTCGTCGTTGCCCATATTTCATAAACCCAACCAATTCTACGTGAGGCCCCGGCCCCGCCCTGAATCAGTACGGTATAACTCTTAAATGGCCACAATGTACGCATTTGCGAGCTTTTTTGTGGGCCATGTTTCGGTGTTTTTTGGTCGTGTTTTGGTGTGTGTTGTTTGCCCATTCAAAGGGGTCATGAAGGGGTCAAACAATGCCGTGACGGCCATTAAAATCAAAACGGATACCATGACATGGGTCACAATATCCGATTGATTGTGGTGCTTTTTTACTCTTCTTCACGTTCCTTGTCAATTCGGGTCAGTTCTTCGGTTTACGGTTTAGGCTTGCATTGCAGCTATTCTGGCTTTCAGTTCTTCTACGGATTCTACGCCTTGGTCTTTCATGAGTTGGTCCAGGTAACCGGCCTTTGTATCCTTGAGCTTCCTGGCTGCTGCGCGTTCTGAGTTGGCTGCGGGTGTGAAATGCAATTCACCTTCGATTAGACCTGTTTTTGTGCGACAATACTCTACGTCATTCGGATCTTGGCCATTTTTGACCTCTTCACGAGTCGTTTCGATGACTTTGTTGACACCATAAGCCAACTGCTTCAAACCTTTGCGTAGGATTTCCTCCACTGTCCTATTATAGATACTTTTGGCTTCTTCATCATTAGCAGGAACGGGAAGTTGAATAGTAAATTTGTCTTTGCTATTCATCAAGTTATAGGAACTGGGTTCCCGTGCGCCTACGAAATCAGGGAAAATGTTCAGGTTGATTGGTTCCAGGGTTACGGCTTTCTTGGTTTCAGGTTGAGTTGTGTCCTCCGCCGATGTTGCCTCTTTTCTGTCTTTTTTCATAATATTATGTCCTTTCTATTATGAAAAACTGACCCAAATTGTCAAAGAACGTGATGTGAATTGGTACTTTTAGCTGACTTCTTCCATTCTTTTTACGGCTGTTCCAGGATCTTCGCCATTTTCGATGGCATCTATGGCCCTTAAGCCCTTGTATTTTTCTATTGGTTCGTCACTATTGGCCCAGCACAAGGCTTTAAGGTAATTTACCGTATTTAAACAGTTTTTGGGTTTATTATATTCCAAGATTTTTCGTAACTCTTTTAAACCTGGAATATTCTTTTGTAAATTAGTTTCCCCTAACTTTTGGCGGTCTCGCCTTTCTTTTATTCCCATATCAACCCTTTCGTTTATTGTGTGAATTGTTAATATATATGTATTGCATCACTCATGCCAAAGGGCCAATATATTACGTTTATTTTTAAATGGTTTTGTTCAATGATATTGGTTACTTACAGGTGTGTAGTATTTGCCATTATTTTGTGGATGGGCCGATGGTCTATAAAGTACAGGATATTGTACCTTTTTTAGGGCATGCATGGAAAATGTAATAATATTAATGACTTACACGGTACAATATTTTGTACCCTGATACAATATCTTGTACCTCGGTTTAATTGGTTTAAAATGGGTGTTGGGGGGATTGACTCGTTCGGGGGTGGGGGAAGAACCCCCAAAAATACGCACATCATATTTTGACATCCAACCTCGTTTAAAGACATAATTCTTAGTTGAGCAGATTCAATGTGGTGAAACCGAACACGGGGGCTTGACTCCAGACTTCATCCATTATATAATAAACGCAAGATGAACAAAATAACCAAAAAGTTTTTCCTCCAAGATCAAATAGCCTCAGCTTTAGGGCATTTGCCCAAGGGTCTAAGAAAGCCAGCCGGGGCAATTGCCTCTATAGGTCTTGTGGGTCCGGTTATTGCCCAAAGATCTTTCGAGCATGGGGCTCAGTTATTAAAAGACCTGGTTCATGTTATGGACAAGCCACCTTCTCGATACACTCTAGAAGATATAGAGAAGACTATGGCCTTAACGGGTCTAGGAGTAGGTCTAGGTGCTCCAGCCGGTCTACCCGCAGGAGCTGAGGGCGCAGGCATCTTACGAGGCATGTCTAAGACCAAGGCTCGTGAGGTCAGAAGTCTAATGCGAACAGAGGCTAAAAGCAGAGGCCCTCTAACAACAACCTCCTCAGATCCAAATTGGTTTTCTCAAATTCTCCGGGGCACCTGGTTCCACGGCAGAGGCACTTATCCTAAAGAAGGCAAAACCTTCAAAGGTTCTCGGGAACAATCCCGTAACTTAGGTGAACCTACAGGGATTTCATTAACGGCTGACGCAGAGAAAAGTACTTCTTTTCTACACCTCTCTAAGCCCAAGGAGAAGATTCGAAATGACTTAATAGCTCAGCGACAGAAAGTGTTGCTGGAACTTGTAAGAGAGGGGGAATCTCCAAAACTACGTAAAAAATACAACACTTTAGTAGATGCTCAAAAAAAACTAGAACAAGCCACATACAAACCAGGACGAGTTCTTCCAGAATATAAAGGAATTCCTGAAGACAAAATCCTCCAAGGATGGAAGGGTGGGAGAGACGAAAAGATTCTCCGAGATACTTATGCCGAAACCTTTGAGAAGTTGTTTCCGAAAGATGTGTTTGAAGAAGTCAAGGTAGGATTAAAGGCAAAAGGGGAAGTTGTTTCTACTTTCTTGAGAGGACAAATTGGAAACAATCCGGAGCTTAGAAAAGTTTTTAATGAGTCATTAACAGCTAATCTACAAAAAAAAGGCTACAAAGGACTGCTTTATTCTCCGAAGCGCCTCAATGAGTATGAGTTAAAAATCTTTGATCCCGCTGATGTGCGGATGTTAGACAGACGAGAAGTACTCTCGCCCGTTTCTTCAATACGTAAGTTTGATATACAAAAGTCAAAGACCCCGCAAATGCGGCTTTGGAAGAGTCAAGTAGACGAATCTAGCGCATCTTTAAAAGATATTTATAAGGATATAGATCTAGGGGATCTTTTACTTAAAAGCGAGGCTCGGGCAAAACAACCCACAGGTGAGTCTTTAGCCTCTTCTTTTAATAGGAGTTACTCAGGTAACGCCCTCAAATTCGATGGCAAATACCCTGATTTTGATGTCTATCAGTTTACGCCTCAGTCAGGGAAGATGAAAGGTGTGACTTTTGTTACCAAGGAATTGACCGAGGAAGCCCTTGAAGCGGGCTATCAGCGTAAGCTTAAGGAGTTTGGTATTTAAAAAGCTCCTAAATGCGCACAATGTAACGATTTAAAAGAACCAAAGGACAAGACTCATGGGCGTGATACCAACAGGCAAGTCACCAACAATAGGGCATTTATGGCCTCACCACAGGAGCATGGCCCGGACCCTGGTCTCGGGTGGGGCTAGACCTAAAGACTTAGCGGCTCTATTTGGTATAACCCCGAGTCAAGTCACCAGGATAACAAATAGCCCTCTTTTTCTAGCTGAGGTAGCTCGTTTAGAGCTAGGCGCTGAAAACGAAATGTCAGACATAGCTCGAGACATGAAACTCCTGAGTCAAAAGGCTGTTGAAATCATAGACGAGGACATGCACTCAAGCGAGACAGACAAGCACCTAAGAAACCAGACAGCCTTTGGGGTTTTGAAACTTACGGCAAACAAGGTAGCCTCGTCGAACCTACATCTCCATCAGCATATTCACGAGAAAGTTGAGAATATGGATGAGAGCGATCTTTACAAAGACGTCTTAGACCTGATAGAAGACACTGGAGAGGTAGTTTAAAAATGTTGATGTACGAAACAAAAATAATTAAACAGGAGCATTTTATCAATATGGTTTGTGATAGATGTAAAAAGAAAATCGTGAGTGATAGGGAAATCTCTGAAGCTTATACTATCGAATTTATGGGAGGTATTAATTCGGTTTTCGGTGAGGATGTTTTTGTCAGATGTGACCTATGCCAACAGTGTCTCAAAACCTTGATATGGGACTTCTGCACCTGTAAAGTGGTACGTTAAGGATGGACTACCCTAAGAACATGACAGCAAACCTTGTTTGGCGAAGGAAGCTTCTTCTTAAAGCCGCTCAAGATGCGGAGTTCAGGGCTAAGCTGACTCGTCTCTATCATGAGGATATTCTATTTGCCTTCAATGCTTTTTACTATACCTTAGATGTCAGAAAGAGACCAGATCACAATATACCTTTCTGCACCTATGCTTATCAGGACAAAGCCATCTTAACCATTCAGCAGCACATAAAAGAAGGTCGAGATCTTCTCATAGAAAAATCTCGTGATATGGGTGCTACATGGATGATCTTAGCTTGTATCTTTCACTCCTGGCATGCCCCTGAAGGTGGTGGGGATTTCTTACTGGGTTCTAGGAAAGAAGACTATGTAGATAAGAAAGGAGATATGCGAACGCACTTTGCTAAGGTCAGGTATCTTTATAAGAGACTTCCTGTTTGGCTCAGGCCGGCAGGCTTTAACCAGCGTGCTCATGACACCTTCATGAAGTTTCAGAATCCAGTTACAGGTTCCTCGGTGACAGGTGAGAGTAACAACCCCAATTTTTCTACCCAGGGTCGTTATGCCGCTATCATGTATGACGAGTTTGCTAAGTGGGAGAACAGCGATGAAGCAGCTTGGACGGCGGGTGGTGACGCTACACCATGCCGGATAGCCCTAAGTACGCCTTTCGGAGCGGGCGGTCAATACTATTCCCTGGCCATAGGTAAGAAGCTTAAGGTGCTTAGGCTTCATTGGAGCCTACATCCTGAGAAGGCTTTGGGTCTTTCTTGTGTTTGGCCCCCGCCCAATGAGGAGACAAAGAATGAGTTGGGGGATAGATGGAGGCCCAAGGTAAGGCTTACGTCCCCTTGGTACGACCGAGAGTGTAACAGAAGAACGGCTAAAGAGGTTAAACAAGAGTTAGATATAGATTATTTGGGCTCGGGTGATCCTGTCTTTGATGGGAGAGCATGGGACAATCTCATGCTTTATCATGAATTAGAGGATAAGCCGAAAGCACTTGGTAGGCTTAGGGTTGAGGACTTCGGGGTAAGCTGGGTGTCGGAAGATGAGGGCTTTGATTTTGCGGGAACCCTGATGGTCTATGAATCTTATAATCCTAAGGCCTACTATTGTGCTGGCGTAGATGTAGTAGAAGGTGTCGAAAACGGCGACTACGCCACCATAGTTATCTACAATAGGATAACAAAAGACGTCGACGCCTTCTACTACTCTAGAATAGACGAGCTTGGATTGGCCAAGGTAATTAAAATTATAGATAGACTCTACGGTGGGACCGGGTTCGATGACTCGGTCTATGCGGACAGCCCTACTAGTGCGACGGACGGCTTGCCGGCCGGTGCGCCGAGCGAAGGCCGTGGAAGACCCACCCACGCTCACGTAGACTCCTCCTTCAAGGGACCTGGCTCGGTTGGTCTTGAGGGGCTCCAGGCCGAGGCGTCCAGGGCAACGGCAGGTGATCCAGGCGAAGAAAAAGGCCCTTGGTGGGGTATAGAGACGACAGGACCAGGATTGTCTACGTTTGATAAAGTGCAAGAGTTAGATATAAATAATCTGTTTATGGCCCCAAGATTTGATGTGGTAAAGGGGGGTGTGAGCTACAAGAAAGGTTGGAGAACAGATACTAATTCTAGAAATGAGCTTGTTTCAGGAGTTCGAGAATGGCTAAATGATGGTGCGGGGAAGTTAAACTCAGGAAGACTTTGCGGCGAGCTTATGACTTTTGTGCGAAGTAAGACAGGTAAGCCTCAAGCTAAGAGTGGTTGTCATGACGATGCCGTTATGGCCTTTGGTATAGCTATTCAAGTAGACCAGATTGTCCCGTTAGATGAAGAAGAAGTGAGGATGGCTGTAGCACAAATGAGGGATTTTGTACAGACTCCTTTGGAGGACGTTAGATTAGACGAAGTATCTAAGACAGATGAAGATTATTGTATGGATACAGTGTTACAAAGGATCGCCTCAAAAGTAGATGAGACCTTTTTTGATATGTATTAAGGAGTTAGTATGGACACTTTTGGCAAAGAAGAAGAGCTAAAGAGAACATATAAAAAGTCTAATCTGGACTATTTTGGTGAAGAACCTCCGGAGAAGAGGAAGGATGGTTTTGGCGGTTTTATTCAAGGAATAGTAGACTATTGGGGAGAGGATAATTTTATTAAGTCTACTTGGCGGGCTGTTTTTGGTGAAGTTGGACAAGAATCAAGTGAGCCTTCTATTTCAGATGTCTCTGAGTCGGATAAACCGGCTTTTTATGGGGATAGCCAAGAGCAGCCTGCTCCTGGAGTAGTTCCTTTTAAAACACCTGGTGGTGAGAGGTATACATTACCTAGTTACCTTAGTCCCGAGAATAGAAATGAACTTCGAGACATTATGGAAAATAGATAGGAGAGGGTTATGTTTAGGCGAGGGATAAAAAAAGAGCTCGAAGGACTTAGAAATCTAGTGGATACTTTGTTGGCTGAACAGAAGATTTGGAATAGCCAGGCCACTGTTATCTCCGTTTTAGAGAGACTTCTCGAGCGAAGAGAAACTGTAATTGAAAAGTTAACAGAAAAGCTTATGGCTAAAGACTTCAAAGAGTTGAAGACTTACGAAGATCCAGGAGATATGAGTCAGGTTACCTCTTTTTCTCTACCTTCTGCGGATGAATTAGAGACTTTTGCTGGTGAGTCAATACCCCAAGAGTTACTTGATGGGAAAGACTCTTAAATGCGTACAATGTGTTCATTTACGAGGATTTTATGGGTGAAGTAGACAGAAGTGCGGCAGCTAAAAGGTTTTTAGAAAAAGGGCAAAAGAACCCTAAAGACGCTCTTTGGAGCTTTTTGGATGAGAAGTATAAGATTGGTTGTGATCTTAGAAGACCTTTTGAGCAAAGATGGTTGATTAACCTGAGTTTTTTGGCTGGTAAACAATATGTTTTCTATAACACAAGTGCCCAGGTTATTCAGTATCTATTGCCTCGACAGGGTAAGATCTGGGTGGTAGATAATATATTGTTGCCTAGATATCAGAGACAGATTTCAAGGCTTATTCGTAATCAGCCTATTATGAGTGTTGTACCTGAATCTACGGATGAGGAAGATATTGAAGCAGCTAAAGTGGGAGATAAGTTACTGAAGCATTTGTGGCGACAACTCCAGTTTAAGAAGTCTCTTAGACAGTTGGGAGGCTGGATATATAGTTGCGGGAACGGATTTCTGGATGACCGTTGGAATCCTATGAAGGGACCGACTCGACTGGATACTAAAACCAATGAGTTAAAGTATCTGGGCGATGTAGATGTAGGTGTATGGTCGCCTCTGGAAATTTTGGTTCCCGCAGCCGGTTTAGGTGATACGGATTTACATAGCTTTCCTTGGTTAATAAAGGCTAAATATAGGAGTTTAGATTGGTTTAAAAAGACTTTTCCTAAAAGAGGCGGGGAAGTTGATTCGGAAGAAAGGCCCTTGGCTGCTCCAGATGTTTCCTTTGTACTAGGGCAGACGGCATCTATGGAAACAGGCAAACTTGACGGGGCTGTTTGTAAGGAGCTTTATGTTCAACCTTGTAGCGATTTTCCTAGGGGAAAGTTTATTACAGGAGCTGGTGGCGTTATTCTTCAACAATCAGATTTTCCTTTTAATGAATTTAATCTAGAACAGTTTAAAGATATTGAGGTTCCAGGTATTTTCTGGGGTATGGCTACAGTTGAGAGTGCTATTTGGCTGCAGAAGATTCGAAATAAGACTCTGGGGAATATCGTTGAATTTAATAAGAATATAGCCAAGGGTAAGTTGTTGGCCCCTCGGGGGAGTCGGATGGAGGCCTTGCCTGACGATAGTTTTGGGCAAGTGATCTATTTTACTCCAAGGTTGGGTTATAAGCCCGAGTGGATGAGACTTCAAAGTCTCCCTAGGACTTATGAACTTGCTATGCAATATGTGCAAGAAAGTATGATGCAACTTTACTCACAGCACGAGGTAAGTGTTGGGACTAATAAGTCAGATATAAGAAGTGGTGAAATGGTACAGTTGCTTCTTGAGCAGGATGATCAGGGGAACATTCCTACTCATGCTATTTTTGAGGAGAGTCTCGAAGCTGTTATGAAGAGGGTTCTTAGACGGATTCAAAAAGGTTATTCTAGTGAGCGGATGTTGAAGATTCAGGGAAGTGACGGTGAATTTGAGATTGTTAGTTTTAAAGGGGCGGATCTGCGAAATAATACTGATGTGAGTGTTAAGAAGGAGAGCAGTATTCCTGGATCTAGGGTGGCTAAACAGGCTCAAGTGTTACAGAGGTTTGAGAAAGGATTGTATGGTGATCCTGCTGATCCTGAAGTTCGCAGGCATATTATGACTATGCTTGATGATGCTGTTGTACAAGATATTTATGGTGATACTTTTCTGGATGAAAAGAACTCGAAGTTAGAGAATAAAGCTATGATGTCTCAGCCAGGAGTTACTTATTTAGTTAATTCTTATGATTTTCATCCACTTCACGTGAAGGAACATAATAGGTTTAGGAAATTGAGAGAGTATCAACAAATGAAAGTGAAAAATAGGAAATTGTTTTTAATGCTTGAGGCTACTTTTGAGAATCATATAGCAATGCACGTGAAATTTATAATGGAAGCTCAAGCTAATGCGGCTAGAGCTGAGGAGGGGAAGGGTGGAAGATAAGGTAGAGGAAAAAGAGAGTGCTACAGGTCTTGTTGTCCCTGTAGGGAATGCTTGGAACACTTTTATAGGTAGGCTATTGTTAGCTAAAAGAGCCTGGGAAAGTTATGAAAGACAGGTAGATGCTTTGGGGTTAGAGGAAGTAGAAGATTTTTCTGTTGGGTTACAGAATGTTATAGCTAATTATAGGGAGCAAAAGTTCGAGATTATGCTTCCTAGATTTGTGGATTATTGGCGTGGGGCTGGTGGTCTAGAGGAAATGAAACTGAGTAAAGAAGATATTCTTGAGGAGGTTTAGTGATGGGTGAGGAAAACAGTTCTGGCAAGTCTGACGAGACTAAAGCCGGAGAGGGAACCTTAACGGTCGGTGAAAAGACTTATGGAGTTAAGGATGTTGAGAACCTTATAGCAATGCAAGCAAGTGCTACAGAAAAGACTCAGACTGTAGCTGAGATATTGGGGGCAGCGGAGAAGTATAAGATCTCTCCTGCTGAGTATCTTAGTCAATCTGAGGGAGCATTTGCTGTAATCTCGCAATTAATTGATGAGGGAGTGATTGATCAGCAAGGAAATATTGTGAAGAAAGCTGAGTCTGGTGGAGAGCAAAAGGGTAAGTCTGTAGAAGAGTTGATAGCTTCGCTTCAAGGGGGAAAGACTCAAGAGGGTCAAAGTGAGTTTACTTCGGAGGATAAAATGTTAGGTGTGGTAAATAAAGCACTCAAATCTTTTGAGGATGGGATCAGTAAAAGACTTGAAGGGATAGAGAACACTCAATCTGACCAGATAAGACTTAATGTTCAAGATAGACTTAAGTTAAAACACAAAGACTTGACTGATGAGGACGTCTCAAAAGTTTTCGGTCTTGCCATGAATGATAGAAAAAAGAGTGTGTGGCAACATGCCGAAGATATTGCAAAGGAGAGAGAAGGAAGAAAAGCTGACTTACGGAAAGGTTTTGCGGAAGAGTTTGGTGTGAATTTGGAGGAGTTTGACCGTAATAAACTTAAAGAGCAGGACGCTAAAGGTGGTGCGTCTGCTGTCTTTCCGGGTAAAAAGTTTAGCTTTAGACAAAAAGGAGAAGGTTTTGTGTCACCCAGTGAGGCTGCTGGCGAGTTCATGGAGCATGCTTCTAAAGGGTAGGAGTAAATTATGGCTTATGCAACTTTAGCAACTTATGACGATGTTTTGAAGTATTTTTATCTTCCGGCTATTCAAGAGTCTTTGAATCATGATACTTTTTTAAAGGACAAGCTTGAGGCGAATGAGACTGATATTAGCGGTAAAGACGCTAAGATTGAGATTCATAAAGGAAGAAGTACGGGTACAGGTTCGAGGGCAGATGGTGGAGCTCTTCCAACGGCTACTTATCAGGAATATACCTTGGCAACTGTGCCTATGAAGTATCACTATGGTACAATTAGACTTACTGGTCCGAATATAGCTGCAACTAGAGATAGTCGAGGAGCTTATATTAAGGCTTTGGACTCTGAAGTTAAAGGAATTGTTCGAGATCTAAGTAAAGAAATTAATAGGCAGCTTTGGGGTTGTGGTTATAGCGTTTTGGGTCGCTGGTATAGTGGCGGTACGACTTCCATGATCGTGCAGAAAAAATATACAGGTAATGCCGCTGGAGTTACTAATGGTTTTGGGAGTACTTTTGGGGGGAAGTATGTGAAGGAGAGGGGTGACGCTGTTCCAATTACTCTTTCTAGTATGAGTAGCTCTTCTTCGGCGAGTTTTACTGTAGAGGCTGATAGTTATGCCGTTACAGCAGTGACTGAAGGTACTGCTTATGATACTTTGACCCTTAGTGAGTTAAGTGTCAGTGAAGCCGCAGGGACCTTTATGGCTCGACCAGCTGGTTTAGGGGCTTATGCAGCTAGTGGTGCCCATAGGTATGAGATGATGGGCCTTCGTGGTATTGTTACTAATGAGGATCTTGATGAAATCGCCATGAATGATGGAACAGATACTGGCGGTCAATATAATGATCCCTTGCAAAGTGTTGCTGTTAGTGGTAATAGTTTCTGGCAGGCAATCGTTAATGCGCATAGTTCGGGACGTTATGGGGGTCAGAGGGCCTTGACGCTTAGACTTATGCAAACTATGTTTGATGACGTAGAGGAGGCGGCGGGTAAGGATTATGGCCCTGACGCTATTATAACTACTAGAGCTCTTCGGAGAGAGTATCTGGAGAGGTGTCGAGCAGATAGGATTCAGGTTAATACTATGTCTCTTGACGGTGGCTGGAAGGCCCTTGATTATAATGGAGTTCCTTTTCTTGTAGATAGTGACGCTATTGATGGTGAGATTTATTTTCTTACCCTTAAGGATCTTTCTGTTTATAGGATGAGTGACTTTGACTGGATGAACAAAGACGGGGCCGTGTTGGCGAGAGTCTCTGGTTATGATGCCTATACAGCTGTTTTATTTAGGTATGCTGAGTTAGGCTGTACTTCTAGAAATTTCCAGGGTGTTCTTTGTGACTTGGCTTATCAACTATAGGAGGTGTGATTATGAATCACGATCATAATACAGCCTGGAAAAGGCGGACTGTCTTTCTTCCTGTAGGGGACATGAGTGGTCTTAGCGTGGATAGGACGGCTTCTTTGGCCGCAGGGGCTCCGGTTTATCAGGATCTTGTAGCTGCCTCTGAGTTATCTGGTTTAGCTATAGCTGCGGCTGGAGACGAGATTAATACACTTTGGAAGATTCCTTGGGATTTTGACAGAGATAAACCTATGTGGGCTAGGATAATTTTTAGCCATACAGCAGCAACGACAGATAATCCGGATTGGGTGATTAGTGTGAAAGCAGTTTCTTTGGGTCAAGCTTTGAGTGACCCAGCTTCTTCTGCTGATGTGACTCTAACTTTTGCGGCCAAAGCTGTGACGGCTGTAGCTAACGCTATTGATGCCACAGATTGGAAAAAAGGTGACATTCAAGAGGCTCTTGTCGCTGCCGATTATGCCTTGTTACTTTGTATTGAGTGCAATGGCTTAGGTAGTGCTAGTGCTAATGAGCTTAGTTTGATTGGTGTAGAGTTGGCCTATACTGTTGATGCTATGACAATGGCCGAGAGGGAGACAACAAGAGACGATCCTGATAACACTTAACCGAGTATTCATGGGGTAAAGGTGGGCTGGGATTTTCTAACCTCTCGGGAGATTCTACTCACTTTTATCCCATCAAAAAAGAGAGGGAGAAAAAATGAGTTTATATGAGGAGATAAAAAGTGTTGATATTGTGACTCCTATTTTACAAGAGCTAGAAACAGGGGAATTGCTTGTTACTAAAGAAGGGAAATTAGAGCTTGGGAAACTTAGACTCTCTTCAACAAATGTGCCTTATGTTTTTACAGGTAAAGAAGATAGACACTGCCGCCTTTGGTCTAAGTTCTATTTTCATAAATATGGTATTATCCCTAAACCTTGTTTTAATTGTTGGAAAGTAGTAGTTAAACCTAGAACTTTCGAAGAGCTTTTTAAGCTTATGGGATTACAACAAAAATTAGGTTTGCACGCTAAATGTGGGATAGAGATGAGGCCTTATAATTCCTACAAAGGGCCTTATGCTGGTTATTTTTACGGACCTATGGGTGTTGAAGAGCCTTATGAAGAAGGCTTAGCTTTGTTAGGTCTAGTCAGAGATACGGTTGCAGACAGTGTGGATAGAGACATTCCTGTAATTTTAAAAAGAGCTTGTACTGAGATGGAAAATGCTGGAGGTCCTTCAGACGGTTGGATCTATTCGAAAGAGCAGGAGAAATTTGAAGAGCTTTTGAATAGTATTTTTAAAATTGAGGCTATTGATTTATACCAGGCTCCCTTTGTGATAAATTATATTATTAGACTTTGGATTGAGCATGGTTTTAGGGTAGGAGACAAATCTATAGAGAAATATGTGGAAAAGTTTCCCGAGAGTTTTGGCATAACTAAAACTATCACTTATGAAGAGGAGTCGAAAATTGTCTATCCCTAAATTTAATGACTATAGAGCATCTAGGGATGGGGTAATGGTGGCTGATGTTGGCTTTAAGAAACAGCTTTGGGCACTTGATCCTGAACTAGACGTGGTGTGGGACTGGGGAGCGGGTAAGTGGGAGATTTGGAAGTTCCCCGGACAAGTGAAGTCAAAAGTTAAAGATATTAATGATCCTAGAGCTACGCACGTGATGACTGTGCAAACACAGCAACGAGATTTTAGAGAGCTTGGGGCTGATATTTTATTGAGTCTTCAGAAAGGCGATACTAGAAAATACTCGTTAAAACAGCTGGTTGATTATTTTGATAAGATGGACGATAACATAGAGAGGTCTAAAAGAAAAGACTTTGCTAACCTTATGGAAAGTATTAATATAGAAACAGAGTGGTTTACAAGAGGCTTAAGGTTAACTGTTCCAAGACGCTTTATGGGTGGTTTAGTCTTGGATGGACCTAAGAAAAGTGTGAAGATGGGGAGAGCGATCAATGGCTGATTTAAAAGAAGGGCAGGTAGAGAAACATAGGATTACTCCTGAGATGCGGAGTTGGTTAAAAGAGAGAAAGAAAACTGATGCTGTGGCTAAGATGGTCCAGCAGAAATTTTTAGAAGTTCAGGGTCAGGCAAAGGATCTTAAGACTCTTATGAAGGCCATCTCTATAAGTTATAAAGATCTTGACGAGAATTCTCCTAGATTCCCTCTTCAAGAACTCCAGGGAATGGACTTTTCTAAGGAAGATCAGAATATAGAGCAAGCTGAGGGTTCTGATTTTATGATTCAACAATAGTTAAATGGTTACATTGTGTTGATTTAGGAGTTTAAGAATGAACACCTATTACATGTTAGAACTTTTAAGAGACTATATTGGTGAGGTTACAGCAAGCCATTGGTCAGATATCAATTTGACTCGGCGGCTTAATGTCCAGCAAAGAAAGATCAATATGGTACTTGGTATGACTATGAGTAACTGGATGGTTAAGTCTAAGAATTTGACTCCGGCTGACTCTAGAGTTTCTTTGCCCTCTGACTGCTCTAGACCTATTTATATGGAAGAGACAACGAGTGGTATTCCTATTAGATGGCTAAGAGATTTAAAGTTACAAGCATTAAGTAAGACTAGTGGGGCAAATTTAGTTTTTTCTAATACTTCCATTCAGGCTTATTTAGAGACTACTGAGATCGTTTTTAATTCTGACTCTTATTCCACTGGCGTGACTTTATGGTATCAAGCTAAACCAAGAGACCTTATCTCTGGGACAGCTTCTGCCGGTGGAGCGACAAGTTTGACCTTGGCTAATAACGCCTTAGCTGTTCTTGTAGACGACTATTATAATGGTCAAACCTTCGAGATTGTTGACGGTACTGGGGCAGGAACAATTACAACTGTTTCTGACTATGTAGCTTCGACAAGAGTGCTTACACTGGCGGCAGGATCTTTTAGCACAGACAGTGTTTTTGGTAATGTCTGCGAGTTGCCCGAAGAAGCTCAAGATCTTATTGTTCTCAATGCGGCTATAAGTGCCTTAGCTAAGCCCAGTTCTACTATAGACGAGAAGGTTTGGAGTTATATTGTAGACGAAAGACGACAGGCTAATAAAGACTTTCAAGAATGGATAGAGACAAGAATCTTTGGCGATGCTGAAACAGGTATTAGGGAGCCTGGATTATGAGCACTAAGATGTTCAAAGAAGGCTTTACAGGAAAATATGATGGAGTGAATTCACCTATTTTGCTTCCTCAAGGAGCTATCTGTGACGGAAAGAACATCAGAAAAGTTGGTACTACTGGTGGTTGGAAGCCTAGAAAAGGGAGTCTCTTACATCATACAACTACGCTAGGGGCTTTTGACATAGACTCTCTCCATGTCTATAAACATCCAAGACTTGATGACTATCATTTTATAGCTCAAGCTAATTCTAATCTTTATGAAGCTACACACGATCCTTTAAGGACTCCTGGAGCAGCTGAAGCTTTTGGTTCAAGTATTCTTAGTGGAATAGGAACGACACCTGGCTTCTCTTGTATGGTTAAAGAACATTGGTTTTTCGGAGATGGTAGTGGAGCTCCTGTTGTTTATGGCGGAGATACCCCTTATTGTTCCGGCATGGTCTGTTGGTTAGACACTGATGGTGGAACTTATGTAGACTATACAAGGGATGTTACGGATGCAAGAGACTCTACTTATTGTGTTTTAAGAAATGACGCTGATGATGTCTATTATGTGGGCAGTCATGAGATTGCTGAAGGAATAGTTTTAGATATTGGCTCAACAGTTAATGCTGTTGCTGCTACAGCTACGGTATCGAGTTGGCAAAGTGGTGCTTGGAGTGATAGAAGTGCTACTGATGGAACAGCAGATAGTGGGGCTACACACGCTCAAGATGGAAGTCTGATTTGGACTCGAAGTGCTAACGATACCATGAGTGTTATTGCCGGTAAAATGCTTTATTGGTATAGAGTGAGCTTTAATGCTGCATTAACTAATGATACTCAGATTAAAAGCGTTAAGTTAATCGTAGATGCCTCAAGAATGACTAATAAGTGGAGTGGGGTATATGAGTATGTAGCAGGGGCTAGGTTTTACGACGAGAGTGCAGGGGAGTATGTGGACGTTTCAGGAAAAGTGACTAATGAATCTACATCTCAATATTTACAAATGGATGCTGCAACAACATCGGATAGACTTTACATTAAGTCCATTGAGCCTCTAACAGGAATAGGCTTGGCGACAGCAGCTGAATACGAGAACACAGCCTTAGCTAATTTTAGTCAGATAGATTGTTGGGATGGTAGTGCCTGGACAAGTGTAGGGACATTGACAGACGAGACGACTAATGTTGCTGGTACGATTAGTCTAGCTCAAACAGGTGTAATTTGGTTTAATGGTACAGCAGTTACGGCTAAGAGAAGGACTTTCGATTGGGATATGACTCCTGGTTATTGGTACAGGCTGCAATGGGATCTCGCTTTTGACAATGCTGATGATGATATTAGACTTTACTTTGTTTCTGTTGCAACTTTTCCTTCTACTCTAGCTTCTGTAAAAGGTTGTGTTGAATTTAAGAATAGATTGTTTACTTGGGGTGATCCTGAGTATCCTAATAGATTAGGCTATAGTGCTAAAGATAAGCCTGATTGTCACAGCGGTTCTGATAGTGGATATACAGATCAATTTGGGGATATGGAAGAGATTTTTTGTGCTATACCTTTTTATAATGAACTAATTGTTTTTAAAAAGAATAGTATTTGGTTGCTTGAGGGTTATATGCCAGCAAACTTTGGAACACTTAAGATTGCCGATACAATAGGTCTGGCGAGTCCTAAGTCCGCTGTAGTAATTGAGACAGGCTATCCTGGTATGCATGCTGACGAACCTCTGAGTATAGCACTCTGGCAAGATACTGATGGAATCTATGTTATTGATGGTAGAAAACCAAGAAAGATAAGTGCGCCTATAGACCAATTCTTTAATCCTGAATATAGTGACTGTATTCCTGCCGCAAGTATAGAAAATAGACAAGCTTTTATGGATAAGAATAATAATGAATATCATTTTCTGTTACCTGATAAAGAGCTTGTTTATAATTATATAACTGATGAGTGGTATCCTCCTTGGGAAAGGACAATAGATCTTACTTGTGGCGTCTCGCTTAGAGCGACTAATAATAGGTTTTATACTTATGGTGGAGTAGGATCAGGATTTGTTATTAGATTAGAGACAGGAACAAGTGATGAGAATGCTTCTGGAACAGGAATCCTTATAGATCATTTTCTTAAGACGAGAGCTATAAGTGCTAAACAGGGAACATCTATTACTTTGAGGTTTGCTTTTAGAAAACTTTGGTTAGAAGGAAAAGGTCAGACAAATGCTACAGCACTTACGACAACTTTTTATCAGGACTTGGAAAGTTCTGGAACTGTTTTGGCTACGCCAGCGGTACTAGACTTAATCGCTAGTGGCAAGGATCTTATTGTTCCTGGTGTTGACGTTAGTAAGGAGAATTGTAATTGTTTTCAGATTAAGTTCGATTCTTCTGTTATTAATAGAGAGATGGAAATTTGGAGTTTCCTATATCTTTTAGACGTACGAGGGGAAATTGACTTCGAGTAAACGAAGACCTTACCTTCAGTTAAAGATGAGCTTAGGCGATTTCTTTACAGCCCCGGTGCGCCATCTGAAAGGTGTTGTACTAAAGGAGAGCGCCTTTGAGAAGCCTTACTATGACATGGAATATAGGCAAATGCACTTTGAGATGCCTAAAAGACAGTATGATCCTTTTGATCCACCAGAGTATATTCTACCCCCAGGGGCTGATCCAGAGAGTCCTATCTGTATTCTAGGTAATTTTGATTATACCAGAGGTACGTGTTTTGAGCGGCCTTTAGGAGTTTGGTCTGTTCAGATGTGTTATCAAGCCGGTGTAGGGGGTTTTGTCAATTGTCAGTATTCTATTCCATACTCTATTATGGGGCCTGTAATAAGTTGGGAAAGACCAACAGGAATTTTTGATTGTGGTGATGAACTAGAAGTAATGCTTGACGAGGCGGCCTATAAAGATGGTAACACCATTCTAAGAATTTGTTTTATGGATGGTTGTGGTAATGTTTGTTGTGAAGAAGAGGATCTTGATTGCGAGACGGATGAGGAACCAGATTGTCCTCCTGAGATTTCTATTGATTGGGACGATGAAACTAGTGCTTCTTCGATAGGTGTAAGTACGGGTGTGACTGTAGCGGTCACAGGAGGAGAAGGGCCGTATGATTGGAGTGTTTCTGGAACAGGGTTTTCTATGGAAAACTCAGAGACTTCGGGTACTTCTAATACTCTTAATTCTACTAGTGAGGCTTGTGGTACAGCTACGATTACTGTAACTGATGCTTGTGATGAAGCAACTTCAGGTTATGTTCTTTGTACTGTAGGGGAATGGTTGGAGGTTGATACGGTAGGGTTAACTCCGGATGATGATTGTCCTATGAGCCCTGAGACTTGTGATACTATATTTGAACAAAAAGTAGGTAAATATACGTGGTTTACTGCGAGTTGTTACTGTAAGTTACGAGAAGAGTATGATTCTTTTGGAGATTGTGATTATCCAGCTACTTGGGCCGCTCAGGGAACAGGAGTTTGTGATACCCCAAATGCGCCAACGGTTTTTACTGATCACGAATGTACAGAATATTATTATCCTATTGCAAGTTCTCTTAGCTGTAAAGAATGGACATGTGAGAGTTAAGTTATGTTAGCTAAAGAAAAAAGGTTAAAATTGGAAAAATATAAAAAATTAAGTTCTTTTAGGTTTGGACTATTACAAGATTTGTTAACTCTTTATGAACAACTACAAAAAGAAAATATTTCTTTTCGTGACGTGAAGGTTTTTGTTTTGTCCCGTGTGAAAATAGAAGAGAAGAAGGAAACAAAAGCTAAAAAGTATCAGTTAAAGTGGAAGAAAAGAGCCCCTAAGTGTCCTAATTGTTCTGAGTCTTTAAGATTAAGAAGAATTAGTATTCCTAAAGGCCCTCAAAATCTTTTTGGTTGGGAGTCTAGTTGGTATTGTAATTCTTCTGATTGTGCTTATGAGCTTTATTCTGAGAAGACTTCAGAAGCAGAACTTGCTAAATATAAACTTCTTTAAGAGGCAAAGAAAATGGCTTATGGTGATATTGGAATATTTACTCCTACTGAGTCAGCGTATACTAGACCAGGGACGTATGGTGATGCCTTAAGAGCTGAGGCAGCTAAGAGAGCTAATTATCTTTCTCAGATGGACCAATTCTACGCTCAACTTGAAGAGTCTCAAAGACAATTTGATGAAATGCTCGAATTTAAAGAGTCTCAGTGGGAAGAGGAACTTTCTTTTCGTAGAGACAGAATGTCTTTAGAAGACGAATGGCATGATGATGCTATGGCTCTAAAAAACCGAGAGCTTAATCTTGCTTCAAGAGCTCAGAGGGCTCAGGCTAGTGCGAGTGCAGATCAGTTAGATTTTCTTAGGGATATGATGAAGGAACCTTTTACGGGAACTACGTCTAGAAGCATGGCTCCGCAGGGTTATACAGATATGTATGAGTCTGATACAGGTTATACTTCTGAACAGACTCCTGTTAAACAAGAGGAAGGTTCCAATTATTCTGATTATGATGATATTGGAGATATAGGATTTTAGACTCCTAAATGCACACATTGTGTTGATTTAAGAGGTATTTGACATGTTACAAGGATTAAGAGATTTAGCTAATACTCTTTACTCTCTGAAAAGGACAAGAGGTGACTTTGAGGGTGGGCAAGGAGAGCAATTAGAGATCGAAAATAAGATGCTTCAGAACCTTAAGTTAAGACGAGAGCTTTCTGGTCCTTCAGCGGCGGAGCGCGGTCAAATAAGCGCTGAGCAAAAGCGCCGGGATGATCAGATGAAGAGTACTATTTCTATGTTCTCTGATCTATATCGAACGGGTTCCCCAGCAAGTAAAAGTCTTTTAAAAGAACAGATGTCTTCACTTGAGTATATGATGACTCCTTCAGAAAAAGCTTCTGTTAAAATGATCTCTCAACATACGCCGCTGAATCCTCAGATTCAAAAAGCTCTTTGGTTTGAGGAGACTAATCCGAGACCTAAGAAACCTTATTCAATGAAGCAAGTTAATGGGACCTGGAAACAGGTTAGAGATGAGACTAACGACCGAGAATGGGCTGAATATGATATAGGTATAGCCGAGTGGGAGCTTCAAAAGTCTTTAGCCCTGAAGTCCGGTAATTCGGAACAATTAGCTGAAAAAGCTAAGGGTCTTTTTCTTACGTCTCAAGAGAATATTTATGCCTTTAAAAATCCTGTAACAAAGCAAATAGATCATGTTGCTTTGCCAAAGGATATTCCTCAAGGTGTGTGGAAGAATGCAGAAGAAAAAGGTTTTGGTGTAGGTATGTTTAAAGCTTGGGGAGGCAAACTACCTATGCCTGGATGGGAGACGGGTAAGGTAACGAGCATAGGTGATGAACAGGTTCTCGTGAGAATGGTTTTTAACGCTCTTACAGGTAAAGAAGAAATTATGAGAACTCCTCTAGGAAAGAAAGATTCAGGAGAAGATGGAACAAGCAAAATAACCATAAACGCTAGAGCCGGTAAGGTTCTTGATTTAGCTAATATGAAAGCTGACAAAGAGACAGCTAAAGATTTGGCTTATTGGACAGAATGGATGAGCAGTATTGAGAAAACTAAGGTAAGTAAAGGTGAGGTAGGCTCAGTACCCGAAAGGGCCAAAGATCTTAATCTGTTTCAGACTAGATTCATGGAACGTTTTCCTGGGCATGTTCCCATTTTAGTCGATGAGAAGGTTGACAAGCATCTGATGGATAGAGTCTTTGGTGGTTATCATTTTGAAGAAGGTCGTTGGTCGGTTATTCCTGCAGATCAAAAAGCCCAGATAATAGAGAGACTTCCTTCAGGAGAAGAGGTTCCTACGACACTTTGGTGGAACAGAAAAAAGAACTGGTGGTTTGATAGTAAAGGTAGGCAGATCGAATGGCTTGATGGTGTAGAACCTGGGGCAGTTGTCCAGGAGCCTAATGTGGGTACAGCCGCTCAAGGAATGGGGGAGCAGAGAAAAGCCATTAAAGCTAAAGAGGCGGTTAAAGCCATTGAGAGTTTAAACCAAGAAGTCAAAAAACAAAAGATTACTGTCGGGGATATGTTAGATTCTCTAACATCAAAGAGTAGCAAAAAACAAATAGAGCGAGCCTTAAGTACCAAACATAAAGTCACAAGACAAGTCGTTATAGATAAAGAGACGATAAAGCTTCTTATGGCTATGGAGAAAGAGGTAAGAAAGGACGCTATAAAGGCCCTTAAAGCCATATATGTAGATATTCCTAAAGGTATGTGGAACCTACTTATGGAGACACCTATTCCTGGTACGGAGAAATAGAGAATGCCTATCGAGAATGCAGTACCGACAGATGACGACCTAAGAGAACATGTGCCTCTTGACGCTCCAGCTGAGGCTACCAGCTTGTCCGGTGCCGAAGCGACTTTTGCTCAGTCTACGCCAACAGGCTATGCAGCAGCTCGAACTGCTGCGGACTTCCTGCCTTTGCTCTGGGCTATGTTTCCTTCTGGGAGAGAACGCTTTGCGAATCTGAGTCCTGGGGGCAAAGCACTGCATCTGGGTATTGACGTAGCGACATTAGGCGGCATAGGTTTAGCCGGAAAAAGTCTTAAGGTTTTGTTACGGACTATTAAGAACAGCGAAAAGCTTGGTTTTAATGTAGCTAAGAAGAAGGGGATTCTTGATAGCCTAGCAAATCTAGAAAAAGAACTTCCCGTTAAATTTGAATTAGGCACACCTGCAACAAGACTAAAAGACAAGTATAAGTTGACTGATGCTGAGGTTGACGCTGTTATGGAGAAAAAGCTCCCTAAAGCTATGTGGCAACCTTCAGGTAGAGGTGATGCTTTAAGACCTTTGCCCCCTAGAAAGAAACTTCAAAATATGTTTACCAAGAAGGGCAATCTAACTAAGGGTGTTAGTGACGATTTAGAGTATTGGAAGTCTACACCTCCTGTTGAACAAGCCAGAGATTTTTACAGTAAGCAATGGAAAAAGACCCTTAAAGAAGATTACGGATCTAAAGGAGTTGTTCTTGATCCAGACAGATTGTTTGCTTATCAAGCTGAAAAGTATTTTGGTGAGACAGGAAAAGATCTTACCTTTAAAAATATCGGTGCTAGAGATATGGCAGCTCTTTGGAAGGGACTTCTAGAGGACAGAAGAGACATGCTTAAGGTTCTTGATATAGGTTATAAGTACGTCACACCTACAATTTTTCTTCCTTCCAGAAAAGTCTACGGAGCGGGGGAAATAGCTCATGGTACTTACACACAATGGAAGAAAACGTCTAAGTTGTTCGAGAATGAAAATAAATATTTAGGTGAATGTTTTAGCAAACTTCATCATAAGTTCGCAAAAGCTGGTCTTGTCTCTATCAAAGTGGCTAAAGGGGACAAAGAGAAGATAAAACTTTTAGCTAGTCCTGACTCTTGGCGAGAGTATGGTAAACTTGCTGTGAAGCTAGATGACATGGCCGCATCAGGGGTGGATAATTTAGAGCGAATAAAAGTTCTTGCTTCTGCTAGTGATGAGGCTCAGAAATTTTACGGGGCTCATAGAGAGTGGCATGACGATCTTTATAAACAGTTTTTTGCTGAAAAGGCTATTCAAGTCTTTGAATTAGAAGGAATAAATAGCCGAGGTCTAACTTCTTTAAATAAACTTCTTGTAGGTCCTAAAGGCAAACCTGGAGTATTAAAGGCACTAGATGACATTGTGGGATCTGAAGGAGACTATAAGCTTAAAAGTATGGGTATAGAGAAACTTTTAGGAACCTTAAGAGAAGTTGCTGAGCCTCAATGGTTTACCGGATTAGGTCCAAAGGGCTTTTTAAAGAAGAAGGAAGCCTTAGCTAAAAAGTTTCAAACAGGTAGAAAAGGTAGTCTAGGGGAATTTCCTTCTTACACAGAAAATTATTCTATTCGTCTAGATAGGCATAATAAAGGCCAGGTTCTTAGTCGAGCTGGAGCGTTGAAGAATAGCAAGAATGCTAGTTTTGTGAAAGCTAGGCTAACAGATCCTTCAGCCACACGTGTCGTTGACGCTTCAAGCCTTTTAGAAACAAGGGCTAGAGCGCAAGCTAGAGAGCTTACTGTCAGACCTTATCTTAAAGAATCTAATGAGTTCTTTTCAAAGCTTCCCGAAGGGTATAAGAACTATTATGATCATTGGGTCTCCCGAATGCTCGGAGAAACAAGTGTAGTAGATCATCATATGGCCCAATGGTTGACGTCTACTGTGGGTAAGACTGAGAGATGGTTTGGTAAAGAGGGTGTTTGGGATGCTCATAGGGTAAGGGACTTAGGTAAACGTGTCAATGATATGGTTTATTTAGGCGCTTTAGGCTTTAAACCTTTTAGTGCTATAAAGAATGCTTTTCAGTCTCTTGTTACAGTTCCAACTGATCTCGGTGGAGTTAAAGACTTCTATTGGCTGGCTAAAGGCATAAACTTTATGTCAAAGAAGGCTAACAGAAAATACGCTGAGTCAATGGGGATTATTCGTGAGTACGCCCCTGAGATTTATAATAACCCTCAAACTGTTAGAGTAGGTACAAAGTTTCTTGGTAAAGAGCTTCCTCAGATGCAAACTGTTAGAGATGCTGGAATGTTTATGTTTCAAGGAACAGATCAATTCAGTAGACATTGGACAGCAGGAGCAGCTATAAGTAAGTGGGAACACCATGCTAAGAAATTTTTGGTTCCTGGTAATATGAGAACAAAACAATTTGCGGATAAAATGAAGTTTCATGGAAGAGATTCTTGGGTTAGAAAAGATTTAGAAGAAATACTTTTCAAGATTCCTAAGGATTCTACTAATTCAGCAGTAATAAAACCAGCTTTAGAAGAAGTGAAAAAGCTTTTTGTTAATGACGTAGTAGCCGATACACAGTGGCTTTATGGATTAGCTGATGCTCCCATGATTAGTCAAAGATTTGGTGTAATATCTAAAACAGGTACGATCTTTCAGACTTGGTGGATGAATTATTTAGCTGGTTTAGAAAAATGGTTCTTTAGAACGGATCTAAATAATTGGGAAAAAATAAATAGGGGTTTTACTTGGATGAGTTCGAGTGCCTTAGCTTATTACGGTATGATTTATGGGACTGGTTTTACACCTAGACAAGCTCAGACTACAGTAGGCTTTGGACCTATGCCAGAAGGGTTTAGCGAATTTTCTATTCCTCCTACTGTAGCTCCTCTTTATCATGCTATAGACACAGTAGCTTCTATAGGTAAACTTGAAGATCCAGATACAGTGAAAAGAAAACTTAATAGTCTTTGGAGAAGTACAGAGATTTTTATTCCTGGGGGATTACAAGCTTCTCAGATGATTAGAGGAGCTAAGAAAGATGGCATGGAAGGGTTTGCAAGATCAATAACTGGTTACCATTTAGGGGAAGATTAGGAGGAAAAAATGTACGTAGATCTTTACAGAGAAAAAGCTTTAACAGCCGCAGGTGGAATTATCTATTCTGATACACTAGACATCGGTGCTTATAATTTGAAGATTTGGCGATTCGCACTTTTTCATACTCACGCAGGAACCTCATCAACACTTACAATAGGACTTCAATATTCTCCAGATAATGGAATTACTTGGGTAAATGGTATGACAGTACTTAGTGCTGGTGCCGTAGGAACAGGAATAGTAAACGTGGGCGAAACCTCTACAGTAGTAATTGTACCTTACGCTATGCCCTTTATGCGTTTTAGTTTTGACGCCGGAACGGCAGATATAACTTCTTTTACTGCCGTGTTGGGTTTGTTCTAGTCAAATGGTTACAATGTACGCATTTAGGAGTTTATTGTGTGGGCATCTTTATTTACGAATAAAGCTATAGCAGATGGGGAAACTTATTGGACAGAACCAGTTATTCTTAGTGATGGAATGGACGTTCACGCTTATGAATACTGTTTAGAAGGTGTAGGGACAATTACTATTACTCCTTATACTTCTATAAGTGGTTTATCCTGGGTTTCTAATGGCTTAACTTCAGTCGGTATTGGGGCCTCATCTGGGCCAGATAGTGATGGGAAAGACATAGTTCCTTTGAGGTTAAAGCCTGGGGATCAAATAAAATTTAAAATTGTTGCCACAGGAATATCAACGTTAACACTTTGGTTTGACCAAAAGTAGAGGAGAGGGAAATGTTTATTCAAGAAGAAGATAGGAAAAAAAGAAGAAAAGAAGACAGAAATTGTTTCCTTTTCGGTTTTCTTTGCGGCATCCTTTTATGGGGTGCTTTTATATCAGGGCAATTTTTCCTCCTGCCTCTTTGGAGATAAGAATGGCTTGGAGACCTGATACAGGAAATCCTATTGCGCTTTTTCTTAAAGCAACAGGACAAGCGGAAGGGGATTTACATTTATCTTATGTTGACTGGAATGTTAGTAAGGCATTAATATCTACTATTAGTGTTGTTACATCTTCCACAGATTGGGACTTGTATTTATTGCAGAATGATAATGGCTTTGTTGCAGATGATGCTGCTATTCCTAAGATAATGGTCATGCGTTCAGGTGAAGGTGACGCTAATATTTATTTAAGTTTACCTTATGAGGACGAAGATGCCAGTAATGAGGTACACTTGTATTACTTGGATAACTCAGGGACAAATACGGTCGATATTTATATAAGAGGAACAGAGTTAATATAATAACCTATAACAAAGGAGAGCGAAATGAATAAAGAAAAGAAAAAGTCTGTAGTTTTAAAAGTACAAAATGTGAAAGGAGCCGTAAACCTAAACATAAAAGGAGATAAGAAAAATGGCAAAGACCGTACATAATGATGTTTTAGATGATGCTTTAGATAGAGTAGCAACAGCTACAAGGTTAGATGTTTGTAGTGACGCTGGTACACCTACAGATCTTACTAATACATTAGCGAATGTAACTCTTACTGCTGGTGATGGTAATGGTGATTATACTATTGGAGAAGGCGATACTAATGGACGTAAAATAGCTGTAGCTGAACAAGCTGATATATCTATTACAGATACAGGTACAGCCTTGCACATTGTATTGTCCTTGAGTGGTACTATTCTTTTAACAACTACCTGTACTTCGCAAGCCTTGACATCTGGGGGAACTGTAACTGTTCCAACCTTTGATTATGAACTTGCAGATCCGACTTAACGGGAGAATAAGAAGATGGCGACAGGATATGTTCAATTTCAGCCACAATCGGCTTTGCTGCCTATATCTAGTTTCCCAATTTTAAAACGTCACGCTTCAAGCGGAACAGGGTTGCCTGAAGTATGGATACTAGAGTTTGCGAATGCTGTATCAAATATAACCTTTTTCCAGTTTATCGTGCCGGGAAATTTTGCGTCTGCCCCTCATGTTAAGATTTACTGGATGGCAAGTACAGCTACCGCAAATGAGTGCCGGTGGGAGATTGCGTTTATGTGTGCCTCTGACGACGCAGATGATCTCGATACCGCTGCTTGTGATACTGAGATTGCAGTTGATGACACGGCTCCATCAGCGGCAGGAGAATGGAGTGTGGCTGATGCTACTATGACCTCCAATGATTCAATGGCTGCGGGTGATGTAGCTGTAATAAGAGTAGAGCGGGCTGGGGCTCATGCCAATGACGATCTAGCGGATGTGGCTCAAATGATTATGGTGGTTTTTGAGTATACCACAACATAGGGGTTTACGATGGCTGATAGTAATATTGAAATTTACACCCTGCAAATAAAAAGAATTGTCCATGCCCTCAAGAACCTTGACGAGGGTATAGATCAATGTAAAGAGTTTAGCACAATACACTCTATAGATTCTAAATTAGGTGTCTCTGCAAATCTTCCCAAGGATTTTGTAGCAACTGATTATGGCGACATTACCATGTTACAAGATGACATTAAGGCTTTACTTTTAAAGTACGGTATTTTTCAGCAAAAGTTTGAAGCTTTTAATGAGCCGAACATACTTGATCCCTTGAATATGCTTGGAAAAAAATTCTGGATGCAGGGAACTGAGAAGCAGGTGACTCGATAAATGGCTGTTTTATGTGACGCAAATACTGAGTATATTGCTCTAGCGGATAACGCTAAGTGGACGGTTACGCCTGTTGATGATGATAAAGCGGTTTCTCTTTGGTATAAGACATCCTCTATTCCAAATGCTGACAACGAATACCAAAGTCTATTCCTTTTAAATCAAGGCTCAGGCAATAAGTTTCACTTGCTTTTGATTAATAATTCCGGCACAAATCTATTGCTGATTATGCTAAGAGATTCCAGTTGGGCTGGGCTTGGGTATATGTATTGTCCCTGGTCTCTATCTGTAGATACTTGGTATCATATAGTTTTTAATAGTGGGGCGGATAATGCCTGTGATATTTACATTGATGGTGTGTCACAAAGCCTGACATATACAAGCTGGGATGATAACACAGAAATAGATCCAACCATCCGACGCTTCGGAGGTGATGATAGTGCTATACATGACGACGTAACCATTGCTCATTTTGCCTGGTGGGACGCTAAATTATCTCAAGATGAGGTAGATCTACTTCGATGGCATCCTCAATGGTGCATGGGTCACTCCAATCTTTTAGCCTATTTTCCACTTGACGAACTGAGCGGCACAACCGCAAGAGATCATAGCGCCTCAAGTGGCCAGACAGCTACAGATGGTACTCTAACAAATAGTCCGACTTGGGTTGATGGTCCTCCGGTCACTAAACAAAGTGCTAGTTTGTTTGTTGAGTATATTGTGGTAAGTGGTAATACTTTAGTTGTAGCGTCTGCTGACAGTGCGGGAATCCTTGATAATATAACTCTCACGCAAGCCCATACTTTAGTTGCTCAGGCTTTACTATCTTCAGGAGCGTTAGACAATGTAGCATTGACTCAGAAAAATATTTTAGAGATACAGTCTTTAAATAACTCTGGACTTTTAGATAATATTACCTTAACTCAGGCACATGCTCTCGCGGTCCAGGCATTAACTGGGACAGGGACTCTTGATAATGTATCTCTTGTTCAAAAGCATATTTTAGCAATACAAGCTTTAATGAGTTCCGGGACTTTAGATAATACAACTTTAACCCAAGCTCATACTCTTGCGGTTCAAGCCTTAGCTGGAGCAGGAACACTCGATAATGTATCTTTGTCTACAATTCTTGCTATAGCTGAGATGCTCTCTAATGGGGTTATAGACAACATAACTCTCACACAAAAACACGTTTTAGTTATCCAAGAGGCGCTATCCTCAGGGTCTCTCGACAATGTCACATTAAGTTTGTCAACATTATTAATTATAGCCAGTCTAACAAGTGCGGGGTCTCTCGATAATGTAGCCTTAGTCCAAAAACATGTCTTAATTTTGCAGGAATTAATATCGACTGGAACTCTCGACAACATAGCATTAGTTCAAAAACACGTCTTAATCGTGGAAGCTTTACTATCGGCGGGGTCTCTTGAGAATGTAGTATTGACATTAGGAACTCTTTTAGTAGTACAAAAATTAGCATCTTCTGGGGTTCTAGACAATGTAACACTAACACAAAAACATATTTTAGCTATACAAGAGGCTTTGTCTTCTGGGTCCCTCGATGATATAATATTATCTGGAATAGACGTTTCTAACGCTGATCTTGAAGATATTTTAAATTGGCTAAAACACAGAGCATAATTTAGAGGAGGATTAATTATGAGGAATTTATTTTATTTTTTAGTTGGGTTTTGTTTGGCGGCTTTACTTTTACCTGCGCTGAGCTTTGGCGATGACCTACAGTGGGACGCATGTACAGACGCAACAGGGTACAATGTCTATTACACGTCAGATGACACAAACTATATCCATTACGACAACGGAAACCAGACAATATGCGAAGATATTGATAATACACTTAATCTTCCCTATGGTGTAGAAGTAACTTTCCATGTCATGAGCTATAATTTAGCTGGTGAAGCCGGGCCAAGCAATACGGTTACTTACACCAGGACCGCTTATGTCCCGCCCGAGAACAATTTACCGCCTATTGTTATTAATGTTCCAGGGCCTGTGACTATTACTATTAATCAATGAGGAAAAAATGCTAAGAAAAGACGAAGAGGAACTTGTTGATACTGTAAGGAACTCGACTATGATCTTGCGCCGAATCTGTTTTACTTTCGTCAAAGACGTAAAAGAGTACTTAAAAAAGATAGAAGAAGCCGTAAATTCCATTACTGTTGACGACGGAGATTGACATGTTAGAAAAGGTTCTCACTTGGACACTTACAGTAGGCGGTTTTGGGCTTGTTACTTGGACAGTACGCTATTGGATGATCAAAGTTTCGGATAAACATGACGCTTTAGAGAAAAGAATACAAAGTCTTTTCGAGCTAATTTTAAAAGATTATACTACAACAAAGAAGTGTGACGAAAGAGAGGAATGGATAATTAAAAATGAGGAAAGATTAGAAGAGATAGAAAAATGGAGATCCTATTTAGAGGGTCTAACAAACGGAAAAACTAAAGGGAGGATTGGTTAATACTAAAAATCTAGATACTAGAGTTTTAACGTCAAGTCTAGTATCTAGATCTTTTTTACTTGAGGTCGAACAATTCTTTATGCAAAAACCCTTCAAATATAATCTCCCAGTTCTTCCACCTGTGCCATTCATCACTTAATGTATCTGGAGTTGTTCCAGTGTACCACTTATGTCTGGGCCAACAATAACCACCGGAGTCTTTACGTCCTACTTTTAAGTAAGCAGTATAAGAAGCCAGAGCTACAAGCTCAGAGCAGACAAGAAATTTACCTTTGAAGGTTAGGTACTTAGCTAAAGGTGGTATTAGTTGAAAAGGTAATCTGTAACCTGGATACCATTTCCCTTCTCTCTCCCGAACTAATTCGTCAATAATCCCCCTCCAGGTAGGAACCGAGACCATATTACACCGAGCAATAACAACCCTCTTCCCCTCATAAGCCTCAAATAGATTTTGTCGTTTGTTGGTCCAGAGGGCCTCGAAAGTAGTTCCCTCTCTGTCCAAAATAATCCCTGCGTGAGAGTAGGTGGATTTACCATCTCTAGAGATGACCGTCTGAACAGCATTAATGGCTCGACCTAAAGCCATAGGATTTCTAGTAGCAAATTGATCCCCTACTTGGAGTCTATAGGGCTCA
>Ga0209345_10000616_pt1 | contig 45373 bp, 44 predicted proteins | sample Cruoilmetagenom7_FD_187294 | JGI IMG/M metagenome (GOLD analysis project Ga0209345, IMG submission 187294) | Oil polluted marine microbial communities from Coal Oil Point, Santa Barbara, California, USA - Sample 7 (SPAdes) (version 2) | ecosystem: Environmental > Aquatic > Marine > Oil seeps ...
GCCTGTCAGTAACTGACCGCTGCGATCTGCGCTGTTCTTATTGCATGCCTGAGCGGATGCAGTTCCTGCCCAAAAACGAAGTTTTGTCGCTGGAAGAACTGCACCAATTATCACTCGCCTTCATCGCTCGCGGGGTGCGCCAAATCCGCCTGACGGGCGGTGAACCATTGGTCCGGCGTGATATGATGGATCTGGTCAGGGCGCTGGGCAGGGAAATCGGGGGCGGGCTGGATGAACTCACCTTGACCACCAATGGCACCCATTTGTCCCAACATGCAGAGGCATTGGCCAAGGCTGGGGTTGCGCGCGTTAATGTGTCGCTCGATACGCTGAGGGCGGATATGTTTGAACGTCTGACCCGGCGCAACCAATTGGCGCAGGTTCAGGAGGGGGTTGGGGCGGCTGCGGCGGCGGGCCTTAAGGTCAAGATCAACACCGTCGCGCTGAAGGGGCTGAACGAGAATGAATTGCCTGATTTAATCGCATGGGCGCACACAAATGGCCACGATATTTCCCTGATCGAAGTGATGCCGCTGGGCGAGGTTGATGATGACCGGATTGATCATTACCTTCCGCTTTCGGCGGTTATGGACCAGCTTGAAATGCGCTGGACACTTATCCCTTCCGCCCACCGGACTGGCGGGCCTGCGCGATATTTCGATATTTCACAAACCGGGGGCAGGCTTGGCCTGATCAGCCCGCTGACCAATAATTTTTGTGAGGCTTGCAACCGTTTGCGGGTAACCGCGACAGGGCAGCTTTACCCTTGCCTTGGCGGTGCAGAACAGGTTGATTTGCGCAAGGCGATGCGGTCCAGCAAGCCGGATGCTGCGCTGGAGGCGGCGCTGGATGAAGCCATGCGGATCAAGCCGCAGCGCCACCATTTCAGCATTGATGCGCCGGGCGGCGCGCCGGCGCAGCCGCGTCATATGTCGATGACAGGGGGCTGATAATGGCAGTGAGGATCCTGTTTTTGGGGCCGTTGGAGGATATTGCCGGGGCGCCGGAGCTGGCTTTGCCTGCTCCGCTTGATTGGGATGGCTTACTGTCGGCGGTCAATTCAGAAACATTGATGCATTTACAATCAGACCGCATCAAGGTCGCCTGCAGCGGCAAAGTGCTGGCCGATAAATTTGCCCTGCTTGCCGCCGATGGTGAAGAAGTTGCATTATTACCCCCAGTTAGTGGTGGGTAGTGTGATGAAGGATGTGAGGCTGCTGGATCATGAATTTGATTTTGCAGAATTACTGCGCACTTTTTCGCTTGAAAATAAGGCGGCGGGCGGCATTGCCAGTTTTACCGGCCAGGTGCGGCCAGATGGCGATGTATCCATGCTGGAATTGAGCCATTATGAACCGCTGACCCTACCGGGTATGGATGCGTTGGCAGACCAAGCTTGCGGGCGTTTCGATCTGGACGGGGTGCTGGTTTTGCACCGGATTGGGCGCATGGCGCCGGGTGATCCGATTGTGCTTGTCGCTGCAGCATCGGCGCATCGGCGCGGGGCATTACAGGCGGTCGATTATCTGATGGATCATCTTAAGAGCGCAGCCTGGTTTTGGAAACGCGAATTGCGCGAAGATGGCTGGCATTGGATCGAGCCGCGCACGCAGGATTATACCGATCGGTCGCGCTGGGAATAAAATGCCTCACATTTGATCCCGGTCAAAGCGTTAATTCACCGACCAGTGCATCTCTTTCTTGTAACGCAAGGGAGTCCACAACATGTCCAAGAACCTCAGCCGCGAACAAATCGCAGATCATGCCAATGTGATCGAAGCTTCAGGTTCGGATTACCGTGCACCAACGGAAATAATCCGCAATTTTGAGCTCCCTAAGGGGCTCTATATGACAACTGCCTTGTGTTACCTTGCATTCCTCGGAATTCTGGCAACTGCTTTTGCAAGCCCTGGGCTGGTTCTTCCGATGGCCGCGTGCATTTTCTTCTTGTTTGTGTTTTTCGGTATATCGGCAATCTGGACCCGCATGGCACCGGAAAGCCGCAAGGAACCCATGAATTGGGGGCAGTTGCGCAGGCGGGGTATCGCGACCAATGTCGGCCATCTGAGCGGGGGCGAGGCCGCCATCCAGATGTTGCTGTTGCCAGTGCTGATCGTGATGTGGGCGCTGGCGGTAGTGACCATCGCGGCCCTAATTTAGGCTGGATATTCACCGCTGGCAGCACGCAAGGGTGCCGGGGCAATCAGTTCGATCCCGCGCACCCCGTTGCGGCGTATATATCCGCTTTGTTCCATTTTTGATAATTGCCGGCTGACTGTCTCGATTGTCAGGCCAAGCATATTAGCCATTTCCCCGCGGGTCAGGGGCAGGTCAAAATATCGTGCAGGGTGACAGGGCGAATCGCTGGCTGCTTGGGCCAAGGCGAGAAGCAGGCTGGCAACTTTTTCGCGAGCGCCATGTTTACCGGTAAGTTCGAGTAATTGGCGGCTGGCATGCAAATCTTCTTGCGAGCGTCGTAGCAATGCGTGGGCCAGCGCTGGATAGCGGGCAATCGCGCTTTCCATATCGCGCCTGGAAAAAACGCACATACTTGTGTTGGTCAGCGCAACCACATCATATTTGGCAAAAGGCTGGAACATCTCCCCGATGAACCCTGCAGGGTGGATCAGGGCCAGAATGCGTTCCTCGCCATCATGGCTGATTGACGAAACTTTCAGCGCTCCGCTCACCAATGTGGCACATGCCGTTTCCTCGTCGCCAGCCTGAAACAGAATGTCGCCGCGGCTGAGTTTTCTGGTGCGGCCCACCGCAGCCAGTGTGGCGCGTTCATCTTCGGTTAGGGCTGAACAAGCTGCCCGGTCACGGACCGGGCAAGTGTCGCAAGCAAGGGTCATTGTGCCAACCTACCGCGTAATGTGTCCAAAACTGCATCCTGCTCTGAAATTAGTGAGATAATCGCATCGCGAGTATTGGCAATGGCATCGCGCCGATCAAATACCAATGTCGCATCGGCAAACATCAGATCAATATCGCCAAGTGGCACGGCCGCCTGGCTACGCGAAGATTCAAGATCGGCCAAAGCTACTTGTGCCCGCGCCCAATCATCACTCGCCAATGCCGCATCTGATGCAATTTCCACCAATTGGGCAGCGCCAGGGGCTGCATCCATGAAAATGCGGTGGGCTTCATTCGTTTGTTCCAGCAATTGCGCCAGATGCTGGATTGTTTCGCCGGGGATCGGCGCGCGCGCAGGGGCGGGCGCAGCTTCGGGCGCTGGCTGCGCATTGGCGTCATATGTGGCATGCACCCGTTCATTGCTGCGAATGGCCAATGACGGATAATCATAGCCAGAAGCGGCGCAGCCCGGCAGGGTCAGGGCGGCAAGAATTACGCCCGATGCGGGTCTTAACCAGATCATGGGCCGCAATACGGGCCGCAATGTGGGCCGGTATGATCGTATTTGTAACATCTGTTGACCCCTAGCTGGCGTCAGCGGCATACGCTAGTGATTGCATGTCTTGATTGACGGCGAAGGACGAAGAATGGCCGCAGCTGGCATGCCCGCCATATTACAATTGCAATTTTGCGGCAAACCATGCCGGACATCATAGACTTCGGCGTTGACTTGATGGCTACCATCCCTTAACGGCTCGCATCTTCCTGAAGCCCGCCCTAGGCGGTGTTTTGGTCATGTCGGTTTCTTTTCGGGATCGGCACTGCATTTAGATTGAAAGTGAAATAACCATGTTCGCAATTGTGCGCACGGGCGGCAAACAATACCGGGTTGCTGCCGGAGATAAAATCGCAGTCGAAAAACTTGTTGGCGAAGCCGGCGATACGATAACCTTGGGCGACATCTTGCTCGCAGGGGAAGGCGATTCGCTTTCCGATGCTTCTAAGGTTTCTGTTTCTGCGGAAATCATCGCGCAGGCGAAGAGTGAAAAGGTCGTCGTTTTCAAGAAACGCCGCCGTCACAATTATCGCCGCAAGGCAGGCCACCGCCAGCAGCTGACATTGTTGCGCATTCTTTCGGTTGGTGATGCGAAGGCTGCACCGAAGAAGGCTGCAGCGCCGAAGAAGGAAGCTGCGCCAGTGGCTGACGAAGCAGCGGCTGCACCTGCAAAGAAGGCCCCGGCTAAGAAGCCTGCCGCCAAGAAAGCCCCCGCTGCCAAAGCGGATAAGGAATAAGTCGAGAGACTTCGGAGAATTACGAGATGGCACATAAAAAAGCAGGCGGTTCATCCCGCAACGGTCGCGACTCAGCAGGTCGGCGTCTTGGCGTGAAGAAATTTGGCGGTCAGGAAGTGATCGGCGGAAACATTCTCGTGCGCCAGCGCGGAACAAAATTCTATCCAGGCGCCAATGTCGGGCTTGGCAAGGATCACACCCTATTTGCCACCGGCGAAGGCCGCGTGCGATTCCATTCCGGCAAGCAGGGCCGTAAATATGTGTCAGTTGACATTATGGCAGAAGCTGCAGAATAAACGGACGTACCAATAAAGGGGCCGTCCATCAGGATGGCCTAGCCGGTTAAGACCGGCACCGTAGAGGGAGATAAGGCCACCTTTTTGGGGAGCCTTTCTCCCTCTTGTCGTTTCTCCCTCTCACATTGGCGAAAATATGTTCGCTGCCACAGGAATGTCACGCATGAACCCTATCGGGCATGTGGGGGCTAAGGAGAGACCGCAATGTTCTATAGAAGTGAAAGGCTGTTTTTGAGGCCAGCCTGGCCGGAGGATTGGAAGGCCCTGTTAGGCGGCATTTCCAATCAGGAGGTCGTGTGTAATCTGGCGACTGCGCCTTGGCCTTATGATGCCCAATCAGCGCATGATTTTCTGGCGAAACCGCAGGATCCCGCGCATCCAAACTTCTTGCTGACGCGCCCTGGTGCGCAAGGTTCAACAGTTGTTGGAATGTGCGGGCTGGGCGCTGGGTCCGATAATAGGCTGGAGCTGGGTTATTGGATCGCCCGGCCATATTGGGGGCGCGGTTTTGCCACCGAAGCTGCAAAGGCCGTTTTGGAAATTGCCCGGATGTTGGGGCATCAGCAGATTGTTGCAGGCCATTATCTGGACAACCCAGCCTCAGGAAAAGTGCTTCGCAAAGTTGGATTTGTTCCGACAGGCCGGGTTGAAGCATCATACTGCCTTGCCCGCAAAAGTAATGTTGAATGCGCCTTTTACACATGTGATCTGGCATCGGGTGACTTGGTAAGGAGCGATTTGGCTATGAATGATTTGACAGCGGGTAGTTTGGCGCCGCGCGAATATATGCCGAAGCGGGCGGCTTAATGGGCCGCCCGTAATCGGGCCGCCTGCAATCAGGCCGGAATGCCTGCGCTATTGCGGCGAAAGGGCTGCGTCGGGGAAATCGCTTTCGTATTTGTCGATTAACGCGCGGTCATCCTGGTTCCATGGGTGGAAGCCGGGCATGAAATAGGCAAACCATTGCGGGATGATCCGGCGTAGAAATCCAGGTTTCCACAAAAGATACGCCGCGATTTTGAATTTCCATTTGAGCCCGGTCAATCCATCCTGTTCCAGCAGGCTAACCATTTCGGACACGCGCTGGGTGATGAAATTCTTACTTACAATCAGCATCATGATCGATTTTAAACGCCACCGCTTGAACCGGGTCCAGTCACGGGTTGCATGAAGCCACGTATCATAGGCGACACCCTTGTGCTCGATCTCTTCGGCCGAATGCCAGCGCCACAAAGCCCCCAGATCGCCATCTGCCCCGTCAAGATGTTCAGGCCGCGTGAGCAGTTCCTTGCCCAGCATGGCGGTAAAATGTTCCAACGCCATCGTGGCCGCCAGATTGACAATTTCTGGCCTATCCTTGGTCAAAGCAAGCATTTCTTCAACACGTTTGTCGATGAATTTGACGTCATAGCCCGCGCTTTCAGCCAGTTTGTTAAATACGATATGTTCGCGTGTGTGGTTGATTTCCTGGCGAACAAAGGCGCGGATTTCTGCTGCCAGTTTGGGCGAGGCACCATGCTGGTGCGCTTTGACTGATTCGATGAAAAAGGCTTCGCCGCGCGGAAATGTTGCAGACAGGGCATTGAACCATGCGGTGCCAACCGGGTCGCCATTTAGCCACCAACGGCGGGGTTTTGCATCGCGGCCAAACCGGCGGTCGCGCACGGTGAGGTGCAGATCATCGGGGCTGCGCATTGCGGGGCTGTGATCAATCCTGACCGGGGCATTCATGGCTGTATCCTATGCTTGGCTAGAGGAGGGTAACTAGTCACTACTTACATGAATGTCAATAAGGCTAATTGCAGGCTAATGCCTTGTCGTCTGATGATGCGCGCTCTACGCCTTTGTTAGACAATGCCTGTCGATAAAAACCCGTTCGGCCTTAGGATATTATGACCGCCCGCAAACGTTTATCCCCTGAAGAATCCCGGGCCGCAGCCTTGCAGGCCGCTAGGGCGCTGCTCATTGAATCGGGCCCGCAATCAGTCACATTGAAAGCGGTTGCGGGGCGCATTGGGCGCACCCATGCGAATTTGCTTCACCATTTCGGATCTGCATCAGGGCTTCATAAGTCGCTGGCGGAACACCTTGCGTGGACCGTGTGTGAAACGATTAAGGAAGCTGTGCGTGCCAGCCGGGTGGGGCTGGGGGCGCCGCGCGAAGTTGTCGACCTGGCGTTTGATGCCTTCGATAAAGAAGGCGCCGGGGCCTTGGCGAGTTGGATGTTGCTGACGGGAAATGAAGATGCATTGGACCCGATTATCGAGGCGATCCACGCATTGGTTGATGAAATTGCACCGGAAGAGGCCCAGCATGGCCGCAGCTCTGAAATGCGGGTGCATGAGGATACGCTGACGTTGGTGCTGCTCGCATTGGGCGATGCATTGATGGGGGATGCATTGGCTCGCTCGCTTGGTGTGCCAAGGCGCACCGCGCGCGCGCGCGCCGAACAATTCCTGGTGGCATCGGTCGAAGAAGGAACCTAATTATTGCGCGCGGGCTGAATAATCATTTGTCGGGTGTTTTGGATAAATCCATCCAGTTCGGTATTAGATCGGACGTAATGTCATCCGTGCGCAAATGGTCGAGCGCCAACCCCAGATCCGGATAGGCCGTTTTGCGGCGTTTTTCGCTGGATCGATCGATGGGGACCACGACCAGCCGCCGATTGATTTTTTGCCGCCAGTTCATGCGGGCTGTGTTTTCCTGCCCGATGTAGCACCCTTTTTCGAAGGATACGCCGTTAAGATCGGCGGCATTGGTTTCCAGCCATAGAATATCACCCAAATCGGCGCGGCCTTCGCCCACCCCCAGATGCAAGCGATGGGCCTGCCATTTTGCATCGGCAGCTTCATCATGGGAGGATACCGGGGCCAGCCAGCGCCAGCCAAGATCGCTGAGCCGGGGGTCGGGCGCGGCCACCCCGGCATTTACGGCGTTCAGGGCATTTACTGTATTTTCTGCGGCTTTGGGATCTTCTTCAGCCTGCCAATGCACACCAAGATCATTTTCCAGCGTGATCGCGATTTTGCGGCGCAGGCAATATAAAGACAGGCGTTTTACCAGATCATCTGCGGCTGCAGCCTCGCAATCGAGCAATAATTCGCCTTGGCCATCGGCCCAAACGATGAAATCGAACATTGTCTTGCCCTGCGCGCCCAGAAGGCCGGTCCAGACAGGCAGCTTGCCCTTTACATCATTGGTGACCAGCCCTTGGAGGAAATCGGCGACATCCTCTGTATCAATTGTTGGTTTCAGCCGGATTACGGCGCGGTCGAACAGGCGGGTTGCTAGCATTGTCTCTAAGTGGCTCCGTCCCCGGTGAATTCAATGGGTGGGGGATTGTTGTCTGCGCGGCGCGCCCATTCAGGGGTTTGAGGATGCGGGCTTTAACATCTGTGTTCTTCCGGCAGATAATTGGCCGCAGCCTGCCTGCCATCTGGCCAGAGCAGCGGGACCTGCTTATGAGGAAGGGATGGCTGACAATACGATTCTGACCCTGCGCCAACCCGATGATTGGCATGTTCATTTGCGAGATGGGGATGTGATGCGCGGCGTGGCTGTGCATACAGCGCGGCAATTCGCGCGGGCGATCATAATGCCAAATCTATCGCCAGCGGTGACAGATATCGCCGCTGCGCGCGCCTATCGCCAGCGTATCATAGATGCGGTGCCAGACGGGATGAAGTTCACCCCGCTGATGACTTGTTATCTGACCGATGGGTCTGATCCAGACGAGCTGGCGGGCGGGTTTGCACAAGGTGTGTTTACCGCAGCCAAGCTGTATCCTGCCAATGCCACCACCAATTCTGCTGATGGTGTGAGCGATATTTCCGCGATCCGTCCTGCGCTGGAGAGGATGGAGAAAATCGGGATGCCGTTGCTTGTGCATGGCGAGGTAACCGATAGTGACGTGGATATATTTGATCGGGAGGCGGTTTTTATCGACCGCATTTTATCCAAAATCGTGCGCGATATGCCCGAATTGAAAATAGTGTTTGAGCATATCACCACCGAAAATGCCGTGCAATTTGTGGATAATGCGGGCGCAAATGTGGCGGCCACTGTCACGCCGCAGCACCTTCATATCAACCGCAATGCGATGTTGGTCGGCGGCATCAGGCCGCATGCCTATTGTTTGCCGGTGGCCAAGCGGGAACGCCACCGGCTGGCATTGCGCAGGGCTGTAACCTCTGGTTCTACCAAATATTTCCTTGGCACAGACAGCGCGCCGCATTCGGTGGCGGCAAAAGAAAATGCCTGCGGCTGTGCAGGCATTTTCAATGCACCTTATGCCTTGGAAAGTTATGCTACGGTATTTGATGAAGAAGGCGCGCTTGATCAGCTGGAATCGTTTGCCTCTGAAAATGGTCCGCGTTTTTATGGGCTGCCTTTGAACGATAGCGCGATCACGCTAGAACGCGCGGCAACCATTGTGCCTGCCGCGATTGATGCCAATGGCACGCAAATTGTGCCTTTCCATGCCGGTCAAACGCTGGGCTGGCGGCTTAGGGCCTAGGTTGGTTCCTAGGTTGGCCCCTAAGCTGGCGGGTCAAAGCGCCTTTTTCGTTTGGCCATTATATCCCAGACAAAGATAGCGACCGCGCACCAGATCAGCACGAAACAGGTAATCTGGGCTGGCTGCAATTTTTCCTCGAAGACAAAAATGCCCAGCAAGAAGACGATGGTAGGGGCCAGAAACTGGACGAAGCCGAGCGAAGAATAATCCATCCTGCGCGCTGCCACCGCAAACAGCAGTAGCGGGGCGGCGGTTACCGCGCCCCCCAGAATGATTGCGGCGCTCAACCATAAATCATTGCCGAATGATAATCCGGCTGCGGATTTAGCGTAATAGAAAGCAATGATCGCTGCGGGCCCAAGTAATATGGTTGTTTCGATCGTGAGGCCGGGCAGCGCGCCAACCGCAACCTGTTTGCGCAATAATCCATAGAGGCCGAAGCTGAGGGCCAAAGTCAGGCTGATCCACAAGGTTGCCAGCGCCCCGCCAAGCAGAAGCGAAACACCAAGCCCGGCCAACCCCACCGCAAGCCATTGGCGGGTGCCCAACTTTTCCCCCAACACCAATGTGCCCAGCAACACATTGAGCAGCGGATTGATATAATAGCCAAGGCTGGCCGCGAGGACATGGCCGTTTTGCACCGCCCAGACATACACCAGCCAGTTGGTCCCGATTAAAACAGAGCTGGCAGCCAAGGTAAGCATTACCCGCCGGTTGCGGAATGCAGCGCGCAATTCAGCCCCCTGACGGCGCAATGCCACAATCAGTAGGCAAATTGGCAGGGTCCAGATAGCCCGCCAGCCGACAAATTCGAATGGTGGGACAGTTTTGACCAGGATCAGGTAAAGCGGCAGCAAGCCCCAGATCAAATAGGCACCAAGTGCAGCGGGTAAGCCCGGTCCTGCTGAGCCAAAGTGTTGGGAAGAAGTGTTCATAGGCGGTTATTAAGTGCGTCTAAATAGCGCGGCAAGCAGCGTTTGATCGCATCTTGGATTTTCCCATTGGCGCTGCAAATTGGCCTTGAAACATGGCGAAACCATGGGGTCGTTCAGCCCATCAGCGGGTCTTGCTCGAGACTAGACGGCCTTAGCCAAGAGATTGCCGCCTAACCTTCTTTAAAGGCGGGCGGGGCAGCAACATTTGCGCGTGCAATCATCCCTTAACGGGACAGCGCAAATTTTAACCATCTTTGCAAAGGTTTCATTAACCCAGATTGAGGAGGAGTAAGCCATATTTCGTATTTCTCCGGAGCACGGCCATGACATTGCGTATTTCTTACCCAGCAATCATCCTTCCTGTAATGTTGCTTGCAGCCTGCGGCGGCGGGGCTGATGATGGTGCTGGCAATACCGAGGTTGATCCAGCCACGCAGGCCGCGTTGAATGACCAGATCATGGTCGATCCTGATCTTGCCAACCAGAATGAAGGCAATGCGGGCCTGACGGGGGGGACGGACCGCTCATTGCCATCAGCCGCGATGACACCGGCAATGATCCAGTCCGCCCGCGAAGAAGCGATGGCGCTGGTCGGGGGAAGTGTGGGGATGAAACCGGCCCCGTCAGCCAAAGTTGTTACCGGCGGTATTCCTGAAACATCGGCCCTGACGGCGGCGGCAAGGGCTGCGGTTGCACCCGGCGGTGAAAATTGTGCCGGATCTGTTCAATATTCAGCAAAATGGGCGGCCCGTTTGCCGAGCGCATTTCCTGTCTATCCGCGCGGTAGCACACAAGAGGCGGCCGGAAGCGACAAGGGGCAATGTGCCCTGCGGGTCGTCAATTTCCTGACCCCGGTCGGGCTGGATGATGTTTTGTCATTTTATCACAGCCGGGCAACCACGAATGGTTATTCATCTGAACATCTAAAGAAGGATGGCGATAATATCGTCAGCGGCACCAAAGGCGGTGCATCCTTCGTTGTATACGCACGGCGCCAGTCCAATGGATTGACAGAGGTCGATCTGATTACCAGCGGCAAGTAATTTTCAATTGGTGAAACCAACCCCGACACTGGCCCGGGGTTGGTCCATCTCGTTGCTGGCAACAGGATAGGCACAGTAATCTGCTGCATAAAATGCTGATGGCCGGTGATTGCCCGATAATCCAACCCCGCCGAAGGGCGAGGCAGAGGATGCGCCGTTGGTTGGGCGGTTCCAATTAACAATCCCGGCGCGAATATTGGCCCAGAACCGATTGTAATCCTGCGGACTTCCGCCAATCAATGATGCCGAAAGGCCAAAACGTGTCCGATTGGCCTCGGTAATGGCCTGATCAAGATCATCCACCTTGATGACTTGGAGCAAGGGCCCAAACAACTCCACATCTGGCCGCTGCGCCATCGCTGTGGTGTCGATAATTGCGGGCCTAAGAAACGGCAGATCATCATCGGGCCGGGTCATATGTTTGATCGCTTTGCCCCCGTTGGACAGGAGGTATAGATAACTTTCGACCAATTGATCTGCCACTTCATTATCGATTACCGGGCCCATAAACGGGGCAGGTTCTGCAAAGGGTTCGCCCACCACAATGCGTTTGGTCAGATTGCCGATTTCTTCGATGATTGGATCATACATCTGGGGCGTAATAATCAACCGCCGCGCCGCAGTGCAGCGTTGGCCTGCGCTGGTGAAAGCTGATTGCACAATCAGCATTGCAGCATCGGGAACATTGGGGGTGTCCACAACCACGATCGGGTTGTTGCCGCCCATTTCCAGCGCCACGATCTTGCCCGGTGTGGCAGCCAGTTGCGTGTTGATCGTAATGCCAACTTGGGCCGACCCGGTAAATAGCACACCGTCCACGCCGCTATGTTTCACTAATGCTTGGCCTTGCGCCGGCCCGCCAGGCAGGAATTGCACGACAGCGGCTGAAATTCCGGCAGCATGAAAACACTTCGTCAACATTTCGCCGACAGCAGGCGTTTTCTCGCTCGGTTTGAAAATCACCACATTTCCGGCAATCAGGGCGGGGACAATGTGGCCATTGGGCAAATGGGCGGGGAAATTATAAGGCCCCAGAACCACCATCACCCCGTGGGGCTTGTGGCGCACTGCAGAACTTCCCTGTATCCCGATATCCATCTTTTTCTGGCCGGTTCGTTCTGCATAGGCCCTGACTGAAATATCAACCTTGTTAATAACCGATTCGACTTCGGTTCGGGCTTCCCACAGGGGTTTTCCGGTTTCCCGCGAGATTAATTCAGCCAGAGGTTCTGCTTGCTTGCGCACTTCATTGGCAAATCGGCGGCACAATTCGATCCGTGTTGCCAATGGCTGGGCGGCCCATGCAGGCCAGGCCCGCCGCGCCCGATCCACTGTCTCATCAACGTTACCAGGCACGCCGCGCCATAATTGCGTGCCTGTCGCGGGTTCGAAGGAGATTATCTCATTTTGGGCCACGATGGTTGAACTTCCTGTTTAACCGTTGAACTTTTCCGGTGTGTGAGTATGATTAATCAGCTTTTAACGTTCCGTCCGTCTAGCGCGAGTCGTCTCTGGGTCAATTGTCACCCAATATGGCTAAGGCATGATGCTTTGGAAACGCTGAAAGTGCAGGCGGTCTACATTGGGCCGTTTGAGGGGGTAAAACTAAGAAGCAATTTGATGATCGAAGGTTATTCGGCATTATAAGTGCTCCAACCCTCAAGCAGATTTTGGGTCGTCTTTAAATTCTCGCGGGCAATTCGCGGGGTAAGTTTGAACGGGCCTTCGGGCCGCCTTGAGGTGTGATATCATGCAAAGTAAATTACAGAAATTCAGTGTATTGGCGTTTGGTGCGTCGGTCTCGGCAATCGCTGCCTTCTCGCTCTCTGCAACACCCGTCGCGGCAGAAGAATGCCTCCTTGATGATGGCGTACTTCCAGGGTTTGCTGATGGGTTTGATACGACGGCCGGTGCTGTTGGCTCGGGCAATCAGTCGGTTGCCTGCGGCGAAGCTTCAGTCGCCTCTGGCGAGCGTTCGATCGCTGTGGGCCTGAGGGCTACTGCCTCCGGCGATTTTTCGACGGCAGTCGGCGGTGAAGCAACGGCAACCAGCACGGGCGCTTCCTCCTTTGGTAATGGCGCTGATGCAACCGGTAATAACTCCACAGCACTGGGCACAGCATCCGAAGCATCAGGCAATTTCTCGACCGCTACGGGCCGTCAGGCAACTGCATCGGGCGATTTTTCGACAGCTGATGGTTATCAGTCGATCGCCAGCGGAGAGCAATCGAGCGCCTATGGCGGCCGGGCAAATGCCAGCGGTAACGATTCGGTAGCTTCTGGCTGGGAATCAGTGGCTTCTGGTGACTCATCGACAGCGGTAGGTAATCAGGCCCAGGCAACTGGCGCATCGTCCACCGCCCTTGGCGATCAGGCAAACGCAAGCTTTGACGGGGCAACCGCTCTTGGCTTTGGTGCTACTGCAATACGTCCGGGCCAGGTGGTTCTGGGCGGCGCCGGTAGTTCGGTGACGGTTGGCGATCTAGCCTCCAGCTCGGCTGCCCAATCCGGCACGCTGTACATGACCTCGACCGACGCATCTGGTACGCTTGGTCAGGGGCCAGCGATTAGCAGCCTGGCTACTCAGACCGATCTGGCGACGACCAATGCCAATGTTTCCAGTAACACCGCTGCAATTGGTGTGAACGCGACTGCGATCGGGGCGAATGCAACCGCAATTGGTGCGAACACCACCGCAATTGGCGTAAATTCAACGGCAATCGCAGGCAACACCACTGCAATTGGTGTGAATTCAACGGCAATCGCAGGCAACACCACTGCAATTGGTGTGAATGCAACAGCAATCTCAACGAACGCAACGTCCATCGCTGGTAACACGATGGCGATCGGTGTGAACACGACTGCAATTGGTGCAAACTCCTCTGCAATCGCTGGTAACACTTTGAACATCGGCACTAACGCAACCAATATCACTGCGTTGCAGGCGCTCACCACGACACAGACCGGTCAGATCAATACTCTGTTCGGCGAGACAGCGGCCAATCGCTCAGCGATCAAAAGGGCCAATGAAGGTGTCGCAATGGCGCTTGCGATGGAATCGCCTGCGCTTCCTGCTGGGACCAACTTCGGTCTTTCCGGCGGCATCGGTTACTTTGAAGATCAGGGCGCTGGCACACTGGCAGTATCTGCCCGGGTTAGCGAAAATGCTTCTGTTTCCGCTGGTGTTGGTGTCGGCTTCGACAGCGGCGAAGTGGGTGCACGTGGTGGCTTCCAAGTTGCTTGGTAATCCATTACAACGTTCATCATGAAAATGATTGAAGATACAACGAAGATGCCGGGGCCAATGGTCCCGGCATTTTTGCGTTTTCCGGCCAATGCAGCCTCTGCATTCGCTGCTGCAATCGCTTTGGCCGCATTGGTTCTGCCCACAACAGGCATGGCCCAACAATCGGCTGGGCAGCCAGCCCAGCAATCACAAGGCGAGGTTGGGCCATCAATCCAGCCGCCGCCCTCGATGAGGCCGGTGCCCGATGCGCTGGGAATGTCCAAGCTGGTCTGGTCTACGATCCTTGCGGTTGATCATGCCAATCAGTCGGGCAATTATTCTGTGTTGCGCGACATGGCTGCACAAGGTTTCCAGATCAACAATAATGCAGCAAAACTGGCAGGCGTATTTGCAGGCATTCGTAATTCCCGAATTGATCTGTCGAATGCTTTGCTGGTGCCGCCAACCTATACAGAACCACCGCGCCAAATCCGTGCTGATTTGTTCGAAGTAAAGGGGGCGTTCAAATTGCGCCCGACCTCGATCTATTTCGACATGTATTTTCAATGGGAACAAGGCCGTTGGAAGCTGTTTGGAATTGATATTCAGCCAGCATCGATGGCAGGTTCAATGCCTACGCCGCCAAAAACTACTGCGCCCGTAGTCAAGCGATAGAAAATTCAGCACAATCGTTCTGCTTTACGCATGCCCTTGCGGGGTAGGCGGCTGGCCCAGCGCGGCCCCTAATCGGCGGATTGCGGTGATTTTGTCTTGTAACGGCCGCCAGTCATCATGTTTGTCGATGGCGGACCAGATCGTTTCCACTTCATCGATCAGCAAGCTTTGCGGGGCAGTATTTTGCCAATATTGATCATCGCCCGGGATCGGCTGGTATCCCTCTAGCGCGCCCGCTAGGGGGCCGTCCTTTGTCTGTCCGCCCCGGTGGCGCAGCCAGAATTCTTCAGGCGCGGTGCCGCTTTCCTGCATGAATGCTTCGCTGGCTGAAACAAGGCCGCTATCACGCTCTGGCCCAAGTGATTTGATGCCCAAACGCCAGACCCAGCGCCGCGCGAGGGCAGCCATATACAGCGGCCCAAACCGTTCCATTGCTGCGATCAGCGGCGGCGCGTCGGCAAGGTGGCGCAGCGCAATGGCCAATTGCCCGCAATTCCAATGCAATGCCTCTGGTTGGCGGCCAAAAGCATAGAGGCCCTGTTGGTCAAAATAGGCAGCGGTGAAGCTGGCATCCCAGCGGGGCAGCCAGCGCCATGGCCCGTAATCGAAACTTTCACCCGTGATGTTCATATTATCAGTGTTGAGCACCCCGTGGACAAAGCCGGCGACCATCCAGCTGGCAGCAAGATCTGCCAGCCGTTCAACCACCTGATGCATCAATTGCACCGCGGGCTGATCACGCCCCGGGGCGCTGGGCGGCGCAGGCGGCCCGGGATAGTGTTGCAAGCAATAATCGACCAGATTTGCCATGTGGCCCGGTTCTTCCAAGGCTGCGAGGCGCTGAAAGGTTCCAATCCGGATATGGCCATGGCTTAGCCGCACCAAAACGGCAGAACGAGTTGGTGAGGGCTCATCATTGCGCGTCAACGCTTCGCCGGTTTCCACTACTGATAATGTCTTGGATGTATTTACCCCTTGCGCTTCGAGCATTTCAGTAGCGAGGATTTCCCGCATAGCGCCTTTTAGCGTCAAGCGGCCATCACCTGCCCGACTATAGGGCGTGGTGCCAGATCCCTTGGTTCCGCAATCGAGCAACCGGCCAGAGCAATCGCGCAATTGTGCAAACAGAAACCCGCGGCCATCGCCGATCTCGGGGTTGTATACGTGAAACTGGTGGCCATGATATTTGAGCGCCAATGGCCGGGGAAGATTGCCCGGCAGGGGCGCGAAATGACCAAAATGCGCGAGCCATTGATCCTGCGGCAGATCACCCAGCCCGATCGCATGATCCCAACGCACATTACGAAACCGCAATTGCGCGTGCGGGAAATCGGCAGCGGATACAGGGGCGCCCAGCCAATCGGCCAGTTCAAGGATTTTTGGATCGGCGCAATAGGCGGCGGGTTGCGGTTCTGTTCGCATCGGGCAATAGTGGGGATGCGCGCGCCGCTTAGCAATCCCTGCCAGGCACAGGCCCGCGTGGTTTCATCATCCAGCATAGGAAACACCGCGCGCCGATGGATTCGATTTTTGACGACCGTTCCTGGCAAAGCCGGGACGGCCTTACCCTGCATTTTCGCGATTATCGGGCTGGGGCGCAGGTGGAACTTTCACGCCCGCCATTGCTGTGTTTGCACGGCCTGACGCGCAATGCGCGCGATTTCGCGCCGCTGGCTGAACGATGGGCAGACCAATGGAGAATATTGGTCCCCGAAATGCGCGGCCGCGGGGCAAGCGAATATGCCCAAGACGCAATGTCTTATAATCCGCAAACGTATGTTGCGGATATTGAGGAATTGCTGCGCCAAGAAGGGATAGAACGCTTCGTTGTGATTGGAACTTCGCTTGGCGGGCTGATGACCATGTTATTGGCGGCCAATGATGCAGCGCAGCTGGCAGGCGCTGTGCTGAATGATATTGGCCCCGCCGTTAATGCAGCTGGGCTTGGCCGGATTGGGGAATATGTAGGGCAAGGCAATACCTACGCCAGTTGGACCCATGCCGCGCGCGCCATGCAGGATCTGCATGCAAAGGCGTATCCCGCATTCGAAACCCAGCAATGGCTCAATATGGCCAAACGGTGCATGATAATGCAGCCAGATGGCCGGATTGCTTATGATTACGATGTAAATATCGCTGAACCATTTAGGCAGGCTGATGGCGCAGCGCCGCCGGATCTATGGAGCGCATATGAGGCGCTGCGCGATGCGCCCTTACTGGTGTTGCGCGGCGAATTATCTGATCTGCTGGCCCCAGATACATTGGATGAAATGCAGCGCCGGATACCCAGCGCAAATATTGTTACTGTGCCCAATGTCGGGCATACACCCATGCTTGACGAACCCGAAGCCAGTGCGGCGATCGAGGAATTTCTGGCGAAGATACAATGAACAAAAAGAAGAAAACTGCGCCGCATATCCTCCACCTCCATTCGACATTTTCAGCTGGGGGAAAGGAATTGCGCTGCGCTGGGCTGATTAATGCTTTTGGGCCCGGGGTCGGGCATTCCATTGTCTCTGCCCTGCCGGAAAGGATGGAAGCCTCCGCCCATATTGCCCACAATATACCAGTAGCTTACCCTAACGACTTTCCTGCACTTCAAGGTCGGCCAACGCCGGGGCGTTTACAAAAGCTGGCACGCGCAATGAAGGGCTACGATCTGATCCTGACTTATAATTGGGGGGCGATCGATGCTGTGATGGCGCATACATTATTTGGTCAGTCGCTTGGGCTGCCCCCGCTAATCCACCATGAAGATGGATTTAACGAAGACGAATTTAAGCGGCGCAAAAGAAGCAGGAACTGGTACCGCAGGATTGCCTTGGGCCGGGCATCGGGCTTGGTTGTGCCATCAGAAAAACTGGAAGAAATCGCTTTGCATGACTGGGCCCAGCCCATGGGCCGCGTAAAACGGATCGCCAATGGTATTGCGACGAAGGAATTTGCAAGGAAGCTGCGGCCAGACGCATTGCCCGGGGTGGTTAAACGCAGCGATGAATTTTGGGTCGGGACCATGGCCGGGCTGCGTCAGATTAAAAATTTGCCGCGCTTGGTGCGGGCTTTTGCCTGGCTGCCTGATGATTGGCAGTTGGTGATTGTGGGGGAGGGGCCGCAAGAAGGTGCCATTCGCCGTGAAGCAGAACGGCTGGGCATTGGCCACCGTTTGCATATGCCCGGTTTTGTGGCGGACCCGGCGAAATATGTCGGCCTGTTCGATATTTTTGCCCTCTCATCCGACAGCGAACAATTTCCGATTTCGGTGATCGAAGCGATGGCGGCGGGCCTGCCGGTGGCAGCGCCTTGTGTGGGTGATGTTCTTGATATGGTGGCGCAGCCAAACCGCAGGCTGATTTCACCCGTCGGGGATGAGGCCGCCCTTGCCGCTGATCTTACCGAGCTGGCAGAGGATGGCGCACTGCGGGCCCAAGTGGGCGGGGCAAACCGGCAAAGGGCGCTGATGCAGTTTGATGAAAAGAAGATGATCGACACTTACCGCAGGCTTTATGCCTCTGCCATGGGGCGCCAGTCGCTATCTTGACAGGGCAATGCTTCACTAGCGGTTCACACGGCGGGGGACAGGCAGGCAATCATCAATTGCAACATTGGCCTTATTAGTTAAAGAACGCAGCCTCGTAACTTTCAGCAATCCGTAAGCGCCCATCGTGGCTGTGAGACCGAAATTGGCCCTGACACCCAAGAACAACTCTGACCAAACTGGTGATGCCCCGGCCGACAAGGCCGACAAGAAGGCCCAGCGACAAGCTGCATCTGAAGATGTGCTGCTGCGCGAAGTCGATGATGCGGTGCGGCAAGATCAATATGCCAGCTTTGCCAGCACATATGGTAAATTGCTCATCGCGGTACTTGTGCTCGGCCTTGGCGGGTTTGGCGGGTATCTTTATTGGGATGGCCAGCGTGAAGCTGGGATGGAAGTGCATTCTGAAACGCTGGTTGCCGCGTTGGATCAGGTTGAAGCGGGCAAACTGGCGACTGCATCAACCACCCTTGATCCGCTGTTGACCAAGGGCGAGGGCGGGGTGCAGGCTTCGGCCCGGATGCTGAAGGCGGGTATTGCGCTGGAACAGGGCAATAAGGATGAAGCGGTCAAATTATTCGCCCAAATCGCCGCAGATGATAGCGCGCCTGCAGCCTTGCGTGAAATTGCCACGATCCGTCAGATCGCCACTGATTTTGATGCAATCAAGCCGGAAGATGTAATCGCCCGGTTGAAACCGCTGGCGGTGCCTGGCGAACCGTTCTTTGGCAGTGCGGGTGAACTCGTCGCCATGGCCTATTTGGAACTGGGCAAGAATGCCGAAGCTGGAACATTGTTTGCAACAATGGCCAAAAATGAAAAAGTGCCTGAGGGTTTGCGCTCGCGGTCACGCCAGATGGCTGGATTGCTTGGTGTTGATGCGGTCGAGGATGTTGACAAGGTGCTCGAAGAGATGGCGTCGGCTGAGAATGCGGCTGCGCCAATTACACGGTAATGACCCCGGGATAATTGCGGGGCTTTGATTTTTTGAGGATGTGTGACCCGATGATCGGCAACAAATTTTCGCAAACTGGCCGTATGGCGCTGGTAATCGCTTTGGCGGCGGGGCTTTCCGCTTGCGGAGGGGGATTGTTCGGCAAGAAGGGCCCAAAGACCACGCCAACATTGGGGGATCGCATTCCGGTCCTGTCGCGGATCGAAAGCGGCGCCAAGGTTGATCCTTCGCTGGCTGGTGTGTCGGTGGTTTTGCCCCCACAGCAGACCAATAGCGAATGGGCACAGGCAGGCGGCACGGCCAGTAAATCATACGGCCATCTGTCCTTGGGTGATAATCCGGTGCAGGTATGGACTGCAAAAATCGCTGGTTCAAACAACCGCAGGCGGCTTGCAGCAGCTCCGGTTATTGGCGGCGGCATTATGGTGGCGGTTGGCACTGATGGCGCTGTAAATGCGTTTGACGCGGCCAGCGGCGCGCGCCGCTGGACCTATCAGATGAAAGTGGACAACAAGCTGGAATCTTCCGCATTTGGCGGCGGTGCCAGCTATTCCAATGGCCGGGTTTATGCCACCAACGGGATCGGCGAAGTCGCCGCGATTGACGCACAAACCGGGGCGGAAATCTGGAAGGTGCGGCCTGCTGGCCCGCTGCGTGGTTCACCGACAATCGCATTTAATGCCGTATTCGTGATGACGCAGGACAATCAGATCATCTCTTTGGCCGCTGCTGATGGCGCCAATAATTGGCAGGAATCAGGTTCCAGCGCGCAGGCCGGTGTTTTTGGTGTTGCAGCGCCCGCAGCTGGGCAAGGCACGGTGATCGCCGGTTATAGTTCGGGCGAATTGTCTGCCTATCGTTATGAAAACGGGCGCACGCTGTGGGCGGATGCCCTGTCGCGCACCTCGATTTCGACCGAGGTTGGCGCGCTGACTGATATTGATGCTGATCCGATCATTGATCAGGGCCGTGTCTATGCCTTGGGGCAAGGCGGCCGCATGGCGGCTTATGAACTGGTAACGGGCCAGCGGATCTGGGAACTGAATCTGGCGGGCATTTCAACACCGGCAGTTGCGGGTGAGTGGATTTTCACACTGACCGATGATGCACGCTTGCTGGCCATTGCCCGCGCCACCGGCAAGGTGCGCTGGATTTCGCAATTGGCGCGCTATCGCAACGAAAAGAAGAAAAAGAACTCAACCTTCTGGACGGGGCCTGTTCTGGCCGGAAATTCACTGTGGATTGCAAGCACCCAAGGCCATATCTACCGCGTCAGTATTGGCGAGGGATCAGCCGCACTTTACCGTAATCTCAAGACGTCAGTTTCACTGGCGCCGGTGGTGGCGAACAATATGCTCTATCTGCTAGATGATAACGGCGTAATACACGCCTTTCGTTAAGGTTGATCTTACCGCTGCCTTAACCCTTTTTGGTTAGCTTGGCGGGCATGAATGATGCTCAGACCTCTATCGGCGTTGCTGCTGAACCCGTCTGCCCGCCTGAAAGCGATGTTTCAGCGGGGGTTGGCATTGTTGGTGCGCTGGGGCTGATTGGCTGGATTGTATTCTGCCGCAATTATGGCGCATTTGCTGATTTTTTTGAAATTCCGGGCCCGCATAGTAGGCTGGCAGGACCATATGCAGCGCTGGCAGCGATGGTGTTCAGCGCCGGCCCCATGGTTATCTGGTCTTTGTTGATCGACAAAGTTCATCGCCGCGCATCGACCGGGATTGATTGGCAAAATCCGCGCCCAATCTCCGCTGTGGTTGAAACATCGGTGGTTAAACTCGCCGGTCTTTGGTCGACATGGGCGATTATCGGTTTTCTTTATTGTGTTGGCCGCTGGTATTGGTCGGGCCAATATCTATTCGCGATGGAGATTATAGGTCTAGCGGTGATCCCGCTATTCTTGCTGTCCATCCCTTATGTATTGTGGTTGGAACGTGTGGTGGCGGAGCCGCGCGATGATGCCTGGAATTTTGGCGCGATGTTGATCGCCCGCGAGGCATGGGATGCCCATAAGGTCAAAAAACATTGGCGATCCTGGGGCATTAAGGCATTTTTTGGTGCTTTCATGATCTCCATCCTGCCCGGCGGATTTGCCGAAGTGGTCAATGCCGATTTTTCCGGCATTCTAAGCGATCCTGTGCGATTGGCATTCTTCCTGATTGCCTTGCTGTTTGTGGTGGATGTTCAGATCGGCACGGTGGGGTATCTGGTCACCATGCGGCCGCTTGATGCGCATATTCGCAGCGGGAACCCGTTGCTGGCTGGCTGGCTGGCTGCGCTGATCTGCTATCCCCCGATGGTATTTGCATTCATGGGCGGAAACGGGATTTTCGCTTATGAGGTGAACACCGCCGGTTGGACACATTGGTTCGGCGCAAGCATGCCATTATTGTGGGTGTGGGCTGCATTGCTGGTGGTTTTGACCGGCATTTACGCTTGGGCGACGATGGCATTCGGCCTGCGTTTTTCCAACCTTACCTATCGCGGCGTGTTGACCAATGGCCCCTACCGTTTCACCCGCCATCCCGCCTATGTCTCGAAGAATTTGTTCTGGTGGCTGTCGGTCTTGCCCTTTTTGGTCACCAGTGGATCATTGGTGGATGTGGTGCGCAATACTTTCTTCCTTGGCTGCGTAAGCGCCATCTATTTCTGGCGCGCAAAAACAGAAGAAGCGCATTTGCTGGGCGAGGATGAAAAATATCGGGAATATCATGCATGGATGGAGCAACATGGCCTGCTGACAAGGCCGCTCTGCGCACTGAGTCGGCGTTTACGCTTTCGCCGTTCTGCGCCGGTGCCAGCTAACCGATAGGCACCAGATCGCAATTGCCATTGAAGGGGCTTTTCTGAAATCTGATACTGTCTAAATTTCAGGCCGCCCAGAATTGGCCAAGGGCCAAAATTCTCAGAAGCTGTTTTTATAGACCCGCTGGATGTCGCCGGCCCATTCATTATTATACGCATCGAGCAGGCGCTGCGCGGGGACTTTGCCGCTGGCAATAATTTCGTCCAACGATTCAATGAAACCTGTTTCATTATCTCCGCTTGTGTTCAGCCTGGCGCGGGAGGTCAGGCCGGAACGGGCAATGGCCAGGGCATGTTTGCCAAGATCGCGCAAGGTGCCGCCGCCCGGGACTGGTGCATCGAGCGCCATCTTGGGGACCATATTACGCAAATCTTCGCGTTCCTCCATTGTCCAATGTTTGACCAGATCCCATGCTGCATCCAGCGCATCTTGATCATACAGCAGGCCCACCCACAGCGCGGGCAGCGCGCAGATGCTCGACCATGGTCCGCCATCGGCGCCGCGCATTTCAAGAAAGCTTTTCAGGCGCACTTCGGGAAAGGCGGTGGATAGATGGTCCCACCAATCGCTCTGACGTGGCTTTTCCCCCGGCAAAACAGACAATTCGCCCTTAAGAAAATCACGAAAACTCAAGCCTGATGCGTCAATATATTTGCCGTCGCGAAAGACGAAATACATTGGCACATCCAGCATATAATCGACATAGCGTTCATAGCCAAAACCATCTTCAAACACGAAGGGCAACATACCGGTGCGGTGGGGATCGGTGTCGGACCAAATATGGCTGCGATAGGACAGGAAGCCGTTCGGTTTGCCCTCAGTAAAAGGTGAATTTGCAAACAGCGCTGTGGCCAAGGGCTGTAATGCAAGACCAGTGCGGAATTTTTTCGCCATGTCTGCTTCGGATGAATAATCCAGATTCACCTGAATGGTGCAAGTCCGCAGCATCATGTCGAGGCCAAGATTGCCCACACGCGGCATATGCCGCACCATAATATCATACCGCCCTTTGGGCATGATCGGCAGTTCTTCGCGTGTTTTGTCGGGCCACATGCCAAGGCCAAGAAAGCCGACCCCGCAACGTTCACCGATCGCCTTTACCTGATCCAGATGCCGGCCGGTTTCAGCGCAGGTCTGATGTAGATTTTCCAGCGGGGCGCCGGATAATTCCAATTGTCCGGCAGGTTCCAAGCTGACGGTGCCATCATCGCCGCGCATGGCGATGACCTTTCCGCCTTCTTCCACCGGTTCCCAACCAAATTCACGCAAAGCCAACAGCAAATCGCGAATACCGCATGGCTCATCATAAGATGGAGCATGAAAATCACCACGTTTATAGACCAGTTTTTCATGTTCGGTGCCAATGCGCCATGCATCGCGCGGCTTTTCGCCAGCCTGCATTGGCTGGGCCAATTGGTCCCGGCTTTCGATAATCGGATCTTGCGATCCATCAATCTCGCGTGTGCTCATGTTCGCCGCGTTAGGCAACGCGCATCGCGGATACCAGCGATATTATTGTATTGGCGCGCGGTTTGCACTTTACCAGTCACCCATCATTCCCATCCATAATGATATCCCTGTGATTGCAGCGGTTTCGCCCCTCAATATTCGTGGGCCCAGTGTAATTGGTTTTACTGCTGCGTGATGGCGAAGAAGGTTTCTTTCTGGATCATCAAACCCGCCCTCCGGCCCGATCATAAGGGCAGCGGGCGTTCCGCCAGCGGAAAATTGCGCCGCAGCAGATCCGCCGCCTGCTTCGTCTGCAAAGAACAGGGGGCGTTGTTCTGGCCAGTTAGCCAGCAGAGCCGGCAGTTTCACCGGCGGGGCAATTTCGGGCAGGGCGGTGCGGGTGCATTGTTCGGCAGCCTCGGTTGCGATCGCGCGCGCGCGTTCCAGGTTAAGTTTATCCGCCACGCAGCGGCGCGTAATGATCGGTTGAATTTTGGAAACCCCCAATTCAGTGGCCTTTTCCAGCACAAGATCAAACCGATCTTTCTTAAGAAGGGCCGGGCATAACCAGAAATCGGGCACTTCTTCGCGCGGGCGCAAATGTTTGGTTATTTCCAAACCCACTTCGCGTTTGTTTGCAAAACTGACTGCCGCGGCCCATTCGCCAGTGATATTATCGCAAAGAATGGCGATGTCGCCTTCTTTGGCCCGCATCACGCGGGACAAATAATTCGCCTGATTACCGGCAAGTAGCACCTGTTGCCCGGCGATCAGCGGGCCAGGGACAAACAAGCGCGGCGCGCTGCGCGGGGGCCAGGCGGGGGTTGCAGGCATGGCTTTTCAGTAGGCTGCGCCGGCGGTAGGATGCAAGGCATGAATGAAACGATTGTTCCTGACACACAGCACCGCGGCCTGATCGCGCGCCTGCCGCAAGGCCCGCGTGATTTAGCGCAATTGGCCCGTTTTGATCGCCCGATTGGGTGGTGGTTACTCTATTGGCCCTGTGTTTGGGGCGTGTGGCTGGCGGGCGCAGGCTGGCAATTGGAATTGCTATGCTGGCTGCTTCTGGGCAGCATTGCCATGCGCGGGGCGGGGTGTGTGTATAATGATATTATCGATGCCGATTTGGACCGGAAGGTTGCGCGCACGGCCCTTCGTCCGGTGGCAAGTGGGCGGATCAGCAAAATTGCCGCATGGGGCTGGTTGGCCAGCCTATGTCTGATTGGTTTGGCGGTGTTGTTGCAATTGGACTGGCCGGCCCAATTGGCGGCAGCTGCCAGCCTTGTTCTTGTGGCGGCCTATCCTTTTATGAAACGAATTACATGGTGGCCGCAGGCATGGCTGGGGATGGTGTTTAGCTGGGGCGTGCTGGTTGGGTGGAGCGCGCTGGGCGGGGTGAACCTGCAGGCTCTGGCTGCGCTTTATGGCGGATCGGTGCTGTGGGTCATCGGTTACGACACGATTTACGCACTGCAGGACCGCGAGGATGATGCATTGGTTGGCATCCGCTCCAGCGCATTGCGGCTGGGCGCAAATGTCAGGGCCGGTGTGGCTGGTTTCTTTGCCGGCGCGGTGATTTTGTGGGCATTTGGTTTCTGGCTGCTGCGCGGGGATTGGCTGGCGGCGTTGGCGCTGGCCCCGGCGGCGCTGCATCTTGGCTGGCAAGTGCTGACGCTGGACGAGGGGGATCCTGACAATCCGCTGGCCCGGTTCCGGTCCAACCGGCTGACCGGGGCGCTGGTGGCGGCGGCGTGTTTTGTGGTCGGGAATGCTTGATGTGTAACCTTTACCGCATGACCAAGACGGCGGACGAGGCGGCAAAATTGTTTGATACGGTAAATGCAGCTGTGGGCAGTAATCTGGGGGCGGAAATCTATCCCGGTTATCCCGGGATGGTGGTGCACAGCGATCAATTACAGTCGATGAACTGGGGTTTCCCGCTTCGGCGCAGGGGCGCGAAGGGGCAGATGTTGAAGGCCAAGCCGGTCAACAATGCGCGAAGTGACCGGTTGGCAGGGGCATTTTGGAAGCCGAGTTTTGAGCATCGGCGCTGTCTTATCCCGATGACCAGCTGGGCAGAGGCGCAAGGAGAAAAAGGCGCGATGACACGCACATATTTGTCCGTGCCGGGCGAAGATGTGTTCGCCGCTGCTGGCCTATGGCGCAGCAGCGACGAATGGGGCGATGTTTATTCAATGATTATGACCAATGCGGCAGGCGCCGCCGCGCAGGTCCACACAAGGATGCCCGTGCTCATCCGGCCTGAGGACTATCGAACCTATTTATCAGGCGATCCCGCGGATGCGTTTGATTTGTGCACACCTTGGGCCGGTGATCTTGTGATTGACCGCACGCAGGAGCCGTGGGCGCGAACAGCGCAGGCCCGATTGGTCTGAGCGTACGCGGGCCCAATTGCGGGCAGCGGATCATTCATAGCTGACGATTTCAAATTCGATGCCATCCCAATCGAAGAAATAAAACCGCCGGCCGGGTTCATATTTTTCATGCCCGTAAGGCTTAAGGCCTGCCTCGATCACAATTTCTTCCGCAGTTTCCAGATTGTCGACCACAAATCCGATATGGTTCATCGGCTGGCCTTTGGAAAAACCGCCCTGAACCGACTCGTGCGAATAAAGCGCAAGATAATCACCCTCGCTTCCGACATGGATCGTGTGCCCGCCGTTTATCGATGGCCCCTCCCACCGGATGTGCCAATCGAACAATTTGATGAAGAAGCGGGCTGAGCGGTCGGGATTGCTGACGGATAGATTGACATGTTCAAGTGTTGCAGCAGTCATAATTGTTTTCCTCTTTTGATTTCGGCCGGCAGGAATTCTGCCTGCCGCTTAGGGGCAAGATCCGGCGTTCCGGTAGGAAGAGAATCATCGCATTTGCATCTTGTGCAACCTCAAGTTAAGTTGAGGTCAAGCTAATAATTGGAAGAACATCCGTGCCCTCAAAACTGACCAGGAATGATTTGTTGCCCATTGGTGATCTGGCAAGGCGCACGGGCCTGTCAGTTTCCGCCATCCGATTTTATGAGAGCAAGGGGCTGGTGCAGGCGCTGCGCAGCAATGGTAATCAGCGCCGGTTCCTGCGCTCTGACATACGCCGGTTGAGCTTTATCCTGATTGCCCAGCAATTGGGGCTGGCCCTTTCTGAAATCGAGGGAGCGCTTGCCGCGCTGCCGCATGGCCGCACGCCCAATGCTAAGGATTGGCAGGCCATCAGTTTTTCCATTCGGGGGCAATTGGACCGCAAGATTACGCAGCTGGAAAAAACGCGCGCAAAACTGGATGGGTGTATCGGGTGCGGATGCCTTAGCCTGTCCCGGTGCAAACTTTACAATCCAGATGACGAGGCGGCAGAGCGCGGCGCGGGGCCGCAATTTGTGCTGGGGTAAAGTACGGGTTTTTCAACCATGCTGCGCGGTGTGCCATTGCCCAACGCTTCGTTATTTTGGCCCCAAATCAGGCCCAAGCTGGGGATCAAGATCGCGGGGGCGGGTGAATTGGACCAGCTGACCGCACCCTTCCTCCAGATCAGCCCAATGGTCGATGTTGAGTGTGAGTAATGCAAAAGTTGCGGTGGGATATTTATTGGCCGCATCATCAAGCAATGTGTTTTCGGCGGCCGGGGGAACCAATGCGAACAATAATTCCTGCAGGCCGGGGTTATGCGCAGCGATCAGAACCGTGTCTGCCTGGCCGCCGTTTTCGCGCAGCAGATCCATCAAAGTATCACAGCTGGCCAGATATAATCGCCTATCGAATACAGGTTCTGAATGGGGCATCGAAGTCATTAAAGTCTGTTTGACCCGCATTGCCGGACTGGCCAAAAGTAGGTCAATATTGAGCCCCTGCTGCGCGATAAGCTGCCCGATAATCGCAGCGCCCCTGCGCCCACGATCATTCAACCCGCGATCAAAATCACGCTTTGCCATGTCATCCCAATCGGATTTTGCATGGCGTAGGAGGGCAAGGGTTTTCAAAGAGAATTAATCACGCTGCGAAATCTGCCTGTATCATTTTTCCTGCGGTTCCTTCGAATCCTGCGCGGCCGAGTTATTATCGGGCAAATCATGCGAAACACTGTTGCTGACGCGTTGTAAAGCCTGCTCCAGCGTTACCCTCATGACAGGGGTGCCTTGGGGGAACGCGGCAAGCAGGCGGCTGGGGAATGCTGCACTCAGCACGATGAAATGGCCGCGGTCATCCTTGCTGCGGATCAGCCGGCCAAATGCTTGTGCCAGTTTTGCCCGGATCAGCCGGTCATCATATGCGCTGCCGCCATTTGCTGCCCGGCGCGCCCGATGAAGGATCGTGGGCCGGGGCCAGGGCACCTGTTCCATCACCACGCAGCGCAAACTTTCGCCCGGCACATCGACCCCGTCCCGCAGGGCATCGGTGCCCAGCAATGTTGCGCGCGGATCATCGCGGAAAATATCCACCAGCGTGCCTGTATCGATTGGATCGACATGCTGTGCATAGAGGGGCAATCCAACGCGGGCCAGCCGGTCTGCGATCCGGCCATGCACTGCGCGCATCCGCCGGATTGCGGTAAACAGGCCCAGCACGCCGCCGCCGGCTGCCTCGATCAAGCGTGCATAGGCGCCTGCCAGCGCGGGAATATCGCCGCGTTTTATATCTGTTACGATCAACACTTCGGCCTGATTGGCATAATCGAACGGGCTGGGCGCTGCAGCAAGGTGGGGCACAGCTTCGATATGGCGCGCGCCGGAACGCTCAATCGCTGCGTCCCAATCTTCGCCATCCGTGCCATGGTCGGTGAGGGTGGCAGAAGTCAGCATGACCCCATGGGCAGGTTCCAGCACTGTGCGGGCAAAAGGTTTCATCGGATCAAGCCAGCGGCGCTGGATCGCAATGTCGAATTCGCGCGCATCGGATCTTTCCACTTCCAGCCAATCGACAAATTCGGGGTCTGCCGGGCCGCCTAACCGGTCAAGCAAGGCTTCCCATGCGGTCAATAAATCAACCCGCCAGCCAAGTGATTGGCGCGCGCCTTCGATGCGGGCGCGTCCTTGGGCATCAAGCCAGTCGGGCGCATTTTCGATCACCGCTTCCAGCCGCCCGCCCAATGTCACAAGCGGGTGGCGGATCGCTGCCAATGCAGCCTGCGCCTGCCCTGCCAATTGGACGAAATTCCCCTCCAGCCCGGCGGCCTCCGTCTCGATCCCATAGCCTGCTTCTTGTCCGCCGCTTTCGTCTCTGGCGTAGGTTACCGCGCGCACGCCTGACAGCAGGTTTTCCAGCGGGCCATAGGGTTCGCCATCATTTATCCGTTGCAGCCATCCATCAGACGGCAATGCCTGTGCAGCCCGGATCGCATCCTCCACCGCTTTGCCGCCTGCATCATCATAACTGGCCACATCGGCCAGCCGCGCCGCCAACCCGCGCCGCCGCCCGCGCGCTTTACGTTCCGGGCCGATTATCCAGCGCCGTAATTCGATCGATTCCTGACCTGACAATGCCGCAGCGAAGGTTGAATCTGCAGCATCAAAGACATGGTGCCCTTCGTCAAAAATAATGCGGGTTGGGCGCTGGGCTGCATCGCGCCGTCTGGCCGCGTTGATCATCACCAATGCATGGTTGGCAATGACCAGATCGGCCTGCGCAGAATTGCGGGCGGCTCGTTCGATGAAGCATTTTTTATAATGCGGGCATCCAGCATAGACACATTCGCCGCGCTGGTCTGTCAACGCAGTTATGCCGCGCTTGGTAAATAGGGTGCCAAGCCATCCGGGCAAATCGCCGCCCACCATGTCGCCATCGCGGCTATAGGCGGCCCACCTTGCCACCAATTGCGCCAATATTGCCGCCCGTCCGCCAAAACCGCCCTGCAATGCATCTTCCAGATTGAGCAGACAGAGGTAATTTTCACGCCCCTTGCGCACCACCACCGGCCGGGTGCCATCGCTGCGCGTTTCAGGCCACGCACGCCGGCTTTCAGCGCGCAATTGACGCTGGAGGTTCTTGGTGAAGGTAGATACCCAGACGGTGCCCCGTGCCGCCCCGGCCCATAACGAGGCAGGGGCCAGATAACCCAATGTTTTACCAATGCCAGTGCCTGCCTGTGCCAGTAAAAGATGGGGCTGGCCGCGCTGGGTGCGCGGGGAAAATATCTTGCCCACCTCGCGTGCATAGGCGCGTTGTCCGTCGCGGCGTTCAGCGTTTTGGCCGGTTAGAATTTCAAGCTGGGATTCCACCGCATCTTCGCGAATTGTGACTTGTGCTGGCGGCGGGCGATCAGGCGTTTCTTCCCATTCGGGCAAGCTAGCGAACAACCATTTTTCTGCTTGTTCAGGCCGGTCGATATGGCCCATGCAAATCTGCGCCCATGGCCACCGCATCTTGGATAGCGATTGCAGCGCTGACCATGCGCCGCCCCGCTGCGGCCAATCGCGGCTCTTACAAGTTTCAAGCAAGGCGCCTGCAGCCAATTGGAGCAATGCGGGAACCTGATCATCGCTATCGGGCTCTGTCAGCCCAAGTGCATGGGCAAGCCCCTTGGGCGTAGGCACCACAAATCGTGCCGGATGGATAAATGCAAACAGTTCGAGCAGGTCGAGGCCGGATAGGTCGGGATAACCCAGCCTTGATGCAACCAAAGGCGCGTTCAATATTAACAGCGGCGTATCTGCCGCCGCCATGATTGCCTCGCCCTTGGAAATACCGCGTGTATTGCCGCTGTTATCCTGAGCAGGCTCTCGCAGCCAAGTGCCCGCATGGCTGGCGTGCAAGGCAGGAAGGGATAGGGCAGCGGCCATGCATCTGCGTTAGAACGAAAATGGAACAGGAGGAAAGGGGGGAAGGGCAAAACTTGCAACTTTGCCCACCATCGCCTCAGGAAAGCCCCCTAGCGCCATCTTTCATACTGAATATTTGAATAATCTGGCCGTTCACAATGCATGACCGCTTATGATCCTGCATTGTCCGCCAAGCCTGATGGTATCTTCGGGTTTTTCCGCCGCACCAAACCTGATCGCAATGCGGCAGAGGGCGCCGGTGAAACGAATACAAATACATTGGGCGACATGGCCCGTTTCATCGATGATTTTCAATTGGAAATCACCCGTTTTACCCTTGGCGTCGCCTATGATTGTGTGACCGGCATGGACCCTAGGCTGGCGCGTAAAATCAAACAGCGTGCCGCCAGCGGCAAGCCAATTGCAGGCGCCTGGTTAGAAGAAGCCAGAGCAGAAAATTCGCGCCATACTGGCATTTCCTTGCTGACCGAAGTTATGAACAAGCTTGAGCGTAATCTTGATGAATTTGGCCACTCTGCCCACTCAGCGCGCAGTATGACGCGCGATTATAACAGTGTGTTGGCTGAACATGGCGCGGATTTGGCAAAACAGGGGGGGCATGCCAGCGGGGTTGATGCTATTGTGAAGTTGGTTCGCAATATCATCGACCATACCAAGGCGCTTGAGCAGGAAATGGCGCGAAGCGAGCAGCGATCGCAGGCGATGCGCAAACAGCTCGACCGCGCACGGCGATCAGCGGATGAGGACCACCTCACAGGTTTGCACAATCGCCGCGCATTCGATGCACAGCTGGCCAAGGAAATTGAACATGCAAAGGAAAGCGGAGAGCCATTGTGTGTCGGATTTTGCGATATCGACCATTTCAAGAATGTTAATGACACCCACGGCCATGAGGCTGGTGATCGGGTGATCCGCGCGGTTGCCCACAGCCTATCTAAGGTTACAGGCGACCGGTGCTTTATTGCCCGCCATGGGGGGGAGGAATTTGGCCTGCTGTTCCGTGACCGAACACTGAAGGAGGCAGGCCAATTGTTTGATGAAGCGCGTGAGGTGCTGTCTGTCAGGCGGATGGTGAACAAGGCCACGAAAGAGCCGATTGGCTCGATTAGCTTTTCCGGCGGATTGGCCCGATATCGCGACGGGATAGAGCCGGGCCTTTTGCTTAAGGATGCCGACGAAGCGCTTTACCGGGCCAAACGTGAGGGGAGAAATCGGATTGTGATCGCTGAAGCAATGAACGGCGCCGTGCCCGCGCCGTAAAACGGCGATGAAAAGGCTGGGTTTTGGCCGGTTATCAATGCCATCCCGCCTTTGCCCCTGCCAATTACGGCGGCGCCATAATCACTGATGATTGCCTCTTTCTGGGTGCGTATTGCTGCATTGAAATATGCCGCAATGGCAATTTTTCCGGCATTTACCCAGCCATTTATTCAGCCATTTATTCAGGCATTTGTTCAGGCATTTGTTCAGCCGGCGTTTGGCGGCGTGCCGGGCCATGTTGGGCAGTGCAGGGGATGAACTTGGCCCGGATCAAAGCTTCGCGCTTGCAACATTGCGTGCAACGCGCAAAAGGCCTGCCATGACCGACACGAAACTCCGCGACGCAGCAGCGCAATCCAAAGCATGGCCTTTTCAAGAGGCACAGCGGCTGGCCAAACGATATCCGCAGGGTAAACGCGATGGCTCCGAGATATTGTTCGAAACCGGCTATGGGCCATCAGGTCTGCCGCATATCGGAACGTTTCAGGAAGTGCTGCGGACCACATTTGTGCGGCGTGCATACGAGGCGTTGACCGGTCATCCAACCCGATTGGTCGCGTTTAGCGATGATATGGATGGGCTACGCAAGGTGCCCGACAATGTCCCTAACAAGGATATGCTGACCCAGCATCTGGGGCAGCCGCTCAGCCGTATTCCCGATCCGTTTGGGAAATTTGACAGTTTTGCCGCGCATAATAACGCAAAGCTGCGCGAATTTCTTGACCAGTTCGGCTTTGATTATGAATTCGTATCCTCCTCGGACCGGTATAATTCTGGTGCTTTTGATGATGCGCTGAAGAATGTGCTTCGTAATAATCAGGCTATCTTGGATGTTATGTTGCCAACGCTGCGGGCAGAAAGGGCCGCGACCTATTCGCCCATCATGCCAATTTCGCCGTCCACCGGCGCTGTGTTGCAAGTGCCGGTCGAAATTATTGATGCAGACGCTGGCACGATCCGATTTGAAGATGTTACTGGCAAGAATATCGAACAATCCGTGCTTGGCGGGCAGGCAAAATTGCAGTGGAAAGTTGACTGGGCCATGCGCTGGGTCGCGCTGGGCGTTGATTATGAGATGTATGGCAAGGATCTGACTGACAGCGGAGTGCAATCGGGAAAAATTGCCAAGGTGCTGGGCGGGCGCAAGCCGGACGGACTGATTTACGAACTGTTCCTCGATGAAAATGGCGAGAAGATATCGAAATCCAAGGGCAATGGCCTGACGATCGAGGAATGGCTGCGTTATGGCAGTGACGAATCGCTGGGTTTTTATATTTTTCCTAATCCCAAAAGCGCAAAACAGTTGCATCACGGGGTGATCCCGCGTGCTGTGGATGAATATTGGCAGTTCCGCGAACGGTTGGCTGAACAACCTCTCGACAAGCAGCTAGGCAATCCTGTTTGGCATCTGGCCCGCGCCAATGGCGGGGCGCAGGGCAGTGAGGCGCCGGGTGCTGGCGATACCATTCCGGTTACTTTTGGATTACTTTTGAACCTTGTTGGTGTTTTGGGCGCTGGGGCAACGCGCGATCAAGTATGGTCCTATCTTGCCAATTATGTGCCTGATGCCGATCCTGCCAAACATCACCAACTTGATGCGTTGGTGGATAGTGCGCTGGCCTATAATCACGATTTTGTTGCCCCGACGATGAAAAAACGCGCGCCAAACACGGCGGAGGCTGCGGCGCTGGCTGCGCTCGACACGCAGCTTGCCGAATTGTCTGATGGTGTTCCGGCTGAAGACATCCAGACCAAGGTCTATGAAATCGGCAAGGATGAGCGTTTTGGCTTTGAAAATCTGCGTGATTGGTTCCGCGCGCTTTATGAAACGCTGCTTGGCAGCTCGCAAGGGCCGCGCATGGGCAGCTTTATCGTTCTTTATGGAATTGAAAGCACGCGCAAATTGATTGCAGAAGCTCTGGCAAAATCGGGGTAAAGCCCATTACGGCGGGCCGTGCGTAGCAGGGCTATTTTCTGGGTCTGGTCCGATACCATTTGGTAATGACGTATTTGACACCTTCTTCCACTGGCGTGCCCGCGTGGATAGTATCGAGGTTGGGTGCGCCATCGGGCAGGGCATTATTCCACAACATCAAGACGCCGGGCCGCGGGGTTATATTGATACCCACTTGGGTGAAATGGGTGGCGCCGCCTTTCTCAACTGCGTTGAGGAATACCATCGCGGTCCAGCTTCTCTGCCCGCCTCGCTTGCGTTCATTTTTCCAATAGGGCTGGTCGGTATAGAACCAGTCATTATGCGGTTTGAATTGTTGGCCAGGTAAATAGCGTTGGCCTTGAATGGGCTCTCCGCATTCAGCTCTAATCCCCAGTAAATCGTCGATCCGCCGCGATATGCCGGCAACGAATGGATCATATCCGTCAACATTTCCGGAATAAGATGTCCTAAATCCAGAAGAATAATCTTCGTCGAACAGCTCGCTCGGCTGCGCGACGGCATCAATCATGCGGATCATGCGTTCGCATTCAGGCACGGACAAAAAATCGCCGACTGCAAAAATCTCTGCCTTGTCAGTTTCAACTTCATAGATTTTTGGGTGTGTGCTCAGGCGTTTGCGCACTGATGCGCCCACCCGGGCGAGTGCGTCTTTGTCCGGAACTGTCATATTCTTCGCCATCGGGCGGTTTCTAGCAGCACGCCATGCGTGCGCAAGCCGGTGCTTGCCACTAGATCGCAAACTGCTAGGAATCAGAAAAAATGTAAATGAAGGAAACTGGGATGGGCGAGACTGTGAGTAGCCGTTATTCGGCTGGGGCAATGATTTTTCACTGGGTGATCGCGGTTGCGGTGATCGCGCTCTGGCGAATTGCAGAGGCTGCGGAACACGCATCCAAGGTCGATAAAGCCTATTGGATGGACCACCACAAGGCACTCGGCATTACAGTTCTGGTGCTCTCTTTGGGGCGGATCATTTGGCGAATGGCGCACCCTGTCCCGCCAATGTCGAACAAGATTGCAGGCTGGCAGAAATTGGCCGCCCGTATTGTTCATATCATTTTCTACGTGCTGTTGATCGGCCTGCCGCTGGGTGGGTGGCTTGGCGTTTCCTATTTTGGGGTGGGGATTGATATTTGGGGAATGTTTGAAGTGCCGGGCATGCCAGTCGGGCTTTCACCAGACACCGGCAAGGGCATCCTTGAATTGCATCATAAGGGCGGCATTATTATGATTGCCCTTGTCTTTTTGCATACGCTTGGCGCGCTGAAACACACAATTTGGGACAAGGACGGCACACTGTGGCGGATGCTGCCCTTTGGAACGCCCAAACCCTGATTGACGTTCCTGATGAAAATGAAAGCCCCCGCCAGCATTGCTGGCGGGGGCTTTCTTCATTCAATTGGCATTATCCATCAGGCCTATCCAATCGGCGGTTTACCAGAAGAAATCATACACCACATCGACCACTTCGCCGGTGTAGATATTCACCAGCATTACATCGTCATAATAGCGCACCCAGCGATAGGGGCCATAAACTTCTGGCAGGCGATATTGCCACGGATCGTTGATCCAATAACGGTGGCTGTAGAACAGCGAACTGAGTGAAAACCCGATATTGATCCGGCTGTAGCGGTAATTGCGATAGGGCGAGTAATAATGCCCTAGGCGGAATGTATTGCGGTGCTTTGAACGATAATGGTGCCAATTATGGCGTTTGTTTTTCCGCCATTGTTTCCGGTCCCAATTGCGGTGGTCACGATATTTGCTGCGTCCGTCACGGTATTTTCCGCGTTCATCACGGTAGGTGCGCCGGTGGTCGCGGTAATCGCTGCGTCTATCACGATTGGTACTGTGCCGGTCGCGGTATTCCCCGCGATGGTTCCGATCACGTTTTGCGGTATCGCTTCGCCTGTCCGACCTGCGGTGGTCTGAATAGGTCCGGTTGCGGCTTTTGTCGGTATAGGTGCGGTTGCGGCGGTCGCGCGTTTCGGTTTGCTGGGCGCCAGAACGTATATCGCGGCGTTCCCGCTTCTGCTGGCTTTTCCTCCATTCACGTGCTCTGCTGCCGCGATTGTTGGCCTGATTTTCGGCCCGATTGTTGGTGCGGCGTTCACTGTCTTGCCGTTTTACCCTTGCAGGCTCGGCATCTCTTGCCCGTGTCACTGGGCGCTGCTGCACCGGCTGGGCTTGATTATGCTGGCGGGGTGGTTGGGCCCGCTGGGCCGGGGCGGTCTGGCGATTGCTGGTTTGGGGGCGTGAATTGCGCTGCTCGCCGCGCCATTGGGACCGGTTCATGCGCCGTTGGCTGGAATTTGCCTGGCTGCTGTCTCTTTGCTGCCAGCGGTTATTTGACTGCTCAGGCCGGGCGGAAGCGGGCACAGAGGTGAACGCCAACGCCGCAGCGAGGGCCGAAAGACCGCTCGTCTTTAGTAGGCTCTTCATGGTCATAACGACTCTCCTTCCAAAGGGGGCATATTCTTGAAATATGCGCCTGTATGAGAGTGTTTTAGTTCATCTTGGATGACATTTAACTGAACGGCCTTGAAGGTCTACCGTTCAGCTTGGCAAGAAATTTGGGGCCTTTTGCCGCTGATCTTGCGGCGATCTGGGGCCTGCCCGCCGTTGCTGAGCAGGGCGGGCGGGCCCAGCTCAGCAAGATGTTCAGCGCGTCAGCTTCTTATAGGCCAATCTTGTTGGCCGATCTGCTGCATCGCCCAGCCTGCGGCGTTTGTCTTCCTCATAGGCTGCGAAATTCCCTTCAAACCATTCCACATGGCTATCGCCTTCAAAGGCAAGAATATGGGTGGCGAGGCGATCCAGAAAAAAGCGGTCATGCGAAATGACCACGGCGCAGCCAGCGAAATTCTCGATGGCATCTTCCAGTGCACGCAGGGTTTCCACGTCCAGATCGTTGGTCGGTTCATCGAGCAGCAAAACATTGCCGCCATTTTTCAACATTTTGGCCATGTGAACCCGGTTGCGTTCACCGCCCGATAGTTTGCCGACCACTTTTTGTTGGTCTGAGCCCTTGAAGTTGAACGCGCCGACATAGGCACGCGTGCTCATATCGTGGCCATTGACCTTCATATAATCGTGTTCGCCGGACACTTCCTGCCACACGTTATTTTTGGGATTAAGCGCATCACGGCTTTGATCGACATAGCCAAGGTGGACGGTGTCACCGATGGCAATTGTGCCATTATCAGGCTGTTCCTGCCCGGTAATCAATTTGAACAATGTGGATTTACCCGCGCCGTTCGGCCCGATTACGCCAACGATGCCGCCGGGGGGGAGGGTGAAGTCTAGATCTTCAAATAGCAATTTATCGCCATAGGCTTTCGAGATGCCATGGGCCTCGATCACCTTGCTGCCGAGCCGTTCGGGCACCTGGATCACGATCTGTGCTTTGCCCGGCTTGCGGCTGCCTTGGGCGTCCTGCAATTCCTCGAACTTACGGATACGCGCCTTGGACTTGGTCTGGCGGCCTTTGGTGCCCTGCCGGATCCACTGAAGTTCCTCGGTGAGCGCTTTTTGGCGGCCTTGCTCCTCCCGGTCTTCCTGGCCCATCCGCTTGGCCTTTTTCTCAAGATAGGTCGAATAATTGCCTTCGTAAGGATAATAGGACCCGCGATCGAGTTCCAGAATCCATTCCACAACATTGTCGAGGAAGTAACGGTCATGGGTGATCATCAAGACCGCGCCGGCATATTCCTTGAGGTGGTTTTCCAGCCATTCAACGCTTTCAGCATCAAGATGGTTGGTGGGCTCATCCAGCAGCAGGATGCCCGGTTTTTGAATCAATAGGCGGGTCAGCGCAACGCGGCGTCTTTCACCGCCAGACAGATTGGCAACGCTGGCATCCGATGGCGGGCAGCGCAGGGCCTCCATCGCGATTTCGAGCTGGTTGTCGAGTGTCCACCCGTCAACTGCGTCGATCTTTTCCTGCAAGACGCCCATTTCTTCCATCAATGCGTCAAAATCGGTATCGTCTTGCGGGTCGCCCATTTCGGCGGAAATGGCGTTGAAACGATCAACCATATCGGCGGATTCGCGGGCGCCATCCTTCACATTTTCGAGAACGGTCTTGCTCTCGTCCAATTCTGGTTCCTGCGCCAAATAGCCGACCGTGATGTTTTCGCCGGGCCATGCTTCGCCGGTGAAATCCTTGTCCAGCCCAGCCATGATTTTGATTAGGGTGGATTTACCTGCGCCATTGGGGCCCACGATGCCAATTTTGGCACCTTGGTAAAACTGCAGATTGATATTCTCCAGCACAGGTTTTTTCGCGCCGGGAAAGGTCTTGGTCATGCTCTTCATGACATATGCGTATTGGGCGGCCATTGATGGTCCTCGGGATCGTGCAATTAATGATTTCGGAAAGTTGAGAGGCAAATAGGGTGTGATCGCCTGCGGGGCAAGCTGGACTTGCCGTGAAAGCGGCGATAGCAAAATTCACATGACTAAAAATCTCTCCGCGCTGATTGCGCTTTCGCTTGCTACATCTTCCACTTCTGCAATGGCAGGAGGGTTCCAACATGCTGATATTGCCTTTGAAAAAGATACTATCGCGTGGGATTTTGTAGAAGGGATAACCACCGAAGTCGGGCCGAGGCAGGCGGGGACTAAGGCAGAGGCACGGGGCCGCGATTGGGCCGTCAAATGGCTGAATGCGAATGGTTTCGCGAATGTCATGGCCGAAATGTACATGATGGATACTTGGGTGCGGGGCGAGGAAAGTGCCGAAGTGACCGCGCCGTTCCCGCAAGCATTTCGCATGACTGCACTGGGTAATAGCGCGGCGACCCCGGCAGAAGGGATCGTTGCTGAAGTGGCAGCCTTCATGACCCTGGATGAATTGCGCGCGGCACCTGAAGGCAGCCTGACAGGCAAGATCGCCTATATCAGCCACAGTATGACCCGCACGCAGGATGGTTCGCACTACCGCTTTGCTGGTCCAGCGCGCTGGACCGGTGCAGGGATCGCGGCCAGCAAGGGCGCCTTAGCCAGTGTCATCAAATCAATCGGCACTGACAGTCACCGTAACCCGCATACTGGCGGAACCAGCTTTGCACCGGGTATAAAGCCGATCCCGGCAGGCGCATTGTCTGCGCCCGATGCGGCCAATTTGGAACGGATGTTTGCGCGCGCGCAGGGCCGGCCAATTACAATGAAATTGGTGCTGACCCCGCGTAATTTGGGCCAAACCCAATCGGGCAATGTCACGGCCGAAATTGTGGGCCGCGATCCTTCCTTGCCGCCGGTATTGCTTGCCTGTCATCTGGATAGCTGGGATCTTGGAACTGGCGCTGTTGATGATGGGGCCGGCTGCGCGATCATCGCAGCAGCTGCCCGCCATGCCGCAATGCAAGGCCCGCCGCTGCGGACAATTCGGGTATTGTTTGCCGGGGCGGAAGAAACGGGATTGTGGGGCAGCAAGGCCTATTCTGCCGCCCATATTGACGAACCGTTCGCGGTTGGCCTTGAAAGCGATTTTGGCGCGGATAGAATTTGGCAAATCTCGACCAATTTCAGCGCGAGCAATCCTGCATTGGCGAAGAAGCTTAGCGCAGCTGTCGCTCGTTTCGGGGTTTCGTTTTCAGATCGGATCGCAACCGGAGGGGCCGATTTGAACGTTATACGCGATCAAGGAGGGGCGATCGTGGATTTAAAGCAGGACGGCACCCGCTATTTCGATCTTCACCACACAGCAAATGACACGTTGGATAAAATCGATCCGGTACAATTGCGCCAGAATGTCGCTGTGTGGACCGCAGTGGTAAACGTGCTGGCCAATGAAGCCGGGCCGATCAAACCTGCTAAATGATAACGAAGCTGTTGGAATTGTTGCGCTGTAACGCGATTAAATCATTCAAGATGGTCGGGGAGACAGGATTCGAACCTGCGACCCTCTGTTCCCAAAACAGATGCGCTACCAGGCTGCGCCACTCCCCGACACTTCTTGAGATTCATATCCTTCAAACGGTTGGTATCCGGTGGGCCCGGAGGGATTCGAACCCCCGACCTAGCCGTTATGAGCGGCCAGCTCTAACCAACTGAGCTACAGGCCCTCAGGATCTCGTTCAGCGGGGCCGCGCCTAGCTTGAGCGAAGGCAGGTGGCAAGCGCCAAGATGCAATAAATCGTCTAGATTGGAAAAAATTGTCACATTTCGACTGATTCAATGATTTGTGCCACCGTTGTTGGCTGAACATTGCGTTTGTCTAGGTAGGCGTAAATCGTCCGCCACCAATCATACAATTGGTCAAGATCTTCCTCTGTACGGACATATGGTGTGTTGCCGGGGGCCAGCGAAGGGCTGTGGAAGGACAGCACCAATAATGGCAATTCATCATCCAGCGCGATATCGATACCGCGCAATGCCTCTTCAGCAGAAACGCCTTCGGGCGTTAGCGCAATACGTTCAAGCAGGGCGAGGCGCGACAATGCCCCAAGAATTCGGCCCCCGATGATCCGGGGAAGACGGCTTAGCAGCGGATACAGCACATCGCCTTGTTTGCGCAGCATCCCCCAATAGACTGACGTCAGGGGCAATTCCAGCACACCTTGGGGTCGATCCAACCAATAGGGGGTGAGGGGCGCGTTTCGATAATTTGGTCCAAAATCGCGGCTGTAATCGAATTTAGCGCGCACCGAACTGTCGATTGCAATCCCTTCTTCGCCCAGCATCTTGATACTGTTGGGGCCAAGCCCGTAGCGGCCTGCACGATAGATCATCGGTGAAACATCGAAATTCTTGGCAATTGCATCGCGCAATCTGCAAAATTTCTCCCGCTCCAACGCGGCCGGTAAATTTCCGGCAAAGCTGTTACGGGGATTGACGTCTTCGTCATGCGGCGGGTTAACCCAGGGGTGCAATTGGACGCCAATTTCAGCCTTGCCCGATTTCACCGCATCGCCAAGGATTTCAATGGCCAGTGAAGAATTTACGATGGGCCAATCGACTAAATAGACAGGAGAGACCCCAATCCCTTCACAAAATTGCTGGAATTTGCGCAGTCGAATAACATGGCTAAGACCGTGATCGGTCGGGCTGAAGGGGGCGTGCCAATCAAATTCTTCTTCTGTATCGACAGTGAGAAGCGATCTTTGCCCGGTGCCGGTGCGAAAATGCGCCAAGGCGTCCGGGCCTGAAACGTTGGAGAAGGGTAGATCTGAAATAGCAGCGCGTTCCTTCAATCAATTCACCGAGGCTTAGAATAACTAGTTTTGGCCGGTCTTTGCAACTTGATCAATGGTTTCGCCATTTTCGCCTTTTTCGTCATTGTCGCTGGGCGCGTCATTGTCCTTTGCCAGGATCGGCAAGCTTAACATCAGCCAATTTTCAACTCGCGTCAGATCGCCGCCTGCACCGCGCGCTTCGGCCCAGGCAAGCCGTAAGGCGAAGCCCGGTCCAAACATCCCTGCGCTAAGCGATCCAGCCACAGTGCGCGCGCTGGCGCTAAAGACATCATCCGCCCCGCTTAGGGATGCAGGCAATTGGCAGCACAATCGCGCATGAGCGGCATCTTGTTCAAGGACAAGCTGCAATGTTTCGCCGGCACTAACCGATGTCGCGATGCTGGCCAGAAGCCGCCAGGCAAGCGCCTCGCATTCCGGCGGTGCGAGGGCGACCAGGCATGGTTCATCATCCAGACTGATGTCGAAGGCGGCGGTGCGCGGCGTCAGGGTTTCTTGCAACTGCGCGGAAATGCGTTCGATCATGGCGCGAAAATCCGTCGCGCCCTGTTCCAGTTCAAGCGCCCCAGTTTCCAGCCGCGCCAGCCGGTCAAGTTCATCAAAACCAGCCAATATGCGCGCACTATCACTGGCGATGGTGGCCGCTAATGCACGATATTCATGCGGTGTGGGGCCGAATAATTGCTGCTGGATAATCTCTGAAAACCCTTGGATTGCATTCACTGGGGTACGCAATTCATGCAGCAATTGGCGGATACGGTCTGCTTCGTTGTTGGTGTTTGCAGCAGGCGTTGCCCCAAGGTTTCCAGCCGGACGCCGGAATTTGCCAGCATAACCATAGAATTGCCCGCCCGCGGCGCTGAACCGCGGGGCAGCATCGAGCACCCATTCGCCAGCAATCTTTGGCGCGCCGCTCAGCACGGCTCGCAAATTGCGCAAGGGTTGATGGCGCATCAGCAGGTTTGCCGGCACGGTTTCATCGCCGAGCCGCTTTCCTGTAATCATCGGGGCAACGCCTGCATCAGCCCAATCCACGCGCCCATCGGCATCGGTGGTGAATGCGAAAGCTGCCAGTGCATGTTGGGTTGGCCCGGCATGTCTGTCGTCATTTTGGCCACCGTCAATATGATCCCCATCAATTGGCAAACGCGGTGATCCAGGGCTGGCGGGCGGGCCGTTACGGGCCAGACGAAAGGCTTCGATGCGTTTCACCAACGTGCCAATTGCGCTGTCTTGCGGCGAAGGGGCAAGGGCCTCCTTAGTTGGGCGCTGCGGCAAGGTGGGGCGGGCAGGAGGTGAAGGGGGCACTTCTATCCCAGGGGCAGGGGCCAAGATGCGTTCGCCCGTTGGATCCGGGCTGGTGCCGGCATAGGCTGCAGGCATAGGTAGCGCGCGATCATGTATCCCCAGCCTGTCAAGCAAGCGAACCGCGCCTTTTGGCATATCGCGGCGCAGCCGCAGAAATCCGCGTGCACGGACGGGTAGGCGGGGAATCAGCGCCTGCCAGTCTTTGTCCGAAAATTCGGCGTGGGATAGGGCTGCGATTGCCACTTCGGCTTCATCTTCCGCCAAACGGGCTGCCAATTCGGGGTTGCGGAACCGCAGGCCGGGTTCGCGAACCATGGCCGCACGTTCACTGGCAGGTAAAAATTCACCCAATGCGCCCAGCCGAAGCCATGCCGCAGCAAGCAAGGTCTGGTCGCGCGGGCCGGTTCTGCTGCCCAGTAAATCCAGCAATTGCCGAAATTGTGTCCGTGCCGCACGTTCGCCAGTGGCGCGGTGGCGCAACACAGTGGCAAGGCGGTCATCAAAACGCATGGTATCTCCGGCGGTGGGAACGGCAGGGTCAATTCCCTGTCCGGCCCCAAAATTGGACTCAGGCCGAGGCCCGATTTACCCTTTGGGGCGGCTTGCCCCTACCAGTTTTGAGCATTGGTGATATGGGCGGCTGGCTGTGCGTTGCAAAGCGGGACAATTGCTGGCAAGAATAATAATATTAGCCGCCAACCCGCCATGACGCGGTGTTCGTTACTGGCGCGCGCTATTATCCGTGTGCTTGACTGCAGGGAACGCAAGTTTGACTAACCTTGATGAAATTGACCGTAGACTGCTTTGCGAATTACAGGATGAAGGGCGTGTCACCAATGTTGAGCTTGCCCAGCGCGTCGGGCTGACTGCGCCGCCATGTTTGCGCCGGGTGCGGGCATTGGAAGAACAAGGGGTTATTCGGGGCTATCATGCAGAGCTGGATGCTTCGCAATTGGGTTTTGCCATTACTGTATTTGCGATGGTCAGCCTGAAGAGCCAGGCCGAAGCTGCATTGCGCGAATTTGAAGACCACATGGCTGATCTGCCCGAGGTGCGCGAATGCCATATGCTGAACGGTGAAATCGACTTTATTCTCAAGATTGTAAGCCGCGATTTACAAAGCTTTCAGGAGTTTTTGACTTCGAAGCTGACGCCTGCGCCCAATGTGGCGAGCGTGAAGACCTCTCTGACGATTCGAACCGCGAAACACGAACCCGGGGTGCCATTGGCTTGAACGTGGGGCGATCTGTCATGCGTAATCCATTGGCCATTGCGTTTGGCGCGCTTTGCCTTGTGGCTTGCCAGCCGCAATTGCAGGAGGATGCAAATTCGGTTGCCCCGGCACCGGGTGTTCAGGTGCCGGATGGATTTGGCGGGGCCGCCAAAGCCGGCTTCGAATTGTCTGAGGCACTGTGCGCTGGATGCCATGCGGTCAAAGGGGGCGAGATTTCGCCCAATCCACATTCACCAACCTTTGAAATGATTGCCAATACAAATGGCCTTACGGTCGATACGCTGGGTGACTGGCTGCGTAATTCCCACAATTTTCCTGAAAGGATGAATTTCGAAATTGTGGAGGAAGATAGCGATGTATTGGCAGCCTATCTCATCACGCTGCGCAGCGAGGATTACTCGCCGCCGATTCAGTAAGCCTAAATCCGAAGCTTTAAGTGCAGCGCTACATTGTTTGTGTGCAGTTTGGGTTTGTGTGCAGCTTGGGCTTGTGTGCAGCTTGGCTCTTGATTGCCATTAGGTATTGAAATTAAATGAAACTCTTATCGAGCGAGGCGCTACCGCAGCATGAGCTGCATATTTCAAAGCAGCTTCGTTCTTCATGATCCAATTTCTTCTGAAACCCTGCATCTTAGGGGGTTTGAAGCATCCTGACAGCAGGATGGGTCATAACCATCACATCGCTGGAGTCTCTCTGGCATTGCGCCGCCAAAGCGTACGCGCGCTCCTTGGCTTGCGCTTTGATTTCCTGAAACCCAGGGTTTTCCTTTAGCTTCTGCGCTGCCGCTTGCGTCAGCGGATAAATTGACTGAACATCTGCATAGTCGAATGTAAGCCCGCAATCATAATCGCTCAAATCACCGCCAAGGAAAGCATGTCCCGTAGCTGCTTCTTGATATGCCTTCCAGAACAGCAGGAACTGGTTGCTGGTAAATTCAGCAGTCTCAAGCGATTGTTTTACTTGATTGTTCTGAATTAGATCGCTGCACTTATGTGCTGCAATTGAGTTCGATATTGCGCTGCTTACTTGATCAAGCTGAGCATCAGTGGTTGTTTGCATGTGCAACACTAATGCCTGTCTCCGCTCCACCGCAGAGATACTGGCGGCCCTGGCTGGCCAATCGGCAAGCGGCTTGCACTTGGCCTGAACCGCATTGGCAAGTTCAAGGATCTTGAAAATTGAAAAGAACTGTTGTGCCTGCAATTGCGCCATTTCTTGCGGGGTCTTGTAATTGGGATCTCGCGCTTTGCGCGCGGCTTCAATCATTGCCTGTTCTTCTGCTTCGGAGCTTTGCGCGAGGGCAGCTTCGCCTATTAAAACCAGTCCAAATGCGAGGATGAGGAACCTTGGCATGATTTTCAGCATCGTTGTGATCCTGACCTAAATAACGGTATGTTGCTTGTGCAAAAATGAAATGGAATTTCACCAATTTCAAACCAATTTGCCAGATGGGCGGTAAAGCAAGTTAGATAGACATGGAAGGGGCCATAGAACGCCTGATATTCAACCAGCTGCGACGAACGCCAAATCGACTTGCACGTCTTGCTCTTAACAGCAAGTTTCAGGGCTGAGTTGTGGGCTGCGGCGTTGCCGATGCGGCAAAATCGATCGTTCTCTTCAGTGGAACCCGGACGCCCGCGTCAGCATCCTTAAAATATAATAATTCAGTAGGTTATCGGAAATAATGGTGTGAATCTCTGTTAGGTTCTTAGGCAATCTTTGCCGCGTTTTGTCTGAACACATTAAGCGAAGCTAAAACGCCCCAATCACTGGCTCCAGAGTCACTGGCTTCAGAGTCACTGGCCCCAGAGTAATTGGCCCAAAGTTATTGGCCCAAAGTTATTGGCCCAAAGTTATTGAGCGCAGAATTAGGCCCCATCGGATGGGGTCACGCCTCGCGCGCGGCCAGCCATTCTTCCAACCATTTGATTGAATAGTCGCCATTGAGAACATCATCCTGACGAAGCAATTCCTGGTGCAATGGAATCGAAGTTTTGACGCCATCGACGACCATTTCTTCAAGCGCGCGGCGCA
>Ga0209345_10000617_pt1 | contig 45370 bp, 51 predicted proteins | sample Cruoilmetagenom7_FD_187294 | JGI IMG/M metagenome (GOLD analysis project Ga0209345, IMG submission 187294) | Oil polluted marine microbial communities from Coal Oil Point, Santa Barbara, California, USA - Sample 7 (SPAdes) (version 2) | ecosystem: Environmental > Aquatic > Marine > Oil seeps ...
TTCCGATCTTCCATGACCAGCCGCACATTTCAACGCGGCAGTAGGGGCGGCTGGTTCGGAACTGGGTGTCGGCGATTGGTCTCGATCCGAGTGGCTACGGGATGCGCTCCATGAGGCGCACCAAGGCCGCTTTGATCTACCGTAAAACCGGCAACCTTCGCGCGGTTCAACTTTTGCTGGGCCGCACAAAAGTGGACAGCACTGCACGATATCTTGGTGTCGAGCTTGAAGATGCGCTGAGCATCGCAGAAAAGATCGACATTTGAACGCTGGGCGAACGGCTTGTTGCTGTTCGTCTTCCGGAACCGGTCAGGCATCAAAGCAGAACCAATGACGGTTCGGGGCCCTTACTAAACAATGCTGCACCTAATGCAAATTGGTACAAAAAACGCTATCTGGACGTTCAGATTACACAAGAGCGTCCAAAATTTCATTGAACTGTGGATCAAATTCACGCAAGGCAGACCATAACAGCACGATGTCTGCAGTCGCTTGGGGTGAGTTTATGGGAACGGTCACTATAGGTTTGCCATCATAGGAGATATCGCTGGGTGGGTGCGAATAACTTATGCCAACTCCAACGCCATGCGCGGCCAGGGAGCGCATCATCTCCAGAGAAGTTGCCCTTTGGGCAATATTCGGCATTTGCCGGAACTCATCAAAAAGGTTCCGGATATATCCTTCAGATAAGTCCTCAGTGGAAAGGATCAGCGGGTAGTTTATCAATTCTTCAATCTCAACGGATGGTTGCGCCGAAAGAGGATGATCTATTGAGAGAAACGCAACTGGTTTGATCTCTCTGATTTTCCGGTGTTTAAATTTGCCGTCAAATCCGATGTTATAGGAAATCACAATGTCAGCGCGGCCCTCTGCAAGGTCGGTTGCCAGATTGGAAAAACGGCCCTCCTGACCTTGGAATGTGATCAACGGGAATCTAACCTTCAGCTTTTCCAAAGTGGAAACAAGATACCAAGGCGCGATGTCTTCAAAACACCCCAACACGAATGGAGGTGCCTCATCAGGCCCCAATTCAATCTCGGCAGCCAGTTCGAGCAGGTTGCGAGCCTTGTCAACTATGTGATGCCCGAACGGCGTTATCTGGATTGCCGCACCCTTGCGTCGGACAAAGACTGGCTGACCAAGTTTTTGTTCAACACGCGTGATCGCAACAGACAAAGATGGCTGCGAAACATGCAGCAGCGCCGCTGCATCGGTCAGGCTTCCAGTCTTGGCCACGGCAACAATGTATTCATATTGGCGAAGTGTATTATATAGCATAAAGCTAATAATACTATACTTAAACATTATTGGAAGCTAAATATTGGTGAGGCTATGGTACCCCCAACATGGAGGATATCAGCAATGCACCCACTTCTGACACAAGAGCACATCGATACCTATCAGCGTGATGGGGTCGCTTTGATCAAAGGACTTTTCAAGGAGCACGTCGAGTCGATCCGTGCCGGGATTGAACGCAACATGGAGGAACCTGGGCCTTATGCTTCCGAAAACCTGAAGGAAGGCGAAGGTGGGCGCTTTTTTGATGATTATTGTAACTGGACCCGCATTCCTGAGTTCGAACAGGTTATTCGGACGTCATCTGCTGCGAAAATTGCGGCTGATCTGATGAGCTCAAACCGTGTACAGGTCTTTCACGACCATGTACTGGTTAAGGAACCTGGGACATCCAAGCCGACACCCTGGCATCAGGACGGGCCTTACTATTTTGTTGGCGGACAACAGAATATAAGCTTTTGGTCCCCGATGGATGTGGTCAAGGGCGCTAGCCTTCGGTGCGTTGCGGGCAGCCATGGCTGGGAAAAACCTGTCTTGCCAACCCGTTGGCTTGCGGAATCAAGCTTTTATCCGAATGACGATGAATACATGCCAGTACCTGATCCTGATGCAGAAGGCATGGATATCAGGGAGTGGGAGATGGAACCCGGCGATGCAGTCGCATTCAACTACGGCACGCTTCACGGTGCACGAGGGAATGCAACAGGAACTCGTCGCCGCGCATTCTCATTGAGGCTGGTTGGAGATGACGCCCGCTATGTAGAACGTCCGGGCCCAACCTCTCCACCATTCCCCGGCCACAACATGCAGCCAGGTCAGACACTACGTGAAGACTGGTTCCCTGTGATCTTTCAGCGCTAAGACAATTGGGAGCAGTTAGTCAATCGGTTGCTCTCCGCTCAAACCAGTTGTCGACCCACTGAAACCACCCCGCTGAGTGGACCTTTGGCGATTTTCCCCAGACGCCCGATCCCCATCGGTTTCTTATGCACCTACCCTGTGCAGCCCAGAATATCGACCGCATGATTAGACCCGATCACCGTGATGCGGATATTTGAGCGTTCCAGTAAAAATGGCGCGTTTGAGGGCGGCACCATTTCACTGGTGGCGGTCAGGGTGTTCCCAACGCGTTTTGTGGTGGCCTCGGACACCCATATCGATTGATCCGGTGCCTCGATCACGGTGACCTCTTTGCCCCCCATTGCGGGCAGGGTGAGGGTAGCTGTAACACGCAGCCCGTCCGAAATCGGCTCAATCGTGCACATCACGTTTTTGACACCAGCCTTGGCAGCAGGTATCGGCACCTTTTTCAAGGCGGCACGGATCAATGGATCGGGTTTGGTGCTGTTTTTTGGCAAGGCGGCAGCGAATGCCACGCTCATCGGCACACAGATGTCCTTGCATATCCCCAAATCAACGCGTCCCTTTAAGGATGTAGGGCCCGTTTTACTGCGCAAGGAAAATTCGATTGGGATGATCACCTCATCCATATAGCCGATGGTGCGCAACCCGTTGACAAAGGCGACTTTGGGGCTGGGCCAATGAAACGTCACAGCCTTGATGTTTTGTGAGCCGGACCAGTCAAATTGCGGTGGAATGCCGCCATCTCCTGGTGCACGCCAATAAGTTTTCCAACCTGGTTTAAGTTGAATGCGCAGGGCAGCCATATGGGTGCCGCTATGGGTGCGATAGCCTTGTAGCACCGATAGGTCCATTACATTGTCAGGCACGGCCCCGCCGGTTTGAGCATCGGCCGAGGTCAGCAGGCCAAACAACAGGCCGCAAAGTAAGAGCGTTTTTTTGATCATATCCGCAACATAAGCATGATTTGCGGGATGGGAAATCACATTCAGGCGACTGATCTGTAACCGTGGCGTTTGCGGGCCTTGCACATGTGGGCGTGCTGACCCATTCTGGGGTCATGGAAATACCTGTTGAAAACGTAAACCTCTGCGGCAAGCTGTTGATTGCTATGCCCGGAATGAATGATCCGCGATTCGATAAAAGCGTGGTTTATATGTGTGCTCATTCGGATGAGGGGGCAATGGGGTTGATCCTAAACAAGCCGACCCCCGAGGTGACATTTCCGAGTTTGCTAAACCAACTGTCGATTGAGGCACTGCCCAACATGCCTGATACGCCGATTTATTTTGGCGGACCGGTCGAGGTCGGGCGCGGATTTGTGTTGCATACAGCGGATTACAATCTGGATGAAATCACATTGCAGGTGGATGAGCAGTTCGGCATGACCGCCACCCGGGACATATTGACGGATATCGCCAATGGCGAAGGCCCTAATCAAGCGCTGCTGGCGCTCGGCTATGCGGGTTGGGGAGCTGGGCAGTTGGAGCACGAAATCCAGCAGAACGGCTGGCTGACCTGTGATGCAACACAGGATGTTGTGTTTGATGTGCCGGACGCTGACAAATGGGTAGCGGCATTGAAATTGTTGGGCGTTGATGCGTTGATGTTGTCGGCAACGGCGGGGCGGGCATAGGTGTAACGAACTGCACTTGGCAATAGGCACGAACAACGCGGGCCCTTGATCACATTGGTTGCAGTCCGAGCCTATGTTGCAAGTGCAGCATTTCACGCTGGTCATGAGCTGCCCATAGCCGACCTTCGCCAATGCTTCACATGACTTTGCCCAGTTTTCCTAAACCGGTCATTCGCTGATGGTTTGGTATTTTGAACAGATTTATATTGGTCAGCGGCCATACTTGTTGTTTATCCTAGGCGGACAAACGCCCAGTTTCAGGGTTTACCACATCGCCATCGGACCACTAGCAAAGCCATTTTTGGATCGACGCTGGCTGAAGCATTTTGTCGGCCGAATTTTGCACTCAAAAGCGTACCACTTCACCGCTGACAGTGATCACGCACTCAGCCGAAAAGCCTCATTGCAGGTTCAGGTAGAAACAGAAGTACACCCACACAGCACATTCATTGATTTCTGTTCGGTATTGGTGCCCTCTGGAAGTTGGCTAGTTCCTGTGGAACGGCACCGGGGAGGGCGGCGACGCCGAAGGTGACGGTCTTAACAGTATTGAGAATGTGATCGGCTCAGCCTTCAACGATTCTTTGATTGGAGCGGTTAATACCGATAATGTTCTTAGCGGTGGTGCTGGAAACGACTACATCAATGGTGTGTCGGGCAACAACAGGTTGGATGGTGGTGCAGGGGCGGATACGCTCGTCGGTGGTGGTGGATCAGATGTGTTTGTCTTTGGGTCAGGATCGGACGGAGACACTGTAAACGGATTTGAAAATGGTATTGATACAGTAGATCTGATTGGCGGCCTGACGTTTGCTGATCTGACATTGACATCCATCATCGGTGGTGTCCGTGTGGCAATCACTGCCAACCCAACTGACTATATCGACCTCACCACTTTTCCCAAGCGCTTCCTTCAACAGAATCTCCTCATCCGTTGCGGGAAAAGAAATTCTACTTTTCAACGTTACTAATCTTTGGGCGGGATTACCTAATGATCTAGTCCACCATGCCCTCGGCGCGGGAATTTTTGCAAAAAGAAACCGCAAGCGCGCCTTAAGGGCGGGGCGCGGCGGCGCGGGACAGGCGGTCATTGATGGCGAGGCCGAGGCCTTTGGCGGGGATCGAAGCAACCGCGATCGGGGTGTTTTGGGCGTCTAGTTCGTGCAGGTATTGGAACAGGTTGGCGGCGGCTTCAATCAGATCCCCAGAGCGCGAGAGGTTTAGATCGGCCTCACTGTCAGGGCCAAAACCTAGCTTGAGCTCGCCCGCCCGTTTTGTTTGAGCATTTAGGCGTAGCGCCGCTGTTGGGGCGTAATGCGAGGTGAGCTGGCCAGGCGCATTTGGCGTTTCGCTGGCCGTATGGCTGGCGAGCGGGGTGCCAAGGCAAGCCTCGATTGCCTCAACTGGCAAGCCGCCGGTGCGTAGCAGGGTGGGCACCGGATCAAAGCCGATGATGCTGCTTTCTAACCCGACCGAACATGCGCCCGCGTCAAGGATCGCGTCGATGCGGCCCGACAGCCCAGCCGCGACATGGGCGGCGGTTGTTGGGCTGATTTTGCCGGAACGGTTGGCCGAGGGGGCCGCGACAGGGCCGCCAAACGCAGCCAGCAACCGCTGAGCCACGGGATGTTCTGGCAGACGAATACCGACGGTGGGCAGGCCCGCCGAAACCAGCGCAGATAGGCCCGCATTGGGGCGCAACGGCAGCACCAGCGTCAATGGGCCGGGCCAAAACGCATCGGCAAGGCGCTGGGCGGCGTCATTAAACACGGCGATTTCCTGTGCCATTTCCAGCGTGGCGACATGGATGATCAATGGGTTGAACGCGGGGCGCCCCTTGGCTTCATATATCTGTGCAACGGCGCGGCCATCACGGGCATCCGCGCCCAGCCCGTAAACGGTCTCGGTTGGAAAGGCTACAAGCCCACCCCCACGCAGAATTTCAGCGGCGTGATTGATGCCTGCTTGCTGGGCATCCAGTATTCGGGTTGATACATCTGTCATGTTTGACGCTGCGTTTTTGTTGATGGGCGGGCGGCTTTGGTTAGGCTACCCTGTAGTACGCCTGACATAGTCAAGCCACATGCAAATTCCAAGCCGCCTGTAACAAAAGGACAGATCCATGCCATACACCGCCCCTGTTTCGGACTATCAATTCCTGTTTGATCATGTGGTCGGGCTGGATCAGGTCGCGGGCACCGAACGGTTTGCCGAGGCCACGCCTGACATGGTCGAAGCCATCCTGACCGAGGCTGCCAAGCTGAGCAACGAAGTGCTGGCCCCGTTGCAACGCGAGGGAGATTTGCATCCGGCGGTTTTGGAAAATGGCGTGGTACGCTGCTCACCCGGATTTGATGCTGGATACCGCGCCATAGCGGACGGCGGCTGGATAGGAATTTCGGCCCGCACCGAAAATGGTGGCATGGGCTTGCCTGTGGCGATGACCACGGCGGTAAATGAAATGATGGCGGGCGCGTGCCTTGCGTTGCAGTTGAACCCGCTGATGTCGCAAGGCCAGATCGAGGCCTTGGAACATCACGCCAGTGACGCGCTAAAGGCGCTGTATCTGCCAAAACTGATCAGTGGCGAATGGCACGGCACTATGAACCTGACCGAACCGAGTGCGGGGTCTGACGTAGGCGCGCTGCGTAGCAAAGCGGTACCAAATGGCGATGGCACCTATGCGGTCACCGGCACCAAGATTTTCATCAGTTGGGCCGATAGCGATTTCATAGAAAACACCTGTCATCTGGTGCTGGCGCGTCTGCCGGACGGGGTGGCTGGAACCAAAGGCATTAGCCTGTTTATGGTGCCAAAACGGATACCGGATGCCGAGGGCAATCCGGGTGTGGCCAATTCGCTAAACGTTGTGTCGCTGGAACATAAACTGGGTCTGCATGGCTCACCGACCGCAGTGATGCAATTTGATGGCGCGACCGGTTGGTTGGTTGGTGAGGAACACGCTGGCATGAAAACCATGTTCACGATGATGAACAACGCGCGTTTGGGGGTTGCGGTTCAGGGCTTGGGCGCGGCTGAGGGTGCGTTTCAACACGCGCTGGCCTATGCGACGGAACGCAAGCAGGGGCGCACCCCTGTTGAGGGGGGCACGGGCGCGATTGTGGATCATGCCGACGTGCGCCGGATGCTGTTGACGATGAAGGCCGAAATCCATGCGGCCCGCGCCATTTCGCTGTCCTGCGGTGTGGCGATTGATATGGGCAATGCGCTGGACAATGCCGACTGGCGGGCGCGCGCGGCGTTCCTGACGCCGATTGCCAAGGCTTACGGCACCGATACAGGTTCCGCGGTGGCGACGCTGGGGCTGCAAGTGCATGGCGGCATGGGTTTCATCGAGGAAACGGGTGCGGCGCAATACGCCCGCGACGTGCGGGTGACCGAAATTTACGAGGGCACCAACGGCATTCAGGCGATGGACCTTGTGGCGCGCAAAATGATGGATGGCGGGGATGCTGCCTTCGGTCTGCTGGACGAGATCGAGGCCAATGCCGAAGCGGTGCGCGGTGATTTTCCGGGCATGGCGGGTGCGGTTTGGGACGCAGCCGAGACATTGCGCGAGGCCACCGAATGGCTGGTCGGACAGGATGATCTGAACGAACGCTTCGCGGGGGCTGTGCCCTACTTACGGGCGTTCGCGCGGGTGTTAGGTGCCCATTACCACCTGAAATCGGCAATGGCCGAGGGTGGCAAGGGGCCACGCAGCCAGTTGGCGCGGTTTTATGTCAACCGTTTGCTGCCGGAACACGCCGCCCTTTTGATCCATGCCAAAGCCGGGGCCGAGGGGTTGTATGTGATCTCGGTTGGTGATCTATCAGCGTGATGGATCAATTTGTCGCTAAAATCCGCTATCCGTTTGAGGTGCCACCCGCTGAGGGCGAGGCGATCACAGTTGCTGAAGGCGTGCTGTGGATGCGGCTGCCGCTGCCGATGATGCTGGATCATGTGAATGTATTTGCACTGGATGATGGTGATAGCTGGACGGTGATCGACACCGGATTTGCGTCAAGCCGCAGCAAGGCGATTTGGGGCAAACTGTTGGCGGGACCAATGGCTGGCAAACCTGTAGGCCGTGTGATTGTAACCCATCATCACCCCGATCATGTTGGTTTGGCTGGTTGGTTCCAGTCTGAGCACGGGGCCGAGCTATGGACCACCCGCACCGCATGGCTGTTCTCGCGGATGCTGTTGCTGGATGTACAGGATTCGCCCTCGGCTGAAACGCTGGCATTTTGGCGTTCCGGCGGCATGGGTGCCGAGATTTATGACAAACGCCTGGCCGAACGCCCATTCAATTTTGCCGACGTGGTTGCACCGATGCCACTGGGGTTCAAGCGCATCCAGCAGGATGACGTGATCCGCATCGGCGGGCGTGATTGGGACGTGCATATGGGCAATGGCCATGCGCCCGAACACGCGACGTTCTGGAGTAAGGACGACAATTTGGTGATTGGCGGCGATCAATTGCTGCCCTCGATTTCACCCAACATCGGCGTTTACGCGACCGAACCCGAGGCCGATCCTTTGGCCGAATGGCTGGAAGCCTGTGAGCGATTGACGCCTTATGCACGTGAAGATCAACTGGTTCTGGGCGGGCACAAATTGCCGTTCGTCGGCCTGCCAACGCGGTTGCGGCAGATGATTGATAATCACCACGGGGCGCTCAAACGGCTGGCCGAGCATTTGGAAAATCCGCGTGTGGCGTCGGATTGTTTTACGCCTTTGTTCAAGCGAAACATTGGCGAGGATGTTTACGGTCTTGCCTTGGTCGAGGCGATGGCGCACCTTAATCATATGTATGCAATAGGTCAGGTTACACGGACCTTGCGCGATGACGGCGCATGGATCTGGGCGTTGAAAGGCTAGGTAATGGCTAAGAAATCAAAAGCGAAATCCGCAAAGGCGGAACCTGCTGAAGCAAAGCAAAAAGACCCCTGTGCGGAACCACGCGCACATGCGGTTCATGCTGACCCCAAAGCCGCCGCCACAGCCGAAAACAAGCCTCTGCCGGAGAGTGTTTCAGAGGTGCCGCTGGACGAAAAAAGCCCCGCCGAGTGGGCCTATGAACGGTTGGTGATCTACATCCAGAACTTTGAAGAACAACTGGACGCCGAGCACGAGATCGCAGTCGGATTTGTTGGCGGCGACGCTGGTGTGCTGCGGATCGAAGGGCTGGGGTTCTTTGATCCTGACATCGTGACTTTTTATGGTACCGACGTGGATGGCACCAAAACCCAGCTGATACAGCATGTCACACAGCTCAGCGTTATGTTGCGGGCTATCCCTAAGGAAAGCACCGAAGTTGCCGCCAAACGGATCGGTTTTCGGTTGGTGGCCGACCTGGAGGCTGATTGAAGCACGCATTTGATTTGATATGTTCGTGACAGATCATTTCAAATCGTCTAATTGAAATAAGCGAAAATTTGTAAGGGAAGCGCAAGATGGCTGAATTTGAACATGGCTCGATGGATACAAAAGAGCAAGAGAAGACATTCAACGGGTTTTTGAAGTTTGCAGGCTATGGCTTGCTCGGCTCATTGGTGTTTTTGTTTTTGCTTGGCTTGGTCAACGGGTAATTCCCGAGGCTGGCGGTTCAGCTATTGGGTAACGGGGCGAAGAATGCGTAAATTGTTGCTGGGCCTGATGTTGCCCATATTTCTGGCGGCCTGCGGGGCTGAATCCAAATGGGCACCAGATGAAGACGTGCAACGGGTTGCGTACCACCATAACGGCCCAACTTCGCTGACTTTGTTCACCGTGATCTCGAATCGTTCAAACGGGGGCGCCCATGCGGGTCTGATGATCAATGGATCGCAACGCATCCTGTTTGATCCGGCCGGCACATGGTGGAGCCCAAGCATCCCCGAGCGCAACGATGTGCATTACGGCATCAACCCTCGCGTGTTGAGCTATTACATCGATTACCACACCCGCGAGACCTATCACACAGTGATGCAAACGGTTGAGGTTTCGCCCGCAGTGGCCGAGGCCGCGATACGTGCCGTCCAAGCCCACGGGGCCGCGCCAAAGGCCTATTGCACCCAAAGCATCACAACGGTTCTGAAAGGGTTGCCCGGCTTTGAGGGGATACAGACCACGTTCTACCCCAAGAAGGCCATGCAGCAGTTTAGCCAGATACCGGGCGTCAAACAACACACGGTTTATGATGATGACGCGGATGACAATTCAGGTCTGTTGCGTGAGCAGCAAAACAACCTTTATTAGGGCTTAGCCCAGCAGCGATATCATCACAAACAGCGTCGCACCGCCGCCAAAGATGGCAAGCAACATGTTTTTGAACATCACTCCAAGAAGTATTGTCACTGCAGCCGCAACCAGCCGAGGGGCGTCATAATTCCCGTCTGTGGCGTCGGGCCACAACACCAGTGGGGCGACCAGTCCGGGGAGAACAGCAACGGGTGTATAGCGTAAATGGCGCAGCACCCACTGCGGCAATTCACGATCTCCGATCAATCCGATAAAGGAAAACCGGATCAAATATGTGCCGAGCGCCACCAAAGCAATAATGATCCAAATTTCGGCAGTTGAATAATTCATGACGCGCGCCTTTGAACCATCAGTTCGACCTGTGCGCCGACGATCATTGCCGCCATTGCCGCCAATATCAGCCCCAAATCATAGGGAACAAACCCGAGCAGCAGCGCCATCACAACCGATGTCAGCGCCGCCATCACATGGGCTGCCGTTTTCAACATTGGCCCGACCAATGCCAGAAAAGTAATTGGCACCGCAAAATCCAGCGCATATTCCGGCGGAATGCGTGATCCTACCAACGCGCCCACCAATGTACCGCCATACCAAAGCGGCATATTGATCATCATTGTGCCGGTAAAATAGGCGACCCGTTCGGGTGGACTCATGTCGGGCTCGGTTTCAAATTTTGTCAGCCCGACCGCGTAGCTTTGATCGACCAGAATATAGGACATGGCGGCGCGTTTCCAAAAGGGCACGCCGCGCAAGTAGGGTGCAATCGAGGCCGAATACATCGCCATCCGCAAATTCACCGCAAGCGCCGTTGCGACGACGATCAAAACAGGCGCATTATCAGCCATCAGTTGCACCGCCGCAAACTGTGCGGCTCCCGCAATAACCGCGATGCTGAAAATGAACGTCTGCAAGGCGCTTAGCCCGGTTTCAGTGGCGACCACACCAAACAGCGTGGCAAAGGGAAACACCACAAGGATAAAGGGCAGGCCGTCGCGTATGCCGCGGAGAAAGGCGCGTTTTGTGGTGGTCATTTTCTGTCCGTTCGCTAGTCTTACGTATTGGCATTAGGGGCAATTGCGGGGATTTGCAAATGGCGAATAACGATCATCTGGCGGACTACCTGATTGCGCCCGACCCTGAGGCGGCACGTCTGACGCGGGTTGTGGAGGCGGTGGACCATTTGGGCGCGCCCCAGAGCATCGCTGTGATTGAGGAACGCCCGCTGACAATATTCCTGAACAAGCGCGAGATCGTCACCGCGATGACAATCGGCGACTACCCTGACTATCTGGCGCTGGGGTTTCTGCGTAATCAGGGGATGCTGTCGGCGGACGAACACATCACCGCTGTGGATTTCGACGAGGAGTTGGAAACCGTGGTGGTGCGCACCGAGGTCGAGACAGACTATGAAGACAAACTGTCCCGCAAGACCCGTACATCGGGCTGTGCCGTTGGCACGGTGTTTGGCGACATGATGGAAGGGTTGGCGGGGGTGACACTGCCGCAGACTGAACTGCGCACCTCGTGGCTCTATGCCTTGGCTGACAAAATCAACCGCACGCCGAGCCTGTATCTAACGGCGGGTGCCTTGCATGGCACGGTGTTGTGTCAGCAGGATCGCCCGTTGATCTATATGGAGGACGTGGGCCGTCACAATGCCGTCGACAAAGTGGCCGGGTGGATGCTGTCCGAAGGCGTTAGTGCGGCGGATAAGATCCTTTATACCACGGGGCGGTTGACCAGCGAGATGGTGATTAAAACCGCGATGATGGGAATACCTGTGCTGGCGTCACGGTCGGGGTTTACCGCGTGGGGCGTCGAGATTGCCAATCAGGTTGGGTTGACATTGATTGGCCGCATGCGCGGAAGACGGTTTCAGTGCCTGTCAGGGGCTGATCGGTTGCAGCGAGATGTAGACCCCGAGGCGGTGCCGGATGAAGCCGGCAAACACCGGCGTAAGGGGGCGTGATGCAGGCCCCTCTAGGTGTGATTTTGGCGGGTGGGTTGGCGACACGCATGGGCGGTGGCGACAAGGGGTTGTTGGTGCTAGATGGCCAAACGTTACTATCGCGGGTGATCGACCGGCTGGACCCGCAAGTTGCGGGATTGGCGCTCAATGCCAATGGTGATGCAGCGCGGTTCGCAGGGCTCGGCATACCTGTGGTGCCCGACAGCATCGACGGGTTTGCAGGACCGCTTGCGGGTGTTTTGGCAGGGCTGGACTGGGCCGCGACCCAAGGGGCTGATCATATTGTGACAGCCGCTGCGGACACGCCGTTCTTTCCGGCCGATCTGGTGCCAAGGTTGGTGATGGCGGCTGAAGACGCAGATGTATCAATGGCATTGGCCGGCACAAAGCACCCGACGCGCGGCATGTTGCGCCAACCGACGTTCGGGTTGTGGCCGGTCGCCTTGCGCGATGATCTGCGCGCCGCCCTGAAGAGCGGTGTTCGCAAGGTGGTGCAATGGACAGACCGCCACGGTGCGGCACTTGCGCCCTTTTCAGCAGATGGGTTTGATCCGTTCTTTAACGTCAACACGCCAGAGGATATGAAAGTGGCCGAAACGCTGGTTTCTGGAGAATCGGAATGAAAATTTTTGGAGTGGTTGGCTGGAAGAATTCGGGCAAGACCGGATTGGTTGAACGGCTGGTCACCGAGATCACTGGGCGCGGATTTTCGGTGGCGACGCTGAAACACGCACACCACAGTTTCGATGTCGACCACCAAGGCAAAGACAGTTATCGCCACCGCGAGGCAGGTGCGAACGAGGTTCTGTTGGCGTCGCGCCAACGGTGGGCTTTGATGCGCGAGTTGCGCGACGAGGAAGAACCAACACTGGCGCAATTGCTGGCGCATCTATCGCCAAATGATCTGGTGCTGATCGAGGGTTATAAACGCGATGGCCACCAAAAAATTGAGGCCAACCGCGCGGCTACAGGGCAGCCGTTGATTGCGTTAGAGGATGACACCATCGTGGGGGTGGCCAGCGACCATGAACCCAACGGGCTGAACGTGCCGAAATTTGTTCTGGACGACACCGTGTCGATAGCCGATTTTGTGTTGCAACAGGTCGGGCTGCTGGCAACACAGACGACGGCACCTGACCTGACCCCACCTGTCATGCGCGACGACTGTTTTGTATTGCCCGAGGGTGTGAACTGGATGCCGGTGGAGGATGCGTTGGCGCATCTTGAGGGACGGTTGAGCAAGGTTGTTGGCGAAGAAAACGTTTCGGTGCCGGATGCTATGGGGCGCGTTTTGGCGCAGCCGCAAATCGCTTTGCGCTCCAACCCGCCGGGTGCCAATTCGGCGATGGACGGCTATGGGTTTGCCGCAGATACGATTGGCGCAGCGCCATATGTGCTGCCGCTGGTTGAGGGACGGGCAGCGGCGGGTGTGCCCTATGCGGGCACCGTTCCAAAGGGCCACGCGATCCGCATTTTGACAGGCGCTTTGGTGCCAGACGGCGTCGACACCGTGGTGATGGAAGAGGACGTTAACCGCACCGATGATCACATCGCCTTTCAGGGACCGATCAAAGCAGGGTCAAATACCCGTAAAGCGGGCGAAGACGTTGAAGCGGGGCAGGTGGCCCTGAAGACGGGGCACAAATTACGCAGCCCCGATCTGGCGCTGCTAACGGGTTTGGGCGTCAAAAGAATTGCTGTGCATAAACAGCTGCGCGTCGGGGTGCTGTCAACCGGAGACGAGATTATTGCGGCAGATGGTGGTATATCGGGGGCAGATAAAACCTATGACGCGAACCGTCCGATGTTGTTGTCTCTGGCGACGCGTTGGGGGTTTGCAGCACAGGATCTGGGTCATGTGAATGATGACCGCGAATTGCTGAAAACCAACCTGAACGCCGCATCGGATCAGGTCGATGTGATCCTGACGACTGGTGGCGCGTCAGCGGGCGACGAGGACCATGTTTCGGCTTTGCTGCGCGATGAAGGTTCGCTTGAAGCATGGCGGATTGCGTTAAAACCGGGCCGACCCTTGGCACTGGGCATGTGGCAAGGGGTGCCGATATTCGGGCTGCCGGGCAACCCCGTGGCAGCCTTCGTTTGCGCGGTGATATTCGCGCGCCCGTCTTTGTCGGCGCTGTCGGGTGCCGGTTGGGTCAAACCGCAAGGGTTCATGTTGCCAGCCGCATTCTCTAAGGTCAAAAAGGCAGGGCGACGCGAGTATTTGCGCGCACGGATGCTGGAAGATGGCCGTGTGGATGTTTACAAATCCGAGGGTTCGGGCCGCATTTCAGGTCTGTCATGGGCCGATGGCCTGGTGGAACTGGGGGATGCCGCCCAAGAGATCAACGAGGGCGATTTGGTGCGTTATATTCCATACGGAAACCTCGAAATTTAGGCCCTAACCCTTGAGCGAAACCAATCAATCTAATCAAACGTACCTGTAACACGCCCCAGCAGCATAAAGGCCCGCGCAGTTCTGGTGTCGGACAAGGCGACGATTTCCTGATCCGTAGCCTCGGCCTCGAACTCGGAAAATGTTTTGTCAAACTGGCGTAAGAAATGGTGCACAGCGTCGCGGAAAATCGGGTCTTGGCGCATCCGGCCTGAGGTCAGCGCAAGGCTGGAACGATCCCGAACTCCGCCAAGCGCCGCAATCGCGCGGCCCCGCTCGCCTTGGGCAAATTTACGCCAAAATTCGGGCCGCGACCGGTCCGGCGTGAGGTCATCCATGTAAATGCCTTCTTGGCTCAGAAGGGTCAGAACATCTTGGGCGGCCTGAATAAGACGGGCCACAGTGCGGTCCTGAAGGGCGCGGCGCAGGGCTGCAAACCCCTCGCGGTCATCAACTGTTTCGGGGAAATTCAGAGCCCGAACGAAATCATTGACACTGATGCGCGGCGCAATATCTTCGGCCGTGGTTCCCAGCTCAAGGCTGGTTTGCTCGTCAACACCATTTACCCCGCTCGACGCCAGCGCCGGTTTGGGTGACGCGGCTTGGGACGAGACAGGCTGGCGGCTGGAACTGAAAGTGGCGATCGCGGTTTCGGTTTGCTTTTGCGCCGCCGCAATTTCATCCAGCTTTTTTTCGACCGAGGGCTTCATTCCCGTTGCATCATTTTGGGACTGGATGATGTAGGTTTGACGCATGGCGTCGACGGCGGCCTGAAGACGCGCGGACTCAATGCGCATAATCCGTGCAGAACGCGCCGCAGCGGCCCCAACCCAGATCACAGCGATGGGCAGGAATATCGCCATCAGTTTCATCACAAAAACAATCGGATCAAGGGTGATGTTGCCATCGTCCTTAGGCGCAAAGGTGAAAAACAGAATTACCCCGAGGATCCATATTGCGCTGAGCACAATTGCAATGATTTCAGCCGCAGTTATACCGCCGCTGCCGCCACGACCAAAAATACCTAGATCAATCGGTTTATCAGCTTTGTTTTCGCTCATCCGTTCAGACATGGTTTTCGTGACCCGTCACTTGTATTCGCCTATCACTTGTATTCGATGGTCAGAATTTCATAAGCCTTTTCGCCACCCGGGGTTTTCACCTCGATGCTATCGCCTTCTTCTTTGCCGATCAATGAGCGTGCCAAAGGGGACCGCAAATTGAGCAGACCTTTTTCGATGTTTGCTTCTGGTTCACCAACGATTTGATAGGTTTTTTCCTCGTCGGTATCCTCGTCAACCAGCGTGACAGTCGCGCCGAATTTGATAGTGCCGGACATGGTCGCAGGGTCGATCACATCGGCCAGCGATAAAATTGCTTCAAGTTCTTTGACGCGGCCCTCAATAAAGCTCTGTTTTTCACGGGCGGCGTGATACTCAGCGTTTTCCGAAAGATCGCCATGCTCGCGCGCCTCGGCAATCGCGCGGATTACAGCGGGGCGTTCCTCGGACTTGAGGGTTTTCAGTTCTTTTTCGAGCACGGTATGTCCCGTGCGGGTCAGTGGTATTTTTTCCATAATTCTCTTCAGTTTTGGTGGTGCGCCCAGATTTTACCTGACGCGAATAACTGTTTATCCAAACAAACCGACAAGTCGCATGATTGCAAGGGAAATACACCGTTTCCCTATTATGTAGGCGGATAATTGACGCAAGTAGCATAGTTGCGTCGCCAAAAATCCATCAATTTTAAACTATATATACGAATGCCAAGGCAGATCGAGTGGGCATTTTTCGCATTTATGGCAGGCCGTGTGATTTGCGCCGGATTTACCGGCCTGAAGACTGTAATGTCGGTTTTCGCCGGTTATTGCCATGCCGTTGACGGATATGCCTCGATTATTGTCATTTTTACGGTTTGGGAGGCGTTGCGGCGGCGTAAAATCGCTGCGTAATGATTGACCCGCTGGGGCGGTTTCCGTTACCAACGGGGTAACGAATTCACGGCGCAATAACCTTGCGCGACAGAGCAAGAGGCGAGAACAGATATGGCCGAGATAGAACGCGAGTCGATGGATTACGATGTGGTGATTGTGGGTGCCGGGCCTGCGGGCCTTTCGGCGGCGATCCGGCTGAAACAGTTGGATGCGGATATACAGGTTGTTGTGCTTGAAAAGGGCTCGGAAGTGGGCGCGCATATTCTGTCGGGCGCGGTGCTGGACCCTTCGGGATTGGACGCTTTGATCCCGGATTGGAAGGACAAGGGCGCACCAGTCAACGTGCATGTGAAGAAAGATAACTTCTATATGCTGGGCGAGGCGGGGAAAATTCGCATCCCCACCACGCCAATGCCGCCTTTGATGAGTAACCACGGTTGCTATATCGTTTCCATGGCCAATGTGTGCCGCTGGATGGCGGAACAGGCCGAGGAGTTGGGCGTCGAGATTTTCCCCGGCATGGCGTGCTCCGAGCTGGTGTATGGTGACAATGGTCAAGTGACCGGTGTGGTCGCGGGCGAGTTTGGCAAAAACGCTGATGGCACCCCGTCGGATGCCTATGAGCCGGGCATGGTGTTGAGCGGCAAATATGTGTTCCTGTCGGAAGGTGTGCGCGGCAGCCTGTCCAAAGAAGTGATCAGTAAATATGATCTGGGTGCCGATGCTGATGTGGCCAAGTTCGGGCTGGGCATGAAAGAAATCTGGGAGATTGATCCCGACAAGCACCGTGAGGGCACAGTGACCCACACGATGGGCTGGCCTTTGGGCAAAAATGCCGGTGGCGGATCATTCATCTATCACATTGATAACAATCAGGTTTATGTTGGGTTTGTGGTGCATCTGAACTACAAAAACCCCTATCTGTCGCCCTATCAGGAATTCCAGCGCTTCAAGCACCACCCGATGGTGGCCGAGCTGCTGAAAGGCGGCAAACGCGTGGCTTATGGCGCGCGCGCAATCACCGAGGGCGGTTGGCAGTCCGTGCCCAAAGTCGCCTTTCCGGGCGGCGCTTTGTTAGGTTGTTCCGCCGGGTTGGTGAACGTGCCACGGATCAAGGGCAATCATAACGCGATGCTGTCAGGCATGGCGGCGGCTGAGGCGGCGATTGCGGCCATCAAAGACGGGCGCGCGGGCGACGAGTTGACGGCCTATGAGGCGGATCTGAAATCCGGCCCCGTTGCCAAAGATTTGAAACGGGTGCGCAATGTGAAACCGATCTGGTCCAAGCTGGGGATGATGCCCTCATTGGTGCTGGGCGGGTTTGACATGTGGGTAGCCAATGTGACCGGTTGGAACCCGCTGGGCACATGGAAGCACGGCAAATCCGACGCTTTGGCCACTGGGGAGGCTGCGAATTATAAGCCGATCGAATATCCAAAGGCGGATGGCACTCTGTCGTTTGACCGCCTTACCAGCGTCAGTTTTTCGGCCACCAACCACGAGGAAAGCCAGCCGTGCCACCTGCAACTGGCAGACCCAACCATACCGATCAGTGTAAATCTGCCGAAATTTGCCGAACCCGCACAGCGCTATTGCCCTGCAGGTGTTTACGAAGTGATCGAGGAAGAGGGCAAAGGCCCGCGCTTCCAGATCAACTTCCAGAACTGCGTGCATTGCAAAACCTGTGACATCAAAGACCCGAGCCAGAACATCACTTGGGTAACGCCGCAAGGCGGCGATGGGCCAAATTACCCAAATATGTAACGGATTTGTCAGAAATCGGGGCGCTCATTTGGGTGCCCCGCATTGATTTGACGCAACCGAACGACTAGGTTTCAGTGACAAAACAGGTTCAAACATAAGGTCTGATCACCCGTGCCCATATCCCTTCGCCGTTCAATCCTCGCCCTTGTCTTGGGCCTTACAACCGCCTTACCAGCCTCGTTTGCCACGGCCGACGGATTGTCAGGGGCCTATCTGGCAGCGCGTCATGCCAGTTTTTTTAACGACTACAAGGCAGGGGCCGAGTATTACACCAAAGCCTTGATCCGCGATCCGTCAAACGCGTCATTGCTGGAAAACGCGCTGGTGTCGTTTGTTGGACTGGGCGAAATGAACCGCGCCGTTCCCGTGGCACGTAAAATGGCGGCAGATGGTGCTGTTAGCCAGATTTCGCGCATCGTGCTGTTGGTCGATCTGGCGCAAAAGAAAGACTACGACGGCGTGATCAAAATGCTCGAAGGCGGCGATAAGATTGGCCCGTTGGTCGACGGATTGGCGATGGCGTGGGCCGAAATCGGACGCGGTAACATGCCTGCTGGACTGGCGCATTTCGACGAAGTTGCCAAGGCAAAAGGCACCCGTGGGTTTGGGTTGTATCACAAAGCATTGGCGCTGGCCTCTGTTGGTGATTTTGAAGGTGCCGAAGCAATCTTTGCCGGTGATAAAAATGGCCCGTTGCGGGTGACTGTCGGTGGCGTCTTGGCCCATGCCGAGGTTCTGAGCCAGCTTGGCCGCAACGCGGATGCGCTTGAATTGCTGCTGATGGTATTTGGCGATGAGTTGGACCCGAGGGTCATGCAATTGCGCACCGATCTTGAGGCCGACATTATGTTGCCTTTCAGCACAGTTCAAAATCCGTCCGAAGGATTGGCCGAGGTGTTCTATTCGGTTGCCAACGCCCTGAACGGGGAAACAGATAACGGTTATACGCTGGTTTACACCCGTATGGCCGAACATCTGAACCCGTCCCACATTGACGCGATTTTGATGAGCGCCGGATTGCTGGAAGATCTTGAGCAATATGATTTGGCGACCATCGCCTATAATAGGGTCGCGCGGGATGATCCGTCCTTCCACGCTGCCGAATTGGGCCGGGCCGCCGCCCTGCGCAAGGCGGGCAAAGACGAGGCTGCCATCGAGGTTCTGGAACAATTGACCAAAAGCCATGGCGATTTGCCATCCGTGCAGTCGGCGCTGGGCAATGCGTTGCGCCAACTTGAACGTTACGCCGAGGCCGCCGAGGCCTACAGCCGCGCATTGGAGCTGACAGGCAAACCGGTGGCCGATGATTGGTTCCTATTTTACGCTCGCGGGATCAGCTATGAGCGCACAGATAATTGGGAAAAGGCTGATGCCGATTTTCGCATGGCGCTAACGCTGAACCCGAACCAGCCACAGGTTTTGAACTATCTTGGCTACTCAATGCTTGAGCAAGACATCAAGCTGGACGAAGCCCTTGGGATGATCGAGCGCGCCGTTTCTGCGGTGCCCAACGACGGCTATATCACCGATTCACTGGGCTGGGCGCTGTACCGTTTGCGCCGCTTTGAAGAGGCTGTGAAATACATGGAACGCGCCGCCGAGCTGACACCGGTTGACCCGATTGTATCGGATCATCTGGGCGACACCTTATGGGCCGTTGGCCGCAGGCTGGAGGCCGAGTTTCAATGGCGTCGCGCCATGTCGTTTGAGCCCGAAGAGGAAGACGCGATCCGCATTCGCCGCAAGCTTGAGGTCGGTCTGGACGCAGTTTTGAAAGAAGAAGGTGCCGAGCCGCTGCCGGTGATGGCGAATGACGGTTAGGATTTTCGCGCCGGCCAAGATCAACCTTACCCTACATGTAACTGGCCAGCGCTCTGACGGATTTCACCTGCTGGATTCGCTGGTGATGTTCGCAGGCGTTGGCGATGTGCTGACCGTTTCGTCCTCCACCACGGACCAACTGACAGTCTCCGGCCCCGAGGCCAAAGGCGTGCCAACGGGTGCGGGCAATCTGGTGATGCAGGTGGTGTCCAAGCTGTGGCGAGGTGCCCCACTTGCGATACATCTGGAAAAATCGCTGCCCGCTGCGGCAGGTATTGGGGGTGGGTCAGCCGACGCTGCCGCCTGTTTTCGCGGGCTTTCGGTGCTTCTGGAACGAAATGACCCCGCGTTTGACACAGACCAATTTGCCGATACAGCCCTGCGAGAACTACTAGACGTCGGGGCAGATATTCCGATGTGTATGGCTTCCAAACCCGCCAGAGTTGGCGGCATTGGAGGTCAGATAGAGCCGTTAGCGGGCACCCTGCAGTTGGCGATATTGCTGGTCAATCCACGGGTCTCCGTGCCAACCCCTTCGGTGTTCAAAGCCCTCGAATGCCGGACCAATCCTGCCATGACCGAGATGCCGCCCGACATGTCGGATACATCGGCATTTGTGGATTGGCTCACCAAACAGCGCAACGATTTGCAGCCTGCTGCCATTTCGCAAGCCCCGATTATTGCGACTGCGCTAGAGCAAATCGCGCAAACAACTGATTGCCTATTGGCGCGGATGTCAGGATCAGGGGCGACGAGCTTTGGCTTATATTCATCCGAGGTCGCCGCTCGGCTTGCTGCTCAGCAAATCTTGGACGCCCATCCGGATTGGTGGGTCAAGCCGACAACGTTGATCAACGGTGAAGAGGCAACGCCTCAGTTAATCCGCGCGACTACGTAATCGGCAATATCGACCAACATTTCGCGGATAGGATCATCGGGCAGCACCGTCAGGGCCGCTTTGGCTTTCTCGGCCCAATCCAGCGCAATCCTGCGGGTGTCGGCAAGCACACCGTGTTTTTCCAGCAATGCCAGCGCATGGTCCAGATCGCCCTCAACCTGTTTGCCCTTTTCAATGGTGCGCACCCAAAAGGCCCGTTCTTCATCGTCGGCTTTGGCAATCGCTTTGATCAACGGCAGTGTCAGTTTGCGTTCACGGAAATCATCGCCAATGTTTTTGCCAATGGCATCGCCGCCGGTCAGATCCAGCAAATCATCAACGATCTGAAAACTGATCCCCATCGCGTCGCCGAAGCTATGCAGCGCCTCGATTTGCGCATTGGGTGCATCCGCGATCACGCCGCCAACCTCGCAGGCGGCGGCAAATAGGGCGGCGGTCTTACCGCGCACCACTTGCAGGTAGGTGTCCTCGGTGGTGGCCAAATCTTGTGCCGCGGTCAATTGCAGCACCTCGCCCTCGGCGATAGTTGCCGAGGCGTTGGCGAGGATGTCGAGCACTTGCAATGAGCCGGCTTCGACCATCAATTGAAAGCTGCGGGAAAACAGGTAATCGCCAACCAGCACGCTGGACTTATTGTCCCACAACAGGTTTGCAGTTGGGCGGCCACGGCGCTGGCCGCTTTCGTCAACAACATCATCATGCAGCAATGTGGCGGTGTGGATAAATTCAACCGTGGCGGCCAGATGGATGTGGTAGGGGCCGGTGTAGCCACACAGGCGCGCCGTCGCCAAAGTTAGCATCGGGCGCAGACGCTTGCCGCCAGCCTCGACCAGATGTGCCGTGACTTCGGGGATGCGCGGGGCGTATTTCGACGCCATGCGCTCACTGATCAATGCGTTCACCCGCGTCAATTCCGACGCCAAATGGGCGCTTAGGCGCTCGTGAGGTTTAACTGCGGTGTCCACTCGTCCCATCATTCTCTCGTCAGGTGGCTCGACAAACCGTCGGGTTTGCCATTATGTCATTTTCTATGAAAGAACTCCTGCGCACCACTGACATTACTGTCATTGCTTTTGCCAAAGCGCTCCTTCATGGCGAGGGTATAGACTGCTTTGAAATGGACGTAAATATGAGTGTGCTTGAAGGCGGCATCGGAATCTTCCCGCGCCGTTTGCTGGTGCGTGAAAAAGAACTGTTTTTGGCCCGCTCAATTCTGCGTGACAACGATGTCCCGTTTGAAGAGAACCGCTGATGGGGTTTCCAACGGATGAACTTAGTTGTGATTTATTCCTGAATGGCAAGCTGAAGGTTTTGCAGCCAAAGATCGGGTATCGGGCTGGCGTTGATCCTGTTTTGTTGGCAGCAACCGTGCCTGCCAGAGCGGGCGATAGCGTGCTGGAACTGGGCTGTGGTGGCGGTGTGGCCAGCCTGTGTTTGGCTGCACGGGTGCAAGGCGTGATGCTGACCGGCATTGAATTGCAAGCCGGTTATGCCGATTTGGCGCGGCGCAACGCGGCGGCCAACGGGACTGAGATGGATGTGCACTGCGTCGATTTGCGCCACCTACCGGACGCTGTTTTGCAGCAGAATTATACACATGTCATCGCCAACCCGCCGTATTATTTGCGAAAGCACGGCACTGCGGCCACGGATGCGGGCCGCGAGACCGCACTGGCCGAGGATACGCCGCTTGCCGACTGGATTGCTGTTGCGACGCGTCGTTTGAAGCCAAAGGGGTATTTGACCGTTATTCAGGATGCCGAACGCCTGCCCGAATTGCTGGCAGCGATTGATGAACGATTGGGCGGCGTCAAAATATTGCCCCTGTCGCCGCGCATTGGCCGCCCTGCGCAACTGGTGATCGTGCAAGCCCGCAAAGGCGCACGCGCCGCCCCTCAATTGCTGGCTCCCGTCGTGATGCACGAAGGTGCCGCGCATGATGGCGATCGGGAAAGCTACACGCCGCAAATCCGCGCGGTTCTGCGCGACGGAGCCGCATTGGCCATGAACGGTGTTAACACAAAATAAAGTTTTCCAGTGTTTTCTAGGACCATCGGTCGCATCACGCTGGTTTTTCGTGACAGGATGCAAAATCTGTGGTCGACTGACGGTACGGAAATCAAAATAAGGGAGAACAACTTATGACCATGAGTTCACACCTAAATGAACTTCGCAAAAAACACCAAAATCTATCGGATATGGTTGAGCATGAGCAGCGTAACCCGGGCAGCGACGACATGCATATCGTCGACCTCAAAAAACAAAAGCTACGATTAAAGGAAGAGATCTCGCGTCTCACGGCTTAGGGCGAACTGCCTAGCTTAATCCTTTGAAATTGTGGCACTGGCACGCGCTGCCAGTGCTGCACCTGATGTAATCAGCAGGGCCGCAATCAACAGCGCCCAGGTGGCATTGGCGATGCCCGCCCCAATCAACACAAATGTCGACAGCAATGGGGCCGCATATGACGCGACGCCCAACAGCTGGATGTTGCCGTGTTTCACCCCGATATCCCAAACGTAAAATGCCAGACCCACGGGGCCGAGGCCAAGCGCGATGATCGACGCCCAGCCGATTGAGGTTTGCGGCCAGACAGTGGTTTCAAGCGCCAGATGCGCGAGGGCGGACAGAAATGCTGTGGCCAGACAAAAGATCGCAACACTATCGGTCGGAATGTTGCCCAGCCGCCGCGATAGCACCGAATATCCAGCCCAAGTCAGGGCGCAAAGCAAGGCCAGACCATAACCGACCATTGCGTCGGCCTGAAAACCACTGCCGCCATTTAGCACGATCATCGCCGCGCCGGCAAAACTGATCAGAGCGCCAACGATATGGCCCTTTTTCAGGGTTTCATTCGGTAAAAACCCTGAAAACAGCACAATCAGCAGCGGCCAGAGGTAAGCGATCAACCCTGCCTCGGCAGCTGGGGCGCGGCGCAGGGCGGAAAAATACAGAAAATGATAGCCAAACAGCCCCACCGTGCCAAAGGCATAGACTCGCCAGTTGATCCGCATCAGATGGCGGAAACTACCATAAAACCCCGCCCAGATCAGCCCGATCATCCCCCCAATGGAAAAACAGATCGCCGTCAATTGTAGCGGTGGAACGGGGCTGGTGCCAACAGTGAACAGCGCCAATAAGGACCAGAGTAGGACTGCAACAAATCCGATTAAAGTGGCGCGGTTGGTCATAAAATGATGTCTTCCTGGGCGATGAAGTGACGATCTGCGGCGCATTGGTGCATATTGCTAACTTCTTTTTGCATCCACTCAATGAAGGCTTTGACTTGCGGGCGGTTCTCGGCACCTTCGGGGCAAACAATGCGGTAGTGGGCGGTCACCGCGATGGACAGCGGAAATGGCGCAACCAGTTGCTTGTCGCGTAGCGCGCGTTCAGACAGCGAATATCGCCCCAGTACAACACCGGTCCCTGCAATGGCCGAATCAAGCGCATGATCGGATTGCGAAAATCGAGGGCCACCTTCGGGCGGCGCGCCCAAGCCCTGCGCGTGAAACCAAGTGCCCCAATTCGAGGTTTTATTGATAAAGGTAAAATCGTCCTGATGCAGCAGAGTTGCGTTTCGCATATCATCAGGTGTTTGGATCTTTTTGGCCATTTCGGGGGACATCATTGGGGTCATCCATTCATTGATGATGTCCTTGCTGAACAATCCTTCATCCGGACCTTCGCCGAAACGAATTGCAACATCCACGTCGTCACGTTCAAAATCTACCAGACGTAGGGAGGCGGAAAAGCGCAGCTCGACGTTGGGGTGGGATTGTGCAAAATCGAACATCCTTGGGGCCAGCCATTTGGCCGTGAAAGCGGGCCCAGCCGTGATTGTGAGAGTGTGGGTGTCCGTTTGGCGTTGTGCGTTTCGCCACGCTACATTCAGGCTGGCAAAACCTTGGGAGGTCGCGGGTGCCAGCAACTGGCCGATTTTGGTCAACTCCACAGCGCGATTCAGGCGGTGGAAAACAGGCTGCCCCAGATGATCCTCGAGCGATTTGATCTGGAAGCTCAGGGCGGCTGGCGTGACATTAAGTTCAGCGGCGGCCACAGCAAAGCTCATATGACGCGCGGCGGCTTCAAATGCCCGAAGGGCGGTAAGAGGAGGGAGGCGCGAGCTCATTTCAGTTAAGTATAACTAATCCGAACGAATGAAAAGTCTCGTTTGTCAGCTTCTTTTCTGCAGTCCATGCTGGGGATAGCTAAATAACACTGACAAATCAGGAGCTGAAAATGTTAATAGTCACATCAGACCCAAAGGTTAAAACCCTACTTGAAATGGGCCTAAAGCAACGCAGCGATGCCTTTTTTGGAGCGTTTAAATGGGCTTTGCGCATTGTGCAGCCAAAGGTTGGTGCAGAGGCAGCAAATCGGGCAGCGCCAAAGCAGCACTGCCCGGGTTAGCCATTTAGGTCAGATATTGTCCGCCATTCGCGGTGAGGGTTGAGCCGGTGATAAACCCTGAGTCATCCGAGGCCAAAAAGGTCACGCAATGGGCGATTTCTTCGGCTTCGCCCAAACGGCCAACCGGGATTTGCGCGATGATGCTGTCACGTACCTTTTCCGGTACGGCCATCACCATTTCGGTGCCGATGTAGCCCGGACATATGGTGTTCACGGTGATGCCCTTGAACGCGCCTTCTTGCGCGAGTGCTTTGGTAAACCCGATATCTCCGGCCTTAGCAGCGGAATAATTCGCCTGCCCCATCTGTCCCTTTTGCCCGTTGATCGACGAGATGTTGATCACGCGACCAAAGCCGCGATTTCGCATGCCATTCCAGAGTGGATGGGTCATGTTGAAAACGCCGTTCAGGTTGGTGTCCATTACCTCTTGCCATTGTTCGCGGGTCATTTTGTGGAACATGCAGTCACGGGTGATGCCGGCGTTATTGACCAGAACGTCAACCGGTCCCAGATCAGCTTCGACCTGTGCAATGCCGGCGGCACATGCGTCGTAATCGGCGACCGACCATTTATAGGTCGCAATGCCGGTGTCCTTGGTGAACTGGGCAGCGGCGGTGTCATTGCCGGCGTAGGTGGCGGCGACGGTATAGCCTTTTGCGGCGAGCGCTTTGGAAATCGCCGCGCCAATACCGCGCGTGCCTCCGGTGACAATGGCAACTCTGGTCATGTTTAGCTCCAATCGGGTGCGTAATGAAATTACGTTAGGTTGATCCGACGCGCAATATTATTGCGCGTCGAAATTTACTACCCGCGTTCGACACAGAGCGCAACACCCATTCCGCCGCCGATGCACAAAGTTGCCAAACCTTTTTTGGCATCGCGCCGGACCATTTCAAAAAGCAGGGTGTTCAGGATGCGACACCCGGAGGCCCCAATCGGGTGCCCAATGGCGATCGCGCCGCCGTTGACGTTAACCACGGCAGGGTCCCAGCCCATGTCTTTGTTGACGGCGCAGGCCTGTGCTGCGAAGGCCTCATTCGCCTCGACCAGATCAAGGTCCTCAGGCTTCCAACCCGCAATTTCAAGCGCTTTGCGGCTGGCACCGATTGGGCCAACGCCCATGATGGATGGGTCCAATCCGACAGTGGCATAAGACGCGATGCGGGCCATAGGCGTGATGCCACGGGCCGAGGCATTGTCGGCGGACATTAGCAAAACGGCGGCAGCGCCATCGTTAATGCCACTTGCATTTGCGGCGGTAACGGTGCCGTTTTCCCGCACAAAGGCCGGACGCAGTTTTTGCAAGCTTTCAAGGGTGGCCCCGTGCCGAATGTATTCATCGGTATCGACAATCGTCTCGCCTTTGCGGGTTTTCACAGTGAAGGGGGCGATTTCATCGGCAAATCGACCAGCCTTTTGCGCGGCTTCGGCTTTGTTTTGGCTGGCGACGGCGAATTCGTCCTGCATTTCACGGCTGATTTCCCACTGATTGGCGACGTTTTCAGCGGTTTGGCCCATGTGGTAGCCGTTGAAAGCATCCCACAGACCATCGCGAATCATTGAATCGATGTATTTTATATCACCCATTTTGTGCCCCGCGCGCAGATGGGCTACATGGGGGGAAAGTGACATATTTTCCTGACCGCCAGCGGCCACGATATCGGCATCACCCAGCTTAATGTGTTGGGCTGCAAGGGCGACGGCGCGCAAGCCAGAACCACAAACTTGGTTGATCGACCACGCTGCAGATTCGACGGGTAGTCCAGCATTGATGTGGGCCTGACGGGCCGGGTTTTGCCCCTGTCCTGCGGTCAGAACTTGTCCAAGAATGGTTTCGGAGACGTCTGACTTATCGATACCGGCGCGTGTAACGATTGCCTCAAGCACAGTTGCGCCCAAATCATGGGCCGGTGTGTTGGCAAATGATCCAAGGAAGCTGCCAACGGCGGTGCGGGCGGCGGATGCGATTACAATATCGGTCATTTTGAGTGTCCTTTGTGTGGAAAAACGAAGGACAGATACCGCCCCCCCTGCGAGTTACCTATATTCTAGGAGGTTTATGCAGGTGCAGCAAGAGAGGGTTAGGCGTGTCTTTTCTCAGCGGGTACGCGCCACGGTGGTGTGGTCGTTGGTGCACCAAAATAATACCCCTGCATACAATCGATGCCGATTGATTCCAGGAAATGGACATCTTCTGATTCTTCGACACATTCGGCGACCGTAAACATTTCAAATTGTTCCGCGATTGATATCAGCGCTTTTGATAAAACTTGATTGTCGGGATCGGCATGAATGTTACGAATAAACTGCCCATCAATTTTGACAATGTCGAAATAGAAATCTTTGAGAAACCGGAAGGCGGTATAGCCCGCCCCAAAGTCGTCCAATGCGAATGAAACCCCAAACTTTTGTAATTCCGACATGAAAGACGTGACAAGTTCGGGCATCAACATGGCCGAGGATTCAGTGATTTCCAATATAAGGCGCTCACCTGCGGTCGGGTCAAGTTTCAGGCCATGCGTCAGGGTATCCATCCACCGCTTATATCCGATGGATCGGGCGGACATGTTAATCGACAAACGCAATCCGGGTTCTTCGGTGAGGGCCTCTAGCCCCATTTCAAGCGCTAGGCAGTCAATGATGCGCCCCATTTCATCGGTTTCAACAACTTCGATGAAATTGCCCGCAGGAATGACGCGTCCAGTATCATCCAGCACACGGATCAACCCCTCGTAAAAGGCGGGGCGGTGCAAACGATCGGCCCGCACAACTGGCTGATAGGCGAGCATCACCTGTTTGCGCCGCAGTGCGTTCCGAACCATTTCCAAGGTGTTCTTGTCGCGCGAACGGACAGCAAAATCCAAAGGGTTATCCATCTCAGGAGATAATTTCGGTGTTGAAAAAATCTGATTCTCGGGCATTTTGTCCTCCGCCAAATGTTAGGTCACATTGTGGCCATGACACTTAAGAACAGGTAAATGTTCCCATTTAGTTCTAATTTTGCTAAAAGGGTCCCAAACCGCATAACATTATGAAAGCAAGGTGTTTAATGTCAAATAGCTGTGCATGGGTTGGAAGCGAGCCAATTTATATTTCGTATCACGATGAAGAATGGGGAGTGCCGGAATACGACAGTCGCGCCCTTTGGGAGAAACTGATTCTAGATGGGTTTCAGGCTGGCTTGAGCTGGATCACTATCCTAAAGAAGCGCGACAATTTCCGCAAAGCCTTTGCTGGATTTGACCCCGATGTGATTGCCGGTTGGGGCGAGGCGGATGTTGAGCGGCTGCTGGGAGATGCGGGCATTGTGCGCCATCGCGGCAAGATCGAAGCGACGATTGGCAATGCCAAAGCGTGGCAGGTGATTGAGGCACGCGAGGGCTTTGATAATTTTCTATGGAATTATATGGGCGGCAAGCCGTTGCAAAATCGGTTTGAAGCCGTGGATCAGATTCCGACCCAAACGCCGCTATCTGTTCAGATTTCAAAGGATTTGAAAAAAGAGGGGTTCCGGTTTTGTGGCCCGACCATCGTTTACGCATTTATGGAAGCCGTTGGCATGGTGAATGACCATGTGGTAGGCTGTGATTGTCATGACAGGGTGGCAAAGCTGGCGCGGTAACGCTCATCAAGGCTGACAGCTTTCTTCAGCTATAACGAAAACCGCCCGTTAGGGAGTGATGAGCGCATTGATAATGGCCAGCGCGCTTTTGGTATCCCACTCGGCATCGCCACGCAGACGGGCAATTTCACGCCCCTCGGGGTCAATAATCACCGATATCGGCAAACCAAGCACGGCCATATCGCGGGCCAAGGCTTGTTTGGGGTCCAGCAAGACCGGCAGGTGGGTGACATCGGCCTTGGCAAAGAACTTGGTAATTCCCGGCAATGTGTTGCGTCCCGTGGCCACGGTCACCACTTCAAACCTCGCCCCGCCCAGCGTTTCTTGCAGCGTATCTAGCGAGGGCATTTCCTTGCGACACGGCGCGCACCATGTGGCCCAGAAATTCACCAGAATGTATTTGCCACGGTAGTCCGACAATTGGTGGCGGCCCCCATCGGGGTCGGTAAACACCTTGTCCGACACCGGTTTGGGTGTGGAATGAAACACCAGTTTTTTCATCAACCCTTCGCGCAGAGCCTCTAGGTCAGCCGTATCAGCGACCGCGCTGTTTGCACCAACCGCAAGGGCCGCGTATAGGACGATAGAACGCAAGATTCCCATTTTATTCCTCTCAAGGCCATAGACATGACCAACAAATCAAAGAACACCAGCAATGCCAACACCATGTGGGGTGGGCGGTTCGCCGCAGGGCCCGACGCGATCATGGAGGCAATCAATGCCTCGATCGGGTTTGACCAGCGGATGGCCGCACAAGACATCCAAGGTTCACGTGCCCACGCCGCCATGTTGGCCGCGACAGGCATCATTACAGATAAAGATGAAAAGGCCATAGGGGAAGGCTTGCTCACGGTGTTGTCAGAGATCGAGAGTGGAAAGTTCGAGTTTTCCACGGCGCTTGAAGATATCCATATGAATGTGGAGTCCCGCCTGAAGGATTTGATTGGTGAACCGGCAGGGCGTTTGCATACGGCGCGCTCAAGGAATGATCAGGTCGCGCTGGATTTTCGCATGTGGGTGCGCAGTCAGGCCGATGCTGCGATCGAGGGGTTGGTTGCGCTGATGGGTGCCTTGCTGGTGCAGGCCGAGGCTGGTGCCGATTGGGTGATGCCAGGCTTTACCCATTTGCAGGTCGCGCAACCGGTGACATGGGGCCACCACATGATGGCTTATGTTGAAATGTTTGGCCGTGACATGACCCGCTTTCAAGATGCGCGCAACCGGATGAACCAATCTCCTTTAGGAGCAGCCGCCCTTGCGGGCACCTCGTTCCCGATTGACCGGCATATGACCGCCGAGGCGCTGGGCTTTGACGCCCCCGCCGCCAATTCGCTGGATGCCGTGGCGGATCGGGATTTCGCGCTGGAGTTTTTGGCCGCGTCTACGATCTGCGCCATGCACCTGTCGCGTTTTGCCGAAGAATTGGTGATCTGGTCCTCGGCCCAGTTCCGGTTTGTGGCACTGTCGGATCGGTTCTCGACGGGCTCAAGCATCATGCCGCAAAAGAAAAACCCGGATGCGGCCGAGCTGATCCGCGCTAAAATTGGCCGGATCATGGGGGCGATGGTGGGCCTGTTCACCGTTATGAAAGGGCTGCCGCTAACCTATTCCAAGGACATGCAAGAGGACAAAGAACAGGTGTTTGACGCCGCCGACAGTCTGATGCTGGCGCTGGCCGCAATGACCGGAATGGTCGCCGACATGAACGCCAATGTTGATGAGCTGGAACGCGCCGCTGCCACTGGATTTTCCACCGCCACTGATCTGGCCGATTGGCTGGTGCGCGAGTTGGGCATGCCGTTTCGGGATGCGCATCACGTAACGGGCACGCTTGTAAGTATGGCCGAGAGCAAGGGTTGTGATTTGCCCGAACTTACGATTGATGATATGCAATCAGTGCATGACGCGATCAATACAGGCGTGTTTGACGTGTTGGGTGTGCATAATTCTGTGGCCAGCCGGATGTCCTATGGTGGCACGGCACCGGCCCAAGTGCGTAAGCAAATCGCGCGCTGGAAAGAGGTACTGGGATGAGAGCAGTTGTATGTTTAATGATGTTTGCAGTTTTGGCAGCTTGTGGCGCTGATGGCGAACCAACGCGCCCGTCAATGAATGCTGGGCTGACGGTCGGCACAAACGGGGTGACCCCGTCGGTATCCGTTGGAACGAATATCGGCCCAGTGTGGTTGAATATCGGCTTATAGTGCCCAGCGAAATGCGCGTTTCAACTCGACAACGGCATCTTTGTCATACCAACGGCCATGTGCCAGAATAATACGTTCCGGTCCCCAATCGATCATCTGCTCGATGGCGGCACGCAGTTTGCGACGCCCTTTTGAGAACGTCATCTGCATGTCACGCGGCATTTTCCCGTCGGGGTCTTGGATGCCGCCGAAACGGGTTAGGATACGCATCAGCCACGACAGATTGCGTGGCTCGAAATTCTCAATCAAATCGGTCAGGATCAAGGTGCGTGAGGCGTCGTGAAAGAACACAGCCTCGCGGTGGACTTTGCTGCCTTCTACAATCATCTGTTTGATTTGCCCGGCCCATGCCACAGGCGCTGTTTGGCTCAGGTCTTCGTCAAACCGCATGTTCATGCCGTGCTTTTTCGCACGCGCCACCACGCCGGGGGCTGCATAGGCGCGGGCCTTGGGAAAGGCAGCTTGCCATTCGGTGATATAGGCGTAGTGAATCCAGTTGGGCGCGATCAACTGGCAGACGGGGCCAAGGGCGGCGATTTCGGCTTTCAGCGTGTCGCTGATCTTGGTGGGGGAGTGCAGCCAGACATCGCCATTTAGCAGCCGCACCACCGTCATGCGGGTTGAGAATGGCACACCATAGAACCGGATTGATGGTCCATCAACAACCCAGATATCCTTGCCAACAGTTTTCAGCGTGTTCAGTGGTTCGTAACCAGCCAATTTCCATGCGCCCCAATCTACGATGTCTCAGGGCTAACACACAGCCCGCCACTATTGCATCCAGAAATTCTTTGAGCTCAAACGGTTTGGGGATTGGGGCAGGGATGCTCACGATCAGTAGCCTTCTGACTGATTTCCTAAAATTGAACGACCCAAGTCCTAATAATGGTTTGATATAAAATGAAAAAAACGCATGAAAGTTTCCACTATTCCGGAATAGTAGAAATGTTTTCGTGCAATTTCAGCCCACCTTTTCGAGACAAATAATCATCGCATGATTAGCAGTATCCACGCAAACTTCCCCAATCCTGATTGCCGCCCTTGTCATTCCCGAAATATTGCGTATCCGTATCAGGCTAGAAACAGGAAAGCGCAGGGCTGATCGATGGACCATTTTCTATACCAAAACGGGATTTTACACGCCGAAGAGGTCGCCGTGCCCGAGATTGCTGCGCAGGTTGGCACCCCATTTTATCTCTATTCCGCAGCCACTTTGCGCCGTCATTACCAACTGTTTGACGACGCGCTTGAGGGGATGGATCATCTGGTCTGTTACGCCATGAAGGCCAATTCTAATCAGGCTGTGCTAAAGCTGATGGCCGATATGGGCGCAGGCATGGATGTGGTTTCAGGCGGCGAATACGCCCGCGCCCGCGCTGCTGGTGTGTCCGGCGACAGGATCGTGTTTTCCGGCATTGGCAAAACCCGCGATGAAATGCGCGCCGCCCTCACCGGCGGCATCCGCCAGTTCAACGTCGAATCTGAACCCGAGATGGCCGCCCTGAACGAGGTCGCCCTGTCGCTGGGCGTGGTTGCACCAATCACCGTGCGGGTGAACCCCGATGTTGATGCCAAAACCCACGCCAAAATCGCCACTGGAAAATCCGAAAACAAATTCGGCATCCCGATTTCACGCGCCTCCGAGGTTTACGCAATGGCTGCCGCAATGAAGGGGCTGGAGGTAATTGGTATTGATGTGCATATCGGCAGCCAGTTGACCGATTTGGCCCCCTATGCCACCGCCTACAAAAAAGTGGCCGAGTTGACGAAACAGTTGCGCGCCGAGGGCCATACCATCAAGCGGTTGGATCTGGGTGGCGGGCTGGGCATCCCTTACGAGCGCTCGAACGAGGCCCCGCCTTTGCCTGTGGAATACGGCCAGTTGATCAAGGACACATTGGGCGATCTGGGGTGTGAGATCGAGATCGAGCCGGGCCGTTTGATTGCTGGAAATGCGGGCATTCTGGTGGCTCAGGTGATCTATGTAAAACAGGGCGAGGACCGCCAGTTCCTGATTTTGGATGCGGCGATGAATGATTTGATCCGCCCAGCCATGTATGAGGCGCACCATGATATCATCCCCGTGGTTGAAGCACCTGCGGGCGTTGAACAAACCCCCTATGACATCGTTGGCCCCGTCTGCGAGTCCGGTGATACATTTGCCAAACACCGCGATTTGGCACCGATGGCGGCGGGTGAGCAGGTCGCCTTCCGGTCTGCCGGTGCTTATGGTGCGGTGATGGCGTCGGAATATAATTCCCGCCCGATGATCCCCGAAGTTCTGGTTGATGGGCATCAATTCGCTGTTATTCGGGCGCGACCAACCTTGGAAGATATGATAAATCGCGATACCATACCCGAGTGGCTCTGATCCTACAGAGCCAGAAAGCATTGGTATGACCAAACGAGATCAGCAAAAGACGGACGCCCTGACGGGGCTGGATTGGCCGCTGCGCCTGACCCGCCTTGGCATGGTTGCCGAACGCGCGACGCGGGCGTTTTGGCCGCTTTGGGCGGTTTTGATGTTGGCCATGGCGTTGGTGATGCTGGGTGTGCAGGACTTCATTTCGCCCCGTGCGGCGATGGGTGTGATGGCGCTGTTTGGTCTCGTGACACTCTGGACACTGATCTATGGGCTGAGGCTGTTTCATTGGCCCCATGTTGACGAGGCGGTTGAGCGGCTGGACAACACTCTACCGGGCCATCCGATCACACAATTACAGGACACACAGGTCATTGGCGCACAGGATGCCGCCTCCAAGGCTGTTTGGAAAGCCCATCTTGCGCAGATGGCAGCGCGGGTGCGCGGCGCAAAACCTGCCCCTGCGGACTTGCGCGTCGCCTCAAAAGACCCTTACGCGTTTCGTTTTGTGGCCACACTGTCCCTGTTGGTGGCGCTGTTGTTTGGCTCGGTTTCAAAAGTGGCGACGGTTGGCGATATCGCCACAGGGCAGGGCGGCAGCGCTCTTGCCTCCGGTCCCAGCTGGGAAGGCTGGATTGAGCCCCCCGCCTATACCGGCAAACCCAGCCTTTATCTGAACGATCTGCCCGCAGGCGACATCAGCGTGGCCAAGGGCGCGCGGATCACTGTGCGGCTCTATGGCGAGGTCGGGGCGCTAACTTTGCAAGAAACTGTTTCGGGAATGGACCCAGCGATTGATCCGGCAGCCATCACTCAAGTATTGACGGTGACCCAGGATGGCGTATTGCGCATCGACGGTCAGGGCGGGGCACAATGGGCGATTGCGATCCTGCCCGACATGCCACCCAAAGTTCGCTTTGACGGTGAATTGACCCGCGAAGCCCAAGGCGTGATGCGTCAGCCATTTGCCGCCAGCGACGACTACGGCGTGGTGCGCGGCAGGGCCGAATTCCAGCTGGATATGGCAATGATACAGCGGCGCTATGGGCTGGCCACTGCCCCTGAACCCCGCGAGCCGATCATTCTGGATTTGCCCCTGCCAATCACGGGTGATCGTAGTGCGTTCTCCGAGGAGTTGGTGGACAACCTGTCCGAACATCCTTGGGTCGGGTTGCCGGTGATGCTGACGTTGACCGTTGAGGATGCTTCAAGCCAAACCGGCCAAGCGGAACCCATGCAACTGCAACTGCCCGGGCGACGCTTTTTCGCACCGCTGGCCCGTGCGGTGATTGAACAGCGCCGTGATTTGCTGTGGTCGCGCGACAACGGCGCACGGGTGTCGCAGGTTTTACGCGCTGTCACCCACCGCCCCGAAGGCTTTGTCCGTAACAACGGGGCCTATCTGATGTTGCGGGTGGCGCTTACGCGGCTCGACGCGGCGGTGGCTTTTGATATGACCACCGAGGCCCAAGACGAAATTGCAGCGGCCCTGTGGGAAATTGCGCTGGTGTTTGAAGATGGATCTTTGGCGGATGCCAAGGAGCGGCTGCACCGTGCCCAAGAGCGTTTGGCCGAAGCAATGAAAAATGGAGCCAGCAAGGACGAAATCGCCGAGCTGATGCAAGAATTGCGCGACGCCACCAAGGAATACATGCAACAATTGGCCGAACAGCAGCGCCAGAACCCCGACCAAGGTCAGCAACAAGCCCAGAACAGCGAACGGATGGAGATTTCGCAAGCTGAGTTGCAGGCCTTGATGGATCGCATTCAAGAGCTGATGGAAGAGGGTCGCATGGAAGAGGCGGCAGAGCTGATGCAGCGCATGAACGAGATGATGGAAAACATGCAGATGGCTGAGGGCGGCGAGGGCGGCGAGAAAAGCCCCGGCGAGCAATCCATGGAAGATTTGAAAGACACCTTGCGCAACCAGCAAGGTCTGTCGGATCAGGCGTTCCGCGATTTGCAAGAACAGTTCAACCCCAATGCCAATCGCGGTGAAAGCGGACAAAACCGCGGTGAAGCGGGTGGTCAGGGCGAAGGCCGCAGCCACGAGGGCCAGGGCGGTGAAGGTCAGGGTGAAAGCGGTGGCGAGTCCGGCCCACAAGGTGGCGGACAGGCTGGGGAAGGCCAAGAGAGCCTTGCGGACCGTCAACAAACCCTGCGTGATGAATTGCAACGTCAGAAGGACCGATTGCCGGGTGCCGGCACGTCCGAGGGTGACGCGGCACGGGATGCCTTGGAGCGGGCTGAACGGGCCATGGACGGCGCCGAGGATGCGCTGCGTGGCGACAGATTGGCCGAAGCCTTGGACAATCAGGCCGAGGCAATGGAAGCCCTGCGCGAGGGCATGCGTAACTTGGGCGAAGCGATCGCCAAGAACGAACAACAACAGCAAAGCCCCGGCCAACAAGGTGAAGCGCAAGGACGCGACAACGCAAATGCGCGCGATCCATTGGGGCGCGATAACAGCGGGCGTGGCAGGGTCGGCACGGACGACAGCCTGTTGCAGGGCGATGACGTCTATCGGCGGGCGCGTGAATTGCTCGATGAAATCCGCCGCCGCTCAGGCGAAAAAAACCGCCCCGATCTGGAGCTGGACTATCTAGAGCGCTTACTCGACAGGTTTTAGAGTGACACGACTCTAACCAGAATTAGCCATCCATCCGACATCCCGAGGCAGCGTTAACGCAAGTGAGCGTGTTCGGGATGTCGGATGGATGCAATTGGATTGGGTTTGCCCAAAGGTCAGGATTGATTATCCTTGTTTCCAGATTCCTTTGCCCGCCTGCAATTGCGCCCGTATTTCCGCACTATGCTGGCCGCGTTCCGGCGCTGGATTTATTTCAGCGGTGCCATGCGAAAATCTTGGGGCTGCGGCGGCCTGAAATGTCCCGTTGGCGGTTTGCCAGACATCCCGCGCCTTCATATGTGGATCAAAAGCGGCCTGTTGTGGCGACAACACAGGGGCGACACAAGCGTCACTGCCTTCAAACAGCGCCGCCCAGTGGCTCAACGGTTTGGCCGCGAATATTGCCCCAAGGCTTGCTGTCTGATCAGGCCAAAGTGCGCGATCAAACTGGGCCTTGAAAACCGTATCATCCTGCAATCCCATGATATCCAGAAACTGGGCATAGAATTTTGGCTCCAGACACTGAACGCTTAGATGTCCGCCGCTAGAACACCTGTAGGTGCGGCTCCAGTGCGGCCCATCCAAAAGACTTTGCCCACGCGTCTCGGACCAATCCCCATTTTGCCCGATCGCCATCAGCAGGTTCATCATATGAGCCGAACCATCCACGATAGCCGCATCCACCACACAGCCTTTGCCCGTGTCGCGTGCCTTTAGGATCGCCGATAGCAACCCGATCACCAGATACAAGGCACCGCCGCCGATATCTCCCACTAGCGTTGCTGGCGTGATCGGGGGGGTATCCGGTTCTGACGCGTAATACAGCGCCCCACTTGTGGCGATGTAATTGAGATCATGCCCGGCTGTTTGTGCGCGTGGGCCATCCTGCCCCCATCCGGTCATCCGCCCATAAGCCAGCCTTGGGTTCAGAGAATGGCACGGCTGCGGTCCCAACCCCAAACGTTCCATTACACCCGGTCGGAACCCTTCGATCAAACCGTCCGCCCCTTTGATCAACCCTTTGGCAATCTCCAGATCATCAGCACTCTTCAGATGCAGCGAGATCGAACGTTTACCGCGGTCCAGCAGGCTTTTTTCGTTGGTAACGGATGGCCCCGCTCCAGCGCGATGGATTACAATCACATCCGCGCCAAGATCCGCTAACAACATCCCGGCAAACGGGCCCGGTCCCAGCCCTTCGATTTCGACAATCTTAATCCCAGCCAACATAATTGCTGTGCTCCAGTTTTAGTTAATTTGCGGCGCTTGAGACTGTAAAAAATTCATCGCCAAGAGGAAGGCGGCGCTGTGGACGTGCTAAATCTTAGGAATCTCCAGCCCCGCCCGACATTTTTTCGGTCGCTGATTGCATCAAGTGATCCAGCCACAAACGTAGGCCATCCACGGTCTCGACATAGCTGACCATAAACGCCTCGGTTGCGGGCACATTTTCGATGATCAAAGGCGCATAGGCATAAGCCAAGAGCAAAAGCGTCGCCAAAGTGATAATCAGCCCAAAGCCAAGCCGGAACCCGCTGCGCCCGCGCTTTACCTCGGCGATGGCTTCCTCGGTCTCGACAGCGGATTCGTTCTGAAGCGAGGAATTGATTTCCTCAATATCAGGCAACAGATCGCTGCGGGATGCGTTTGTATCGATTTCAGGCTCGATTCCACGTAAACGGGCCGTGCGCTGGCTGATAGCCGCGCCAAGGCTGGCCTCGCTATCGTCGGCTTGGTCAAGACCAAGGTCGGGCTGTGTTTCCAACCCGCCTTGGGCCTCGTCATGACGCGCCTCGGATTCAAACGCGGCTTCCTGACGTAGAACGTCAAGCACGGCTTCGTCAGGTTTGCGTGCCTCAGGCTCTGTTTCGGGCTCAGGTTCGGATTCAGGTTCAGCTTCCGGCTCTACTTCTGGTTCCGGCTCTGGCTGATCAACGACGTCATCTGCTTTGTGCGATTGATCCTCACCAGCCTGGTCCGCGTTCTCAAGTTGAGACGCAGAATTTTGAAACCAAGTTTGCCCACAGCTGGAGCATTGCACATCACGCCCGTCTTTGGGTATGACACTGTCATCTACCTCGTATTGTGCGTCGCAATTCGGGCATAGTAACCGCATGATTTTTTCCGTCCCAGCCACGTTCTGTGGTCAAACTATCTCTGTTAACTATTTACGTTGTAACAACGGATGGGCGAAGATCAATCCTTTTGAGTGTTCTTTATATTGAAACATTGAACAATCTTAGGCACAACTGTCCGCAATTCGGGCAAGAAAGGGCGCAATGTGATCGAGCTGCAAAATGTCGCCTATAGCTATGGCGGGGGGGAATTATTATCGGATATATCGTTAAAACTGGCCCCCGGATCGTTCCATTTTCTAACGGGACCGTCGGGATCAGGTAAAACCACCTTTCTAAAGCTGTGTTATATGGAATTAATGGCCTCTTCGGGCCTTGTGCAGGTATTTGGCCGTGATACGCGCGAGATGAATCGAAGCGAAATCGCCCGAAATCGGCAGCGTGTCGGAGTGGTGCATCAGGATTGCCAGTTTCTGGATCATTTACCGCTGTCGGCCAATGTTGCCCTGCCACTGATGGTTGCGGGGCGTGATGTGAGCCAAGAAACCGAAAACCTGAATGATTTGCTGTCATGGGTTGGGCTGACGCATCGCGCCAATGCACTGCCAGATGAATTATCGGGTGGCGAACGTCAACGGGCGGCATTGGCGCGCGCAGTAATCATGTCTCCGGATGTGGTGTTGGCGGATGAGCCAACTGGCAATGTCGACTGGGAGATGTCCAAGCGTCTATTGACGTTATTGGTCGAGTTGAACCGGATGGGCAAAACCATCATGATTGCTACCCATGATTTGAACCTGATCCGGGCCGCGAAATCGCAGGTTAATGCGCGGGTGTTGCGGATTAACAATCGACGGCTGCAACTGGCAGGAGCGGATTTGTGAAATTTAATATGGTACAGGTCTTTGCGTTGCTCAAAGGCGACACACAATCTACTCAAGTGGTGCCGCCCAGCGGATACACCGCCACATTGACGCTGTTCACATCCGCCGCGATGGCATTTTTGGTGGTGTTTGCGCTGGCCTTGTCGCTGGCCACCGGACGATTGGCAGACAGATGGTCCAGCGAATTGGCGCGCTCGTCCACGGTGCGGATATCGGCCCCGGCGGGCCAGATGGACGCACAAACCCGTGCCGCCGCCGAAGTGTTGCGCACTACGCCGGGCGTGGCCGAGGCGCGCGTGCTGAGCAGTGACGAACAAAAGGCGCTGTTGGCACCGTGGTTTGGCCCGGACTTGCCGATCGACAGCTTGCCGATCCCGCAACTGATCGAGGTGGTCGAGGACGGTGATGGCTATGACGTGGAGGGGTTGCGATTGCGCCTCTCCGCCGAAGCCCCCGGTGCCGTTCTGGATGATCACACACGCTGGCGCAAACCCTTGGTAAAAGCAGCCGATCGTTTGCGCTCGCTCGGGTTATTCTCGATTCTGCTGATCGCATTGGCGACGGGAGCGATGATCACGCTGGCGGCGAATGCTGCACTGGCAGCGAATAAACAAGTGATCCGCGTGCTGCGATTGGTCGGGGCACAAGACAGCTATATCGCGCAAGCCTTCGTGCGCCGCTTTACCCTGCGTGCCCTGACAGGGGCGGCGGCGGGATCATTGCTGGGGATGCTCGCTATACTGCTGTTGCCCAGTGCATCCGCTGCTGGCGGCTTCCTGACGGGGCTTGGATTTCAAGGATGGCATTGGCTATGGCCGGTCGCCATACCGCCATTGGCGGCTGGGGTGGCGTTTTGGGCAACCCGCGCGGCGGCGTTTCGCAGCTTAAGGGAACAGAACTGATGGGATATACAATTCAATGGCTGCGCAGCCTGTTTTTCGCCGTCCAAATGTATTTGATGATGCCTTTGATGGGGTTGGTGTTCGTACCGTTTGCGTTGTTTAACCGCGAAGCCGTTTATGTGTTCATCAAAACCTATGCCCGCTATTGCCGCTGGACCCTCGCGTGGATCGCAGGGGTGAAAACCGAGGTTCGCGGCGAGGTGCCGACCGATGTCTGCCTGATTGCCTCTAAACACCAGTCGTTTCTGGACGTGATCATGATCATCTCGGTGGCGTGGCACCCTCGGGTGATCATCAAACGCGAGCTGCATTACATGCCGGTGTTTCGGTTCTTTGGCGCGCGCATGGGCAATGTGCCGGTCAATCGCGGCACGCGCGGCAAAGCGATTACCAAGATGAAGGCGGACGTTGAAAGCGGTAAAACCCTGCCCGGACAATTGTTGATTTATCCGCAAGGCACTCGCATCGCGCCCGGCGTAAAAGCGCCCTACAAAATCGGCACGGGGCTGCTCTATGAGCAAACCGAGATGGATTGCGTTCCGGTCGCCACCAATGTGGGAGTGTTTTGGCCCAAACGCGGAGTTTATCGTAAAAAAGGATTGGCAGTGCTGGAGTTTTTGCCTCGCATCAAAGCGGGCAAGCCAAGGGATGAATTTATGACTGAGATGGAACAGGTGATCGAGACCGCATCGGATCGGTTAATGGCAGAGGCGGGGTTTAAGGGCTGATGGAGTATCTGGACTCAATTGAAGCGCTTGAGGCGATTTATGGCACGCCGAGCGGGCCAGCGATGCAAAAGGTGACGCATCACTTGACGCCCGGCTACCGGGCGTGGATCGCCCGCAGCCGGTTTTGTGTGATTTCGACCGTTGGGCTTGATGGCACCGACGGGTCACCACGCGGCGATGCGGGGCCGGTGGTGTTGGAGCTGGATCAGCACACACTGGCGCTGCCCGATTGGCGCGGCAACAACCGCATGGACACTCTGCGCAACATCGTTGCGGACGGTCGGATTTCACTGATGTTCATGGTGGCCGGATCAACCGATGTGGTGCGGGTGAACGGTCATGCCAAAATCACCACGGATGCCGATATGCTGGCGCGGTTTGACATCAAAGGCAAACACCCCCGTTCGGTGATCATCATCAAAATCGCCGAGGTCTATTCCCAATGTGCCCGCGCTGTGATGCGGGCGGGCTTGTGGTCGGATGGGGATTTATCCGAAGGGCTGCCAACGTTTGGCGATATACTGAAGGAAATAACCTCGGGGGCTTTTGACGGCGCAAGCTATGACCTCGCGTGGGATGCCCGGGCAAAGGAAACGATGTGGTAGAACTAACCCTGATCCGCCATGGCCAAGCCCAAACGGGTGCCAAAGATGAAGCCAGCTATGACAGCCTGTCCGATCTGGGCCACCAGCAAGCACGCTGGTTGGGCGAGAGCCTGCGTGACACGCAACCCTTTGATCAGGTGATATCGGGCGAGATGACGCGCCAAATTGAAACGACGCAATCGATGGCGCTGGCAGATGCGCCACACAGCACCGATGCACGTCTGAACGAGTTGGACTATTTCGGGTTGGCCGAAAGCCTACGGGCGAGTCATGGCATTGATATCCCACGTAATATGCAAGCTTTTGCGCTACATGTGCCGCAGGTTCTGGATGCGTGGCGCGACGAAAATGTGGATGATGGTCTGGAAACCTATGACGAATTTTGCAGCCGGATCATGGGCGCGTTGCACAATGCAGCGGGTCAGGACGGGCGTATTGCGCTGGTCTCTTCAACGGGTGTGATCGCAACCTTGGCAGCGATTGCGCTGGGGTTGGATATGGTGAAAAAGACCAAGCTTTTTTTGCGGGTGATGAACACGTCCGTTCACAAGTTCGAGCTGGTCGGCGATGATCTGCACCTGATCCAGTTTGGCGCGATTCCGCATCTGGAGCGCCCAGACCGCGCACATGCACGCACCTTTGGCTAGAACCACCCTTCAAGCCTGACTGTATTCTTCGTTAGGCCGCCAGACCTTTGGAGCCGATCGACAGGAACTTGTCGCGCCGGTCTTTGACCAAGGCCGCTGGCTTTTTCTTGGACAGTTGTTTCAGCGTCGCCTCCAGCGCCTTGCCGACATTGGCAATGGCGGCTTGTTTGTTGCGCTGGGCACCACCTGCGGGCTCTTTGACGATCACATCGGCAACGCCCAGCTGTTTCAAATCCTGCGCGGTCAAGCGCAGGGCTTCGGCGGCTTCGCGCATCTTCTCGGCGTCTTTCCACAGGATCGAGGCGCAGCCCTCGGGCGAGATCACCGAATAGACGGAATGTTCCAGCATCAGCAAACGGTTTGCTGTGGCAAAGGCCACCGCCCCGCCTGATCCGCCTTCGCCGATGATCACTGAAACTAGCGGCACTTTGACTTGCAGACATTTCTCGGTTGAGCGGGCAATCGCCTCGGATTGGCCGCGCTCTTCGGCACCTTTGCCAGGATAGGCGCCGGGGGTGTCGACCAGCGTGATGATCGGCAATCCGAACTTGTCGGCCAACTCCATCAGGCGGATGGCTTTGCGGTAGCCTTCGGGCCGCGCCATGCCAAAATTGCGCTCAATGCGCGATTTGGTATCATGGCCTTTTTCCAACCCGATCACCACAACTGGCGTGTCGCCGAGCCGTGCAAGCCCGCCCATCACGGCATGGTCATCGGCAAAATTTCGATCACCGGCCAGTGGGGTATATTCGTTGAACAGCGCCTCGATGTAGTCTTTGCAATGTGGGCGATCCGGGTGGCGGGCCACCTGACATTTGCGCCACGGGGTCAAATCTTTGTAAAGTTCGGCCAACATATCGGCGGCTTTTTTATCTAGCGCCGTTGCTTCGTCCTCGATATCCATTTCCTCGCTTGCACGGGCCATTGCGCGCAGCTCTTCGGCTTTGCTCTCAATCTCCGCCAGCGGTTTTTCAAATTCGAGGTAATTGGCCATGGTGCTCTCCGAAATACTGTTGTTTTGATATATGACGACGTGGAGCGTGATTTGCAACGGTGACCGTTCAGCAAGATTTGTCAAATGCGAATGCCGGGTTATATTCATGCCAATCCGTCACCGAGAAAATAGGAGACTCAGGCAATGATCAAAACCGATTTCAAGAAACTGGATAAGGCGCTTTATACAGGCAAAGTGGGTCGATTTGATGTGATAGAGGTTCCGCAACAGTTATTCTTGAAGATTGATGGCGCAGGCGACCCAAACACCGCGCCGGCCTATGGTCGTGCGGTCGCGGCGCTTTATGGGCTAAGTTACGGGTTGAAATTTCATGGCAAACCGCAAGGGGTGGATCATGTGGTAGGCCCTCTGGAAGGGCTGTGGTGGGCTGATGATATGAGCAGTTATACATCCCGTGACAAAGACAAATGGCAATGGACCATGATGATCCGTCAACCCGAATGGGTGACGGCTGCGGATTTTGCAGAGGTGTTGGAAAGCATGGTCTCAAAAACGGCTAAGAAACGCGATGCCGCTACCGATGAGACAATCCTACGGCAGGTGCGTTTGGAGGGGTTTTGTGAGGGGTTGGTGGTTCAGGTGCTTCATGTCGGATCCTATGATCAGGAAGGCCCTGTATTGGCCGATATGCATGAGCGGTTTATCCCCGAAAGTGGATTGGTCATGCGGGGCTTGCACCATGAAATCTATCTCGGGGACCCGAGAAAACTCGCCCCGGAGAAATTAAAAACCATCCTGCGCCAGCCTGTCACCCAAACCTAGCGGAGCCGCTGCGCGGCGCTCTATTATAGTGGACCGGACCAAATTTTTTTTGATTGGGGATCGTTTTATTTTTGATTGATCCCATTGTCTAGCCGATCCTATTTCTTGGGTTTTTCTGTCTTGATTGAGGTGGTAAAGCCGCCGCCGCTAATCTCATGCCGCGCGCTTGTGATCGACCATAGACCACTTAACCCAATTCGGAAACCCAATGGGGTGATCTGACCCTCAGCCGCCACCAAGGGATCACCAGCCATCTTAATGCTCAAAGTGTGGTCACCACGTTTGAGCTCGTCGAGCTTGCCCTGAGCTGCACCCTCTGCCTCTTTCTTGGTGCTATGGGTGTGGCGTAGCCGCTTGACTGGCGACCCCTCACCAACAGTGACGGTTTCCTTCTTGCCCGTCGCCTCATCGTGCCAGTGAGCCTCTACCGCTTTGAAATTGCCACGGGTTGCCAGTGTCATGGACCAGGAGAGCGCGCCAGACTTGGTGATCGGGCGCGGGATCATAGGAATGCCGCTGGCGGTTTTACCCTCACCCTTGCCCAGAAAGATGAGCGCATCGCCCTTCACTGTAGCAATGGCATCGTGATCCTTGCCAATCCTGGTGAGAAAATTGATGTCACTCTCATCAGTCTGATCAAGGTGCTCATATTTGAATGGCTTGAACTTCTCGGCCACCTTTGGCTTTAGGTCATGCTCGCCCGCGATAACGTCCACGATGTCCTCGATGGTCTTATCATCCCAGTTGCGTGTCTTTTGCTCTTTGAGAGCGCCGCCCATATTGGCCGCTTTACCACGGATTGCGATGCGATCCGGTGGGCCTTTTGCGACCACCTCATCCGCAGTAAAGACGCCCATAGGGGCTAGGAATGTCTCCTTATACCCCATGAACACAATGAGCGGTACGCCAGGCAAAGGGAGTTCAATGGCATTGTCGCGATCATCAAGGGTGATTTCCACTGTGTCGGACTTAAACCCAGCCTCATCGGTCACAACCAAGCTCAAAAGCCGATCCTCGATCTGGCTGGTAATATTGACGCCCGCCGCGATCACTTTGAAATCAGGGGTCATGCGGTCAATCCCAGAGCCGGATTGTGGGCAGTTCCTTAGCGGTTTTTTCCACCGCTGGGAGCGTGATCAGCAAACCCGATGCCATAACCGGACCATGAGACGCAAGGCCACGATTGGCGGCAAGCACATCCTCAACCCGATAGGGCGCATCTCCATAATGCTTGGCGCATACCTGATCGAGCACATCGCCATCTTTGGTGCGGTAAATCATACCAACCTCGCCAGTGTTGAAATTGCCGCAATAGCAAGGCCAAAGTCGCCAAACCCGCCCTCATCACCACCATACTCTTTTAGGGTGAGGGAGAAGCAGATCACGCGAGGCGCACCGTTGGCTTTGAGTTCGGTATGTGTTCCTGCAATTTTAAGGATCACCCAATCGCCCAGGACAAAGCCGCCATGTCCCTCCAAGAGCAACATCGGCTTACCTCGGCCAGCCTGGGCGCGCATGAGGTCGAGCTGGCTATAGCCGCCTTTCCATTCCGGCAATATTTCACCTTGGACAGTGATGGTCATGTCACGCTTGCGTTCCGGTCCCTCAACTCATTTATGCAGCCTTTCGTTCGTATGCCAAGGGGCTTTTGCCGCCGAGTGATGAATGGCGGCGGCGTGGGTTGTAGAACCCGTTGATATACT
>Ga0209345_10000618_pt1 | contig 45338 bp, 44 predicted proteins | sample Cruoilmetagenom7_FD_187294 | JGI IMG/M metagenome (GOLD analysis project Ga0209345, IMG submission 187294) | Oil polluted marine microbial communities from Coal Oil Point, Santa Barbara, California, USA - Sample 7 (SPAdes) (version 2) | ecosystem: Environmental > Aquatic > Marine > Oil seeps ...
CTTACATTAAATGAACCATACAATCTCTCTTTTAAAAACTTAGCCCCATCTTCATTTAAAGAAAAATAAGGATTTGTAATTCCGAAAGCTGTATAATAGTTTGATACATTGTTAAATGGATCGTTTTGATAATCTCTAAACTCTGTAATATCTAAATCCGTTGGAATCTGCATTAAGTTATTATACACAGTAGTTCCTTGCCCTGCAGCAATACCAGATCCTCTAACGTTCACATAGTTTAAATTACCCCCAAAAGTTAAAAAGTCCATTTTTGAATTAAATGAAAGTGATAATGTGTTTCTTTCATTTGAATCTGCTTTTGTTGGAAAAATCCCATCAGAAGTAGTATTGTTAAATGAAATTCTACCTGTAGTATTTTCAGAACCACCTGAAATAGCTAAGTTAGTAACATATGAAGTTCCTACATCAAAAAAGTTTCTAAGTTGATCTTCTTGAAATGAGTATGGCTTCACTTTTTGAGAATTATTAACAACGTTACCCCATAAAAGTAGCTCATCATTAAAACGTGGTCCCCAAGAACCATTTTCACCTAAGTAATGTGCACCGTCCCAACCTTGACCAAATTCACTTTGATATTTTGGTGTTCTTAATACATCACTAAACATCGCTGTTGTTGAAAAATCAACAGTTAGTTTAGATTTTGTTCCTTTTTTAGTTGTAATTAAAACAACTCCATTCGCTGCTCTAGAACCATATAATGCAGTACTAGATGCACCTTTTAATATTGAAATAGACTCAATATCTTCTGGGTTAATTTCTCCAGATCCACGACCAAAGTCATAAGCTCCGTTTAAACTATTTGAAAAAGTTGAAGCGTTATTTACAGGTACTCCATCAATAATATATAAAGGCTGATTACTACCACCGATAGTACTAAAACCTCTAATTATTACACCCGAAGATGAACCCGGATCAGTTGAAGCGCTTGAAATAACTACACCAGCTACTTTACCTTTAATAGCATCAGCCAAATTAGTTTGAGAACTTTGATTTAGTTCTTCAGAACTTACAATGGTTGTTGCAGACCCAATTGAAGCTTTTTCTCGTTTAATACCTAATGCTGTGACTACAACTTCTTCAAGTGCTTCTGCACTTTCAGTTAGTACAACATTTACTTCCTTTAAATTGTCAACTGTTTTTTCTATAGTATTCATTCCTATAAAACTAAAAACCAGTACATCTCCAACCTTAGTTTTTATGGAATATAGACCATCAAAATCTGTTAATGTACCATTTGATGTTCCTTTGACAATTACATTTACCCCTGGTAAAGGGTCACTTTGTTCAGATACAACTGTACCTGTTACCGTTTTCTCTTGTGAATACATACTTATACAAGTACCCAACAAAAACACTAGAGAAACTAAAAATTTGTAACCTCGATTCATGAATTTCATTTTAAATTAATATCTGGCTAATATATCTACGTTATGCAGCCATTTACTTTTCCATGAAGTGAACCGTTTCTATTTTGATGTAAAACCTACTATAGAAGCTATGAAAAAAATTAAATTTATTATCCCTATTTTGGTGGCAGTAGTATTAAACTAAAACCTTTTATCATTGTTTACACATAAAAATCATACTGTAGCAAAGAATATTTATATATTTCAAAAAAAATATCAAATGATTTAAATACCTAATTATTTGATTTGAATATACTCTTTATTGATGTGTGGCGTCTATTTTTAGATTTAAATTAACATTTGATAACTATTTAAATAACATTAAAATAGTTATTTTGTAAAATAATTTAAATGCCAACTTAATGTTATGAATATAAATACTCTAATAATTGATGATGAAACATTAGCTAGACAACGACTGGTTAATTTAGTAAATGATGTTTCTGAATTAACTATTTTAGATGAGTGTTCAACTGGTAAAGAAGCGATTACAGCGATTAATAATTTAGCACCTGATTTAATTTTTTTAGATATTCAAATGAAGGACATGACAGGCTTTGATGTTCTTGAAAATGTAACTATCGCAAAAAAACCATTAGTTATTTTTGTTACCGCATATAATGAATATGCGCTAAAAGCATTTGATTTTTTTGCATTTGATTATTTACTTAAACCATATAAAGATGATAGATTTTATAAATCTATATCTAACATATCAAATTATATAAATAATACTAATTACAATCCGTTTGAAGATAAAATTAATGATTTAATAAAATTTGTAAAAACTTCTAATCAACCATCAACAAATTATTCTGAAAAACTTCCTATTAAACTTGGAAATAAAATATTCTTCATAAAAACTTCAGATATCATATATATCTCAGCTTCTGGGTATTATGCTGAAATTTTTACTAGTGAAAAGAAATACTTGTTAAGAGATTCTTTAAGCAATTTAATTAATTCCTTAGATCCAAATAAATTTATTAGAATACACCGTTCAACAATTATTAATTTAAACGAAACTGGAGAATTAATTAATTCTAATTATGGTGAAATTGATATTAAAATGAACGACAACAAGTTATTTCGAATAAGTAAAAGCTATAAAAAAACCTTTTTAACAAAAATGGGACTTTAATTATGAAAAAGTATATAGACTTTAAATTACTTCAAATTTTAGCGCTTTTTTACACTGTATCCTCATTGGTGTCTTTAACTAAGATTTCATATTTAAAAATAAATGATTTTGGCTATGAATTTACTTCTTGGAAAGAAATATTTTTAGAAACAATTATTTTAGATTGGCTAATTGTTTTATTTGTAATGTCTACAATAGCAATTACCACAAAAATAATGATTTTAAGACAAATTAAGTGGCGATATATCGTTTCATTACATGCTTTTTTCTCTCTTTTTATTGGCTTTATTTTATATTTTCTATCTTCAATAATTTATTTAATTACTGGCCAAATATCGTATTCAGAAATTGATTTCACAAGTCATTTTGCGGGTATAATATCTGTCTTAGATTTAAACTTTTTAGTATATTTTTCAATGATAAGCATTGTGTACTCTTATTATTATTTTCAAAAAATACAAAAATCTGAACTTGAAAAATCTCAATTAACGAATCAATTAACGAATGCTAAATTAAATATCCTAAAGTATAAATTACATCCCCACTTCCTTTTTAATACTCTTAATAGTATTTCATCTCTTATACAAACTGACGCAAAACTAGCTCAAGACACAATCGCAGATTTTGGTGATTTATTAAGAGATTTATTAGACTTAAAAGATACAAGTTTAATTACACTAAAAGAAGAGTTAAACATATCTAAAAAGTACTTAGATATTATGACTTTACGGTTTTCAGATCACTTAACTATAGCTGTAAATATTGAAGAAGAAATAGAAAAAGTATTAGTCCCAAGTCTAATTTTATTACCAATAATAGAGAATTGTATCAAACATGGTTATTCTTACGATAACACCTCTTTAAATATTGAAATTTCAGTCACAACCATAAAAAACAAGATTATTTTTAATATAAAAAATGATGGTGCAACTTTAAAAACTAACTTTAAAAGAAAGGGGCAAGGATTACAAAACACAATTGACAGACTAAATATACTTTACAATTCTAACTACAAATATACTTTTACAAAACAAAAAAACAATAAAGGTGTTGTAACTACAATTGTTATTCCAAAAAAAATTAAATAACTAGCCTAGGATTTTAACACTCTTTAACTTCAGTTGTTAAAATAGCGTTAATAAAGTGTTAATGCTGAAACATAAATAGAATTTAATAGTCCTTATAATATAGCTTTAAATAAAATATAATTTCTATTATGAAAAAATTTCTAACTCTCACCTTATTCATCCTTGTCATTTCACCTGGTTTTAGCATAAACAATGCTAATAAATTCAACTCTGATCATATAAATCCAATTCCTAAGAAGAAAACTTGTAAAACAGTTAAACAATGTTTTTCTCACTTCAATCCATATAAAATGGGAAGTTTTTGTAGATTAATTCAAATTGGAAATTATAAAGCTGTTAAAACTCTTATTGATAAAGGAGTTGATATTAACAAAAAATCTATGAAGTTAAGCCCTCTAATGTATGCAGCTAGACACAATAGAGTTGACATTTTAAAGCTACTTATTAAAAAAGGCGCTAATTTAAAAGCAAGATCTCATAATGGTTTTACAGCTTTAAATTGGGCCAAACACGCAAATGCAAAAGAAGCTTATACAATTCTTTTAAAAGCTAAAAAGGGGTAAAAAGATTAGCTATGGCTTCTACTACAATATAGAAATAGAAACCTTAGCTAGTTATTTTTTTAATGAATTATCTTTAATTAGTTTTAAACGTTTCTTTCAAATGAATATGCTCATCAATATCACTCTGATAAAACCAAATATTTCTTAATTTTCTATCAGCTAATAATTGTAATTGATCCCCTTTAAATGGTGACCCATCTTGTGAAGCATTTCCATAACTTAAAATTCCTTTGGACTTAATTTTAGCTCCAAATTCAACTATAGATGTATATGCCGAACCACCAAGTAACGTGTAATTAGTTCTAGACATTGGTCTATAAAAACCTGCATTAAAACTACCCAATTCACTTAAACCTAACCCTCCTTCTACTTTTTTATTTGCATAATTCATTTCATAAACTTTACCCCAAGAAATATCTAAGCTTCCGTATTTTTCTTTTGTTTGTTTAGCTGCTGATAAAAACATTTTTTTAGCTGCTATTGTTAATGTGTTAGGGGTATTCAAAGCATCATTTACAGAAAATTCATTTTCAAAAGATTTCATGTTTTTTGTTGCCTGATACCAATTTACAAAAAGTACAGCTCCTTGACTTTTGGGGTCTAATTTTCTATCCCAATTTTTTAATACAATTGCAGCTTCTATTAGAAGTGAATCTTTTGCCTGTAAGCCAAAACTAACCAATTCATCTACCGTTCTATCAGCAAGCTCTGAATGTGTTGAAGATTGTAAATCAACAAGTTCATTAAAACTTAATTTTTCTTCACTCAATATCATTTTAATAGACCTAGTACTTCTATAATTGAAATTATCAAATGGCTTATTTGTTATATAAGTAGGATAATTTAAAGGCTCTTTTATGAATGGGTAAGTGCTAGTCCAAGGTCCATTATTTGAATTTGCTACAAATCCTGATTTTGGATTCTTAAATTTTGGTAAATCTTCATAACTCACATAGTCTTTTACAATAGCTCCTGATTTTGTTGCTGGAATTATGGTTGACCAGTCTTGTAAATTTCCATTCGGTCTTTTCGGAATTATTCCATTGTATAAATAGAATACCTCCCCATGTCTATCTGCATAAATAACATTTTGCAATGGCAATTGAAGCATTTTCATAGCTGTTTGAAATTCACTTAAATTGGAAGCTTTTGCCATATTCACAAATTGCTGAGTAAAAAAAGGTTTGTCTAACCCTGAAAGTCTTAACGCTAAAGCCTTACCTTCTTTTTCTTCAATAATATATCCATATTTAGATTGTTTAACTTCCACCCTCTCATAGGATAAATCATCACCATTTTTCACAGTAATAGTTTCTTCTTTAATATCTAATGGTATCCATTTGTTATCTGATAAATAAGAATTTCCTTTTATTTCCAATTCAATTAAATCCATAGTATCTGCTTGATTGAAAGTCAATGCCCAACCTAAATTATCATTGAATCCCATAGCAATAACAGGGCTTCCAATCATTGTTATTCCATAAATATTTAGCTCTTTACTTTGTAAATGAGCCTCAAAAAATAAATAGTCGTCAAACCAAGGTGGATGTGGTTGAGTAAGTAAAAGTGAGTGACCGCTTTCAGATTTCGAAGGGGCAATGGCCCAAGCATTAGAGCCTGCTGTTTTCCATTGTGCAGCTTGTGGTTGCATTGCAAAGGCACCCACCATTAAATGGTAACTTATTTGAAGTTTCGCTAAAGGGTCTGTATTTTTTATAGGCAGTACAACTTTCAAATCGTCACTCAGTTTATCTCCATGTAGCTTACAATATGCATTCATACCAGCTACGAATGATGATAGAAGTGTTTTAATTTCATCATTTTGAACATTGTACCATTCTTGAGCTCTTTGGGGTACATTTAATTTTATTGTTTTTATATCACTTTGTAAATTCTGAGCACCTCCCCAATATTCGGCTGCTTTACCCCTTGATTTACCATACGATTTTAAAATAAGGTTCCCATGTGCTTTCATTTGAGCCCATCCAAAACCGTAATACATATCTGAATTATTATTTCCTGCAATATGTGGTACTCCCCAAGTATCCCATTTTATTTCTAGTGAATCTTTTTTTTGTGAATATAAGATAGATGAGGAAATTAATACTAGTATTAATATAATACTGAGTTTGTTTGCACTTTCTATTCGTTGCTTCATTTGCATTGTTTTTTAATTAATAACAGTACAAACATAGAAAGGCATTTACTACTTTATGTTTGGATTCCGAAATTAGAACACATTTTAGGAGGTTTATTTATTTGCTTTAAATTGAGAAGGTGTTTTACCTGTTTTATTTTTGAAGGCAGTGTTGAAAACCGATCTTGAGTTAAAACCAACTTCATACATTACTTCCATTATAGTTAAGTTTTTATCCGTAGCTTTTTTAAATAATAATTTAGCTTCCTCTATTCGATATGAGTTAATATATTCAGAAAAATTACTACCAATAACTTTATTGATAGTTTGAGATAGTGTTTTAGGATGAATCGCTAAGTTTTCAGCCAGTAAATTAAGATTTAATTCTGGGTTTAAAAAGGGTTTATAAGCTTTCATGTATTTTTTAAGCTCAATAGAAATAGGCTTAAGTGCCTCAATATCTATTTTTTCATTCGTTTTGTTAATTTCATAAATTTCAAGATCAGATTTTGATATTTTCTGAAAATAATGAGGGTTTTTTAACCCTTGATATATCATAATATTAACAAGAATTAACAGCCCAAATTGTACTATTGACTCAATTGTAAAACTAAAACCCAAAAAAGTTAATTCACTAATTTGAAAGTGTAAAAAATTCAGAAATAATATTATTAATTGAACTATTAATAATAATTGAATCCATTTAGTTTCAGTTGCATTAAAATTTGAAGAAATTTGTAAGTTTACCTTTTTATAATGTAAAATTTCCCAAAAACTAAGCAAACAGTATATCAACATAACTGGTAAAATCAAATACATTGCTATAGAACATATTCTAAAACCCATTAAAGTTGAAAAAATAACAGCAATAAATGGCATAAAATGCAAGAAATGTAAACGATTAAATTTCAGTCCTTTACGGAAATGAAATTGTACATATAAAAATAGAAATGGTCCATATAAAAATCCATAACTACAACTATATTGAGGTAAAATATTGAGAAATAGTTGATTTGTTAATAGTATATTGTAGCTAAAATGAATTCCTAATGTTAGTAATAATAATGCTAAAAATTTATTTTCTCTCTTCTTATTATACTTTGGAGTAGCTAAAATTACAGCAAAAAGTACACTTTGCCATATGATTAACGTATGAATTATATTTATTAGTTCAAGCTTCATTTAGAGAATATTAGAAAATTATATGTAATTAAATTTCACCCCTAAAAATAATTATTTCTAATTATAAGTCACTACTAAATTTATACAATAATTTTTATTTCTTAAAAAAGAGTCCACATTCCATTTTGTGTCTAAACATAGTTTGGTATTTTTACACTTTATTTTTTTGAATACAACATTTATGAGTATTATTAAAGATCAATTAGGAAGAGAAATTTCGTTAAAAACCTCACCAAAAAGAATTATTTCTTTAGTACCATCACAAACTGAATTATTATGTGATTTATCACTAGAAAGTGAGCTAATTGGAATTACAAAATTTTGTATTCACCCCTATCATTTAAAAGCTACAAAAACAATTGTTGGAGGTACTAAAAAAGTAGATTTCGAAAAAATTAAAGCTTTAAGTCCTGATTTCATTCTATGCAACAAAGAAGAAAATACCTATGCTTTTCTTCCTGAATTGGAAAAAATTGCTCCCACATATTTCTCTGATGTAAACTCAATTGAAGATTCAATAAGTTTAATACGTGATTTAGGAACTCTTTTAAACAGAAGAACTGAAAGCACTAATTTAATAGCTAAAATTAATTTTAAATTAAACGATTTCAAAACTTTTATAAAAAACAAACCAACTAAAAAAGTAGCTTATTTTATTTGGGCAAATCCGTGGATGGTTGCTGGAAACGAAACTTATATAAACGAACTTCTTAAACTTAATAAGTTTGAAAACATTTACAACAATATGAGCCGCTATCCTAAAATTGAAATTAACAAAATTAGACATGACGGCGACCCAGATGTAATTATATTATCATCAGAACCATATTCTTTTAAAGATGAGCATGCCATGGAAATTGGTTCGTACACAAATAGATCTATAACCGTTTTTGGAGATGGCGAATTATTTAGCTGGTTTGGCTCTCGAATCCTACATTCTTTTGATTATTTTAAAGAATTACACGCAAAATTAGAAAGTCACTTTTAATTAAACTTCTCCCTTTTGAGTCTTTAAAGTGACTCTTAACCACCACATTAAAACGACAGCTAAAAACCCTAAACCACCCATTAAATACCAATTAAATTCAAAACCAAACCTTGCAATCATTTCCATTCCTGTTTTTGCGCTAAAAATATGAGCAAACGAAAAAGCCATAGAATACGAAGCTAAATAAAGCCCTTCTTTACCTGATGGTGCTCTGTTCATTGCAAAATTATTAGTAAATGGAAATGCTAACATTTCTCCTAAAGTAATAAACAACATACTTACTATCAAAATACCAACCCAAGCCGAAACATTTAACACTATAAAACTTAGCGCAAACAACACTAAACTCCAACTAATAATTTTAAACTTATCTAACAATTGCTTTTCTATATAATGAATTAAAGGCATTTCAAATACAAAAATTAAAAATCCGTTAAGTGCCATTATCAATCCAATTTCTACTTCATTTAATGCGTGAACTTCTTTATAATACAGTGGCATTGTTGTGAATAACTGTAAAAACACAAATCCCATTAAAAAAACAACTGCTAAAAATATCCAATAAGGTTTATCTTTAAAAATTGAGGTTACACCGTTTTCTGTTATACTTTCAATTTTCTTAGGTCGAAATTCTTTTTGTTTTAAAACTACTTTCATTAAAAGTATTGCTGAAATACATGTAATTCCATCAATCCAAAAAAGCCCAGAATAACTTAATGAAGTTATAATTATACCTCCTAAAAAGGGTCCAAATGAAAACCCTAAATTTATTGCCAAACGTATTAATGTAAGTGATCTTGTTTGATTTTCAGGTTTACTATATGCTTTTAACGATACAAACATTGCTGGCCTAAAAGTATCAGCAACGGTCATTGTTAAAAATATACCAATTGCAAAGCCAAAAAATGTAGAAACGTACTGCAAGCCTATAAACATAAAACCTGTTATTAATAAACTCCAAAACATTACGTTATAAAAACCTACTTTATCGGTTAACTTTCCACCCAACCAAGAACCCAATAATGATCCTAAACCAAAGCTAGTCATTACCCAACCAACTTGAGCTAGTGTTAAATTTAAATCTTCTGTTAAATACAATGATAAGAAAGGTAACACCATGGTACCTGCCCTATTAATAAATGTTATTAAAGCCAACCACCAAACTTCTTTTGATAGACCTTTAAATGAATCGTGGTAACTATTTACTGCTTTTTTTACCATAGTGTAAAATTAAAAAACCCGGCTAAAAGCCGGGTTTAAAATGAATTGATATTATTTATTCTTGAATAATTATAACATATACATATCCCGGTAGTATTTTAAAAACCACTTAATTACGGCATTATATTGCTTACAATTAATCATAAAATCTTCTTTATTATTTGCCAAAACTACAAAAATATTTCAATAAACAATGATTTTTTATCATAATGATAATATTTAGTACTTTTGAAGAAAACAATTAAACCATGAAAAAAACTCTTTTAAGTTTAACTATATTAACTTTTTTTTATAGCTGCACAGCACAAACCAATTCCTATGAAGATGAAATTAAGTTGGTTCAACATGAATTAAACACACACTATGCAGATAAAGAAAGTTCACCTTTAACAAAAGAAGATTTAAAAACATTTAAAGGGTTGGCTTTTTTTAAAATTGATAAAAAATATAGCGTTGAAGCCAAGCTTGAATTAACTCCAAACGCTCCAATTTTTGAAATGCAAACAACTACAGACAGATTACCTTTGTACAAAAAATACGGGATTGCGCATTTTACTTTAGATGGTCAAAAATTTGAATTAAGCATATATCAAAGTCAAGGCTTAATGTCAAATTTAGAATATGAAGATTATTTATTTTTACCTTTTAATGACCTTACAAATGGCAACAGCAGCTATGGAGGTGGAAGGTTTATAGACTTAAAACTCCCAACTAAAGGAAATAATAAAATTATGATTGATTTTAATAAGGCTTACAATCCTTACTGTGCTTATAACAGTAGATATTCCTGCCCAATTCCACCGAAAGAAAATAATTTAAAAATTGAAATTCCTGCTGGTGTAAAAGCCTTTGGTAAGCATCATTAAAAATTAAAAAGGCTATTCAGAAATTTTCTGAATAACCTTTTTAATTAATTGTGGACTTATATTTATAGTGATATTACGAATACCAAGTAAGCATCTTCAGTATCAGGGTTGAAAATTGCTGATGCTGAAACACCTAAACTAAATGAATCTGTCATTTTAATATCTTTTCCTGCTGAAATTCCAAAATTTGTAACTGCAAACTCACCATCTACACTGTAAATTTCGTTTCCTGCTCCAACAAATGCACTTAATTCTGTCTCACCAATTGTAAACGGATATCCAATTTCTGTGTATACTGAATTAGCGTCATCATTATAAACATTTACACCTAACATTAACGATAAAGGAAATTTCTCAACACCATCAAAACTAATAGTTGCTTCACCTACATGGTTTTTAATTTGAAAATAACCATCTGACAATCCATCAACTGGAAATGCATAATCTGTAAACCCTAAAGATACTGCTCCAAAAGAGTATCCTGCATAAAAATCAAATTCTTGACCAACTACTTGTCCTCCTGTTTCATACGAAGCCCAAGCTCCTAAAGTAAAATTACCTGAAGTATATTCAGCATACGGTTGAACTGCTGGAGAATCAGAAAATTCTAAACCTCTCCATACATATCTACTTGCAAAATCTACCCCAATATCAAATGAAGCTTTCGTTTCTTCTTGTGCGTTAATTGTACTAATTGATAAAATTGCTACCAATACTAATACTGCTCTTTTAATTGTTTTCATAATAAATATTTTAAATTGTAAATAATTTTTGGCATTAATTGCCCTACTAAGTGAAAATCACTTAATTAATTTTTTTAAATAAATGGAATTTAAATTAGCAGTTACAGACAAGTAACTGCTAATTACATATTTGATAATTAGTGTTGATTTAAACGAAAATCTGGATAAGCATCCATACCATGTTCGTGAATATCTAAACCTTCTTGTTCTTCTTCTTCTGATACTCTAATACCTACTGTAGCTTTTAAAGTTTTTATAATTGCATATGCTGAAATTAGACAGAATACACCTATTGCAACTACTCCAATAGCTTGATTTGCTAATTGCTCCCAACCTGCTAAATCTCCAAAAATACCTACTGCTAAAGTTCCCCAAATTCCACAAATTAAGTGAACTGCAATTGCTCCAACTGGATCATCTAATTTTAATTTATCAATTAACGCAACTCCAAATACAATTAAACAACCTGCAACAGCACCTATTAGAATAGAGTCTGTTACGCTCATAACATCTGCACCAGCTGTAATACCCACTAATCCACCAAGTATACCATTTAAGAACATAGATAAATCGTATTGTTTGTATTTTAATAAAGAGAATAAAAATGCTGATAAACCACCTGTTGCTGCTGCTAAACAAGTTGTTACTAATACTAATGATGTTAATCCTGGATCAGCAGAAAGTACAGAACCCCCGTTAAACCCAAACCAACCTAACCATAGGATAAATACACCTGCTGTAGCCAATGGAATATTATGACCTGGTATAGCTCCTAATGACCCATCTTTTTTAAATTTCCCAATTCTTGCTCCTAGTAACCAAACTGCGACTAATGCTGCCCATCCACCAACTGAATGTACTAATGTTGATCCTGCAAAATCATAAAAACCTAATTCATCTAACCAACCAGTTCCCCATTTCCATGAACCTGTAATTGGGTAAACTATCCCAACATAAATAATAGTAAAAACCATAAACGGGCCTAATTTTATTCTTTCAGCAACTGCTCCAGAAACTATTGTTGCTGCTGTAGCTGCAAACATTCCTTGAAACAAAAAGTCAGTCCAATATGTATAACCTCCTCCTGCATATTCAGCTGTTAATCCGTTTTCAGGAAGTGATAACCCAAATAAATCTATAAAATAATCAGGAACTACTCCTGCAATAAATGATCCTGGATACATTAAGTTGAAACCAACTAACGCATATAATACCATTCCTATTGAAATAATAAATACATTTTTAAATAATATATTTATTGTGTTTTTTTGTCTTGTTAATCCAATCTCTAATAATGAAAATCCTAAGTGCATAAAAAATACCAATGCCGTGCAAATCATCATCCAAACATTGTTCGTAGTAAATAATGTGTTCTCCATAATATAATAGTTTGTAGTTGTTTTTTTATTTTAATGAATCTTTTCCTTTCTCTCCTGTTCTAATTCTGTAAGACTCTATAACATCTGAAACAAATATTTTTCCATCTCCTACATTTCCTGTTCCTGCAGATTTTAATATAGCATCTATTGTAATCTCCAAAAATGGATCAGAAACTATAATAGATAAAAATCTACGCTGTATATCTGAAGTGCTATAACTAACTCCTCTATACACATGACCTTGTTTTTCATTACCAACTCCTGTTACATCCCAGTAACTAAAAAAGTTGACTTCAATTTGATGCAAAGCTTCCTTCACTTCTTCAAATTTTGATTTTCTAATAATTGTTTCAATTTTCTTCATAATAAAATGATTTTATAGTTGATTTCGGGTCAAAAATATAATTATATTTTATTAACCCCTAATTTTATAGGGGTAATTGAGTAATTTTTATAAATAATTAGAATTATACCCTATTTAATTATGGGGTTGATAAATTTTATTCGAGTATTTGTGGTTATTTTTTATTTTTAAAAGGGTGAATTACCCTAAAACGAAGAATATTTGTTTAAGACCCCTAAAAGTTAGAGGTATAATTAGCAATAATCATTAATTATTATTTTGAAAAGAAAAAAGGGAGTAAATATTAACCGTTTATATTACGAGTTAAAGAAGTTTTGAAATGTATAAGCCTAAAAACACCGCAGAAAACCCTAAAAGCAACGATAACAATGTATATGGTAAAAAACTAAAGTAATCGCCATTCTTAATTAATAGGTGATTTTCATAAGCAAAAGTTGAAAAAGTAGTAAATCCGCCACAGAAACCTGTAGCTAATAATAGCGACTGACTTTGAGACATACTTCCTGTTCTACCCAAATATCCTAAAATAACACCAATTAACAAACTACCAAGCACATTAGACAACATTGTACCATACGGAATGGCGTTTTCAATATTATTTAGCCACTTGCCAATTAAATATCTTGCAACACTTCCAAAACCACCACCTACAAATACTAATAAAGCGTGTTTCATTGTATTAAAATTTAATGCTGTCAACATCAACCCAACTCCATTTACCTGTTACAGTTCCTTTTTCTAAGGTAAGAACTCCAGGATTTGACCTAATAATAGTTTTTAATGTAGTTTCATCACAAAAAAGCATTTCTACATTTAAATTGAATTTATTTTTAATTTCTAAATATTCTTCATTCATAGAAGATGTTAACGTATAAACAGCGTATCCTTTTTCAAGCGCATCATCAGTAACTATTTTAATGTTAGAAAATCCTTGAGTATCACTTTTACTTAAATTATAAGCTACAACTAACAATACTTTTTCTTCCGCTAAAACAGCTTCAGTTAAATCTTCTCCTTCAACAGATTCTAAAAAGAAATCATGTATTGGAGGTTCTTCATCTCCTATATATTCCATTCCTTCTGAAATATTTTTACCAACTGCATATGGTCTAAAATCTATAATTGGCAAATGCACTAACACATAATAAGTAATGTATAAAAAGGTAAAAAACGATAAAAAAGTAATCCACTTTGAAATTGTTAAACTAAATAAAGGTTGAATAACATTAACTTTCATTACTAAAATAAGTATAAAAAACAGTAAAACTATATTTTTATAAAAAGTACCCCAAGTTGATAATTTAACAGCATCACCAAAACATCCGCAATCTGTTACTTTATCATAATACGCAGAATACCAAGTTAGAAACAGAAAAACAAGTATCATTCCTAATAAACTCCATGTTGTTAACTTTGGCAAATACCCAACCAACAACAAAACACCTAAAATAATTTCAGCAAGTATTAAAAATATTGAAAACGGTAATGCATACGGAATTAAAAACTCCAAGTTTAATACATCATATCCAAAATATTCTTCAAATTTATAAGAAGAGCCTAAAGGATCAACTAGTTTTACAAAACCAGAAAAGATAAATATAACAGCTACAAAAAATCGAGCGACTTGTACGAGTATTTTCATGTTATTCGGTTTCTTTAATATGAATTAAGGCAAAAACAGCATAGTTTACCATATCTTGATAATTAGCATCAATACCTTCAGAAACAATTGTTTTACCACTATTATCTTCAATTTGCTTTACACGTAACAATTTTTGCAAAATTAAATCGGTTAAAGAACTCACACGCATATCACGCCAAGCTTCACCATAATCATGGTTTTTATCTTCCATCAACTGTTTTGTAATTGCCACATGTTTATCATATAACTTAACAGCCTCATCATTTTCTAAATCAGGTTGTTCAACAATCCCTTTTTCTAATTGAATTAAAGCCATTATTGAATAGTTAATAATTCCAATAAATTCAGAAACTTCACCTTCATCAACTTTCCTAGTGCTATTTTGCTGCAATTGACGAATACGTTGTGCCTTTATAAAAATTTGATCGGTTAATGAAGGCAAACGCAATATTCGCCAAGCACATCCGTAATCTTTTAATTTATTTATATATAATGACCGACATTTTTCAATAGCGTCGTTGTATTGTTTTGAAGTTTGTTGCATCTAGCTTTAATTATTTCCGTAAATTTCGAACAAATTTAACGAATTAAAAAATCAAATTAACATAATGAAGAAAATAGCTGTTTTTTGTGGTTCAAGCCTAGGTTTTAATGAAATTTATAAAAATGATGCTATAAAACTAGGAAATCATTTTGTTGAAAATAGCATAGGAATGGTTTACGGTGGTGGAAAAATTGGAATGATGGGAATTTTAGCTGATACAATTATTCAAAAAAATGGTGAAGTAATTGGTGTTATTCCCGGTTTATTACGTCACGAAGAAGTTGCACACACTGAAATTACTGAAATGATTGTTACCAAAACTATGAGTAAACGAAAGGTTAAAATAAGTAAATTAGTTGACGGCTACATTGCTTTACCTGGAGGTTTTGGAACTTTAGATGAAATTTTTGAAGCCTTAACTTTAGGACAATTAGGTATTGAAAGTAAACCTGTTGGCATTTTAAATACGAACGGATTTTTTAATCATTTAATTAAACAATTAAATGTAATGGTAACTGAAGGATATTTAAAACAATCTAACAAAGAAATGCTAATTGTTAGTAATTCGGTTGATGAGTTATGCGCATTAATGCAAAATTATAAAGCACCAGAAATGACCAAAATAATTAATAAAGTTGTGAAGTAATGAATATAAATTGCAAAGGCACTTTAGTTAATTTATCAACACCCAAAGTAATGGGAATCTTAAATATTACACCAGATTCTTTTTTTGATGGTGGAAAATATGACAGTTCTTCAGCTATCATTAATCACGTTGAAAAAATGTTAAGTGAAGGCGCAACTTTTGTTGATGTTGGTGCTTACTCATCACGCCCAGGCGCTAAACATATTTCAGAAGAAGAAGAACTTTCTCGTATTTTACCTGTAATTAAACTTTTAATACACGAGTTTCCAAGTCTATTAATTTCCATAGATACTTTTAGAAGTAAAATTGCTGAGCAATGTGTAAACCTTGGCGCAAGTATGGTAAATGACATTTCAGCAGGAAATTTAGACTCTAGTATGTTTGCCACAATTGCAAAACTACAAGTTCCTTATGTGATTATGCATATGCAAGGTACACCAGAAAACATGCAAGAAAAACCAGTTTACGATGATGTGGTTAAAGATGTGCTTTATTATTTTTCAAAAAAAATTAATAAATTACACTCACTAGGTGTAAATGATATTATTGCCGATGTTGGTTTTGGTTTTGGAAAAACTGTAACGCAAAATTATCAATTATTAAAACATTTAGATTTATTTAAAAACCTAAACGTACCAACACTTACAGGCTTATCAAGAAAATCCATGTTGTTTAAACCTTTGGAAATTTCTCAAAACGAAGCTTTAAATGCAACCACAATAGCAAACACAATTGCACTGTTAAATGGAGCAAATATTTTGCGAGTTCATGATGTAAAACAAGCCAACGAGGCAATTAAAATTGTTAAACTATTAAATAAAAATTAATGAAAAATATAAGTATACTACTAGCTTCTTTTTTATTATTAAGCTGTACAAAAACAGCTTTAAAAATACCAACATTGGCTGAAAAAGGAATTCAAGAAGTACATAACCATTCAGAAATATGGATGTTTTTTGAAGTAAAAGACAATGATACCATTGCAAACGTAAATAGAAAAAACACGATAAGCACAACACATTGGATTTTTAATATTGATAAAAAATTACCTTTAAAAGCAATAATTCCTTCCATCATAAATTTACAAGATAAACACGCAAACTCAATGCATTCAAAAAAAGGAATGCATAACTATTTTAGTTATTCTGATACTATTTCAAAAAAATTATCAATGCTAGAATTTGATAAAGTAATTTATAAAACTGACAGTACACTTTCTAAATATCACATTAAAGAATTTAGTAAAAACTATAAAAATTACTTCAATATTAATTTAACATTCAACCCAAACAATACTTGGATTAATGATGCTAAAATGGAACAAGATGAATTTAAAAGTACATTGCTTGAGTTTATTGATTTTTCTTCAGAAGGAAAACAAACCATGTTGCATTTAAATTTTAATGAAAAATTATCATACCAAGAGTATTTATTTTACAAAACAATGATTCATAGCTTAAAAAACAATGATATTATATGTAATGATGTAGAATTTATTTTCAATCAAACTAAAGTTCCAGATTGCGGCTGCGAATAACTATTATGTATGCAATCTTTTTCCTATTTTTACAAAAACAACTTTAATGCTCGATTTTTTAGACTTTTCTCTACTTGATATTTTAGACATTGTACTAGTAGCAATTTTGCTTTATTACGTGTATAAATTATTAAAAGGAACGGTTGCCATCAATATTTTTATTGGTATTGCTTTGGTAGTGCTTATGTGGAAAATTACGCAAGCATTACAAATGGAAATGCTTAGCGGTTTATTGGGTACTTTAATTAGTTTAGGAGCAATAGCAATACTAATTGTTTTTCAGCCCGAAGTTAGAAAGTTTTTGTTAATGTTAGGCTCAACAAATTTCACAAATAAACGTAGTTTTTTAAAACAACTTAGCTTTTTAAAAACCGAAATTCACACTAGTATGGATGTTGAATCTATTGTTTTAGCTTGCGAAGAAATGGCTGTTACAAAAACAGGAGCGCTTATTGTTTTAGAACGAAATCACAATTTAGATTTTGTGAAATCTACTGGTGATAAAATGAATATTGAAATTAACAAACCAATATTAAAAAGCATATTTTACAAAAACAGCCCATTGCATGATGGTGCTATTATTATTAAAGAAAACTTTATTGTTGCCACAAGAATTATTTTACCATTATCTAAAAAAAGTCTTCCTGCAAGATTTGGTTTACGCCACAGAGCTGCTATTGGAATTACTGAAAAAACGGACGCGCTTTGTATTCTTGTTTCGGAAGAAACAGGTGAAATATCCTACATTAAAGATGGAGAATTTGTGTTGTTTAAAAATAATAATGAATTAATTGAAACTATTCGTTACGATTTAACTTAAGCAACTTCATTAGCAAACTGCATATTATACAACGTTTTATAATAACCATTTTTTGCTAACAATTCTAAATGAGAACCTTGCTCAACAATTTCACCATTATCCATTACAATAATTCTATCTGCTTTTTTCACAGTTGTTAACCTATGCGCAATAATTATTGAAGTTTGATGTTTTGTGATTTTATCAGTAGCTTTTTGAATTAATTTTTCAGAATACGAATCTATAGAAGAAGTTGCTTCATCTAAAATTAACACACTTGGTTTACTCACATACGCGCGTAAAAACGCAATTAATTGTCGTTGACCCGAAGACAACATTACACCACGTTCCTTTACATTATAATAGTAGTTATTTGGTAAACTCATAATGAATTTATGAATTCCAATTTCTTTTGCCGCTTTTTTTACTTCTTCTAAAGTAATAGATTCATCACTTAAAATAATATTATTAAAAATTGAATCGGAAAACAAAAAAACATCTTGTAAAACTACTGCTATTTGATTTCGCAAAGAAGCTAACGTATATTGGTTAATATTAAGACTATCTACACAAATTTCTCCATTATCAATTTCATAAAAACGATTTACTAAATTAATTATGGTAGATTTTCCCGCACCAGTTGCGCCAACAATTGCAACGGTTTCACCTTCTTTCACATTAAAGGAAATTCCTTTTAGTACTTCTTCACCTTTAATATAACTAAAATGAACATTTTTAAAAGCTATATTCCCTTTAAAACTAACAGCTTCAACATTACCTGTTTTAGCAATTTGGCTTTGCGTATCAAGTACTTCAAAAACCCGATCACCAGCTACCATTCCCATTTGAAGCGTATTAAACTTATCAGCTATTTGACGTAATGGTCTAAACAACATTTGAGACATCATAATAAAAGCTATAATTTCTCCTGCATTTGTAGCTCCAGAATTTACAACATCTAAACTACCATACCAAACCAACAAACCAACGGCAATTGACGAAAGAATTTCTGCAATTGGAAAAAAAATTGAATAATACCAAACCGTTTTTACGTGTGCTTTTTTATGCTTTTCATTTATTTTAATAAAATTTTGATATTCTATTTTTTCACGATTAAAAAGCTGAACAATGTTCATTCCTGTAACACGCTCTTGTACAAAACCATTTAAATTAGCAACTTGTAATCTTACTTCTTGAAAAGCAGATTTTATAGCAATTTGAAATAATTTAGTGGCATAAATTAAAATAGGAAGTACAATAAATGCAATAAGAGCCATTTTCCAATTCATCCATAACATAACAATAGCAACCACAATCATTTTTAATAAATCGCTTATAATCATAAATAAGCCTTGTCCAAAAAACTGCGCTATTGTTTCTGTATCCGAAACTAATCTGGTAACTAATTTTCCAACCGAAGAAGTGTCAAAATAAGCCATTTTAAATTGCAGCATATGTTTTTGCAACCGTACTCTAATATCTTTTATAATATGTTGACCAAGCCAATTTACTTTATAAATAAAAATAAACTGCATAAAAACTTCAGCCAACAAAAAAGCGCACATTAACAATATATTGTTTAAAATGCCTACTTCATCTTTTGCTTCAAAGTGAATTTTCACAATTCTTTCAAGCAAAATAGGTTTAGCAACAGATACCAATGACAGTAGAATGGCTGACATTGTGCCAATAAAAAATTGCATTTTATATATTGAAGCAAAACTCATTAAACGCTTAAATATTTTAGCGTCAAATGCTTTACCTGTAACCTTTTTACTCATGTATAAAAATTGTTTTTGGATAGGTAACTTGAGTTAAATACAACCCTTGTGCTGGTACAGATGTACCTGCATTACTCCTATTTTTACTATCTATAATTTTTTTAAACTCTTCTATCGTTATTTTTCCCAATCCAACTTCAAGCAAAGTTCCAACAATAGCTCTCACCATATTTCTTAAAAACCTATCTGCAGTAATATGAAATATTAGATTTTTATTTGTTAAAACCCATGTTGCTTTTCTTACATCACAATTATAGGTTTGCATGTTTGAAATTGTTTTAGAAAAACTTTTAAAGTTGGTGTAAGTTAGCAAAATTTCAGCAGCCTCATTCATTTTAACAATATTTAACTTTCTATTGTTTAGCTGCAAGGTGTTTTCTAATAAAAAAGGGTTTCTTCCCAAAAAAACTCGATATTCATAACTTCTACTAATTGCATTAAAACGCGCATGAGCATCATCTGTAACTGCTAAAATTTTTTTAATAACAATATCATTTGGTAGTATTGAGTTTAGTTTATATGTAATATCTTTTGTGTCAATTTTAGTATCAAAATCTACATGTGCAAATAATTGCTCAGCATGAACTCCTGTATCTGTTCTCCCTGCTCCAACAACATTAATAGGAGTTCTAAAAATTGTGGTAAGTGCCTTATTAATTAACTCTTGCACACTTATAGCGTCTGGCTGTTGCTGCCATCCATGATAGTTTGTTCCTTTGTATGCTAATTCTATAAAATATCTCAATTGAAATGCTATTTTTGTACCGTTGCAAATATACATCATATTTACGATTTTAGAATTTAGACTACAAATGAAAAAAATACTATTACTTTCTGATACACATAGCTATATTGATGAACAAATATTAAAATTTGTAAAGCAAGCTGATGAAGTTTGGCACGTTGGTGATATTGGGAATCTTGAAGTAATTGATAGTATTCAAAAACTAAAACCAGTTAGAGCCGTTTATGGCAATATTGATAACGCTTTAATTAGAAGTGAATATCCTTTAGATAATAAATTTACCATTGAAAAAGTTACTGTTTGGATGACTCACATTGGTGGCTACCCAAATAGATATGACAAAAGAATTAAAGAAGAAATTAAAAAAAACTCACCTCAGCTTTTTATTAGCGGGCACTCACATATTTTAAAGGTTATGTTTGATAAGAAGTTGAATATTTTACATATGAACCCTGGTGCCGCAGGTAAACATGGTTTTCATAAAGTAAGAACAATGCTTCGTTTTGAGATTCATGAAGATAAAATATCTAAATTGGAAGTGATTGAGCTAGAAGAACGTTAATACTCAATTGGTATAGACATATAAATTCTTGTTCCAGAATTGCTAGATTTTATATCAATAATTCCATTTAATACACTTATTCTTGCTTTTACTTGGTTTAAACCAATACCACTTTTTTTTCTAATTTCTGAAACATCAAAACCAACACCATCATCAAAAATTATTAATTGTAACTTTCCATTTAACTGTTCAATTTTAATTGTACCGTTTTTTGCTTCGCTATGTTTTATCATATTATTTACCATTTCAGTAATAATATTAAATATTTTTATTTCGAAGTTTTGATTAAATCGATCAATATTCTTAGAAACACTCGTTAAATTTATTGCTGAATTTGAAGATTTCTCACATAAATCTTGAATTGCAACACTTAAGCCAAACTTTAATAAAACCGATGATATTAGTTTGTGTGAAAGGTCCCTAATTTGTTCTGAAGCTTCGTTAATAATTTTTTGTGTTTTTTCTATTTCAATAGGAAACTTACCTTTTATTTGTTTGCTTCCAGCAAACAAGTGCAAATTTGCTGCAGAAAGTAATGCGCTAACATTATCATGTAAAACTTCTGCTATTTTTTTTCGTTCTTCTAATCTACCATCTAAAGTGGCTGCTAAAATTTTTGATTGAGAATCACTTTTAATTTTCTCTATAGTACTTTGATAAACCAACTCATCTTGACTTATTTGTAACGCATGATTTTTTTTACTTAATTTATAAAGTTTATAAAGTCCAAATATGCCAGAGAGTAAAATAAATATTGCAAATCCAAAACCAAATAATAAATATTCAGCTTTTAAACGCTTCGCTTTTTCAATTTCAGTTTCCTTTTCTTTTGCTGTTACTTTATATTTTGATTCTATTTCAGCAATTTCTTTATACTTTAATTCTTGCTGTAATGAATCATTCAATGAAAAATACTTGTCTTGATATTCAAATGCTTTTTTATAATTTTTTAAAGCACTGTAAGCATAAGCCATGTTTATATAGGAAGAATTTCTAGTTTTCTTTTGCAAGTCTTCTTGCCCAAAGCCAACAATTGAAATTGATTTTTTAAATACTTGTAGTGCTTCATTATACTTACCTTGCATATAGTATATGCCTCCTAAATTATTAAGTATCCCAGCTTCAATTTCTTTATTTCCTAATTTGTTTTGGAAGTTTGCAGCTATTTTTGAATGTTTTATTGCTTTAGAATAATTTTCTTTCAAATAATAAATTCCTGATAAATTACCATGAATTTTAGCCTTTAAATTTTCATGATCTTTTACTTTTTCACCAATAATAACAGCTTTTTCATAATTCACCAATGCATTATCAACCAAACCATCAAGTTGAAAATTTCCACCTTTTTTAAATAGTACATATTGTAATGTTTCATAATTCGATTCAAGTAATGGAATTATTTTATTAAAGTGCAGCGTAGATTTTTTATAATCACCGTTTTCTCTGTAAATATCAGCCAAAAGCTTTGTACCTTCAATAAGTAACAATGTATCATTAGTATTTTGAGCTTCTTCAATAATTAAATGTAATTTTTTTAAAGCCTCTTCAGTTTTATCGCTTTCTAATAACTCTTTTATCCCATTTAATTTTTTATGAGTAAAAGAAATTAATTTAATAGCAAACTTATTATTAGAATAGGTATAAGGAACACTAGCTTTAACTGAATTACTAAACAGCATTAAAAAAGTTAAGAGAGTAAATATTAATTTAAATAATTTCATTTTCACAACCATTAAGTTTACTTAAACTAAATTGTTTTTTACAGCATAAATTGCTAAACCAACAACATTTTTAACTTCCAATTTACGTATTAAATTTTTACGATGTGTTTCAACTGTATTAACGCTAATGTGAAGAATTTCACCTATTTCTTTTGAATTATATTGTTGAGCTATTAAACGAAGTATTTCTGTTTCTCTTGTGGTAAGTGAGCTAAAAAATGCGCTATCGTGTAGGGACGATTCTTTTTGTGAAAGTTGTTTTGTAAAAGTTTCCATTAACTTTTGTTGAATACTTTTACTAAAATATTGATGACCTTCATAAACTGTATTTATGGCTTCAACAATATTTTCTCCGGCACATTTCTTAGCTAAAAAACCACTTGCTCCAATTTTCAGCACTTCTTTAATTAGTTTTGTATCATCATAGCTTGAAAGTACAATAACTTTTTGCTGAAAACCTTGTTCAAAAAAATTTTGCAAAACTACAATTCCATCAACCTTTGGCATATTAATATCTAAAATTAATACATCGGCTTCATTAGAAGCAAACCAATTTAAAACATCTTCACCATTAAGAGAATACCCAACAACTTCAATATTTTTTTCAGTAGATAAAACTGCAATTATACCATCTATTAATATTTGATGATCATCTGCAATATGAACTTTTATCTTTTTCATTATTTTCCTCATTCAAAGGTATTTAATAATTACGTTAAATATATAACCAAAAATAATGATTTTATTACATCACTGAAAACCGTTAGAAATAAAAAACCATTCCAATAAAATTGAAATGGTTTTTCTGCACTTAATATACTAAGATAAAAGGCTATCGTAATCTATCAACAGATTTTACAAGTTCTTCATCCTTTTTAATTGCTTTATTTGCAATAGCTACAAATAAAATTGTTAAAATTGGAATGAGCAACCCAATACCTTTCTCCGAAACGTTAATTTCTCCAGATAAGTTTTGCGAAAAATATACAATAATACCTAATATAATAAAATTGATCAAAATTGATAATCGGCCTAAAACAAATTGCAATTGTCTTTTTTTAAATTGAAAAATAGCAATAAATGTTAAAAAAGCTGATACAAAAAATAATACTGCCATAACTTTAAGCACTATATTTTCTGATTTAAATGAATCTATAACAAAGAAGTTTATTTCCTGCTCATTTTTCCATAGTTTTAACATAAAAATTAAACCTCCTGAAAGTAATGTTGCAATTAATAAGTAAACTGTCTGTATTCTTTGAATCATAGTTTTTACTAATGAAAAGCAAAAATACGTTTTCTTTTTAAAGAATAAAAGATTAGTTTTATAAAATAATTTTATATATTTGCAATGTTCTTATACTTAGCAACATAAGAAAACTACAACTAAAACGACTAATCACCACAAGTTTAATTCACAATTAAAATTATTTACCAAATAATAAGATAGATAGTCTTTACATATAAATAAAAATCACAATTTAACATAATGTTTGAAATTTCCCAGCTAAAGGAGAAAACACTTGTAGAGTTACAAGATATTGCAAAAACAATTGGCGCTAAAAAATTTAGCCAATTAAAAAAACTTGATTTAGTATATTTAATTCTAGATATACAAGCAACAACTCCTTCTAAAATTATTAAAAAAGATACTTCATCTGCTGATGAAAAACCTAAGCGTAAAAGAATCATAAAAAACCCAAACGCACAAAAACACACAAAAACTTCTCCTAAAAATGTTCAAAATGAACTTCCTTTAGAAACGAAGCCAGAAGATAAACCTACTGAAAGGGTTATTGAAAAAAGAAGTGTGAAAACACCTCAAAGAAATGAACCTAGAAAACCTATTAGTCGTGAAAATGAAAAAACGACTACGGCTAATGAAACTACTCCGGTTCAAGTTCAACAAAATAAAAATGATAAGCCTGTTCAAAACAAGCAAAACAAACCTAATCCAAACCAAGCTAATAAAAAGCCTAACCCTAACCAAGCTAACAAACAGCCTAACCAGCCAAAACAACAACCAAACGTTCCAAAACCAAGACCTCAACCAAGAGACAACAATAAAGGACAACGAACAAATAACGCTAACCGTTATAGAGACCCAGATTACGAATTTGATGGTATTATTGAAAGTGAAGGTGTTTTAGAAATGATGCCTGATGGTTATGGTTTCTTACGTTCATCAGATTATAATTATTTATCATCACCAGATGATATTTACTTATCTCAATCACAAGTAAAGTTATTTGGGTTAAAAACTGGTGACACAGTTAAAGGTGTAGTTAGACCACCTAAAGAAGGTGAAAAATATTTTCCATTAATACGCGTTTCAAAAATAAATGGTTTAAACCCTAACATTGTTAGAGACCGTGTTTCATTTGAGCATTTAACTCCTTTATTTCCTGATGAAAAATTTAATTTAGCAGGAAAAGGAAGTACACTTTCAACAAGAATTATAGATTTATTTTCTCCAATTGGAAAAGGACAAAGAGGTATGATTGTTTCTCAGCCAAAAACTGGTAAAACAATGTTATTAAAGGATATTGCTAATTCAATAGCGTCTAATCATCCTGAAGTATACCAAATTATTTTATTAATTGATGAAAGACCTGAGGAGGTTACAGATATGCAACGTAGTGTAAAAGGTGAGGTTGTTGCTTCTACTTTTGATGAACCTGCAGATAAACACGTAAAAGTTGCTAATATTGTTTTAGAAAAAGCAAAAAGATTAGTTGAATGCGGACATGATGTTGTTATCTTATTAGATTCAATTACACGTTTAGCAAGAGCTTATAATACTGTTGCACCTGCATCTGGTAAAATTTTATCGGGTGGTATTGATGCCAATGCGCTTCATAAACCAAAACGATTTTTTGGTGCTGCTCGTAATATTGAAAATGGTGGATCATTATCAATAATTGCTACCGCTTTAACCGAAACAGGTTCAAAAATGGATGAGGTTATTTTTGAAGAATTTAAAGGTACTGGTAATATGGAACTTCAATTAGAAAGAAATATTTCTAACCGTAGAATTTATCCTGCAATTGATTTAGTTAAATCTAGTACTCGTAGAGATGATTTACTATTAGATCCTAAAACAGTTAAACGTATGTGGGTTCTTAGAAAATACTTAGCAGATATGAATCCTGTTGAAGCAATGGAGTTTATTAAGGATAAAATCCAATATACGACTTCTAATGATGAATTCTTAATTTCTATGAACGGATAGTAAGAACTAAATTTATTATTATAAAAAAAAGCGAGTTTAAAAACTCGCTTTTTTTTGTTTAAAATGTTAATTACCTAAAAGATAAGTCACAAAAAAAACCTATTCTTTTTAGAATAGGTTTTTTATATATTATTTTATAAATAAAGATTAATAGAACTTACTTCTATCATCTTTTATATCCGATGCATCTTGTAACGTTTGGTATAATTGATAACTTCTACCTTTAACTTTAGCAGCTAATGTGTTTCTAAAAGTTTCGTAATTTTCAAGCTCAGTTGCTGCTTCACGTTTAGATACTTTAACAACAAACACTCCTTTTTCTCCTTCAATTTTATCAGAAATTTCTTCTAATTTTAAAGTTGACATTGCTCCTACAACCGCAGGCTCATTTCCAACTCCCGAAAGCAATGGACTAGCCAAAGTAACAGATGAAGCTGTACGTACAACACTTACGCTATTTTGCGCTATCTCATCTAAAGTAGCTCCATTCATTTTATCTTTAATAAGTGCAGCTTTTTTCTCATTCATTAATTCTGGTCTTACTTGTGCAATTATTTCAGAACTTAAAGCCAAACCATCTTCTTCAGTCATTCCATTTACTAACACAACAGCGTAACCTCTTTTTCCTGCTACATCAACATCAAAACGCTTAGAATCGTTTAATTCTCTTTCAGCTTTAAATGCCCAAGTTACTATTTGACGTTGGTTGTTTAATCCAGGAATACTTTCAGATAAAACTTTTAAGTTAACAGCTGATTGAATTTTATAGGTAGATTCTTTTGCTAAATCATCTAATTTTTTTCCTCCAGCTAAATTTGAAGCCAACGTTTCAGCTTGCTCAAAAATAATATTTTCAGTTTCTTCAGAAGCTTCAACTAAACGTGAAAATGTAACTAATTTAACTACGTTCTCTAATTTTGTTTGTTCTTCAATTTTAATAATATGAAAACCAAATGCTGTTTCTACTACATCAATACTACCTGCTTTATTTTTATAAATAAAATTTGCAAAATCTTTATCAAATCCTGGAGAAAAAGCTTGATCTTTTCTTACCCAACCAATATCTCCACCTTTACCTTTTGTACCATCAGAATTAACTTCATTGGCAATTTCAGTAAATTTTGATTTATTGTTTCTAACCAATGTAAAAATACTATCAATAGTTTTTTTAGCTTCTTCTTTAGTTTTTGTTGAAGTAGATCTTGTTGTACCTGCATAAGGAACAATAATATGACTAGATTTTACAGAATCTGGCAATTGTAATGTTTCAACAATTTTAGAGATTTTATAATAACCGTTATCTTTATAAGAACCAACAACATCACCAACTGAAGCTTCAAAAATAGCATCAGAAATTGTTGCAGGCAATTGGCTTTTAAATTTGTAACTATTATCTATAGATAAATCTGATTTATTTTCACTTAAAAAAGCTTCATAATCTGAAGTGCTTTTTAAACCAGCTACTTTAACAGTTGCTTTGGCAGCATTGCTATATTCTTCTCTATCATTAATAAAAGCTTCAACCTTAGCTTTAACTTCTGCATCATCACTTTCAGATGGAAGAATATCAAATTTTACATACTGTAATGAACGTATAGCTTCTGCTTTAAATCTTTTAGGATTATTTTCAACATATTTTTGAATATCATCTTTTGTTACAGCAGCTAAACTATCTGCAATAGTTGTGTAAGGAACAAAAACATATTGAGCATCTATTTTAGTGTTACTTAAAATGTAATCTCTTTTTCCTTCTTCTAAAGAAGCTCCTAAACCAACTGATACTAATGAAGAATATGCCTGGCGCTCTAAGTTTTGTTTGATACTTTTTTCAGTAGCTAACCAATTTAGCCAAGCTTGTGTATTACCACCATCTGCTTCATCTTTCATGTTAGCAATATATTCTTTTAGCTTTTCTTCGTCAAAAAGATTTATTTCGTTTTTAAAAAGTGCTGAGTTTTGAATTTCAGGTAATGCCACCATTGCATCCCAAATATCTTTTTCACCAACAACAATTCCTGCTTTTTCTAATTGATTTTGAAAAATTTTCTCACTTAAAAAATTATTCCAAACTGCATTTACAGCTTGCATATTACTTGCTCTTCCTCCACTTTGAGTTTTATAAGCTTCAACTTGTTTTGCAAACTCCTCTCTATCAATATCTTCTCCATTAACTTGCCCTACAGAATTTACTTTTGATGAGCTAAAAAAGCTTTGAATTGAACTTGGATCAAGTACAAATGCAAAAAGTGCTAAACCTACAATTAGGATTAGGAACATTGAACGATCTCTAATTTTTGATAATATTGCCATTGTTGTTTTCTTTTATTACAGTTTGCGAAAATACAATTTAGTATTTAATTAAAAAAGTGAAACAGTTATAATTAATAGGAAAAGAAAGTTATTTTATGTAAAGATTACTTTTAATCTACTTTATCTAAAATTTTTAAATAAACTTCTTTAATTTTTGATGAATCTACTTTAGACATTTTAAAGTATAAATTATTAATTTCAATAACTTCACCTTGCTTTGGAATGTCTTCATTATGATACACAATAAAACCTCCTAAAGTTTCATAAGCTTCATTTTCTTCAATATTTAAATTGTATGTTTCATTTAAATAGTCAACTTCTAATCTTGCCGAAAATTCAAATTCTCTATCATTAATTTTATCTTCTAAAAGCGCTACAGTATCATGTTCATCAACAATTTCACCAAATAATTCTTCAACAATATCTTCAACAGTAATAATACCTGATGTGCCGCCAAATTCATCTAAAACAACTGAAATACTCTTCTTCTTTTTAATTAAAACATTTAACACATTGTTAATCATCATGCTTTCAGGAACAAATTCTACAGGTAGTAAAATTGATCGTAATGTTTTAGGTTTTTTAAAAAGCTCAAAGGCATGTGCGTAGCCTAAAACATGGTCTAAAGATTCTTTATAAACTAGTATTTTTGAATACCCTGTTTTTATAAATAAATCTTTTAAGTTTTGAATACTCTCATTTATATCAACCGCAATAATTTCGGTACGAGGAATCATAATCTCCCTAGCTTTAACATTATCAAACTCTAATGCATTTTGAAAAATTTGAATTTCTGAATCTACATTTTCAATATCTTTTGTGTTTTCTAATTGTTTAGATATATAGTTACCAAGTTCTTCTTTACTAAACTCTGTTTGTTGAGTAATTTTTGAAGAATTAAAAAAAATTCGTAGAAAAAAATCTGAAATAAATGTAATCAGATCAGAAATGTAATGAAAAATTACATAAAAAAAGTAAGCAAACGGCGCAAAAAACCATAGCGTTTCATTTGCATAAATTCTAAAAATAGCTTTTGGTAAAAACTCTGCAGTTATTAGGATAATTAACGTTGAAAGTATTGTTTGAACTAGTAATATAGAAAATTCATTAAGTTCATTTAAAGGCAACATATTTATAATAAATTCGCCCATAAATAAACTATAAACCACCAATGCTATATTATTTCCAACAAGCATTGTTGTAATAAACTTTGAAGATTTAGAAGTTAATTTAGTAACTATTTTAGCTATAAAACCAGCTTTTTTTTTCTCTAATTCAACTTGAAATTTATTAGCTGAAATATAGGCAATTTCCATTCCTGAAAAAAAAGCAGAGAGTAAAATTGAAATTAGTATAACAGCAATTTGAATTCCCATGAATTACTTGTTTCTGTTTTCTAACCTCTTTCTAAATCTTTTTTTAAAAAAATACATAAAAACAGCTAAAACAGAAAATAATAAGAATAAATAAGCTTTATTTCTATTTTCATTCCAATGTAAAACAGTTTCAACAACAAATACAATGGCTACAATTAAATAACCATATTCAAATATTTTCCAAATTTTTTGCATAATTTATTCTTTTATATTAATTACTCCGCTTTGGTTTTTAACCCACCAATTAGTTAAATCTTCAGACGCTTCAAAACCAACTCCTTTAATTGTGTCTGTTAATGTGTAAAACGTAAATTTTTTCTCGGTGAAATAGTAGTGAGATTTACTATCCCAATATACTTGATCTGTTACTAACTTATTTTTCTGAGTGTGATTAAAAATAATAACATTATTTTTAATTTCAGAAATTTCAGTTTTTTTATAATTTCTTGCGTAATCACCTTCAATTGTAATAGAGTCTCCATTTTTATCTATGGAAGTAATTTTTATTCCTTCAGGGAATTCAGAATAAGGATGTTCACCTCTGTTTCCAAAATCTAGCATAACCGGAGCTTTCATTTTTACATTAATTCTACCAGAATCTGTATGTTTATGATTTATATTGTAAGCTTCTCCTATTGGTAAGTTTTTATCTGCTAAAAAATCACGAACCTCTTTCGCATTATTTGTGCAAGAAAAAAGCATTGCTACTGTAATTACAGTAGCAATGCTTTTAATATGATTTACAACTGATTTTGTCATTCAACAAATATATCAATTATACTATTTTAAATCTAATCTTTTGACTGAACTCTTACAGTTTCATTAATCCAACAACCTACTCTATGTGTTGAACCTGCATCTATAGCTGCTGCAAATAAATCTTTTTTAGAAGGTAAATTGTTTGAATATGATTTTATGTATCTATTTGCTAAACGACTTATACTTGGATCAACTGATTTTGCTTTAATAGCTTTATTTAAAGCGGCAACATACACCATTCTTTTAGAAACCACATCTGTTCCACAAGAGTTAGCACTTGAAGCATACATACCTGCAATAATTAAATAAGCTTTCCCCATAGTTGGTGCATTTTCTAGCGCTTTATACGCATAAGATCTTGCTTCACTTTTCCTTCCTTTTTTACTTAATATTTGAGATACTTTTAATAAATAACCTGCTTTTTTATAAGAATCAGACTCTTGATCTACCGCTTGTTTAAAATAGTCCATAGCCTTATTAGTTTCACCATTCTTCATTAAAATACCAGCGTAAAATACTGATGCATTTGGAGAAGGATCTGCTTTTACATAAGCTTCAACTAATGTGTCATAAAAAGGATCATCAGTACATTCTTTGTTGTACATTCTAGATACAGCTCTTTTTAACCAAACACCATCATTTTGTTTTTCATCAAAATATTTCTTGTACAAAGGAATTAAATTCTCACAAGTTGAAATTTCAGTTAATTTTGCATCAAGACTTGTTTCAACAATTGTTAAATTAGTTAAAATTTGCTGATAAATTTTTCTATTCCTTTTATCTTTCGCACTAAGTGAAAGTGAATCTTTTGCATTTATAGCATCAATTTTTTTAGAGTATGCTTCTCTTTTAATTTCAACTCCCTCACCTACTTCATCATAAGTATCAAAAACTATTTGAGGATTTGCAACTTTATTTTTATTCAAAATAATGTCAAAATACTTATATATATTTTTAGGTGATACCGAAGTTGGATCAATCTTAAAAGCTTTTTCAATCCACTCATACACTTCAACTTCTGAAACTCTTTGAGAAGCCTTAAAAGTTGCTATCTTATCATATACTTTAGCAACATTATCATTCTTAAATTTATGTTCTAGTCTTTGGTTATAAACCCTCATAACTAAATCCGCAGCTGATGCTTTTTGACCAACAGTTGCAGTTGCTAACTTATGTTCTGCTATTTTAATACCATATTTATAAATGTTTACTGAAAGTGTTGGGCAATTATCCATACACCACATCCAGTTTTCAAAAGCAGCATCATATTTTTTCGCCTTATAATCTCCTTTAAATAAATTATATTTAATATTACAATCAGCAGCAGCTTGTGAAAAAACAACTGGTGCAGATATCATAAAAAATAATAAAGCTAAAATTTGTCTTGAATTTCTCATCGTCGTATTCTTTAATTTAAAATATTTCTAATTTTTTGAACCATTTATCATTTAATGAAAGGCTTAATCTAAAGTTAAAATAATTTTCTTGTACTAAACCTTTACTTGTACTTCCTCTTTTACCAAATTCAAATCCAAAATTAATATTTGATAATTGTTGACTTAATGGTAATCCTACTCCAAAAGATATGCCAAAATCATCAATTGCAGTAAAATCGGTCCCACTTTCTAAAGCATCAACTAATAATCCAGTCTTTTCAAATTTCAATCCAGCTCTATAAGTAACTCTTTCCCAGTAGCTTGAAATAGAATTAAATTTTGGTGTATAAAATCCTCCTATTGCAATTTTACTATAATCATCATAAGCAATTTTAGAGTAGCTGCTAAATGTATTTCCACTTAACTCTAATGCTTTTTGAAAACTATAATCAACTCCTGCAAACCATTTATTATCTTTTCCAACACCAACGCCTAAACTTGTTTTTAAAGGAGATTTAATTTTCCCAAAACTGTCGCCATTTAAAATAGTGTCTTTTGGAGATTCAAAAGTATCAATATCTACAGCATACAAATATTCACTTCCATCTGCATCAATTGTATTACTCAAATCAAAACTTGCTCCTAAATTTAAATCTACTTTAGGATTTAAACTTGTTTTATATTGAAATCCAATATTGGCTGAATATCCTTTAACATTAGAAACCGTTTCGTATTTAGTTGCTAATGGGTTATCTGCTATTTGATTTATGATACTATTTTCAATTTTACCAAAAATATAATTTGTTTGTAAACCTACACTAAAACCTTTAAATGGTTTGTAACCAAAGTTCATAAAAACTTTATTTGTTCCTCCTTCTCCACTATATAGTGTTGCTTCAGTTATTACATCGTCACCATCTAATTCATTTGTTACAAGTGAATAACCGACTGATGAGTTTGGTAACAATCCAAAAGTAAAACCACCTTTTTCTCCAATTGGAACACCAAAAGCTAAATAAGAAAGATAGGTTGAAGCTGCACTTTGTGTACTGTTTGCATCTTGTGCTGTAATGTTTTTGTTTTCAATGGCTAATGTATAGGTTGTAAACGATAATGATGCAACTGATGCTGGATTAGAAAAATTTAAATGATACGCATCATTATGCGCAACACCTATTCCACCCATACTTAGTTGTTCAACAGTATTCATACTGTTTTTATCTCCAATACCAAAAAAAGAATACGCTGAAGTATTGTTTTTTTGAGCAAAACTTGAAACTGAAATAAATAGTGTTATTAGTACTACTATTATTTTTTTTGTCATTTATTACAAATTATGTGTCAAAATTGTATTTAATCCTTCTAATAAAAAATTAGGATTGGCAAATATGCTATTTTTTAATCTATTTGCCAAGAAATTTGTATCTCCTCCTGTTAAAACTACTGTTAAATCGCAATTTTTTTCTCTATATTGATATATTATGCTATCAATTTCATTTATTACACCATTTATTACACCTGAATGAATACAAGATTCAGTAGAGTTACCTGTAAGGTAATGATCATTACTTAACTCTAAAATAGGTAAGCTTTCTGTAAAGGCGTTTAATGATTTGTAACGCATATTAATTCCTGGTGAAATTGCACCTCCAAAATAACAATTTTCTGAATTAACAAAATCATACGTTATGCAGGTTCCTGCATCTATAATTAATACATTTTTTTTAGAGAATTTTGAAACTGCAGCTGCAATTAGTGCTAACCTATCAACTCCTAACGTTTTTGGAGTAGCATATTTGTTTTTAAAGGGCACTTTGGTATTAGAATCAAGTTCAATTAAGCTAATTTTTGATGAAATTTTAGCAATTTGAGATTTTTTTACTGTCCCTACAGAAGAAATTATTGCTTTATTACACCCATATTTTTTTATTAATTCAACTGCTCTTATTTCAAAAATATCTAAGGTAATACTTTCATTATGAATTATTTTACTGTTTTTAAAAACAGCTAATTTAATTCTTGTATTACCAACGTCTATAATTAAGTTCATCTATATTTATTAAAGAGTTCAAAAATACAACACATTTTTTAAAAATTGTTTTGTCAGGTATAAAAAATACATTTATATTTGCATCCGCTAAGGCAATGGTACCTTAGCTCAGTTGGTAGAGCAAAGGACTGAAAATCCTTGTGTCCCTGGTTCGATTCCTGGAGGTACCACAAAAAACCCGAGCAAATTGTTCGGGTTTTTTATTTAAAAAAGCATAAAAAAAGCTGCTAGATTTGTATCTAGCAGCTTTTTTTATGCTTTTTTAATTAACTTTAATTTATTATTTATCCTCTAAATCTATATCTTTTACATCAACCTCTTCTATAATTTCATTTGGTATTGCATCTTCTTCATGACTTTCCATACTATCAACTAATTCATTACTAATTTTCACTAAATACATGATATCTTCAGTTGCAACTTCAACAGCTTCAACATACTTACCTTTATGGTTTGTAAATTTTATAATGTCTCTAATGCCATATCCATCAGGAAATTTTTCCACTAACAAACTAAGAATTTCTGGTGTTAGTTTTTTATAATCTACAATTATTCGCTTCATTACAAATTAATTAATATTCTAAATTAAAAATACTCTTTCTTTTCACTAAGTAACTTTTCAAATATAAAAAAATATTTTAATCAATAACTAAAATTAACAATAAGAATCATTTTTTATTTAAAACAAAAAAGCCAGGATTTCTCCTGACTTTTTTATAAATATTTATGCGAAAAGTTAAAGCATCATTAAGGTACTCACCTCTAATTCTGTTAAATAGCGCCAATGTCCACGTGGTAAATCTTTCTTTGTTAACCCTGCAAAAATTACTCTATCTAATTTAACAACACTATAGTTAAAGTGCTCAAAAATTCTACGTACAATTCTGTTTCTCCCTGAATGTATTTTTACTCCTACTTCACTTTTTGGTTGATTCATTATGTAAGAAATCTCATCAACCAATACTCTTTTTTCATCTAAAATAAAACCATCGGCTATTTTTTGCATATCACTCATTGATAATTTTTTATCTAATGATGCGTGATATAATTTTTGAATATTATGCTTTGGGTGTGTTAATTTTTTAGCTAACTCACCATCATTTGTAAACAATAATAAACCCGTAGTATTTCTATCTAATCTCCCTACCGGATATATGCGCTCTTTTGAAGCATTTGCTACCAATTCCATAACGGTTTTACGACCTCTATCATCGTCCATTGTTGTTATAAAATTCTTAGGCTTGTTCAATAAAACATATCTTTTCTTTTCTGGAGTTATTGTTGAACCATCAAACTTAACAACGTCGCCTGGCATCACTTTATATCCCATTTCATTCACCAACTTACCATTAACTGAAGCACTTCCTGCTTTAATATAAACATCAGCTTCTCTTCGTGAACAAATTCCAGAATTAGAAATGTATTTATTTAAACGAATTCCGTCTTTCTCATTTGCTTTTTTAAGTTGTTTAGTAACTGGTTTTTCAGTATTTACTGAAGTTCTATCTTTTTTAAAAGTAGGTTTATCTTTAAAAGGTTTTGAAAATCTCTTTTTACTATCGAATTTTCTTTCTGAAGAATTTTGTGTGTTTTTTTTACCTTGATGTCGTCCTCTCGACGAGTTTTTATTTGAATTCATTATTTATATTTTTTGCAAAAGTAATTTATTCTACTGATAATTAGCAATATGATTGCTTTAATTCAATAATATTTTATTTATAATTACATTGTAATCAATTAAAGCTAAACTAAATACACCTAGAGTAATTAATAATTTTAAAATTAAATGTAAAAACACATAATTACGTTTACTCTTACTAAACCACAGTGTAATAACAAAACCAATTAAAACTAGTACACTTGTGTAGAAAAAGTATTTCATCCCTCCAATCTCAGGATATTTTAACAAAAAGTAAATTGGGTTTAACGTTAAAACAGACAATAGTGTAATTAACATTTTTGTAAAATACTCACCATATTTAACTGCAATGGTTTGATAATTTTGAATAAAATCACCTTTAACTCTTTCCAAATCTTTTATCAATTCTCTTATTAAGAGTATAAAAAACAAAAAGGCTGCGTGTGTAAAAATTATTTCAGAAAAGTTTTTATAATACACAAAAACAGCAAAAAAAGGTAATATGGCCAAGCCTGCAGCTGAAAATAATCCTGTTAAAGGGTATTTTTTTAGTTTATGTGAATAAAACCAAATTAAAAAAATATAAACTGCAAAAAATAAAGCTGCTCTCCAAGAAACTAAAAAAGCAATAACTACCGCTACAAAATTCAATAAAAAATAAAACCGAAGTTTAATTTTTTGACTTACAATAGCATCAATTTTTGATTTAACGGGTTTATTAATTTTATCGGTTTCAGAATCGTAAAAGTTATTAATTATATACCCTGAGGCTATCACACAAATTGTTGAAAGCACAATAAAATATAAATTTAAGTCTAACAATACATATCGTAACGACTTTTCAGGAGAAAAAATAAAAATAGATGCTAAGTATTGAGCAATTACAATTAAAAAAATATTATAACCTCTTACCACTGAAAATAAGCTCAACAATTTTATATAAAACGGAGTTTGCTTTTTGGTGTTTTTTTTAGAAATTTCAAGTAAATTCATTGGTGAGAATACTATTTAAACTACTTCAACACAACCTTGTAAGTTGCTATAATTCTATTATTAAAACCTATAAACTAATTCTAATTTAAAATCTTTTAATATTGTTTTAGTTTTATCAAAATCTTCAGTAAAACCTAAAATATAACCACCACCACCAGAGCCACATAATTTCAGATAATAATCATTTGTTTCAATTCCTTTTTGCCAAACTTTATGAAAAGGTTGTGGAATCATTGGTTTAAAATTTTCTAAAACTACTTTAGATAATTGCTTCACATTTCCAAATAACGATTTTACATTTCCATTCAAAAAATCATCAATACAAGCATCAGTATGTTTTGCAAAATCTTCGTTTAGCATTTTTCTGAAACCTTCATTCTTCATTTTATTCATAAAAATGTTAACCATTGGCTCAGTTTCACCAATCATTTCAGAATCTAATAAGAAAACAGCTCCTTTTCCTTCTTTTTGAGATGGAATTCCTGTAGCTTCTAAATTGTCTTTTGAATTTATTAAAATTGGAATACTTAAATAGGAATTTAAAGGATCTAACCCAGAACTTTTTCCGTGGAAAAATGATTCCATTAACGAAAATATACTCTTTAACTTTAATAATTTATCTCTCGTTAAGTTTTCTAAAACCGTAATTTTATCATTGGCATATTTATCATAAATTGATGCTACCAACGCACCAGAACTTCCAACACCATACCCTTGAGGAATACTTGAATCAAAATACATACCTTCCTTTAAATCTGTTTTAAATTCATTCAATCTAAAACTAACTAACTCTTTATTATCTATACTTAAAAGGTACTTGTAAAATTTGCTCAAGTTCTTATTAGATTTTATTTCTTCTTCGGAAGTTTCACCAGACTTTTTTAAAGCGCCTTGATAACTATTATAAGGTATTGCAAGACCTTTAGAATCTTTTATGATTCCATATTCTCCAAACAATAAAATTTTAGCGTAAAAAAGTGGTCCTTTCATAAAATTATTTATTTGGGATTTGTTTCGCTCCTTGCCCAATTCTATCGCAAATATAGTGATTTTCTTGACAATATTGAATTAACTCGCTAATTATAAAATTGTTAACAAGCTCTTTTTCAGCTTCAGGAAACAGGACATGAACATTGGCTCCAGCATCTAAAGTAAAACAAATATTAGAATTGGTTTTAGCTCTAAATTCCCAAATTTTATGAATGATTTTTAACGTGTTAGGTTTCATTAAAATAAAATAAGGATTACTTGTCATCATCATTGCGTGCAAACTCAATGCTTCACTCTCAACAATAGCAATAAATTGTTTTAAATCACCTTTTTGAAGTACTTCTGAAATTTTTGAAATATTATTAGTTGCTTGCTGAAAACGTTGTTTTGAAAACGGATGATTGTGCATTAATTGATGTCCAACAGTACTAGAAACTTGCTTTTCACCTTCATCAACTAATAAAATAGTATCATGATAGTTTTTAAAGTTTGAATGAACTTTATGTGGAAATTTTACGCCAAATAAATTAGAACTTCCTTCAATTTTTATGTGTTCACCCCAAACAATTAATTCTCCTTCAATACTTCTGCAAGCGCTCCCAGAACCTAAACGCGCTAAAAATGATGCTTTTTTATTAAAATACGCATCACTAATTGTTGGATTTAATTCTTTTTCCAAACTCATAATACATAAAGCTAAAGCACTCATTCCGCTTGCTGAAGAAGCAATACCACTACTATGCGGAAATGAATTTCTCGATTTTATTACTAAATCATATTCCTTTAAAAAAGGAACATATTTTTCAATTCGCTCAAAGAATTTTTTAATTTTAGGTTTGAAATCTTCTTTCTTTTCTCCTTCGAAATACATTTCAAAATTAAATTCACTTTCGTCATGCTGAACTTGATTCAGCATCTCATTATGCGAACCTGAAACAAGTCCAGGTTGACGTTTGCCTCTTAATTTATACGCCAACGATGTTAACGTAAAACAAGCATCTAACGTAAAACTAATAGAAGTATTTTCTGGAATTTGAGGCTCTTGTTTTCCCCAATATTTCACCAAAGCAATGTTGCTAGGCGTTTTCCAAGTTACGTTTCCGTTAGTCGTATTTTTTGTGTCAAAATTATTTAAAATGAAGTCGGTTTCAATCAAAACTAAAATTTTGAGCAAAGATAATTTATTAATTTAAACATTTTCCAATCTAACAAGTACATCTTTTTTATAACTTCTACTTATTGGAATTGCCTTCTTTTTCACTTCAATAAATTCATTTGTAAACGATTCAATTTTTGAAATAGAGACAATATATGATCTGTGAATTCTTAAAAAATCTTTTTGAGGAAGTTTGGCTTCAATATTCGTGATAGTTTCTCTTGTAACAATAGTTTTATCAGCCACATAAATTTTTATATAATCACTAAAACTTTCCACATAATTTATATCAGAAAAATTAATCTTTATCATTTTTCTATCTGAACGAACAAAAATAAAATCACTTTTCTCTTGAATAATTTCTACTGTATTTTCAATACTTTCTGATGAATTTTCCCCCAAATATTTATTTACTGATTGTAACAATCGTTCAAATGAAATTGGTTTTAGCAAATAATCTACTGCTTGTATATCGAAACCTTCTATTGCATACTCTCTGTAGGCAGTTGTAAATATTACCTTGATATTTTTATTAATTGACTTTGCAAAAGACAAACCCGAAATTTCGGGCATATTAATGTCTAAAAAAATTAAATTTATTTGATTTGAGCTAATTTCATTAAAAGCTTCAATAGCATTTTTACAAGTTGCAACAACATTTACTGCATCAACTTTTTGCAAGTGACTTTTTAAAATGTCTCGAGCAACTGGTTCATCATCAACTATAATACAATTTATCACTTTACTCATTTTTAAATTGTTTTAAATTACGAATAGTTAATTTCACTTTAAAATAATTACCTGTTTGATTGGTTTCTAATGTATACGAATTGGCAAACAGCATTTCCAATCGTTTTGTTATGTTTTCCAACCCAATTCCATTGTTGGTTTTATTTTCTTTTATAGAAGTATTTTCAATTTTAAAAAACAACACCTCATCTTCTGTTTTTATGTCAATAGTTACTTTTAAACTTCCATTAACAATATCACCGTGTTTAAAGGCATTTTCTACAAAAGGAATTAACAACATTGGAGGTATTTGAATAGTATTATTAGATACGTTAATAGTTGTTTTAACTTCAAGTGTATCGTGAAAACGCATCTTCTCGAGTGAAACATAATCTGAAATGTGATTTATTTCATCTTTTAAAAAAACTTGAGGTTTTTCTATTTGGTATAAAATATAATCTAATAAGTTTGATAGTTTTAAAATCATTTCAGGAGCCTCATCCTTTTTTTCCAAAGCAAAACCATAAATTGTATTTAATGAATTAAACAAGAAATGAGGGTGAATTTGCATTTTCAAAAACCGTAATTCTTGATCTTTTATCTGCAATTGTGTTCCTAATATTTTGCTCTTCAAGTTTTCGTTGTTTACTATTGAATTATAACTGTGCTTTATTAAACTTAACGAAACCACAATCAAAACTACAAAATACACGCCCAAAACTATAAAAGGCAGAGTTTTGGTTAATGGAGAAGTATCATTAGAATTTAACTCTATTAAAAAAACCAATCCATATAATATGGACAGAATAATTAAAAATACAGATATTATAAATGTATACACACTGTATAATAAAAATAAAGTACGTTTTCGTTTTAATAAATAGTTAGGAATCAAGAAGTATAAATAAAAATAACTAATACCAATTGTTATAGGCATTAAAAATGCTGAAAACCTGTTTACATAGTTGGTATTATTGCTTCCATAACCTAAAAAATAGGTGTAAAAAAAATACACTACTCCCCAAAACATTAGGTGTAAAATTACCTCAACACTATATTTTAAAACAACTTTTGGTATTTTCATATGTTCTGCAATATCTATTTTTATTAACAAAACTAAATGCTTTTGCGATGAAATTCAAAAAAGTAACGATATTTGACCTTAATTATAGCTTATTTACCAAAAGAACCTATAAACAAGTTGTTTTTAATTCTCTTTTTGTAAACTACCGCAATTAAATAAATATTACCCAACATCAAAATATATTTGAAGCATATTAACATTAAAACATTTTTTTATGAAACTTTTATTTTTAAATTTATTAAACGATGGTGGTCCATTTTTTACTTATCCAACATTTTTAATGCTTCTAATTTGTATTGTATTAATTGTAATAGCACTTATTAAAGGAGATGCTGAAGGCAAAACACGAAAATTAATAAGTCATATTAGTTTATTTGCATTGGTTTGGGGTTTTTTAGGACAAATGATAGGGCTTATAGGTGCTTTTGATACAATTCAAGCAGCTGGAGATATTTCTCCTTCTGTTTTAGCTGCAGGACTAAAAATTGCGTTGCTAAGTCCAGTTTTTGGAATGGTTACTTTCTTAATTGCTCGTGTTGGAATTATAATTTTAACACTTGCAAAAAAGTAATTTATTAACTAGAAACAATTAAAAAAATGTGAAATATTCACGTATTTCACATTTTTTTACAATTTATGGAGTGATTATTATCAATCAAATATTCATTAAAAAACACTCTAAACTAACTCAAAATTCAAAAAATGATAAAACACTTCGTTTATTTAGTATCAATATTACTTTTATTAGGTAATGCTCATCACGGAAATGCACAATCAACTACAAATGAATTGTATATAAATACAATTGCTTCAAAAGATAGTCTCTATTCAAAAACTTTTGAAGAGCAAAAGCAATTTTGGGTTCACTATCCAGAAAACTACAACCCAAACAGTGCTGAAAAATATCCAGTAGTTTTTATTTTGGATGGAGGTGTAATGATGAATACTTTAGAAACCGTTTACAATAATTATTGGGGACATTATTTGCCACATATGATTTTAGTTGGAATCTCAAATCAAACAAATAGAACAAGAGATTTAACTACTTCACAAATTAAAATGAGACGTGGAACTGAATTTAATCAAGATACTGGAGGAGCAGAAAAATTTACAAAATACATAGAAAATGAATTGATTCCTTATATAGATAAAACCTACCCAACAACAAATTACAGAACGTTAATTGGACATTCATATGCTGGTTTATTCACCATAAATATGCTGATAAATCATAATAGTTTATTTAAAAATTACATAGCTATTGATCCAAGTTTAGATTGGGATAATCAAAAATTATTGATTGAAGCTAAGGCTAAATTAAAGTCTGAAAATTTTAAAGGCAAATCCCTATTTGTTTCATTAGCTGCTGAACAACTTCATATGATGGATGAAAAAGTAACAATAAACAATGTAATGAAAGACACGACTGAATTTACGTTATTTCCACGTTCAATAATTGATTTTTCAAAATTTGCAGAGTCGAATAAAAAAAGTGGCTTAAATTTTTCTTGGAAAATTTACCCTGAAGATTTACACGGTACGGTTACATTACCTTCTATTAGAGATGGATTGATTTTTACTTTTGATTGGTTTCAATTTAAAAACCCTCCAAAATACAACAATCCAGAAACTACTGTTGAAGAATTGATCGAGTTATTAAATAATCAAGAAAAAATTTATGCTAAAAACTTTGGATACACTGTACCTCCAATGGTTGAAGAACTTTTTAATGGCTATGGTTATATGAATATGCAAATGGGTTTTCCTAAAAAAGCAAAACTATTTTTTGAAATGGGCGTTAAATATTATCCAAAAAGTACAAATTCGTACGATTCTTTAGCTGATTATTATGAATCTCAAAAAGACTATATAAACGCTTTAAAATTTACCACCAAAGCTTTTGAACTAAGCGGAAATGATTATCATAAAAATAGAATGGAAACATTCAAGGCTAAAAATTAAAACCACATTTTATATTTAATCAGATATATGTTCTTTTTTGTTATTTTTGTAATCTATGAAAAAGAAAAAGGCATTTATTTTACTAAACGGCTCAGCACCAAACAACCTTCCTGATTTATCACAATACGACATTGTTTGCGCTATTGATGGAGCGTTTAATTATTTTGAAGCTAATAATATAACTCCAGATTTAGTAACAGGAGATTTTGATTCTATCAACACAATACCAACTTCTATTGAAGTTATAAATACACCAAATCAAGATTTTACCGATTTTGAAAAAGCATTGCAAATTTTAAAACATCGTGGGTTTTATGATATTGATGTGTATGGTGGAAGTGGAAAAGAACACGATCATTTTTTAGGTAATATTAGTACTGCACTACAATGGAAAATTGGCTTAAATATTACATTTTTTGATAACTTTGGCAAATACTTTTTCATAGAAGGAAGTATTTATTTAACAAATATAATTGGAAAAAATATTTCATTAATTCCGCTTCCAATAGCTAGCGGAATACTAACAGAAGGCTTATTATACCCAATTAAAAATGAAACTTTAACCTTTGGAGAACGTATTGGAACTAGAAATAAAGCTTCTAAAAATGAAGTCCAAATTTCTATTGAGAAAGGTGATTTACTAATTTACATTAGCCATAATTAAACTTATAAAAATTGAACAGAAAATTAAAATTAATTTGGGATTTTAAAGGTTCCGTTTCTCAAAAAACTGCTGAGCATCATTGTATTCATTTAGAAGAATTTGCTGTAATTGAAAAGCTTCATTTTTATCAAATTGATTTCACTGTTATATCAGAAATGCACACCATAGCATTTATTATTGTTGATGAATTTGATATGAAAACTTACAGAGATGCCTTAAAACCTCATAGAGGGCAATTGGCTGAATAGTTTTCTAAAAAATGAGATCTTCAATCAAGTTCTGGTAAACCATATTATTTCCCTTTAACTATTTAAAGAATTTGCAACAATCCAACCGCCAGTCCAAGCATTTTGAAAATTAAATCCACCGGTTACAGCATCAATATTTAATACTTCACCTGCAAAAAATAATTTTTTATGTAGTTTACTTTCGTAACGTTTAAAGTTAATTTCTTTTAAATTAATACCACCAGCAGTTACAAATTCATCTTTAAAAGTACTTTTACCAGAAACTTTAAATCTGCTTTTTGATAACTGATTTGCTAAACTTTCTAAATCTTTATTACTTAACTGTGCCCATTGAGAATTTGAAGATATTTGGGATGCAATTACAAATTGTTCCCATAAGCGTTTTGAAATTTTATCAAAAATAGAACGTAAAACAACTTGCTTTTTTGAATGCTCTTTTTTGGCTAATTTCAATGCTTCAAAAACCTCTTCATTTTTTTTAGATAACCAATTTACTTCAATTTCAAATTGATAATCTTTTTTATATAATTCCAAAGCTCCCCAAGCAGATAATTTTAAAATTCCTGGACCGCTTAATCCCCAATGTGTTATTAATAACGGACCTTGAGCTTCCAACTTAGAGTTTAGTACTTTTACCGTAGCATTTGGCACTGAAGTTCCTGGAATATCCTTCAATCTTTCATCAGCAATATTAAATGTAAATAATGATGGTACAGGTTGAATAATTGAATGCCCAAGTTTTTCTGTCATTTGCCAAACTTTGGTGTTACTTCCTGAAGCAATTAATAAATAGTCCGCTATAAAATCTTCTGAATTCGTTTTTATAACAAAATTTTTTTCTTTTTTTTCAATAGCTTCAACTCTTGTACTTGTTTGTACTTTTACTCCTGCTTTTTTTGCGCTTTCTAAAAAACAATCAATAATAGTTTGTGACGAATTACTTTCGGGAAAAATTCTATTATCATCTTCAATTTTTAAAGGAACCCCTCTATTTTCGAACCACTCCATAGTATCTCCAGTCATAAATTGATGAAAAGGCCCACGCAATTCTTTTTTTCCTCTCGGATAAAATTCGATCAACTCATTTGGTGTAAAACAAGCGTGTGTTACATTGCATCTGCCGCCTCCGCTTACTTTTACTTTTTGCAATACTTTATTGCTTCCTTCTAAAATTAGCACCTCTAATTCAGGATTTAATTCTGCTGCATTAATTGCTGCAAAAAAACCTGCTGCACCGCCTCCAATTACTATAAATTTTTTCTTCATTATAAAATTAAATCTTGATATCTAATTACTGTTCCAAAACCTTTCTGTTCAAAATAGTTAGGTGTATTTTCATTTCCTGTAGCTAAAATAAAATCACCTCCCCAAGCTCCTAAACTTTTAGTTTGCCCAAAATAATCTGAAAATAATAACTCTTTAACTGTTTTTAATTGAATAGTTTTTGAAACTAATTGTTCATGTTCAATTATCAGTTTTTCAAAATCTTTCAAAATTTTACAATTTAAAAAATCATCAGTTAATCTTGAAATTTGTGCTATTTCAGAAGTTAAATCCCCCTTTAATTCTTTAAAACGCTTTATTCCTTCTCTGCTATTTTGCTTTTTGTTTAAATACACAAAATACAATTGATCTTTAAATACTGGATTAAAATCTACTTGTTCTATAATTGGCTCAAATCCATTTTTAGTATA